>Ga0268256_1000049_pt1 | contig 307229 bp, 262 predicted proteins | sample AgamicAtAmrz_FD_200247 | JGI IMG/M metagenome (GOLD analysis project Ga0268256, IMG submission 200247) | Agave microbial communities from Guanajuato, Mexico - At.Am.rz (v2) (version 3) | ecosystem: Host-associated > Plants > Roots > Rhizosphere | place: Guanajato, Mexico | collected 2012-06-07 | reverse complement strand
TGCTGGCGCTTGGCTTCGCGCTCGTGGCCGGCAAACAGACTGATCATGGTGGCGCCCTCGGTCGCTTCCTCGGTTCGTATGATGCCAAAGGAAGCTTTTTAGAGGTGCCCTTCAGTCGCGACGCGCGGTGTGTCAGTAACTAGGCTTCGGAGCATATCCGTCGTGGCTGAAGCCCCTCCTACAGTGGAGTCAGCGGGGTGGTCGCGCTTTCTGTAGGAGCGGTTTCAACCGCGACGAACGGAGTTGTTCGGCGTCCGGGCTTCGGAAGCTGTCGGGACTGAACTCCCTCCCACAGTGCAATCGCACCGATCATCGGTATGCCCTTGTGGGAGCGACTTCAGTCGCGACGCGCGATGGGTCGGTAGCTAGGCTTCGGAGCCTGCCTGTCGCGGCTGAAGCCGCTCCTACAGTGCAGCCAGCAGGCTGCGTCGCGCGCTTTCTGTAGGAGCGGTTTCAATCGCGACGAATGGGGTCGTTCGACCGCCCGATTCAAGACCCCGCGCCGTCGCCTTCCTCCAGCACCCGCCGCTGCATCTCGTCCAGGTAGTCGTCCAGTTCCTGCACCGAGGTGAAGATCTCGTTCAACGGCACCGCCTTGACCACGTCGAACACCTTGCGGATCTGCGGTTGCGGGTTGACCACCAGCACGCGGCCCTCGCGCGTGGCCAGTACCTTGCGCGCCTTGAAGATCGAGCGGATGCCGGCGCTGCTGATGTAGTCCAGGTGCGACAGATCCAGCACCAGCGTGGTGATGTGCGTGGCCAGCAGCGGCGCCAGCGCCTCGTCCAGCGCCTGGTAGGTGTGCGTGTCCAGGCGGCCGCTCAGGGTGATGCGTTGGCGCTTGTCCTGCGCGGGGTCGATCTGCAGGCTCAACGTGGTCATGCGGGGAACTCCTGGGGGACGGGGTCGAAGGGTTGCAGCAAGGTGATGCGCACGACGTTGCGGCCGGCGTCGTGGCGGTAGTCGATATGGTCGGCGAGCTGCCGCACCAGGTGCAGGCCCAGGCCGCCGATCGGGCGCTGCGCGATGTCCGCGTCCAGGTCCGGCGCCGGCGCCGCGCGCAGGTCGAAGGCCGGGCCGCTGTCGTGGAATTCCAGCACCAGCGCGCCGGTGTCCACCTGCAGCATCACTTCCACCGGCGGCTGTTCGCTGCTCAGGTGGCCGTGCTCGAGCGTGTTGCAGGCCAGTTCCTCCACGATCAGCCGCGCCCGGTTCACGTGGTCCCCGGCCACGCCGTGGCGCAGCAGTGCAGCCTCCAGGGTGTCGCTCAGCTGCGCCAGCGAATCCAGCGCCGGCACCATCTGCAGCCGTAGTTTCATGTGCTTCCCTCCCGCGTCTGATCCTGACGCAACCGAATCGCCAGCAACGTAATGTCGTCGGACTGCGGTGCGTCCGCGGTGAACGCGTGCACGTCGGCCAGCACCCGCGCGCACTGCGCCTGCGCGTCGATGCCGGGCTGCAGCGCGGCCAGCAGGCGCTCCGCACCGTAGGCCTGCTGGTGCGCGTCCATCGCCTCGCTGATGCCGTCGGTATAGCTCAGCAGCGTGGCGCCGGCGGCCAGGCGGCCGCGCACCACCGGGTAGCGCGTCTGCGGCTCGATCCCCAGCGGCGGCCCGGATTCCACCGCCAGCAACTGCGCATGGCCGTCGGCGCCGAGCAGCACCGGCGGCTCGTGGCCGGCGCTGGACAGCCAGTAGTCGCCGCTGTGCACGTCGATCAAGCCGCACAGCACGGTGGCGAACATGCAGGTCTCGTTGCCTTCGACCATGCGCTTGGACGCCGCGATCAGGATCGCGTCCGGCCGGGTGTGGCGGCGCGCGGCCACTTCCAGCACGGTCATCGCCCGCGCCATGAACAGCGCCGCCGGCACGCCCTTGTCGGACACGTCGCCGACCACGAACCACAGCAGCCCCGGCTCGGTCTCGAAGAACTGGTAGAAATCCCCGCCCACCATCGTCGCCGGTTCCAGCAGCGCGTAGGTCTCCAGGTGCTTGTGCGCGCTGTCGAAGGTGCGCCCGCCGGGCAACATCGCCTGCTGGATGTCGCGCGCGATCGACAGCTCGCTCTGCATCCGCTGCCGCGCCTGCGCCAGCGTGGCGATCTCCGCCAGCTGCCGCTTGATCGAGCCGCGTGCGGTATCGAAGGCCCGCGCCATCACCCCCACCTCGTCCTCCCGCTCCACGTGGCGCAGCGGGTAGTCGAACTCGCCCTGGCTGAAATGCCCGGCCGAATTGGTCAGGTCCTCGATCGGACGCGCCAGCCGCGCGGTGTAGCGATGCAGCAGCCACAGCCACAGCAGCAGCGCGGTGCCGCCGCCCACACCCACCCACAGCGCGATGCGGTTCAGCCCGGCCAGGATGTAGCGCTCGGACACGGTCAGCGCGAAGGTCCAGCCGGTGTCGCCGACCGCCGCGCTCTGGGTCAGGTAGCGCTCGCCGTCGGGTGCGGTATGCGAGAAGCGCACCGGCAGATGCGTGGCCACCGCCGCGGCCAGCGGCGACAGGTCCGGCCGCGCGCGCGCCACGTGCGCCTCCAGCGTGCGGCGGAAGCGCAGCGCCGGGTCCGGATGCAGCACGAACAGCCCGTCCGGCGACAGCAGCATCGGCTGCAGCCCGGCACTGGCCGGCAACTCGCCGACGATCGCCTGCAACCGCTTCAGCGGCACGTCCACGCTGACCATGCCGATCGCGCGCGCGTGCGCGCCGTCGCCGGGCAGGCGCAGCGGCAGGTTGTAGGTGGTGAGGTAGTCGCCGCCGGCGGAGGCGCCGGTGTACGGTTCGGACCACCACGGCGCCTGCGCCGCCAGCGTGCGCCGGTACCAGGGCATGGTCCGGTAGTCGTAGCCCAGCGCATCGGACGGCTTTTCGATGATTCGGCCGTCGATCCGCCGCAGGTGCCAGGCGAAGCCGCGGTCGTCGCCCTTCAGCGCGCCCGGCTCGATCAACAGCAGCGCCCCGGCGATGTCCGGGTCGCCCTCCAGGGTGGCCTGCAACAGGCTGCGCAGGTTGAACGGCTGGCGCCCGACCCCGGCCGCACCGGCAGCCAGCGTGCGCCCGCTCACCTGCACCGAGCCCAGCGTCGCGTCCAGGCTGCGCGCGGTCTGCTGCGCCAGCCCGGCCACCTCTTCGCGCGCGTTGCGCACCACCACCTGGCGCGCGCCCAGGTAGAACAGCACCGCCAGGCCCAGCAGCAGCGCCACCTGGATCAGGCTGCCCCACAGCATCAGCCGCGTGCGCAGGCTGTGCCGCCAGGCGACCGCGGGAGCATCCTGCACTGGCGAGAAGGCGGCGATAGCGGCGCTCCGCGGGAGTCGGCTCCGATCATAAGCGCAGCCGCGCCCCGCCGCGCAGCCAGTGTCGCGCGCTGTCCCGGGCCAATGTGACAGTCCGTTCCATACGCTGCCGTACGAGGCCCGGCGGGGTGGTTGCGCTACACTTGCAGGCTTCGAGAAAACACATGCCATCGCGCGCGTGCGTGCGACCTACGGGAGCGTTATGAACTGGTTGAACGAGGTGCTGCAGAACGATCCGAACCCCACTGAGACCCAGGAGTGGATCGAATCGCTCAAGGCCGTCATCGATGTCGCAGGCCCCGAGCGCGCGCATCAGCTGCTGGAGGACATGGTCGAACTGACCCGCCGCTCCGGCGCCTACCTGCCGTTCTCGCCCACCACCGAGTACGTCAACACCATTTCCCCCGCCAACGAGGCCAAGAGCCCGGGCGATGCGGCCATCGAGTGGAAGATCCGCTCGATCATCCGCTGGAACGCCATGGCCACCGTGGTCCGCGCCAACCGCAAGCCCGGCGACCTGGGCGGCCACATCGCCTCCTTCGCCTCGGCCGCCACCCTGTACGACGTGGGCTTCAACCACTTCTGGCGCGCCCCGTCCGACAAGCACCCCGGCGACCTGCTCTACATCCAGGGCCACAGCGCCCCGGGCATCTACGCCCGCGCCTTCCTCGAAGGCCGCATCAGCGAGACCCAGCTCGACCATTTCCGCATGGAAGTGGACGGCCAGGGCATCTCCTCCTACCCGCACCCGTGGCTGATGCCGGACTTCTGGCAGACCCCCACCGTGTCGATGGGCCTGGGCCCGCTCAGCGCCATCTACCAGGCGCAGTTCATGAAGTACCTGGAGCACCGTGGCCTGATCGAGAAGTCCGACCGCAAGGTGTGGTGCTTCATCGGCGACGGCGAGTCGGATGAGCCGGAAACCCTGGGCGCCATCGCCCTGGCCGGCCGCGAAGGCCTGGACAACCTGATCTTCGTGGTGAACTGCAACCTGCAGCGCCTGGACGGTCCGGTCCGCGGCAACGGCAAGATCATCCAGGAACTGGAAGGCGTGTTCCGCGGCGGCGGCTGGAACGTCATCAAGCTGCTGTGGGGCGGGTACTGGGATCCGCTTCTGGCCAAGGACACCGACGGCGTGCTGCGCAAGCTGATGATGGAAACCGTCGACGGCGAATACCAGAACTGCAAGGCCTTCGGCGGCGCCTACACCCGCGCCAACTTCTTCGGCAAATACCCGGAGACCGCGGCCATGGTCGCCGGCCTGTCCGACGACGACATCTGGCGCCTGAACCGGGGTGGCCACGACCCGCACAAGGTCTACGCCGCCTACCACCAGGCGGTGAACACCAAGGGCATGCCCACCGTGATCCTGGCCAAGACCGTCAAGGGCTACGGCATGGGCTCCTCGGGCGAATCGCTCAACCCCACCCACCAGACCAAGAAGCTGGACGACGACGCCGTGCGCGCGTTCCGCGACCGCTTCAACATTCCGCTCAGCGACAAGCAGCTGGCCGACGCCGAGCAGGTGCCGTTCTACCACCCCGGCCCGGACTCGCCGGAAGTGCAGTACCTGCAGGAACGTCGCGCCGCGCTCGGCGGCTACCTGCCGCAGCGCCGCCGCAAGGCCGATCAGTCCTTCGTCGTGCCCGGCCTGGACAAGTACGACCGCCTGCTCAAGTCCAGCGGCGAGCGCAGCTACTCCACCACCATGGCCTTCGTGCAGAGCCTCAACATCGCCCTGCGCGACAAGGACCTGGGCCCGCGCATCGTGCCCATCGTGGCCGACGAAGCGCGCACCTTCGGCATGGAAGGCATGTTCCGCCAGATCGGCATCTACGCCCCGTTCGGCCAGAAGTACAAGCCGGTGGACGCCGACCAGCTGATGTTCTACCGCGAGGACCAGTCCGGCCAGGTGCTGCAGCAGGGCATCAGCGAGCCGGGCGCCATCTCCTCGTGGTTGGCCGCCGGCACCAGCTACTCGGTCAGCAACGTGCCGATGCTGCCGTTCTACATCTACTACTCCATGTTCGGCTTCCAGCGCGTGGGCGACATCGCCTGGCAGGCGGCGGACATGCGCACCCGCGGCTTCCTGCTCGGCGGCACCGCCGGCCGCACCACCTTGAACGGCGAAGGCCTGCAGCACGAAGACGGCTTCAGCCAGGTCATCGCCGGGTCGATCCCCAACGTGCGCAGCTACGACCCTACCTTCGGCTTCGAAGTCACCGTGGTCATGCAGTACGGCATGAAGCGGATGATGCAGGACCAGGTGGACGAGTACTACTACATCACCCTGATGAACGAAAACTACACCCACCCGGAAATGCCGGCCGGTGCAGAAGAAGGCATCATCAAGGGCATGTACCTGCTGCAGGACGCCGGCAAGCCCAAGAAGGGCGAACTGCGCGTGCAGCTGCTGGGCTCGGGCACCATCCTGCGCGAAGCCATCGCCGCGGCCGAGCTGCTGGACAAGGACTTCGGTGTCACCGCCGACATCTGGTCCTGCCCCAGCTTCAACGAACTGCGCCGCGACGGCTTCGATGCCGAGCGCTGGAACCGCCTGCATCCGGAAGGCGAGCAGCGCAAGCCGTACGTGACGCAGCTGCTGGAAGGGCGGCAGGGCCCGGTGGTTGCGGCCACGGACTATGTGCGTGCGTTTGCCGACCAGATCCGGGCGTTCGTGCCGGGGCATTACACCGTGCTGGGGACGGATGGGTTCGGTCGTTCGGATACGCGTGCGAACCTGCGTCGGTTCTTCGAAGTGGATCGGTACTACATCGCGCATGCCGCGATTGCGGCGCTGGCGAAGGATGGCAAGATGACCGGGAAGGACGTGGCGCGGGCGATCAAGCAGTATAAGCTTGATCCTGAGAAATCAAATCCAGTTGGGGTTTGATCGGGTGACTAAAAAGGCGGCTTAAGGTCGCCTTTTTAGTGCCTGTAGCTGCCATTAACATGCATGATTTAGCGTTTGCTTCCTATTTTAAATAATGGACGAGAGATATAGGGGTGAAATATGGGGATTAGTGATGCGCTCGCTCAATTTTTCGCTCAATCTCGATTGCCAGTACTGTTCGCCGGCGCAGGTGTTTCAGCGCGTGCTGGTCTTCCGACATGGGGTCAGTATTTAGGCTCGCTAGCTAGCGCTGCTAGCGAATATGATCAATATACAAAGTTCATGATTGACAAGGCCGTTTCAGATGGGGCGCTTACTGATGCGGCCGCTTTATATATGATGTGTAGAGAAATGCCTGAATCAAAGCGATGGGAGGAAATGAGTAAGCCACTTTTGAAGTTCGAATCTGACAAGCTTAATTCTCTGGTGGCATTACCATTTCAAGCGGTTGTAACAACAAATTTTGACAGGGTGTTATTTTCAGCATATGCGAAATGTGCCGGCATTTCGGCTCGAGAAGTGAATATAGATGATCCGGCCTTGGACGCTGCGCCTTATGCCGATGATTTTTATATTGCAAGGATACACGGTCGTGTAGAGATTCCGTCCTCAATGCGGCTTACGAGGGAAGACTTTTCGCTTTTGCAAAAGAATGAACCATATGTCAGGTTTTTAGAGCATCTGCTTACACGGCGGCAAGTCCTTTTTTTGGGATTTTCATTCCTTGATCCAGCTATTATGGCAGTTTTAAAGAGTGTGAGAGCCAAGACCGGAAGTCTCCATGGGCAAGAGCATTGGGCACTGGTGCCGAAGGATGGTGGTGCTGATTTTATGGCTGAGTTAGAGGCTCATTCAATCCGAAGGATTGAATACGACTCCGCTGGGCATCATAAAATTCTCTGGGACGGGGTTGAAGAATTCAATAACAAGAGATCATCTGCCCCTAAGCAAGAAGTTGATGTGCGAGACATTCCGTTCGCCATAGCAAAGAAATACTTGGCTACGGCATTCGCACGCTCACGCCTTGGCCGACAGCGAGAGCCACTGGCGCAGGCGATGGCTGAGGGCGTTGTCTCAGGAGTAATTACGAAGTCGTCGCTTGGAATTACAGAGCCGGAGCTTACAGAGATATTATCCCTAGAACTGGCCGTAAGTAAAGATATAGCTAGAACTCTTGTGGCCCGATCTGTTGTAACTTTAAGTCGAGATGGCATTTGCGATGTAAGAACCGACGGGGAAGTTCGCTATTTTCCCAAAGATGATGGGCAATCTACGTACGATGGTGCTGTGGAGAGATTGGTCGATGGAATAATTAATCGATATAAACTTCAAGAAGGTGGTATTGATTCGAGAGAGGTGAGAATCTATCTTTCTAATGTTCTGGCTGAGCTTCTGCTGCAAAGAGGTTGGGAACTAGGAGCTGCTTATGCTGGGAGGCGAATGCCCGAAGATGTGGACTTGGCTTCGGTTATGGACAGAGTTAGTGCCGTAGATATTCGCGCTAGCCAATTCGTGAAGTTGGAGCGATCTCTAAAAGATTTGTTAGTTAGGCCGGACGATGAAGAGGCTGCACTTCTTGCCGATCTGGGAAGAACTGCTTTCGGCCTTGAGCTTTTGCTTGAGGCTCCGCATGATTCTCTTTTCGCCACTAGGGTGCTACCTGAAAGAATATATTTTGATGCAAATGTTTTGATGCCAGCAATTACGATTGGACATCCTCTGCAGCAGCTTTTTGATGAAACTATTCAGGCCCTTAGAAATGCTGCGGGTGGGGCGGCTTCTGGGCCTTCGCTCCGAGTTTACGATGGGTTTTTGAATGAAATTGTAAGTCACAAGCGCTTGGCTATCGATGCAATGGAAGAAAGCGGGGGCGAGGGTGCTTTCTGGGAAGAAAGATCGGTTGGTCTTTTTGGGACTGCAAATGTAAACGTGTATGTTGGTGCGTTTTTTAATTATAGGATTTTAAATCCTGAAATAAGTTTTAGAGAATTTCTAAGTCGCTTTGCGCCATATGAAAACGAGACCGGGCTCAAGAAGTTTTTAGGAAAGCTGGGGTTTGAAGTCATTCACGACAGTCAGGCGAATAAGCTGGATTCTGCTGGGATAATTCATTGCCTTGATAAGTTTTACGCCACTAAATTTGAGCACCAAAAAAAATCTCCAATTGTTGTCAGACACGACGCGATGCAGCTTGCAATACTTAATGCAGACTTGGCAGATAAGAGGCGCTCTGTGCTTGTGAGCGCAGATAGAGGTATTAGATTTGCTCTTGAGTCAGGTGGGTATGGCGTAGTGGCAAATTCAGTGCTCACGCATTTGGGTTTAACTCAGCTTGTTGAATTGATGGTTGGTAAGATCCCCGCGCCTAGGGGAATGGCGTCGTTGCTTTGGATGTCCCCAGTTTCCAGCGACTCTGAGCGAGTCAGAAGCTATTTAATTTCACTTGCCCTCAGGGAGCATGATGTTGCAACTGCAATGTACATGCCTGATGTTATCGATGAAATAGTGGAGGATACTGGATTTGAGCTTGAGCGAAAAAATCTTAAACTTGCCACGCAATCTCAACAAGAAAGACTTGAGGTCAGCCAAGTGTTGGAAAGATACGAGAAGGACTTCTTCAAAAAAATGAATGATGAGGTGGAAAGGGCGAGACGGAACGGAGAAGGCAAGCGCGCGCAATAGCTATGGCCGCAGCAACGGGGAGAAAGCATGGCTAAGCGATACGGGACTTGTTCATCCGCGGTGCGGATTGACGCGGCGCCCTTGCTGGGGGGTAATGGCCGCATGAAGGGTTCATTGCCTAGCCGTGCTGGCGCTCAGGTTAGACAGATGGTGGTCTCACTACGAGCTGTGGAAGATCAGAAGATTGCAGTGGCAAAGCGAGTAACGGGGTCAAGTTGACTTACTTGATTGATAGCTTCCATATGTCCAGTCCTTTAATTAATATGGGGCACACTAGGTTAGGGTGATGGAGGGGGGATGAGCAGAGTTTCTGTTGAAATTGCGAAAGATGATAAGCTTGTAAAGCAGGGGAATTTTGTAGAGGCAACGCTTGAGTTGGGGCGAAATCTTGTAACTACGGCCGTGATGGCCGCAGCAAGTGCGAAAGTTATGAGCGACGAAATAGGTGCTGTGCTTCAGCCCTTTGTTTCGTTGGCTGTAGCGCCATCTGTTCAGGCTGTGATGGCTATTTTCTTGCTTTCAACGTCCCTATTTTGGTTGATCCTATCGGGGATGCGCTATTTTAATTGCTTCGAGAGCAACTTTAGGGGAAAGGGAGGGTTTATCAAATTTGCTGCTGCTGCGCCCTTGATGATCTTAGCTGGCCTTGCGCTAGTAGTCCTTACCTTTGGCGCAGCTGCAATTGGGGTCAAGAAATAAATATCAGGCGTAATAGCGAAACAGGGGTCAGAGTCTGAGGTATCCCCACGTTTTACATCGTGAGATCAGCGGCTTACGGAGTTTCAGGCTGGAAGTGAGCGCGCGCATGGCGCAGTCTTCCAGGTGACGAAACCAAAAAGGACTGACGACCATGCGCGCCAGCGAAGTATTGCAGAAGTGCCTGTCCGAATCACTTGGCGGTATGCATGCGCTGCGTGAGGCCGTGTTGTTGCGTTCGGTGGAAGCGCTCATTGCCGGACGCCGCTTGACCTTGACCGATGTGGCGCGGGCATGGCCTGGCGCTGAGCGTGTCGCCACCCCGCTCAAGGCATTTGACCGCTTGCTGAGCAACGGGCGGTTGCATGGCCAGCGCGAACGCATCTACGCCGACATGGCACAGTGGTTGCTGCGCGGGCCGCAGCCGGTGCTCGTGGTCGACTGGTCCGACCTGAAGGCCGATCGTCGCTGGTGCCTGCTGCGCGCCGCAGTCCCCGCGGGTGGTCGCACGCTGCCCGTGCTGGACATGGTGTTTCCGGGCAAGCAGCAGGGATCGCCTGCGGCAGAGAAACATTTTCTCAAACGCCTCGCGGCGTTGATCCCCAAGCATGCCCGTCCCATCTTGGTCACCGATGCGGGCTTCCGCTGCCCCTGGTTCCGTGAAGTGGCCGCGTTGGGCTGGGACTGGGTTGGACGACTGCGCGGGACAACGCGGGTCAAACCGGTCGAGGTAGAAGATCACGATGTGCAATGGGTGCAATGTCGCGCGTTGTATCAACTTGCCAACGACAGGCCGCGCCTGTTGCCACCGATGTGCATCAACCGCAGTCAGGCGCTGGAGTGCTGCCTGGCCGCCTATCGCAAGCGTGCCAAAGGGCGCAAGCACATCACCCGGCATGGCGCCGTGGCGCGTAGCAAGCTCAGTCGCCAGTGCGCCGCGCGCGAACGCGAGCCGTGGTTGATCATCGCCTCGCCGACGCTGCAGCACATGAGTGCCAGGCAGCTGGTTGCACTTTACAGCCGTCGAATGCAGATCGAATCCTCCTTCCGGGATCTGAAATCGCATCGCTATGATCACGGCTTGGAAGATAGCCTGACCGACAAGCGCCATCGGCTGGACATCCTGCTGCTGGTCAATGCCTTGGCGACCTTCGCCAGTTGGCTGGCCGGACTGGCATGCGAAGCGACCGGGATCGACCATTGGCTCTACCCGGGCAGGAAAGCACGCAAGCTGTACTCCACCATGCGAATCGGACGCGAAGCCCTGCTGCGCAGTTGGCCCATGGAACCGGTCTGGAACTGGATAAAGCGGTTACGAACCCTACCGAAAACCGTGCTCGATCAGATGCTGGCTCCCTCATTAAAAACGTGGGGATACCTCAGCGTCAGAGTGCACTTTCCTCAATAGTCCCAGGCAAGTGTCATCTAGACCTTGCCTCGGTACACGAGATTCTTCGCGATTCTTTTACAACGAAAGCGTTGGGCCCCGCTGTTGCTGCTCCTGCGCCCGTTGCTGCTCCAATGCCTGTTCCTGCGATCGCTCTTGCGCCACGCGCTGGTTCACAGTCTCCAGTTGCGCGAAGCTTTCCTGGACCGGTTGCTGGGCTGCTTCTGCGGTTGGCATGTGCGCCCGGAGCTTTGCTGGATCTTGGGGGTCACCCTGGACGACGAAGAGGTTCTGGGCCGCCGGCAGATTCTTGGTCTCTTCGCTAAGCAAGACATGGTCCACCCGGGTCAACCCATTGTCCTTCGCCAGCGTCAGCAAGCTGGCGGTCATGCGCTCGCTGGATGCATCAAAGGCACGACCATTGGCGGCATCCAATTGCTCCACCTTGCTGCGGATCTGCTGATGCATGGCGTGGTCTGGATGCGCCGCATCCGCGGGTGTCAACGCAGGCTCTGTTCGCTTGGGCGATGCCAGGTTAGGAGAGTGCTCTTCATGCGATCCCGTATTCTTCAGTTGGACCATGCCGTAGCCATCTTTACCCAGGTCAACAATATTAAAAGTGCGCGCTGATCCCAGTTCCAGCCCATTGCGCTCCAACTGCCCTGGCTCCAGGCCCAAGGACTTGAGGTCAATACGGATCTCAGGTGGACGGCGGCCCTGGGCGAGGTAGTCAAAGTTCAACGCGATGCGGCTTATCGCGCTTGCGGCGTAGTAGTTGCGATAGTCGGAGTCGTCGTGCTGACCCAAGGTGGCTTTGCCGTCGTAGAAGCACTGCTCCACCGATTTGGTCAGTGCGTCGTTGCGGCTAACGGGGTAGCGGGTTAGTGCTTCATAGGTCAAGCCATCTGCGAAGCTAGGAGCGGGGCCATTACGTTCGATGCAGCGTGTGGTAGAGCGCCTCAGCAACTGCTGCTCAACATCATCTTCCGCCATGCCTGGATTCTGGTGCTTGATACGGCCATGCAGAGCGCGCAGCCCCGAAATCTCGGCTAACGCCTCGTCCTCACGCGTCGCATCCAAGTAGGTGCGCATAGGGGCAGTAAGGTTGACCTGCGTCTCCCGGTTCTCGTATGCCTCTGACATTCGGCCGTCTACGGCCTTTCCAAACTCAGACAAAGCCTTCGCTCGATGCTCTGCAAGCACGCCATGCATCGTTTCATGACCCATGACCTCGGTCAGGTAATCGATGCGCTGGGGTCCGCTCCAGTCGCGGAAGACGGAATCACTGATGTTGAGCGTCCCCAACTTGCCGTCTTTGCCGTCCGCAAAGTGGCCTGCATTGTGCTGGCCATGCGACACCGCAAGGGCACCGATTTGGCCCTTCTCGATGGCGTCCCCTAGCAGGTTGGATAAGTAGGGAGATTCGGAGAGCGCTTGCCGGATCGATGCTTCTGCACCACTGGGAAGTGAGGGGTCTTTTGCCATCTCGGCCAGCAAAGGCTCGATGCGTGGATCCACCGGTTTCACTTATCACCTCCGTCGATCTGAACGCCACGGACACATTCGCGCGAATTGGCTTGGTCGCCGACCCGATAGATCAATAGCGCGACCGAGAATCCTTGCGTGTCATTGTTGATGGATCGCCAATGTTGACGCATCCAACCGCCCTGAAACGGTCGCTGCCCGCCGCGTTTGTAGCCGATCGCTTCCAGTTGCTGGGAAAGCTTGGCAGCGTCCCAGATGCAAATGTCAGTTGGGACTCTGGTGGGGTCACGCCCACTTGGCAAGTTCACGACCACTTCGATGCTGGAGAAGCCTTTCTCCGCTGGACTATGCGTGGCGTAGAGCGTGAAGCCGCCAGCTAGCGGCACATCCTTCACATCACGCCATGAATGCGCTGCGTCCGCCGGCTTTGTGAGCTTGATGCCAAACGCTGACTCCATGCGCTGGTAGTTCAGATCCGCTGGCGCTTTCAGGGAGTCCGCATAGCGCAGCAGCCTGTGCTCCAGATCCTGAACGCTCATGTTGGCCGTGTTGGGGGCCGTAGACGCAGGGCGAGGTGCCTCACCGGTTTTGCCGGGCGTTCGAGCGCAAGCGCTTGGCAGGATGGTCGCAAGCGAGAGCAGAAAGAGCGCTACTGATTGAGGCCTTTCCATGGCGCCTCGTTCTCGTGGTGTGTGGTAGCAGACGCTAGTGTTTGTGGTGGCCTGCGTCAAGTTGGCGCTAGCTGCAGCTCTCCCAAAAAATGTTGGTCTTTCGCTTCATAGGGACGCGCTGGCGTGCTTAGCGGATTACCACATTGTCTTGCCGGTTCGCTTCACCAAGCAGTTGCTCGTATGTCTGGACGCGAACTCGCAATCGGATCAAATGCCAGGAAAGCGCATAAGCAAACAGCAGAAAGAACGCGAGCACACTCTGGATGATCGTGATCTTGCTCAGCACGCTCCAGTCACCCCATCTCCAGTCCTTGAACTGCAGATAAAGTGCGAGCAGAACCGGCATGATCCCGAGTCTTTCCATCCCGCCGGTGAACAAGCCCAGACGTTCATGCATATTCGTCCGACGGTCACGGATGAAAGTCTCGCGTTGACGGCGCTGTTCAAACGGAAATACGCGTAGTGCAGCGACGATGCCTTGGTATTGGTGGAACTCCTGCTCCATCTGTGCTGCATGGGTGGCGTACGGATGTCTAAAGCCCGGTAGCTCGCGTTTGATCTGCAAGATAGCGAATATTGCAAAGCCAATGAGCTCAACCACGAGTCCTGTTGTTGCACAGACGAATGCCGCCTTTCCATTCAGAACAGTGCCGAACAACATGCCAAAGCCCGCGCCCAAAAAGCCGATGATGAAGCTCCAGCGCTCCACTGGCCCAGCGTGGCTCTGCTCGGTGACCTGCGAGTAGTGACTCATCGCTACGGAGAGCGAAGGAAAGCTGAGTTCGTGGAGCGCTGTGCTGTCTTCCGGCTGTTTGGCAGGCGCCGAGGTCGCTTCTTCCGTTGAGTTCGCCATTTTTTCCTTGAGCGTCCAAGCTGATGCCGTCTCCGGCTAGTATTCCGTAGCTACTGACACGGCGCTAGAGCAAGTCAATTTCTCAGTGCAAGATTCTACAAATTGCTATTGACAGCTATGTACCGCGGTAGCAATCTCTACCTCAAGGAGCGTCGAAACTCCTCTAACAGCGGTACCCACCTCCGACAAACCGGTGGGTTTTTTGTGCCCGAGACTCGGGCGCAAGCCGACGCGCTTTCTGCGTCGGGAGGGCGGCTAATACAACACCCTTCGGGGAAATACGCCCGCCGTCTGTTAGCGGTTTCGAACCTCCCGACTTCCCGTCCGCCCTGCGTGGCGTGCGGACCCCTTCATGGAACGAGGAGGCAACGATGTCGTACGACCGTTTGGACGATGAAGGCATGCCCGGTTATTTCCTGCCGGAGGAGAGCCAGTTCCGGCTGGCGAAGCTGCGCGATCACGTGAGGTTCCTCGTCCGGCTGGCGCAGCCGCGCACGCTGGACGAAGAGTGCGCCGCCGAGCCCAAAGTGCGCATGGGCGAGCTGGCGCTCTGTCTGGAGCTGTTGGCCGACCAGGTGGAGCTGGTGCTGGACGCACTGTCCTATCCCGCGCAGCGGACCGACACGACGCACGGCGCCCAGCCCGATGCCACCGTCGAGGTGGCGCCGGACGCGGGCGCCGCCGCCTTCCGCGTCACGCTGGCGCAACTCGACCAGCTCACCCTGCTGGCCGAGACCGTCTCGGCCCATGCTCGGGTGGTGGCGGCCGGCGATGCAACCGCACGCGCCGGCCAGGCATTGCCAGAGGTGGACGACCCGCTCTGCGAGGCAGCGGATGCGATGCGGGCGCTGCTGCGGCAGATCGAGCGCCAGCCGCTGCGCGAACCCACGCCCAACGGCGTACGCGAGGAGCGGGCGGTCTATGCGGTGGAGTGCGGCACGCTGCCTGCGGGAAGCGGGCGGCTGCATTGATCGCGGTATGGGTGGGATGCGGCAGGGATACGTGGCCGCAGAGGGCTGGCCTCGTGTTGCCAGGCCGGCCCTGGGGTGCAGCTAGCGTCAGTGCGTGAGCAACGCGAGCGATGCAGCCCGGGGTTAACAAGCGGCGGTTATGCCACCAGCCAGCCCATCCATTGCACCCTGTGGAAGTAGAGGAGTGATGCAGTTTGCAAATTTGGTTTGCGCTTGACGTGGACTCGTGAGCGGCAGGTGAGCTACTTTTGTGCAGCGGAGTTCTCCTGCGTAAAGCAGGCGCTATGCCTAGCGCGTTTGGCCGGTGTTGGTTAACGCAAGGAGCGTGTATGACAGCCAAGTTCTTCCGGTGTCTCCTGTTGGCGCTGGTTCCCATCACGGGATGTGCTTCTGTGTCCGCTGGCGGCCAAGATTCCCTGCCTTCGGAGGCATCTCTATGCGAAAAGTCCCTCAGCTGGGGAGGCGGCCCTTCATCGCCAGCCAGTCAAGTTGCACCGCAGGTGTCTGAAGGCGACAGTGGGCGCTCCTACCATTTTGATCTCGGCGGTCGCGGGGGCGTCCGCTCCTTGGACGCCAGCTGTGGTTGGGGCAGCTATGCCGAGTGCGACATCAAGGTGCTTCAAGTTGACGGGACGACGTATCAGTTCTCGGAGCTTTCAACGTTCGGTCTGTGGGAGTCGCAGGGCAGCCTCTATCTCCTCTACCGCATCGTCGCGCCTAAAGACGACGCGGCCGCTAGCAAGCGCCGGGTGGTGAAGGTGAGCAATCCCCCGCAGGAAGTCTGCAATGAGATAGGGGATTACTCGAACATCATGTAGCTGTGCTTCTTTGATACGGAGATCATTCTATGCCTATTGCCTATCGTGAGCTCACCCAGGAGCAGTACAACACGTTGACCGGCGATTTGATAAAGCTCACCGAAAGCCTGCATGAAAGGTCGCAAAACGTGGGGGATGGGCGGGCAACCATCGGATATGGATATACCTTCAACCGTTCCAACAACACCGAGCTATGGCGCAATTCGGGAATTGCGCTTACGGACGCACAGTGGCGCCAGCTCGGAGCTATTGACGCCGCTGCACCGGGTGACCGCACGAGACTTGGGCTGCAATTCGACAGGACGCTCAACGCCGCCGAGGGTGACAGTCTGCTTTCAGCCTCAATGCCGGAGTACGAGCGGCCCATCGCCGGCCTGAATATGCCGATGTCGCAGGAGCGCGCTGCGTTGGTGTCATTGGTCTACAACCGTGGTGCCGGATCCTATGCTGCCAACATGCAGCCGTTCCGGGATGCCATCACTTCGGGAGATCGCGCCGAAGCGTGGTATGAAATGCGGTACAACGCGTGGGGCACCAATGCGACTGCCGAAGCAGGCCTGCGCAAGCGCCGCGTGATGGAGGCGGAACTGTTCGGTCTCTACAACGATCCGAACAACGTGACGGCCGAAGAGGCATTGTCGACGTACCGCATGTACCAACAACACCGGGATCGCATCAATCGGGACGAGACACGCTGGGGCGTCGATGTGGATGGAAATCCCGGCCAGCGCAATCTCATCGCACTAGCAAACCACGACTACGCTACCTTGCTGGCTGGTCGAGGCCAAGTGCAGACGCTGGCGCAATCTTTGGAGCCTGCACGCACACGATTGCTGTCTGATCTACGCGAGCAACATCCGGAAATCGCCGATCGTCTGACCGATGCTGCATTCAATGCGGGTTCGATCTATGTCGATCCGGGCCGGGACTCGGCGCGCGTGGCGGTGGACGCCAACCATGCCGCAACCCTGGATGCGACCCGCCTCCGCGGTGGAAACGAGGTTGCCAACAACGATCTGCTGTTGGGCCTGGGAGGGGACGACACTCTGATCGGAGGGCAAGGAAACGATGTGTTGATCGGTGGGGATGGCCGCGACGTCCTGCGGGGTGGCGCGGGTAATGACACGTATGTTGTCGGTGACGGGGATGTGGTCCAGGACACCGATCGCAGCGGGCAGATATTTTGGAGCGGCCAGCGGCTTTCGGGCGGTACTCGACAGGCAGAAGATCCAGAAGGCGTATTTCGCAGTGCGGATGGACAGCATACATATCGTCTGCAAGGTGCGGACCTGTTGATTCGTAACCAGCAAGGTCAAACCGTGACGGTTCAGGACTATCGGCCTGGCAGTCTTGGCATCGAATTGGGCGAGGCACGCGTGCAAAACGGCGGCGTTGCGACAGACCTCAACGTAAATCAGGATGGCCAAGCGCGAGGGCTGCCGCATATTGAATCCCCTGCTTCCGAATCGGGGCCGGTAAGGCAGGATCCGCCTGGCCGTCTTGGACCTGACAACCCGGTGCACCCTGATCACACCATGCTGTTGCAGATCAGAGATGGCGTCCAAAGGCTTGGTAACCAAGCAGGGGTGCCATTCGACGAGAGCAGCGAACGCCTGTGCAGAAGTCTTCTGGCAGCTTGTAAGGACAATCGGGATCAGTATCCTGATGTCAGTGGCTATTCGATGTCAGGCAATGCCCTGACGCGTGTCGATCATGTGGTTGCTGGGCCGGAACGCATCTTTGCCGTGCAAGGCGCGCTCAATGATCCCGCACAGCTTCGTGCGCATGTGCCGGTGCAGGAAGCCATGCAGACGCCGGTTGAGCAGTCCGATGCCAAGCTGGCGGTAGCAAATCAGGCGATTTCTCAGGAATTGGCTATGACTCAGCAGCGGGAGCAGTCGCGAAGCCAGGGTCAATCCATCGGATAGTCGCCGCTACTGCGCATCTTCTTTTGCCTGCTTCTTTGGCATGGATTTACGGCACAAGCCGATGTTGGTTCTCGCAGCGCGCACGATCGCCAAATAGCGATCCGCTAGTACCGGCGTCCAGCCGTCCACGGCTGCATCGTCGTCCTTGCCGGCGTCTTCGGCATACTTGTCGAGCGTGGCCAGGCACTGCGCATACAGCCCGTTCTTGTACTGGGTGATGGCCAGGTCGTTGCGAATGGCGCCTTCCTCTTCCCATTCCAGCGTTGGTAAGCAATTCGTTAGCGCCGGGGACAAGGTGGTCAGCGCCGCCTTGTAGTTCTTGCCGTCATACAACCGCTTGAACGCAGTCCGTGTGCGATCCAGATCATCCCGTCCGCAGCCATCCTTCACCCGCAGGTAGGGTGCTTCAAAATCCCCGTTGTAACCGCAGAAGGCCCTGCACTCCTCGGGCGTGGCTGCGGCCACGTCGATGCCTTGCGGGGTGCTGTTGAATTTCACACTGCAGGTGGGCTGACCGTTGTCGCCTTTGGCGACTCCCCGATCGCCGTCGATGGCTCCATCCAGCGCACACATGTCTTCCCCGGTGGTGCTTTCCAAGGAAAACTTCAACGCCCCGTTCTGCTCGTTGATGAGCAAGCGTCCCCATCCCTTTTCGGTAATGTACTCGCCCGGTTGCAAAGCGTTTCCGGCTGCGGCTTGCACTGCGGCCACTGACAGCCGAACGCTGCCAGGAGCATGGTTGGGAGCAGGGGATGGCGGCTGCGCCGAACATGCTGTCGTGGAGAGCGCTGCGATTGCCGCGCAGGCTAGCCATGCGATCTTTAGCGGAGGTGTTTTCGCCATGTTCCTTCATTCATGATGTCGTTCCTGCTGCCCTTTAGCTTGTTATTCGATCTTGAGTCAAGTCGGAGTGCTGCTGCCGGCGCTATTGCTGCAGATCGAGCGCCAGCCGCTGCACGAACCAACGGGCACGCCGCTCGCGTCACGCGGGCGACTGCATTAATTCCGGAACAGTTGGGGTGAGGCGGGATACTCCGCTAGAGTGGGCCGGCCTCGCGTCGCGAGCCGGCCCCGGAGTGCAGTGGCGTTGGTACGTGAGCAAAGGGAACGGAGCTGACCGTATGTCCTCGAATCCGACGTCCACGCATCCCGGTAAGCGCGGTGCGGGCGACCTGAATGTCCGAACCCTATTTTGGTGGTTGCATAGCGCCGGCTGGGGCGGCGTTTTTCTGGTCGGCTACCTCTCCGCGCTCGCCTATGGCAAGTCTTACGACCTGTGGAAGCTCCTGCTGCCCATCGCGGTCACCGGCTTCCTCGGCACTCTTGGCCTGCGCTACCTGTTGCGCCGTCTCGGCGGCCTGCCGCCGCTGCGCGTCGCGCTGTTGATGATCGTGCCGGTGCTGTTGGTGGTGGGCGCAATGGGGCTGACCTACACCGTGATCCTGCTGAACGGATGGTGCGGCGAGGGATGCCGGGTGCCGAGGTCATGGCTGGGGTATGTGGCTTACATGAGCAGCCAAATGTACATCGTGGTGGGCTGGGTCAGCCTGTACCTGGTCGTGGCGACCTGGCGCAAGTTGCGTGCACAGACCGAAACGGCGTTGGCCGCAACCGCCATGGCGCACCAGGCGCAGCTGAAAATGTTGCGCTACCAGTTGAACCCGCATTTCCTGTTCAACACGCTCAACGCGATCTCCACGCTGATCCTCGACCGCGACACTGTCACCGCCAACCGCATGGTGCAGGGGCTGAGTACGTTCCTGCGCCATTCCCTGGATGTCGACCCCGTGCAGCGCGTGACGCTGCAACAGGAGATCGAGGCGATTGGCCTGTACCTGGAGATCGAGAGGCTGCGCTTCGCCGAGCGCCTGCGCGTGCAGATCGAGATCGAGCCCGCGTGCTGGCCGGCGTTGTTGCCGAGCCTGTTGTTGCAACCGCTGGTGGAAAACACGATGAAGTACGCCGTGGCCCGGCGGGTCGAAGGCGCCACACTCTGCGTGCGTGCCGAGCGCGAGGGGGAGCGCCTGCGGCTTTCGGTGATCGACGACGGTCCCGGCTGTGCGGCGCTCGAGGCAGGCGGCGCGCCGTCGGAGGATGCGGTGCAGGGCAACGGTGTCGGCCTGGCCAATACCCGCGATCGACTGCGCGTGCTGTATGGCGCGCGCCAGAGCTTCGAAGCGCGCGGCAGGCAGGAAGGCGGTTTTCTGGTGACGATGACATTGCCATTCGAGATCGGAGGCGCGGCACGCGAATGAGCCGGCTACCGACAAAAGACAGGACGATCCGCACGCTGATTGCGGACGATGAGCCGCTGGCACGGCGTGGGTTGGAACTGCGCTTGGCCGACGAGCACGATATCCGCATCGTGGCGCAGGTCGGCGACGGCGCGTCTGCGATCCGGGCCGTGTGCGAACACGCGCCCGACCTGCTGTTCCTGGACGTGCAGATGCCCGGGCTGGATGGCTTCGCGACGCTGCAGGCGATCCCCGTGCAGCAGATGCCGTTCGTGGTGTTCGTTACCGCCTATGATCATTACGCGATCAAGGCATTCGAGGTGAACGCGGCGGATTATCTGCTCAAGCCGGTGGATGAGGACCGCCTGCGGCAGGCCCTGTGTCGCGTCCGCGAAGCGCTGGACCGGCGCGACGCCAGCGACCACCGCGCCACGCTGCTGAATCTGCTCGGTACGCTCAGCGGCCAGCCGGCATTGACGCTGGACGAAGCGCTGGAGGTGGGCGATGCAGGCCGCCTGCGCGCTCCGCGCGACATGCCATTGGCCATCCGCGATGGTGCACGGACCGTGCGCGTACCGCTGCATGGCATCCGCTGGATCGACGCCGCTGGCGATTACGTCTGCATCCATACGGACGCGGAGACCCATGTCCTGCGGGCAACACTGGGCCAGCTGGAAAAACGCTTGGACCCGGCCCGCTTCCCCCGTATCCACCGCTCGAGCCTGGTCAATGCCGCACGGGTCACCTCACTGCGCCCCCATCTCAATGGCGAGTATTTCCTGACGCTCGACTGCGGGCAGGAGCTCAAGCTCTCCCGCAGCTATCGCGACCGAATCGCCTTGTTCAAGTGAGCACCGGCCGCCTGCACGGCGTCCACCTGCCCCGGATGCGCCGAGACGTGCGAATCCCGCGGTAAACGGTATTGCCCGCCGCCCAAGCCCGAGCCAAGTTAGGCGCAGGGATCGAGCGGGGGGGGCACGATCCATGGCCAGAGGTCGCCTTGGTTGCTGGAGGGAGCGCATGTGTGATGACGCGGTGCCAGGCATGGCAATGGCCATGCGGAAGAATGGCGGGGCGACGCAGGTAGCCGGCTCGGGAGCGTGGCCGAACCCATGACGAGGATATGGCTGACGCTCTTTATGCTCATGCTGCCGGCAGGCCTGCATGCGCAGAATGCAGCACCCGATGTGGATGAGATCCGCCGGACCCTCAACGACTACATCGAGGGAAGGAACGGCGGCGATATGGTCAGGTTGACCAGGGCGTTCGACGAGCGCGCGGATCTTCGGTTCCGCAATCCGGAGACGGGAGACCTTTCCATCTGGAGCCTGGCCGACTACGTGGGCAGGTTCACGCCAGGAAAGAAGCTCGGCTGTACCGGCAGGATCCTGTCTGTCGATCTGGCAGGCAGCGCGGCCCAGGGCAAAGTGCTGCTGAATTGCGGGAACAGGACCTACGCGGATTACATCAATCTGCTGAAGATCAAGGAGGCCTGGGTCATCGCCAGCAAGGTGTACTCGCTGTATCCAGAGCGAAGAAAGGTGCTGTTCGTCATCACCAGTCATGACTCACTCGGAAACAGCGGAAAGAAGACCGGTTTCCATTTCGGCGAGGCCGCGAACGCCTACAAGTCGTTTCACGATGTGGGGTACGACATCGACTTCGCCAGCCCGAAGGGGGGAAGGGCGCATCACTATGGCGCGGATCTGAATGATGAAACGCAGCTATGGTTCATCCAGAACCTCGATGCCGCGGACAAGTTGTTCAACGCCAAGACGCTGGCCGAGGTGGATCCGGCGAACTACGACGCCGTCTATTTCGTTGGCGGGCATGGCGTGATCTGGGATCTGGCGAACGACACGACCAGCGAGACGATCGTCAGAACGATCTACGAGAAGGGCGGCGTGGTCGGCGCGGTGTGTCATGGTCCCGCCGCCCTGGTCAATGTGAAGTTGAGCAACGGCCGATACCTGGTCGCGGGCAGGAAGTTGACAGCGTTCACCGACCAGGAAGAGCGCGAAGTCAAGCTGGACGGCGTGGTTCCCTTCCTGACGCAAAGCGCATTGGAGAGCAGGGGCGCGAACTTCAGGGCGGCCGCCAACTGGGAAGTGAACGTGCAAACCGATCAACGGCTGGTCACGGGGCAGAACCCTGCCTCGACGAAGAAGATGGCCGAGGAGATGATCAGGCTGCTGCATGACTCGGGACCTTTGCGTTAAAAAGCAGAAGTGGGAAGCGGGATTGGCGTTGCGCGCACCTTCACGTCCTCGCGCACCGCGGGTGCAATGGATCCGCGTGGACCCTACGGCCCACGCCGCCGCTCACCGATGAAGAGTTGCGTGCCCACGCTCAGTCACTGCCGCCTTAGCTCCCCACCACCCTACGCGTCGTGTCGCCGGCGTCGATCGCCACCTTCCAGGCAACGCCATAAAGCACCAGCGGGGTGCGTGCACGGAGCCGCCATGGTTGGCGTAGTAAAAGGTGGGTATCGGTTCTTGGCCATCTAATCAGATTGCCTGGCATTCGTAACGTGATCGATACTTCCGCCTCCGATATGACCTTCGTGTGCAGGGAACCGCGATGAACGTGTCTGGATGGCTTGCAGTGGTTTTCTGTCTGCTGCTGGCCCAGCCCGCCAGCGCCGCCGAAGACCCCGCCGCGCAGGCCTACGCGCACGTGACCGAATTCCGCGACCGTGCCAGCCAGCTCACCGAACACGGGGCAACGAGTTCGCCCGACGATCTGCGACACGCGCGCGACGCATTGCTCGAAGGTCTGCGCTATCTGGACGATCCCCAGGTGCTGGCCTTGGCCGATGGCAGCCTGACGCTGCGGTTTCGCCGCTTGAACCTGCTGGGCGATCTGGTGCGCGTGCAGGTGTGGCTCGGCGATCGGGACGCTGCCGTTGCGGCCTGGCAGGCGCTGGACGCCATGGCCTGGCAGGAGGGCTTGATCGACTTCGTGGTGGACAAGGATCCCGCGACGCTGGCTTTGCTGGACGACCCGCGCCTGGCCGATGTCCGGCGGCACGAGGCGTTGGCCAAGCGCGACACGGAGACACCTGCGCTGGTGGTGCCCTACGCACCCCAGCTGACTGAGGCGCAGCGCATTGGTGGGCTCTCGCAACTGTGGATGACGGCGCGCGATCGCTTCGTCTGGTTCGATCACGTGCCGGAGCTCGATTGGGACCGCCTGTATCTGGACACCATGCCGCTGGTCCAGCAGGCGCAGGACACCGAGGCCTATTACCGCGTGCTGGCGCGTTTCATGGCGAAGCTGCGGGACGGGCATACCGGGGTTTTTCCTCCCAAGGAATTGGAGGACCGCTGGTACGCGCGTCCAGGGCTGCGCACCGCTCGCCTGGAAGGGAAGGTGGTGGTCACCTTGGTCACCGACGCGGCGCTGCAGCGGCAGGGAGTGAACCCCGGTGACATCATCGAGGCGATCGACGGCGAGCCCGTGGAGCACTACGCGGAGCGCGTGGTGCGGCCCTATGTCAGTAGTTCGACGCCGCAGGATCTCGAGGTCCGCATGTATACCTATGGCTTGCTGGCCGGCGACGCGGCCAAGCCGGTGGTGCTGACGGTTGCGCACAGCGACGGACACCGCAGCGACGTGCGCGCAACGCGCAGCGGCTTCAAGACGAGCGCTGCGGCACCCAAGCCGTTGCTGACCTTCCGCAAGGATGGCGTAGCCGTGCTGCGCGTGGCGCAGTTGGAGGACGATGCCAGCGTCAAGGCGCTCGCGCGGGATCTGGACCGGGTGCTCGCCGCGCCGGGCTTGATCCTGGATCTACGCGGCAATGGCGGCGGAAATACTCGGTTCGGCTTGTCGATCTTGCGCTTCGTCGCTGAAGCCCCCTTGCCGCAGCTACGTTCCGCCATGCGCGACAACGGATCGTCGCTGCAACAAGCGCGCAGCGGCCGCCTGATCGAGTGGCTGCCGGTACGCGGCGACGTGTTGACGCCGGAGCCGCGTGCCTACAAGGGGCCGGTGGCGATGCTGGTGGACGCCGCGACCTTTTCGGCCGGCGAAGACACGGCGGCAGTGTTTCATCTGATGCGGCGTGGCCCCTTGGTGGGGCAGGCGACCGGCGGCAGCACGGGGCAGCCGCTCACGTTGGCGTTGCCGGGCGGCGGCTCGGCGCGGATCTGCGTGAAGCGCGACAGTTATCCGGATGGCAGCGACTTCGTCGGCGTCGGTGTCATCCCCGATATCGTGGCCAACCGCACCATCGCCGATGTGCGCGATGGCAAGGACTCGGTGCTCGAAAAGGCGGTGGCGGCGTTGCAATCGAAATCGGAAAGTCGGCCGATGAAACCCGATTGAGCGGAGCTTGTGTCCGCGTTCCAAACGCACGACGTGGTAGCGCCGCCTGGTCAGTTTTCACCGATGCGTCTCGTGTGCGGTGTGCGTCGGTCTGCGCTGCCAGCTGGCGGGGGTGGATGTTGGAGCCTCAGTGCGGCTTGCCCTTGCGCCAGTTGCTGCCTTGCCCGCGGCAATCGGCTAGCATTTGCGCCATGGACGGCGAGGGGCGCCGGCCGATCAGGGGGACATCGATGAAACACCTTCCGCTGGCCGCCGCGATGGCGAGCCTGCTCTGTGCCTGCACCGTGGTCTCGCCCGATCCGGGGCAACAGGCGGTGCTGGTGGACAAGCCCGTTTTCTTCGGCAAGGGCGGCATCCGCCTGGACGACGTGCGCGAGCCGGGCCGCACCTATGCCTGGTGGACCACGTCGGCGGTCTACGTGGATGTCACGCCGCAGACGGTGCAGGTGGCGTTCGACGATTTCTCGTCCAGCGACAACATCCTGTTGGACTTCTCCACCCAGATCCAATACCGCATCACCGCGCCGGCCTTGCTGCTGTCGGGCTTCGGGCAGGACTGGTTCAAGAACAACGTGGCCAGCCAGTACGCGGCGATCGTGCGCGACCAGGTGAAGCGCTACGACATGACGCGGATGATGAGCGACCCGGATACCGCGCGGAAGATCGACGACTCGGTCACCGAGAACGTGCGCGCGTTGGTCAAGGAGCAGGGCCTGCCGATCCAGATCCAGAACATCACCCTTGGCCGCGCGCGTCCCAATGCGGACGTGCTGCAGCAGATGAACCTCACCGCCGCGCAGCAGCAACGCGTCAAGACCTTGGTCGAAGCCACCACCGCCGAACGCCAGCGCGAGCAGGAACAGGTGGCCAAGGCAGACGCCGACAACGCGTATCGCAATCGCATGGGCTTGTCTCCGGAACAATACCTGGCCAGCCAGATCGCCGAGATCAATGCCGATGCCTGCGCCAAGGCGCAGGCGTGCTACATGGTGCCGTCCGGAACGTCGGTCATCGCCAAGTAGCTTGTTTGGCGTCGCTGCCAAGCTGCGCGTTCGCAAGTGACATCCTGGCCTGCGGTAATCGCAGGCCAGGGGCGATGGTAGCTGTGCGTCACTGGAAGGCGTTGTCGGGGCGCGTGCCTACTGCGCTTTCAGATAACCGACGAACCCACCACGCGGCGCCAACTCCAGCGCGATCGATCCATTCCGGGTCACCTCCCGTTCCGTGCGCTCCCACGCATCCGGCCGCGCACGCGCGTCGCGCAGTTCCGTGAGTTTCCACTTTCCTTTCTTCAGGAAATCCAGCTCGATCGTCATGCGCGTGTCGGCACCGCCGTTGATGGCCGCGATAAACCAGTCGCGGCCATGGCGCCGGGCCATGGCCGCCACCTTGCCCGGTTCGCTGCCGGGCAGCACGATGGTTTCGTCCCATGTCGCGGGCACTGCCTTGAGGACGTCCAACGCGGGATTGGCGAGGTAGGTCTGCGGGTGCCCGCCCATCGCCAGGAACGGCGAGGTGAACAGGATCATCTGCGCCAGTTCGTGCGCCCAGCTGTTGCCCATCAGTTCTTTTGGTTCGAACACGGTGGGCGTGTAGTCGCCCGGCCCGACGACGTAGCGGGTGAAGGGCAGGATGGTGTCGTGGTCGGCGGCCAACACGCGCTGGTAGCGGGTGATGTGCCACTCGTGGCCGCGCACGCCCTCGCGGGTGAGGACGTTGGGCCAGGTGCGTTCGGTGCCGGTCGGTTTCATGGCGCCGTGGAAATCCACCATCAGGCGTTCGGCGGCCGCGTCGCGCGCCACGTCCATATACCAGTTGGACCAGTCGCGGTTGGCCGGCGCCGGGAAATCGACCTTGACCCCGACGATGCCGGTGTCGGCGATCTTGCGCAGCAGCGCCTTGCGCTCTGGCGCGTGCTGCACGTCGCGGCTGTGCACCCAGAGCCACAGGCCGACGCCTTGCGTGTGGGCATAGCGCGCCGTGTCGGCCAGGGTGTCCCACGGCCGCTTCCATGCGCGCCAGCCGTCGTCCACCAGGTAGTACTCAAAGCCCAGTTGGTGGGTCCAATCGACCCATTGCCGCTGATCGTCCTCGCGCGGCTCGCCAACTGCGAGCCATTGCCATGCAGAACGTCCGGGCCGGATCCATTTCGCGTCGGCCAGGGCGGGCGATGGCGGCGGATTGAGGTTCTGCACCAGGGTGGAGTTGACCAGGTCGGTCAGCGTGCGCGCGATGATGGTCACGCGCCACGGCTGTACGACTGCGGCATCGGTGCGCCAGCCCTGTGGGTCGGCGTAGAGCACGCCGGCCAGGCCGCCGTCTGCGCCGCGCTCGATGGCCAGGTCGCCGTAGTCGACCGCCGCCGCTTCGCTCAGGGTGATCCAGAATCCCTTGCTGTGCGCGGTGAGCGGCAGGCCGTAGCGTCCCGTTCCCAGGTTGCGCAATGACAGGCCGGTGTAGGCGTTCTCGTAGTCGGGCAGGAGCGCGGTGGCCCAGACCGGCGGATCGTCCTCGGCCAGGTTCCAGCCGGAGCGGTCGGCCTCGATGGCGCTGCCCTTGCTTGCGGGCAGGCGCAAGCGGACCGCGACGCCGTCGTCGGCGACGTGCAGGTCCGCCTCGAATGCGCGTCCATGCGCGGTCAGCGAGACCGTGGCGGTATTGGCGTGGTCGCGCGCCACGGCCTTGCCGCCGTAGAGTCGATAGCGGGTATCGGTGGCGCCACGGCGCACGTGGCCGATCGCGCTGTGCGAGCCGAGTTCCAGGCCGTCCGCGCGGATGCCCAGCGGCGAGGGCGCGAGCAGCGCCTGGCCGTCGGCTTCGATGGTGTAGCGCAACGTGCCCGCGTCGTCGCTGAGCACCGCCACGATCCTGTGATCGGGGCTGGACACCGACACCGAGCGGGCCAGCGCGCCGCTGGACAGCGCCACGCCGATCGCGAATGCCAGCCAGGCGCCGGTGTCGCGCAGCCAATTGTGCTCGTTCGCTATCACATCGTCCTCGGTTCGATCGTGGGGAAGTCGAACGTGCATCTTATTCAGGCTGGGGGCGGAATGCGTGCCGGGCTTGTCATGCGCGCGAGGTTCGTGCAGCGTGCGCCCTCATGGAAACGATGGCATGCGACTGATGCAGAACGACCAGGAACAGCGCCTCCCGGCGACGTGACTCTATGCGCTGCTGGCGCGCGACGCGCGCAGCGGGGTGATCTTCCGCCGCGGGCCCAGCAAGCAGGTGCAGTTGATTCGCTGGAACCTGCGCGACGACAGTTTCGAGCATGGGCAGTGGTTCAAGGGCCGCATCTACGAGCGGCGTTGCGATCTGTCGCCGTCGGGCCGGCTGCTGGTGTATTTCGCGTCCAAGCAGCATGGCGATTTCGTCACGTGGACGGCGCTGTCGCGCCCGCCGTTCTTCACCGCGCTGGCGCTGTGGCCGAAGGGCGACTGCTGGGGCGGCGGCGGCATGTTCGAGGACGAGCGGACGCTGCTGTTGAATCATCGTCCGCAGGAAGGTCGCGATCCCTTTCCGCTGCCGACCGGCTTCCAGCTGCCGCACCACATGCAGGTCCGCCCGTTCGGCCGCGGCTCCGGCGGCGGCGAAGACGAGCCGATCGACGGCGTGCTGCGGCAGCGCGACGGCTGGCAGGTGATCGATGAAGGCGCGGGCGAAACCGGCGGACTGGCAGCGCACGTGCTGTTCCGCTTCACCCGTCCGCGCGTGTGGGAGAAGCCGGGCGCCAGCGGGCGACGGCTGCAGTCGCTGCTGCAGGCCATCGGCCGTGACAACGCGGCGTGGTATAGCCTGGATCATCGCGTGCTGGATCGCGAAGGTGCCGTGCTGCTGGACCTGCCCGGCACGGACTGGGCCGATTGGGATGGCGGCGATCTGGTGTTCGCCCGCAATGGTTGCCTGTACCGCCTGGTCAAAAGCGATTTCCGGCGCTATGCGCAGGAAGGCGAAAAGGCTTTTCGCTTGTTGCACGATTTCACGCGTGCGCGGTTCGCACCGCTTGCGCCTAACGCGGATGCGCTCAAGTACTGAGCGGACGCACGCACATGCATGCGGTCAACGCTGGCGATCGACGTGCAGTGCTTCACGAAGCGGCGTTGCCAGGAGCGCGATGTCGCTGTTCGCCACCGCGCGTCCAGACGCGACAATACGCGATATGCACTGCGACTAGTGCGTATCGTGTGAAGTGGCGAACTGAAGAATTCAGGCGAATTGCATAGACCTTCTTCACCTGCATGGGGCGATGCTGATGCTCCCATCCAAGAGGGAATCGCACATGAGACATTCACTGTTGGTTCTATCCGTCGCGGCTGCGCTGGCCATCGCGGGGTGCAAGCCGAACAAGGACAACGACGCGCCGGCGCCGACGGCCGACACGCCAGCCGCGAGCACAGAGCCGACGCCGGCGGGCGCCGCTGCCACTCCCACCACGCCGCCGGTCGGCGAGGCGAGCCCGGCACCGGAAGGCGCCGCGCGCGCGAGTTCGGGCGACGACATCGCGCTGGGCCTGTTGGGTGCGGTCGACAAGAACGAAATCGCCGCGGCGAAGCAGGCGCAGGAGAAGCAGGTGACCGGCGCGGTGCTCGACTACGCGAAGATGATGGAGAAGGAGCACTCCGAGAACCTGGAGAAGACCAAGGCGCTCGGCACACTGGCCGAGACGCCCGACGTCAAGCAACTCGAAACCAAGGGCGAGCAGGAGTTGACGACCTTGGGCCAGAAGTCCGGCAAGGACTACGCCGCGGCCTATATCGACGCGATGATCGCCGGGCACAAGGAGGCGCTGGAGTTGATCGACACACGGATGAAAGCGGCGGCCTCGACGGAGCCGGTCAAGGCGCACCTGGCCGAGACCAAGACCCACGTCGAACAGCATCTGGCGAAAGCGGAAGCGATCAAGAAGGCGATGTGAGTGCGGGGCGTGGCAGGTCGCCGATCTGCCACGCCTTGCTTGTCGTGCGAAGCGATGCGTAGCCGCGATTAGCGTTGCCCATCCGGCGGCGCAGGCAAGCCGATCTGCGCGCCCGCGACACCGCCGATGAGCGTGCAGTGCGAATCGCCGGTCCTGAGGCCTGCGTGATGGAACATGCAGTCGGTCAGGCGCGTGTTGCGAAAGTAGGCCTCCAGCGCGTGTTCGCTGCCATGGTCGAACATCCCAGCCAGCAGGGTCAGGTTCGCGCGGGCCGTGGACTGTTGCCGCAGCAGATAGCCGGGGTCGCTGCCAAGGCTGGTGTCGCCCCAGAAGCGGCTGCTCAGGACCGATTTGGACGTTGCGAAGTCGGCGGGGTTGGCTCCGACCAGTAGCAGGGTCGGATGCGTCGCGAGCGCCTGGTCCAGTCCGTCGTGCAGATGGCCTGAACCGATCGCCGGTGCGAACGCCGCGATCGCCACGGAGCGGATGTGGGGATTGGATAGGCCCGGCTTCCCATCTGATATGGCCTGCGGGAACACGATATGCGCATCGTAGAGCGGATCGGCCAAGGCTGAGAGTGCGACCGCAGCACCACGGGAGTGGGTTACGAAGCGTAGGTCGACGTCCTGGTCGATGCTTTCAAGAAGCGGACGCAGGCCGAACTGGCCGGCCAGATTCGAGTAGGTCAGCGCGTCGGGCCAGAAGCTCGCATATCCGGGTTTGTCCCTGAGCTTGTCGCTCCTGAGCTGCAATCCGTCCCAGAAAACTTCCAAATACGTCGTCGTGTCAGGGTCCAAGGTGATGTGCTGACGCATCGCGTCGTAGCTTGCGCGCGCCTCTTGGTAGTCGTTGTTGAAGCCATGGATGAGGACGACCAGGGTGTTCGAGCCGACCAAGGCCGCGCCAAGCGCCTGCTCTGCCGCGCGCTGCGCTTGATCGCGGATCGCCGGATATGGGGTGTCGCCGGATGGGCTCTTGATGTCCCTCAACCGCAGTGGCCCGCCGAATCTCGATTGATAGCGACTCGGCCGGAAGGACGTCCAATCGACGACCGACGTGTCGCGTGGATAGGTGTCGCCGTCTTGGTCGTAGGCAACTCTGACCGTCTTCGCCGGTGCATCGGCGTAACCGGCCGATGGTTTGACGTGTTGTCCGGCGCAAGCGCCGAGCAGCAGCGCGATCAGGAGTGCTACCGACCATCTGGCGGAACATCCAAACAGGCGCACCGACAGACCAGCCATCTGCATAGCGTGCATATAATCCCCCTGGACGAATGTGGACGTCGTCAAGTTGTTTGTGCCGTGGCGGGCACAGTTACGATGCAAAAAAATCGAATCGTGCGCAAGCAACAAATGAAACCGTACTTACCCTCACGGGTAGCGGCGGGGGCTGGATACGAACGCTTCCTGCACCTTGAGACGAATCGTCGGGTTGGCTCTGACCCAAACCGAAAACACTGTCGCATCTAAACGATGCGTAGTGGTCGATATGCCCGATTTCTCGACGGTTTCCGGAAATTTGAAGGTGGGCGATCTGGTGTTTACGCGTTGGCCTCCAGGTGGGGTCCAGCCAGTGCATGTCACCATCCCGTACTGCAATCACCAGGGAGGTTTCGCGACCGACTACGTCCACGCGTGGACTCCCCATCTGGAACTGGTGCCGATTGCCAATTACAGAATTTTCCAGGGCTTCGGGAGCTTCGTCAGAGTTCAGCCCGTGGAAGCGACGTACGCGCGATTGCTTGCGGACGTTGCGCACACCTTCGCGCGAACGGCGATCCATACCCCGTATGGCAGCTATCCCAACAAGGACGATTTCAAGGCGGCGAAGATCGTGACCACGGAGCGGCAGAATGCGTCGCGCTATGACGGGATGCTTGCGGCCATCGATGTTCAGCGCGAGGAGGTCGCGGTTCTCACGGAACTCCCCTTCGAGTTCGCCTCCTTGGCGCGCTTGTTGAAATGGACCGCCCGCTATCGTCAATCGCAGGCCTTCAGCGAACGGCGCGGTATCACCTGCGCCGCGTTCGCGGCGGCGTGCAATCAGGTCGCCAGGCTCAGCGCATATCTGCTGGAAAACGTTTACGACAGGAGCCGGATCGTGAGTGTGGTCGAGGAAGTCGCCAAGTTGATGGAATCGAAGGTTGCGCTGCGCAATCGCAAGGAACTGGCGGTGGCGATTCCCAAGAAGGCGGCGCGCGGAGGCAAGCACGATGTGTTCAAAGCCCAGGCGCTGCGTGGCAATTCCAACCGGGAGCTTACCCAGTCGGCCCGCGAGAAACTGGACGATGCATGGAGATCCATGGAGGAGGCCCTTCCTGAGACGCTGCGCGCCGCGATCGCAGAGAGTGCGCTGGAGCGCGACTGGGTGGTCATCATGTCGGAGTACCTGAAGATCGAGCCGTATGCGATGCAGACCTTGCACCAGATCCTGGGCGAGTTCTACTTCGATGCGAAGTACATCAGCTCACCGGTGCTGGCGCGCTACCTGATGGCAACGCCGGGTGCCTGGACCTATACGATCTACGATAAGTATTGACGTCTGCCACGCCTTGGTCGTCGGCGGCGACGCGGGCGCTGCCGCGTCGGCGCTGCGATGCGCTCGCCGTCTACCTGGACGCACCGTCACCCACTAGACTGGTCCGCTCCGGAATCTGGTGTGGCCAATGCTTCGCTGCCCTCGCTTCGTGTTGCTGGCCCTGTTGGCCGTCCTCGGTGCCGCACAGGCGCAGGAGGCCGATCGCCGTATCGCCGTGACCATCGACGATCTGCCATGGCAGCGCATCGGCAAGACCCCGGAAGCGCAGCTGCCGGCGTTCCACGCGCAGCTGATGGCGGCGTTGAAGCAGGCGAACGTGCCGATCGTCGGCTTCGTCAACGAGGACAAGCTCGAACAGGACAGCCAGCTGCAGCCGCAGCGGGTGGCGATGCTGCGCGATTGGCTGGACGCGGGCTACGAGCTGGGCAATCACACCTACGGCCATGTGAATCTGCACGACGTGGGGTTGCCGGCTTACGAGGACGCGATCGTGCGCGGCGAGCGGACGCTGCGGCCCTTGCTGGCCGAATACGATCAGCCGCTGCGCTGGTTCCGCCATCCCTACCTGGCGACCGGCCGCAGCGATGCCGATCGCGAGGCGGTGGTCGCCTTCGTGGCCGCACGCGGCTACCGCATTGCGCCGGTCACCGTGGACAACGGCGACTGGGTGTGGGCTTTCGCCTATGCGAAGGTGCTGGAGAGCGAGCCGGACGGCGCGGCGCGCGAGGCCACGCTGCTGCGGCTGCGCAAGGGCTACGTGCCCTACATGCTCAACAAGCTGGATTACTACGAGGCGCAATCGCAGCGCTTGTTCGGTCGCCGCATCGCGCAGGTGTGGCTGATGCATGCCAACGAGTTGAACGCCGCCGCGTTCCCTGAGCTGATCGCCGCCACGCGCCGCCGCGGCTATGCGTTCATCACCCTGGACGAGGCGCTGCGCGATCCGGCGTACCGGCACGCGGAGGGCTATACCGGTCGCGGCGGCATCAGCTGGCTGCACCGCTGGGCCATGGCCGAACGCAAGCCCAAGGACTTCTACGCCGGCGAGCCGCTGGTGCCGGGGTGGGTGTTCGCGCTGGCGGGGATCGATTCGGAATGAGGCGATCGGGTGTGTGGGCGCGCGTGCAGCGTTCACTTTCCCGCGAACCGCTGTGCGTCACGCTGTCCGCTCCGCGCTTCGCGACAATGCCCATGCCAAGCTCCAAGACACCGCCCTGGAAGAAGCCCAAGCCGCGCGGTCAGCGCTCGCAACCGCTGTCGCCTGCGCAGAAGGCCGCGGCGCGGCAACGCGCGGAAGAGAACGGGCGCCCGTATCCGAACCTGATCGACAATATGTGGGCGGTGCGTCTCCCACGTGGCGGAGATGCGGCGGACCAGGCTGCGGATGAATAGGCGTCGGCCTGCGCATGCGGCTGCAGCGCATGGGGCCAGTCGCGGTGTGGGAGTGGTAGCGATGCTGTTCCTTCTTGGACCATTGCGTGCGACAGGCAGTGCCGGTGATACGCGTCACGACTTCAGGGCGCCTCTAATAACTTCAGTCTGCACGCCGCACGGTCGATGGCGTGACGTTTTCCTGTCGCGGCTGAAGCCGCTCCTACAAGAGCACGACGCGCATGGTGTAGGAGCGGCTTCAGCCGCGACGGGAGGACGAAGTGGCCGTGATGCCAGGCGTCCATGGGAAACCGCCCAACTGCACCGAGTCCCATCGCCAACGCGCCTTTACCACTTCGCGGCATTTCGAACGCCTTGATGCCAGGAACTGCAGGCTGGGCGCATTGGCGGCTCGCAAGGGCATCGACATGTTTTTTAGGTTTTACTGGAGGTGCCCTGAAGTCGCTCCCACAACACATCGCTGGCTGTAACTGGGTTGGGGAGTGCGCTTCAGCGCGCCGGCGTCTCCAGCGTACGCAACACCGACTTGTCGATGCTGGCAGCCACACCGATGCTGCGCCCGGCGAGGTTGACCACCCGGTACTGCACCGCCACGCCCAACACCTGCGTGGCCTGCGCCAGCGAAAGACCGTAGTCCTGCTGCAACCAGTGCAGCATGCCGGAGGTGGCGATGCGCAGTGCATCGTCGCTGGAGCCGGCCTGGCCCAGGGTCATGATCTGTTCGGGCGATTCGACCCGCGGCATCGCGATCGTGCGGTGCTTGATCAGTTCGACCCGGAATTCCACATCCAGCGACGTCTCCAGCGCCCACTGCGTGGTCTCGCCATCGCCCTGCAACGCGTGGCCGTCGCCGAGATAGAGCAATGCGCCTGGCTGTTGCACCGGCAGATACACGGTATTGCCCTGGACCACCGCATTGAAGTCCATGTTGCCGCCGCTGGCGCCGGTATCGCCGGTGGACATGGCCGCGCTGCCGAAGCCGGGCGCCAGCGCCAGGCCGCCCAGCATCGGCCGCAGCGGGATCGCGAAATTCTTCATCGGCCCGTCGCCGTCGACGGGATGCGCGAGTGCCGCATCGCGGTCCAGTCGCCAGCGCACGTGCTTGCCGAGTCCGGCGGCCTGCGCGGCGACGCGCGGCGTCTGCAGGCGCCCGACCAGGCCGTCCAGGCTGTCGGCGGAATCGCGGTTGAGCCGCAGTGAGACCAGATGGATGGCGAGCGTATCGCCAGGCTCGGCGCCGGCGACGAAGAACGGCCCGACCTGCGGATTGCCGTACAGCGCACGGGTCACGCCGCTGGCATCCACGCCGCCGGAGTCCAGCGTCTGCGTGCGCACCGTGTCGCCCGGCCAGATGACCAGCACCGGCGGACGGTCGGCACTGAAGGTGTTGGCGTAGTCGCTGGGCACGAAGTCGTGCGTGTGGGGCGCAGTGATCGCGCGGGCCGGCACGCGCCATGCGTCGAAGGGATGGTTGGCGCGCACGTCGGCAGCATTGGGATCGGGCTGGTCGCTGCGACCGTGCATGCGTTCGCCCTCGATGCGGCCGTCGAAGCGGGAGACGCTGCCATCGGCGGAGATGGCCTCGAAGGCCAGCGCAGCGCCATGGCGGGTACCGCGCACCGAAGCCTTGTCGAGCCGACCCTGCACCTGGGTGCCGGTCGTGTCCAGTTCGAGCGTCTGATAGCTGCGGTTGCCCCACAGATCCGTGGCCACGATCCATTGTTCGCCGCCCCAGGCCGGCGCCGATGCGACCAATGCTAATGCGCAGATCCATTGCATGCTTCGCCACTGCATCGCATTCACCCCGCGTAGCTGTATTTGACTACAAATGTAGTCATTGGCGATTGACGTGGAAATGCCGGAAGTCATGCCGGAATCGGCGTGGATGCCGTCGATGGCACCCCATGCGAGCAGCCGGCCGCGTGGCTTTGATGAATGCTGCCGCACCAAATCACGCAGCCGCCCTTGGCGCCGGCGCGTCCGTGCCCATGCTGTGCCTGCCGGCATCGAGCCGGTCACCTCCTCCAGGTATTGGTATGACTCCGCAAGAACAACAGCTACTCGAAGATTTCCTGGCCCGCGTGCGCAGCGCTGGCGGCGTGGCGAAGGATCCGCAGGCCGATGCGCTGATCCGCGAGCGCTTGGCCGGCCAGCCGGATGCGGCCTATCTGCTGGTGCAGCGCGCCTTGGTGCTCGAACAGGCACTCGAGAGCGCCAAGGCGCAGATCGCGCAGCTGCAGCAGGCCGCGCCGCCGCCGCCGGCCGCAAGTTTTCTGGGCCAAGGATTCAATGCCGGACCGCCGCCGTTGCCGCCGGCGCCAGCGCCGCAGGCCGCACCGGGGTGGCGCGAGCGTTTGTTCGGCGGCGGCAGCAGCGTGCCGGAGCAGGCGCAGGTCGCGGCGCCGGCCGCGCGCGGTCCGAGTTTCCTCGGCACCGCGGCCACCACGGCCGCAGGCGTGGCCGGCGGCATGTTGCTGTTCGAGGGCGTGGAGAGCCTGCTCGGTGGCCACCACGGCGGCTTCCTGGGCGGCGGGTCGTCGCAGCCCACCGTCGTCGAGAACGTCACCAACAACTACTACGACGATGCGCCGCTGCAGGACGTCGACCAGGATTTTTCGGACGACAGCGGCCTGGACAACGACAACTGGGCATAAGGGTCTTGACGTCTTCGCTCGGCGGTGAATCCGCCGAGCGGACGTTGCATGGCTATTGCACCTATGGAGTCCGCCAGTGGCATTCCGCTTCTCCCTGAGAAGCTACTGCTGCTGCCGCCTGTTCGCACTGCCGTGTCTGCCGGTGGACGCTGCCTGTTAGCTGGTGCTAGGGTGGGGCCGCTTTAGCGGCCCCACCCTAGCACCAGCGATCAGCCATGGATCCAGTCGTTATTTATTCAAATTTTTCCGCTTGCGTTTGAATTGCTGAGGGAAGTCACTGATACACAAGTGGATCGGTAGCAAGTTCGGCTTGACTATCTATTCATTGTTCTATTCAATCGCTCCTATGAGTGACTCCCGTCTCCGCGAGTTGACCGCGCTGCTGCTCAGTCAGGGGGCCCGCACCGCCGCCCAGATCGCCGCGGCGCTCGGGATCAGCCAGCCGACAGTGTCGCGCCTGTTGCTGTCCGCGGGCGACAGCGTGGTGCGTCTCGGCAAGGCCCGCGCCACCCGCTACGCGCTCAGTCGCCAGGTTGGGCGCTCCGGAAGTCGCTGGCCGCTGTTCCGCATCACCGCGCACGGCCAGGCCGAGTCGCTCGGCGAGTTGCATGCCTTGCACGGCGACGGCTTCCTGTTCGCCCCCCGTGTCGCGTGCCCTGCCTTGTTGCACGGCGAATTCGCCAGCGGCGTCTTCCCGGGGCTGCCCTGGTTCCTCGACGACCAGCGGCCGCAAGGGTTCCTCGGGCGTGCCTTCGCGCGCCGCGTGGCCGAAGAGATCGGCGCATCGCCGGATCTGTCGCGCTGGCAGCCCGACGACATCGTGCTGGGATTGCTGCGGCATGGCGACGACCAGCCCGGCGACCTGATCCTGGGCGAAGTCGCGCTGCAGCGCGCACTGCAGGGAATGCTGCAGCCTGCCGACACCATCGCGCAGGTGCAGCGCCTGCAGGCGTATCCAGGCCTCGCCGAGGCTGCTTTGCGCGGCGAAGACGTCGGTTCTTCGGCCGGCGGGGAACAGCCGAAATTCGCCGCGACGCTGCAGCACGACGACCGCTTCCAGTCCGTCATCGTCAAGTTCAGCGAGCGCGCCGGCACGCCTGCGGCGCAGCGCTGGGCGGATCTGCTGCGTTGCGAACAGCTTGCCGGACAGGTGCTGCGCGCGCATGGCCTGGTGGCCGCCGAGAGCGAAATCGTCGAAGCCGACGGCCGTGTGTTTCTGCAATCCACCCGGTTCGATCGCACGCCGGATCTGGGGCGCCGCGGTTTCGTGTCGCTGGCCGCGCTGGACGCGGCCTACTACGCGCATGGCCGCATCGACTGGTGGCTGTTTTCCCGGCAACTGCAGCGCGACGGTTGGCTCGGGCGCGACGATGCGCGGAGGCTGGGCATGTATGGCTGGTTCGGCGCGCTGATCGGTAACAACGACATGCACCTGGGTAACGCGGGCATGATGCTCGCTGACACGCGTCCACTGGAGTTGGCGCCGGCATACGACATGCTGCCGATGATGTTTCGGCCCGCAGTGAGCGGCGAGGTGGTGGAGCGTGTCTATACGCCCGCCTTGCCCGCGCCGGACTACCAGGACGAGTGGCGTGCCGCTGCGAGCATGGCGCTGGCGTTCTGGGAACGCGTGGCGCAGGAAGAGGCGATTTCCGCTGGCTTCCGCAGCTTGGCGCTGAACGCACTGCAGCAGCTCGGACGCGCCGTGCAACGCATCGGCTGATGGCGGCGGCGTGGTATTGGCGCCCTACGCAGGGGTCTATGCGTGTAGCCATGCCGATAAAAGCGAACGGGTCTCCATTCGCCTGCTTGCAGAAGCCCGCGTGCACGCGAATGCGATGCGTGGACGTTGCGCTACGGACGCCACGCGCAAACGCGTGGCCTGCGTGGCCGGACGAATCTGCGGCCCGTCGGGCCGCAGATCCTCCTTGCATCGTGGGCTGCGGCGCCCGGACCCTCGGTCCGAGCGCCGCCATACCAAAGATCAGTTGCTGATGAACGTCGCCACGCTCTGCGGATCGACATAGAACGCGGTCTGGCCGTTGCTGACCTGGTACGTGCCGCCGTAGCCGACGTTGGTGCTGGCCGAGGTGCTGTACTTGGTGAAGCTGGCGGCGCTGCCGCTGGGCAGGGTGACCTTGAGTTCGCGGTAGGCGGTGCCGGTGTTGACCGCGACCAGCACGATCTTGTTGTCGGTGCGCTTGTAGGCGGTGACGGCGACATCGCTGTAGGGTGCGGCGGTGGCGCCGATCCGTGTGGCGCCGGGGCGCACGAAGCGCGCGTACTGCGCCATCGCGTAGCCGCGCTTGCTGACCGTGCCGCTCTCGGTGATCAGACCGTAGCTGCGGCGGATGTACCACCAGATGTAGGCGCTGTAGTTGGCCGCCATGCTCTTGTGCAGCTCGCTGGCCACGCCGAGCGCGGACGGCCAGGCGTTACCGTCGGTATTGTCGGTGTAGTGCTCGGTCATCCACAGCTGCTTGCCCTTGCTGCGCGCCAGCGGATAGTCCTTCGGCTGCACCCCGTACAGGTGCCCGCCGATGATGTCCACGTGCTGGCTGGCGCTGCTGTTGAGCAAGGGATCGGTCAGGTTGGGATTGAAGTTCAACGACTCGGCGGCGAGCACCTTCAGGCTGCCGAAACCGGCGCCCTGGGCGCTGAGGAAGTTGGTGAAGTCGCTGGCGCTCCACTCCGCCGACTCGTAGTCCGGGTGCCAGTCCGGCTCGTTCTGCACCGACAGCGCGTACAGCGGCGCGCCCTTGCCGGACATGTAGCTGGAGAAGTCCAGCAGGTGCTTGGCGTAGGCGCCGTAGTACTGCGTCAGCAGCTTGCCGCCGTTGTTGAGGCTGTTGTTCGATTTCATGTACGCAGGCGGCGACCACGGCGTGGCCAGCAACACCGCGCCATGCGAGCGCGCGCGTACCGCGGACGGGACCTGCAGGCTCCAGCCCGAGCTGGAGGGATCGATGCGCATGCGCATGATCGACAGGCCGATCTGGCCATCGCCGCTGCCGAAGGCCAGATCGACCTGGGCCGAGGTGAGGTCGGCGATCCAGCCGGCGCCGTTCATGCCGCCGAATCCCTGGATGGTCTGGTAGGTCTGGCTCGGGGTGACGGTGACGTTCTGCGCCAGTGCGGGCGCGGCGGAAAGGACCGCTGTGGTCATCGCCAGCAGGGTGGCGAGAATCCGTGGTGTCTTCATGTGTCTCTCCGGGGGAATGCAACAGGGGTGTGGGGCAGGGCGCGACGCTACGCCGCCGACATGACATAGACAATCGGCGCATGCGCCAACTGCGGCAAGTGGGATGCAAGGCGCAGGGAGCCAGGGATTGCATTCGCGAAGGCGCAGGACAGTCGCGGCTTGTCCCAGGACACGCACATGCCGGTTGAAGATGCCGGGCGTGCTGCACGGTCTAAGCGCCGTGCGCGCTTATCGGCAGTGCATCACGTGCGGGCGCGCGCATACCGGCGATGGCGCGGTGTATGGCGCTGCGACGCGTCATCGCGCGCCGTGCAAAACCGCAGCATTGCCGATTTTGTGCACAGTTGCGCATCGATGTTCGGCAAGTTGCGCAAGTGCGCGCGCGGCACCTGCGTGCACAATGGCCGTTGGCGGCTGCAAGGGTTCACCGGCCGTCCTTCCTTCTGTCGACGAGTCCGCCTATGCCATCGCCTTCCTGGTTCCCGCAGCGCGCGATCGCGCTCCTGTTCGGCACGCTGTTCGCCCTGGCCGCGGCAGTGCCGGACGCCCGCGCGCAGGCCACGCGCTACGCCGATGCCGCGCCGTTGCTGCTGGGCGTGGCCTGGTATCCGGAGCAATGGCCGGAGGCGCAGTGGGAGCACGATCTGGCGTTGATGGAGGCGGCGCACGTGCGCGTGGTGCGGATCGGCGAGTTCGCCTGGAGCCGCATGGAACCGCGCGAGGGACAGTACGATTTCGCCTGGATGGATCGCGCCATCGCCGCGGCCGCGCGGCACCACATGGTGGTGGTGCTCGGCACGCCGACCGCGGCGCCGCCGGCGTGGTTGACCCAGGCCTATCCGGACACGCTGCGCGTCGGCGAGGACGGCGTGCGCGACGAGCACGGCAACCGCCAGCAGTTCTCCTTCGCCAGCGCGCGCTACCGCCGTTTCGCCCATGCCATCGCCGAGCAGATGGCGCAGCGCTATGGCCATAACCCGCATGTGGTCGGCTGGCAGCTGGACAACGAATACGCGCAGGCCTCGTTCGATCCGGAGGCCAAGGCGCAGTTTCATGCCTGGCTGCAGCGCAAGTACGGCAGCATCGAGGCATTGAACCGGCGCTGGGCCACCGCGTACTGGAGCCAGACCTACAACGACTTCGCGCAGATCCCGGTGCACGAGGACGGGCAGAATCCGGCGCTGTTGCTGGAGTGGAAGCGCTTCGTCAGCGACACCTGGACGGACTACTCGCGCAACCAGATCGACGCCATCCGTCCGCATGCCGATCCGCGCCAGTTCATCACCACCAACACCATGGGCTGGTTCGCCGGCTTCGACGCCTACAAGGTGCACAGCGTGCTCGACATCGCCGCCTGGGACGATTACGTCGCTGGCGAGCGCTACGACTGGGTGGACAACGCGGCGCGTCACGATCTCACCCGCGGCTACAAGCAGCGCAACTACTGGGTGATGGAAACCCAGCCGGGCTTCGTCAACTGGCGCGCGACCAACGTGGCCTTGCGCAAGGGCCAGGTGCGGGCGATGGCCTGGCAGGCAGTGGCGCACGGCGCCGATGCGGTGGCGTATTGGCAGTGGCGCGCGGCACCGAACGGGCAGGAGGAATACCACGGCACCCTGGTCGGCGCCGATGGCGAGCCGGTGCCGGTGTATGCGGAGATCCAGCAGGTGGGCGCGGAGTTCGCCAAGGCCGGCGCGGCGCTGGCGGGTACCACGCCGCATGCGGACGTGGCGCTGATCAACGACTTCGACAGCCGCTGGGCGCTGGGTTTCCAGAAGCACTCGGCCGACTTCGACCCGGTCGTGCAGATGAAGTCGTTCTACCGGCCGCTGCGGCAGCAGGCGCAGGTGGTCGACGTGGTCTCGGCGCTGGCGCCGCTGGAGGGTTACAAGCTGGTGGTCGCGCCATCGCTCAACGTGCTCAGCGATGCGCAGGCGCAGCGGTTGAAGGCCTATGTCGAACGCGGCGGGCATCTGGTGCTGGGTCCGCGCAGCGCGATGAAGAACGCCGATAACGGCCTGCAGCCGCAGCGCCAGCCCGGCCCGCTCGGCGAGCTGCTGGGCGGCCGCGTGCAGCAGTTCTATGCGCTGGACAAGCCGATCCCGGTCGCCGGTGCGGCCGGCGAAGGCAGCGCGAAGATCTGGGCCGAGCAGCTGCAGGCGCGCGCCGCGCAGACCGAGGTGCCGTTGCGCTATGGCCAGGCCAACGGCTGGCTGGACGGCGAGCCGGCGGTGCTGACCCGGCGGGTGGGCAAGGGCCGCATCAGCTACGTCGGCGCCTGGCTCGACGACGCGACCCTGGATCGCCTCACCGGCGACTGGCTGCGCGATGCGCAGGTACGTGCGCCGTTGGCGGACGTGCCTGCGGACGTGGAGGTCGGCGTGCGCAGCGATGGCCGCCGTCGCGTGCTGGTGCTGATCAACCACGGCAGCGACGCGCAGCAGGTGCGTCTGCCGGCACCGATGCGCTCGCTGCTGGGCACGGGCGCGACCAGCGACGTGGTGCGGCTGGCGCCCGAGGACGTGGCGGTGCTGGACGATCGCCGATGAGCGGGGACGCGCTGCGCGGCTGATGCTGTGGGCACCTGTAAAAATCCAAAAAAGCATGTCGATGCACTTGCGAGCGGTCGACGGGCCAAGCCTGCAGGTCCCGGCATCTAGGCGTTCTCGAGATGCCCTGAAGTGGCAAAGGCGCAGTGGCGATGGAACTCGATGGCAATGCAGCTGCGTTTTCGATGCATGCCTTTGGCACCATGGCCACTTCGTTGTCCTGTCGCGGCTGAAGCCGCTCCTACAGGGGCACGGCGCGCATGGTGTAGGAGCGGCTTCAGCCGCGACAGGACAACGACACGCCATCGAGTCTGCAGCGATGGACTGCGGCGTGCAGCATGCCGCGACACCGAGCACTACCGGCTGACGCGCGCGTTCCTGGAGCAACCGCAGCGCATGCTGGAGACGCTGCTCGACGACGATTGAAGCCGCATTCGTAGCGACCGGGCGCCGACGGGCAGCGCCGGATCTGTAGAATGCGCACGCCAGCGGGCGTCGCCGCCGCCATCGCGTCGCGGCGTCTTTCTTCCCACTGGAGTTGCCTGTGCCTTCGCATCCGCTTTCGCCTGTCGGCCGGCTGTTCGCCGCCGCCGCCTTCTTCGAGGGCCTGACCTGGGCCGGTCTGCTGCTCGGCATGGTGCTCAAGTACGGCACCCAGACCACGGAACTGGGCGTGTGGCTGTTCGGCCGCCTGCACGGGATGGCGTTCCTGCTCTATCTGGTCGCCAGCGTGATCGCGGCGGTGCGGCTGCGCTGGCCGTGGTGGGCGTGGTTGCTGAGTCTGCTGGCGGCGTTGCCGCCGCTGGTCACGGTGCCGCTGGAAATGTGGTTCCGCCGCATCGGCCTGCTGAGCGCGCCGCCGCGATCGGCGCGCGCCTGAGCTGTGCCGGTCGGCCTCGCCGCTACTTGCCCATGCAGCGGCGCCAGCGCTCGGCGACACGCTGCGCGAACCATGCGGTGGTGAGGGTGCGGGTGATCTTCGGGCTTTCCAGGGTGATGCCGGGCAGGATCGCGCGCGGCAGCGGCTTGCCGGCGCTGGCTTCGGCCAGCGCGAACACCTTGCGGTAGAGCGCGGTGTCGCCGAAATCGGCGGCGTTGCCGCGTTCCAGGGCGCGGCGGATCTCCTTGTCGCTCAGCGCCAGGCGCGTGCCCAGGCCGCGTGCCGCGCGTTCGGTGGCGCCGGGCTGGTCGATGGCGCTGCCGGGAATCAGCAGATCGCCGTCCAGGGCCAGGCTGGTGCCGCTGGCCTTGGCCAAGGCCGCCTGGAACGCCGCATTGCGGCTGGCGTACCAGCCGGCGTTGAAGTCGGCGAAGCGGTACAACAGCGCGTCGTAGTCGCTCGGGTAGCCGAGCAGATGGCGGGTGCCGAACCACACGCCGCCGCGGCGCCCGAATACTTCGTGGCGCACCGTATCCTGCAATGGATAGGGATAACCGTCGGTATGGGCCTCGGCGAAGGCGATGCTCACCTGCATCGGTCCGCCGGTGTGCACCGGGTTGAGGCCGCCGAACAGGCGCTGGCCCAGCGGCACGCTGCCGGCGAAGTCCTCGAAGATGGTGCTCAGTTCCTGCTCGGTGCGCGCCGCGGCGATGCGGTCGCCGTAGCTGCGGCCATTCGGTGAGGTCACCGACAGTGCCGCGTCCAGCATGAATCCAGGAACATGCAGCGCAGACGCGCGGCGGCCCAGCTCCGCACGCGAGATCTTGCCCAGGCCGGGCACCGGCGGATTGGTTTGGTAGGTGGATTCCTGTTCGATCACCGCCAGCACCGCGCAGATGTTGTCGGCGCTGGTGGCCAGTTGCTGCGAGGACAGCGCCACGTACACGTCGTTGGCCCAGCCGCTGCGGTCGGGGATCGCAGCCGGGATGCGCCGCGCGATGTCGGCCTTGATCTCGGCCGGCGTGCGCTCGGGCGAGCGCGGTGCCTGTGTGGCGCAGGCGCCGAGCAGCAGGGTGGCGCACAGGGCGAGCAGACGGGCGAAGGTAGGTGCGATCACGTGCGGCTGGACTCCGATGGCAGGTACGGCGCATCCGCCGCACGCGCCATCCTACCGTCCAGCGCTGCGCTGCATGTTGAAGGCATCCGCTTGGTCGTGTGCGGGCGCTGCCGCTGCGACGCGCGCTTCCTCCAGTCCCATCACGTGCGCCGCGAACCCGACCTGGCCTGGGGCGATCTCCGGCCGCAGCGTCAGCTCCGGAATGGCATAGTCGCCGCCGTTCTGCTTGCGGAACGCGATCGGCGCGGTGCTCCACAGTGTGTCCAGGCGCTGGCCGAGCGTGTCGCGGATCTGCGCGAACCGTTCGGCGTCCATGCGACTGCTGCGATAGACCACGAACGGCGGCAGCACGTCGAAGCCGGGGTAATGCAGGATGCCGTGCTGGATCGGGAACAGCACGTCGTCGATTGGGCCGTTGATGCCGCGCGCTGCGTAGTGCGATTCCCAGCCGCCCGTGGTGACGATCAGCATCGCGCGCTTGCCGGCCAGCGTGCCTTCGCCGTAGCGGTCGCCCCAGCGCAGGTCGGAATGTTCGCCGACGCCGTAGGCGAAGCCGTACGCATAGACGCGGTCCACCCAGCCTTTCAGGATCGCCGGCATCGAGAACCACCACAGCGGGAACTGCATCAGCACGGCATCGGCCCAGCGCAGCTTGTCCTGCTCGGCGGCGATGTCCGCGCGCTGGCGGCCGTTGGCGAATGCGCGTTGGGAGTCCAGCGACGGATCGAAGCGATCGCCGGCCGCGCCGTCCAGGCTGTCCTGCGCGTCGAGCGTCGGCTTCCACTGCATCGCGTACAGGTCCGATACCTGCACGTGGTGGCCGGCTGCCTGCAACCGTTGCACGGCGAAGTCCTTGAGCGCGCCGTTGAGCGAAGCGGGTTCGGGGTGGGCATAGACCAGCAGCACGTTCATGGGCGACCTCGGCGATGGGATGCCGCCAAGGTAGGCCACGGCCCGGTATAGTTGAAATGAATTACGGAAATTCCAGCTATAGCCATGCTTGATTTCGGACGCCTGGACCTCAATCTGCTGCTGACCCTGGACGCGCTGCTCGCCGAGCACAACGTGACCCGCGCCGCGGCGCGCCTGCACCTGTCGCAGCCTTCGGTCAGCGTGCACCTGGCCAAGCTGCGCGAGGCGCTGGACGATCCGCTGCTGCTGCCGGGACCGCGCGGCATGCGCCCGACCGCGCGTGCCGAGGCCTTGCGCGCGCCGTTGCGGCAGGCGTTGGAGGCGTTGCAACGCGCGGTGGCGCCGGATGCGCCATTCGACCCGGCACAGGCGAGCAACCGCTGGCGCGTGGCGGCGACCGACTATGGCGAATCGACCATCCTGCTGCCGGTGCTGGCCGCGTTGCGCAGCGCGGCGCCGGGCACGCGGCTGGCGGTGCTGGAAATGGCGCCGTTGCAGATCGCGCGCCAGGCCGAGCAGGGCGAGATCGATCTGGCCCTGCATACTCGCGACGGCGCGCCGCCGAACCTGCGCCAACGCACGCTGTTCGCCGAGCATTACGTGCTGGCCGGCCGCGCCGGGCATCCGCGGCTGCAGCGGCGGCCGACGCTGGCGCAGTTCTGCAAGCTCGAGCACGTGATCGTGTCGCCGGACGGCGGCGGTTTCAGCGGCGTCACCGACGCGGCGTTGCACGCGCGCGGGTTGCAGCGCCGGGTGGTGCTGTCGGTGCCGCATTTCCTATTCGTCATCGACGCGCTGCTGCGCACCGACCTGGTGGCGATGCTGCCGTCGCGCCTGGTGCGCGCGCATCGCGGGCTGACGCTGTGCGCGCCGCCGGTGGCCGTGGCCGGTTACGAGATGGCCATGCTCTGGCACGAGCGCGTGCACCGCGATCCGGCGCATCGCTGGTTGCGCGAGCAGATTGCGGCGCTGGTGTGAGGTCGCACGTTGGCGTTTTTTATCCGGCGTTTCGGGGTATCGGTTGCGATGGGCTGTCTGTCGCGGCTGAAGCCGCTCCTACACGGGGGCAGCGGTGACCGCGCCGGGGTCGGCTAGCGGCGTGTCGCCAGCACGCCGTCCAGCGCGAGTTGTGCGCGGAAGCCGGCCTTCTCCAGGCGCTTGCTCACCTCGCGCGGCACGTCGCGGCCGCTGGTCAGTTTGTTCGGGCTGCCGGTGTAGTGGAACAACCGTCCGCCGCGACGCAGTACCCGCGCGAGTTGGTCGTAGAACGCCTGCGAGTACAGCTCGCCGGCGATGCCGAAGCGCGGCGGGTCGTGCAGTAGCGCATCCACCGAATCGCTGGCGATGGCGCCGATGGCCTGGCCGACGTCGGCGTGCGCCAGCTGCAGGCGCCCTTCGCTGGCGGCCGGATCCGGCGACCACGGGTTGAGCGTGCGCAGCCACAGCACGTCGGCGTTCTTCTCGAACGACTGCAGGTGCGCCACGCCGGCGTCCAGCGCGCAGGCGGCGAAATAGCCGAGCCCGCCGCAGGTGTCGAGCACGCGCTTGCCGCGCGGTTCGATCAGCGCGACCTTGCGCCGCGCGTCCTCGAACGGGGACAGCTGCGCGCTCGGCAGCATCTTGATGCCGTCGATCTCGAAGGTCGGCGCGCCCCATTCGGTCGGCACCAGCTTGATCAGCGAGCCGCCGAAGCGCGACACCGGCGCGAAGTCCTCGCCATCCCAGTGGTAGATCGTGCGGTCCTTGAGCTTGGCCGGATACGGATACGCCTGCCCGCGCCACTGCCAGCTGTCCGCGGCGAGCATGGCCTGGCCCTCGCTGCGCTGCAGGTCCAGCGACCCGGTCCAGCTGGCGGCGCCGGCATCGCGTGCGGCAAGCAGCGCGTCGGCGATGGGGCGGGTCAGCAGGGGGCCGGAGGAATGGGGCACGTCGAAAGGGGCGATGCGCCAGCGCGCGCTGCGCGAGGCTGGGTCGTCGATACGGGGGAGGGCATCGTAACCGAGGCCCGCTGCGAAGTCCTGCGCCGGCGCGGCCGCGGTGTGCAGGGCATGCGATCGTCGGCCTGCGTCGTTTGCGTTCGCGCAGGACGCCTCGGCGACGACGCAGCCGCCCACACCACGCGCGTGGCACGCGCCGGTTGCGGCGATCCGTCATGGTGGCTTCGCCGATGGCGACGCATAATGGCGCCGTCCTCCCCCTTTCAATGGCCGACGCCGTTCGCGGCGCCAGCTGCCAGGATCCGCGATGCTCAAAGGTGTGCTGCTCGGTTTCGCCTGCTATGCCGCCTATTCGATCAGCGATGCGTTCGTGAAGGGCCTGGAGGGGTCGCTGCCGGCGTACGAGGTGGTGTTCTTCGGCGCGGTGCTGATGCTCGCCGCGCTGCCGTTCCTGAAGAAACCCGACGACCGCTGGCGCGAGGTGGTGGTGGCGCAGCGGCCCAGCATCTGGCTGCTGCGCGCGTTCACCGGCGCGGCCGGCAACCTGTCCGCGGTCACCGCATTCACCCTGCTGCCGATGGCCGAGGCGTTCGCGCTGATCTTCCTGATGCCGATCTTCGTCACCATCCTCTCGGTGGTGTTGCTCAAGGAGGAGGTGCGCTGGCGGCGCTGGCTGGCGGTGATCGTCGGCTTCATCGGCGTGCTGATCGTGTTGCGTCCGGGCTTCCGGCACCTGAGCCAGGGCCACGTCGCGGCGATCGTCTGCGGCCTGGTCGGGGCGGTGTCGGTGATCAGCCTGCGCATGGCCGGACCCGGCGAGAAGCGCCTGACCCTGTACGGCGCCGGCGTGCTCGGCCCGCTGCTGATGGGCGGCCTGCTGATGCTGCCGCACTTCGTGTGGCCGACCTGGCAGCAGTGGCTGCTGCTGGCCGGCTACGGCCTGCTCGCCGGCCTGGCCGCGATCTTCATGATGTACGCCTCGCGCGCGGCGCCGATCAGCGCGGTGGCGCCGACCCAGTACAGCCAGATGCTGTGGGCGATCGGCTTCGGCTACTGGCTGTTCCACGATCACCTGGACTGGCCGATGCTGGTCGGCATCGCGCTGATCCTGGGCGCCGGGCTGTTCACCCTGGTGCGCGAGGAGAAAGTCACGCAGTGGTGGCGGCGCACCAAGATCGTGTGAGCCGCGGTCGCCGGGGCGTGGCGCTGCTTGTGCCGATTTCCGCGCGCAAAGCGGGCGCAGCGCTCTGGCGCCTGGGCGCCGCATCTTCTATGTTGTCCGGCTATACCCCCTGCCGATGGCCGCGCCCATGTCCGAACCGTCCGCCCAGCCCGACCATCTCAAGCGCAGCCTGTCCAACCGCCATCTGCAGTTGATCGCGATCGGCGGGGCGATCGGCACTGGCCTGTTCATGGGCTCGGGCAAGACCATCAGCCTGGCCGGGCCATCGATCCTGTTCGTGTACCTGATCATCGGCGTGATGCTGTTCTTTGTGATGCGGGCGATGGGCGAGCTGCTGCTGTCGAACCTGGAGTACAAGTCGTTCATCGACTTCTCCACCGATCTGCTCGGCCCATGGGCCGGGTTCTTCTGCGGCTGGACCTACTGGTTCTGCTGGATCATCACTGCCATCGCCGACGTGATCGCGATCGCCGCCTATGCGCAGTTCTGGTTCCCGGGCCTGGCGCCGTGGATCCCGGCGATGCTGTGCGTGCTGTTGCTGCTGAGCCTGAACCTGGTGACGGTGAAGCTGTTCGGCGAAATGGAATTCTGGTTCGCGCTGATCAAGATCGTCGCGATCTGCGCGCTGATCCTCACCGGCGCCGGGCTGGTGGCCTGGGGCTTCCGGTCGCCGTCCGGGCACGTGGCCTCGCTGGCCAACCTGTGGAACGACGGCGGCATGTTCCCGATGGGCATCGGCGGCTTCTTCGCCGGGTTCCAGATCGCGGTGTTCGCCTTCGTCGGCATCGAACTGGTCGGCACCACCGCCGCCGAGACCGCCGACCCGCGGCGCAACCTGCCCAAGGCGATCAATTCGATTCCGGTGCGGATCCTGGTGTTCTACGTGCTGGCGCTGGTGGCGATCATGGCGGTGACGCCGTGGCGCGAGGTGGTGCCGGGCAAGAGCCCGTTCGTGGAGCTGTTCGTGCTGGCCGGGGTGCCGGCCGCGGCCAGCCTGATCAACTTCGTGGTGCTGACCTCGGCCACCTCGTCGGCCAACAGCGGCATCTTCTCCACCAGCCGCATGCTCTACGGCCTGGCCGAGGAGCAGCATGCGCCGCGCGGGTTCGCCCGGCTGTCGCGCGCGGCGGTGCCGGCGCGCGGGCTGCTGTTCTCCTGCGCCTGCCTGCTCGGCGGCACGCTGCTGGTGTACCTGATCCCGAACCTGGTCACCGCCTTCACCCTGGTCACCACCTTGGCCGCGGTGCTGTTCATGTTCGTCTGGTCGCTGATCCTGTGCGCGTACATCGCCTACCGGCGCAAGCGCCCGCAGCTGCATGCGGCTTCGGCGTTCAAGATGCCCGGCGGCGTGCTCATGTGCTACGTGTGCCTGGCGTTCTTCGCCTTCGTGCTGGCGTTGCTGACCCTGCAGGACGATACCCGGCAGGCGTTGCTGGCCAGCCCGGTCTGGTTCCTGCTGCTGGGCATCGGCTATGCGCTGAAGCGGCGCGGTGGCGCGCGCGCCTGAGCGGCGGCCGCGGCATGCGCCTGCGCCGTTGACGTTCGCTTCAGCCGCGGCGGAGGATGCTCGCGCCCTCCCGCCATCAAGCCGATCCCGATGATCACGATCCACCGCATTGCCGGCACGTCCGCGCAACCGTTCTGCTGGGTGGACCTGTGCCAGCCCAGCAGCGAGGAACTCGCCGAGGCCGATCGGCAGGTGGGGTTCGCCTTGCCCACGCGGGCGGCGATCGGCGAGATCGAATTCAGCAGCCGGGTGCGCATCGAGGGCGATGTGCTGTTCCTCAACGTGCCGCGCTTCCAGGACGACGACGGCCCGACCGCGCCGCTGGGCTTCGCGCTGTCGCCGCGGATGCTGGTGACCCAGCGCGAGCAGCACATGGGGTCGTTGCAGGCGGTGGCCGCGCAACTGGAAAAGACGCCGTGCCGGAGCAGCGACGATCTGCTGCTGCGCCTGCTCGATCAGCTGGTCGGGCGCCTGGCGGACCGGCTGGAAGCCCTGGAGGCGGAGATCACCGAGACCACCCGGATGGCCTTCGACGAACCGCACAAATCACGCGATCTGGAGCGCATGCTCAATGCGGTCGGCGGCATGGGGCGGCGGCTCGGCGGCATGCACAACGCCGGGCAGGGCCTGCTGCGCCTGGCCACCTACCTGGACGGCGCCGCGCCGGAATGGTTCGGCGCCGATGCGGCCAAGCGCATCGGCCTGCTGCACAAGGACCTGGTCACCCTGAGCGAATTCGAGCAGCACCTGGACGACCGCGTCGAGTTCCTGCTCGACAGCGTGCTGGGCATGATCAACATGGACCAGAACAACGTGATGAAGGTGATGGCGGTGGCGTCGGTGGTGGGCATTCCGCCGACGGTGCTGGTCGGCATCTGGGGCATGAACTTCGCGCACATGCCCGAACTCAAGTGGCACGACGCCTACTACTGGGCGCTGGGCGTGATCGCGCTGAGCGTGGTGCTGCCGCTGGCGTGGTTCCGCCGCCGCGGCTGGGTGTGAGCGCGGCGGCGGGTGCAGGCGCCCGCGTGTCCTAGGCGGCGAGGCTGTCCGCTTCGGCGTCGGCCTCGCTGTCCTCGCGCTCTTCGCCGCTGACGTGCTGCACCGGCGCGATGTCCCAGGACACCGTGTCCGGATCGATCAGCGCGTGGATCGCGGCGCCGCGCAGTTCGCGCATCAGCCGCCGCGCCGAGGCGGTGCCTTGCGCCACGCTGTCCCACAGCAGCATGTCGACCACGGTGCCGTCGCGGCGCCGCGCGATGCGCCGCGAGCGGAAGCCGGGCTGGCGGCGCAGCCAGGCATCGACCTCGGCATTGGCGCGCAGGAAGGTGCGCCAGGTGCAGTCCTGCAGGCGGAAGGTGGTGATTTCCAGGGCTTCGCTATGCGCTTGCATCGGCTCAGCCCTGCGCTTTGCGCGGCGCGGCGCAGTGAAGGGAACAGGGGCGGCGGGGCGCGGCGACGATCGGCGCGCAGGTGGGGGAGGAGGGGGACACGATGGGCATGGAGCACTCCGGTAGACGCGACGGGGGATCCGGCCTGCACAGAATGCGAGCGCGGCGCCGCGCCGCGTTATCGCGATCCCGCGGAATTCTTGTCCGATCCTGCAAACCGTGCCGCGGCGGCGAACACGCCGTCGCAGCATCAGGCAAGCTGTCCGTCCCTGGATCGCCCGCCACCACGCCCGACGCCGATGACCGCGCTCGCCGACCGCTATCAAGAAATCGCCGCACTGATTGCCCGATTGGCCGTCCCCGACGGCGACGGCGAGACCGCCATCGACGGCCTGTACTGTTCGTACCGCACCGCACCCTCGCCAAAGTCGCACACCGCGCAGTGGCCTTGCTTCGCGCTGGTGGTGCAGGGCGAGAAGTGCCTGAGCCTGGGCACCGAGGAATACCGCTACGCGGCCGGCACCTATCTGCTGGTGGCGCTGGACCTGCCGGTGGTATCGCGCATCACCCAGGCCAGCCCGGAGCAGCCGCTGCTGGGCCTGGCCATGGCGATCCGCCCGGACCGGCTGCGCGACCTGCTCGAACGCATTCCGCTGCCGGTGCAGGCCAGCGCCGATTGCGTGCGCGGCGTGTCGGTCAACACCGCCAGCGCGGCGTTGCTGGATGCGACGCTGCGCATGCTGCGGCTGCTCGAACAGCCCGACGACATCGCCGCGATGGCGCCGCTGATCGAGCAGGAAATCCTGTATCGCCTGCTGACCGGCCCGTGCGGCCCGAACCTGCTGCGCATCGCCCAGGAGGACAGCCCCAGCAACCGCATCGCCAAGGCGATCGCGTGGCTGCGCCAGCACTACGCCGAGCCGATCCGGATCGAAGACCTGGCGCGGCACGTCGCCATGAGCGCCTCGTCGCTGCACCACCATTTCAACGCGGTGACCTCGATGACCCCGCTGCAGTACCAGAAGCAGCTGCGCCTGCGCGAGGCGCGGCGGCTGATGGTGGTGGAGCGGATGGACGTGGGCTCGGCCGGCTATCGCGTCGGCTACCAGAGCCCGTCGCAGTTCAGTCGCGAATACAGCCGCCTGTACGGCCGTTCGCCGCGCAACGACCTGGCCGAACAACTCGGCCTGGGTGGCTGACCGCGCCGGCGTGGTCTATCGTGCCCGGCCCGAGTGCATGCCGAGGCCGCTGCGGTGGACGGTTCCGACGAGAGCGCCAGCAAGTTCCTGAGCTGGGTGTTGCGGCACCAGCCGCAGGCGATCGGGCTGCAGCTCGATGCACAGGGCTGGGCATCGATCGACGACCTGCTGCGGCTGGCGCAGCCCACGCAGCCGCTGACCCGCGCGCAACTGCAGCGGGTGGTGGCGGAAAGCGACAAGCAGCGTTTCGCGATCAGCGCCGATGGCCTGCGCATCCGCGCCAATCAGGGCCATTCGCTGCCGGTGGCGTTGGGCCTGGCCTGCGCGCAGCCGCCCGTGCAGCTGTACCACGGCACGGCGACCCGGTTCGTGGAGGTGATCCGCCGCGAGGGGCTGCGGCCGGGCCAGCGCCAGCACGTGCACCTGTCGGTGTCGCCAGACACGGCGTTGCAGGTCGGGCAGCGCTACGGGCAGGCCGTGGTGCTGACGGTGCGCGCGCAGGCCATGGCCGCGGCCGGGCATGCGTTCTATCGCGCCGACAACGGCGTCTGGCTGACCGCACAGGTGCCGGCGGCGTTCATCGATGTCGCAGGGGCGGTCGCTTAGAGCGTGTCGTCGATTTCGGTGTAGATCGGGTTGGGCCTGGCATGCCCAACCCGAAGGGCCGCGCCTGTGCGTCCTCGGTGCTACGTCATCGCCTGGGCGGAACCCATCCTCAACGCGCGCTCGCTGTTGCCTGCCTCGTGCACGCACAAGCGCGGCGCAATCTGCTTGAGGATTGAGGACGCGCCTTAGGGCACCGAAGATTGCTCGCCACGTAGCAAGCGCTTCCCTGCGCCGCGCGCTTTGTCTAAGGTGCCTGACCATTCGTCGCGCGGGCAGGGCATGAGAAAGACCGTGGTGTGGCTGCTGTTGCTGGCGCTGCTGGCGCTCGCGCTGTTCGCCTGGTGGCGAAGCGAACGTGCGCCTAGCGCCGCGCGCAGCAGCGCACCGGCGCCGACGCCGCTGGGGTGGCTTGCCCAGCTGCAATGGGTGGCCGGCGACGGCGTGCGCGGCCTGGCCGATGGCGCCGCGGGGCGCGCACGCTTCGCCGATCCCTACGGCATCGTGGTCGATGCGCACGGCGTGCTGTACGTGGCCGATGCCGGCGACAACAACCGCATTCGCCGCATCGCCCGCGACGGCGTGGTCTCTACCATCGCCGGCGGCAGCGAAGGCTTCGTGGACGGCCCCGCCAGCGTGGCGCGTTTCGCCACGCCATCGGGTATCGCCGTGGATGCGGCGGGCACGCTGTACATCGCCGATACCGGCAACCATGCGATCCGCACACTCACCGCGCAGGGCGTGGTCGGCACGCTCGCCGGCGACGGCACGCCGGGTTTCCGCGACGGCCCGGCCGCGCAGGCGCGTTTCAACGGCCCGATGGGCGTGGCGGTGGATGCGCAGGGGCGCGTCTACGTCGCCGATACCTACAACGACCGCATCCGCGTGATCGAGCGCGACGGCCAGGTGCGCACGCTGGCCGGCGGCGACCGCCCCGGCTATGCCGATGGCATGGGCCCCGATGCGCGCTTCGACACGCCGACCGACCTGAAGGTGGACCGCGCCGGCGTGCTGTGGATCGCCGACCTGCGCAACGACGCGATCCGCCAGCTGCTGCCGGACGGGCGGGTGATCACCCTGGCCGGCGCCAGCGAGGCGTCGCCGCTGGCGCGGCCGCTGAGCCTGGGGCTGACCTTCGACGGCCACGGCTACGTCGGCAGCGACGACGGCCGCGTGCTGCAGGTCACCTCGACCGGACACGTGCTGGTGCTGTCCGGCGCGCGCAGCGACACCCATCTGGCGCGTCCGGCGGGCGTGACCGTGGCCGCGGACGGCGCGGTCTACGTCACCGATGCGGGCAGCGCGCGGGTGCACCGGCTGGTGCCGACCACCGCGCAGGCCGCTGCCGCCGCCGCGCCCGCGGTGATCGGACCCGCCGCTGCACAGCCGTTGCCGGCCACCCACGGCCGCTGGCCGCTGCGTCCGCAGGACGGCTGGCACGAAGTGGTCGGCACGCTCGGCGAGGTACGCGGCAACTACCAGGGCGAGAGCCGCGACCATCTGCATGCCGGCCTGGACATCCGCGGCGACGTCGGACAGACGGTCCATGCCATCGCCGACGCCAAGGTCGCCAGCCCCAGCGCGACCTGGGCGCTGGGCAAGCTCGGCGAAGGCCTGGCGCTGGACCAGCTCGACTACATCCACATGCGCGTGGGCCGCACCGCGCAGGGCACGCCGCTGGATCCGCAGCGCTTCCACCTGCTCGCCGACGACCGCGGCGCGCCGGAGCGGGTGCGCGTGCTGCGCGGCACCCGCTTTGCCGCCGGCGACGCGCTGGGCACGATCAATGCGATGGCGCACGTGCACCTGAGCGTCGGCGCCAGCGGTTTCGAACGCAATGCGGTGATGCTCGGTTTTCGCGACTATGCCGATCACTACCCGCCGCAGATCCAGCGCATCGAACTGTTCGACGGCCACGGCCAGGCGCTGCCGGCGACGCAAGGACGGGTGCGGGTGGCCCGCGGCAACGGCGGCGTGCAGATCGTGGTGGAAGCCTGGGACCAGGTGGATCGCAACCTGCCGCGCCGGCGCCTTGGCCTGTATGCGCTGGGCTACGAAGTGCTCGATGCGCAGGGCCGGCCGCTGCCCGGTGCCGCGCCGGCGCAGCCGAGCATCCAGTTCGACCGCATGCCCGCCGACGCCGATGCGGTGAAGGTGGCCTACGCGGCCGACAGCGGCATCACCGTGCACGGCAGCGCCACCACCCGCTTCCGCTACGTGGTGACCAACACCGTGCGCGACGGCCGCATCGCCGAAGGACGCTGGCAACCGGACGCGCTGCCCGCCGGCGACTACTTGATCCGCATCACCGCGCGCGACTACAGCGGCAACGAAGCCATGGCCAATCGCGATCTGCGGGTGACGTTGGAGTAGGTGGTGGCGCCGCGACAGGAAGACGAAGTAGCCGTGATGCCAAGACATCTCGACCCAAGCCCCTCCCACACACTAGTCCGCTACATCCCCCAACCACGGCGCCTGCGCCTTGCGGTACTCGCCGCTGGCCTTGCTCAGGTGCAGCCACTGGTCCACATAGGCCTTCCAGGCCATGTCGTCGCGCGGCAGCAGGAACGCCTTTTCGCTGTACTGCAGCGGCTGCTGCGGATTCACCGCGCACAGTCCCGGCACGCGGCGTTGCTGGAAGCGCGCTTCCGAGGCGTCGGTGATCATCACGTCGGCGCGGCCTTCGCGCAGTTCGCGGAAGATCGCGGTGTTGTCGTCGGACAGGGTCAGCCGCGCCTGCGGCAGTTCGCGGCGGGCGAAGGCTTCGTTGGTGCCGCCGCGCGGTTCGATCACCCGCACTTCGGCGCGATTGATCTGCGCGATGTCGCGATAGCGCGCCTGGTCGGCGCAGCGCACCAGCGGGATCTTGCCGTCCACGTCGAGCACGGCGCTGAACCAGGCGTGGCGCTGCCGCGGCAGCGAGACCGAGATGCCGCCGACGGCGATGTCGCAGCGATCGGCGACTAGGTCCGGCAGCAGCGTCGCCCAGCGCGTGGGCACCCAGGTCACCGGCACCTCCAGGCTGGCCGCCAGCGACTGCGCCAGCGTGATGTCGATGCCTTCGTAGCCGCCGTCCGCGCGCAGCAGGCTGTAGGGCAGGTAATCGCCGGTGGTGCAAACGCGCAGCGTGCCGCGCTGGGCGATGCTGTCCAGGTGCGACGGCGCGGCAGTGGCAGGCAGCGTGGCGGCGGTGCTCAGCAGGCAGGCGCCCAGCCAGCGGATCGGTGCGTGCTTCATGGCAGATGGGTTTTCACGACGGGACGTTCTCCAAACCAGGGGTGCCAGCGCGCGTTGGCTGTACGCCGGCTGTCGCTGCGGCGGCGCCGGCCACCTTAGCCGGTTTCCTCGCGGCACGGCGCAGCGTCAAGCGTGGCAGGGGTTTGCACCCGCAGTCCGGCGGCGGGTGACAGTGCATGACGGCGTTGGCTGCCGACTGACACGTTGCGGCACAGGAACTCACGGCACCATAGCGGAGTCCGGAGACAATCCTCCGGTGGACGCATGCCTCGCTATGGAATCTCGATCGTCGTGACGTCTGCGCCTGCGGAAGACCGGCTGCTGCACCTGGGCGCGGCCGCCATCACCTTGCTGATCCTGCTGTCGCTGGGGCGTCTGCTGTTGATCGCGCCGGCGCCGGCGCCGCCGCGTGCCCATGACGAGATGCGGCTGGTGTTCGTGCCGCGCTCGCAGCCGGTCGTCGCACCGCCGCCACCGCAACCGCACGCAGCCCAGTCCGCGTCGCATGCCGCGGCACGGCCTGCGCCAGCCGCCGCGCGTGCGGTCCCGGCGCCGCTGCCGCCACCGACCCGCAACGCCGCCGCCGCGACCACGCAGGCCGCGCCGATGAGCGCCACGCTGTACACCCGCGACGGCCGCGCGCGGCTGCCGGACGGCGTGGCGGTAGACCCGTTCGCCGAGGCGCAGGGCACCCCGCCGGGCACCACCAACCCGCGCGACCTGGCCAAGGCCAAGCGGCTGCTCGAGCGTCCGAACCCGATCGACTATCGCCCCACCCGGTTCGAGAAGGACTGGGCCACCAGCGGCACCCTGGGCGATGTGGCGATGCAGGGCATCGGCGATGCGATGAAGAAGATGCTGCCCAAGAGCACCCACCAGTCGGCGGTGGCGCGACCGCCGCCGGATGTGCGCTTCAACCCGGCCTTGCACGAGCGCCCGGGCGATCTCGGCAGCGAGGCCACCGGCGACGCCTACAAGGCCGCGCCGATCGCGTTGGAAAAGGCGCCGGGCCTGGACGGCGAAGCCAGCCGCCGCATCCGCAAGGCGATCGGCGAACTGGAGCAGCGCCGTGCGGCCTGCCCGGCGGCGCAGCGCAGCCGCCTGCTGCAGCCGGTGCTGGACAACCTGGCCGACTTGCAGCGGGTGGAAAACGCGATGGCGCACGGCGCCGACCCGATCCTGGCGCAGCAGACCCTGCCGCGCGCCGCCGACAGCGCCTACGACCTGGCGCGGCGCGCGCTGTGGTACGCCGACCAGAAACTGGCGGCGTGCGCGCCGTAGCGGTGGCGTTCGCGTTGCTGCTCGCCGTTGCCGGCGTGGCGTCAGCCGCGACGAGCGGCGTGGGCCGGCTATCTGATTTCGCAAGCAGTCGGGACTGAAGTCCCTCCCACAGTGCACCCGGCCAGCTCGCCGCGAGGCTCCTGTAGGAGCGGCTTCAGCCGCGACAACTGAGGTAGGTCAGCTATTCGAACTCGCAAGCAGTTGGAACCGAAGCTCCCAACAGTCCACCCGGCCAACTCGCCGCAAGTCCCCTGTGGGAGCGACTTCAGTCGCGACGAGCGGAGCCGGAACCACAGCGGTTTCGGTTTCCTGTCGCGGCTGAAGCCGCTCCTACATCGAGCGACAAGCGGGTCGGGTCGGTGATCCGATTTCGCAAGCAGTCGGGAATGAAGTCCCTCCCACAGTGCACCCGGCCAGCTTGCCGCGAGGTTCTTGTAGGAGCGGCTTCAGCCGCGACAAACGAGTAGGTCAGCTATTCGAGCTCGCAAGCAGTCGGAACTGAAGCCCCACAGCGCATCCGGCCAACTCGCCGCAAGTCCCCTGTGGGAGCGACTTCAGTCGCGACGAGCGGAGCCGGAACCACAGCGGTTTCGGTTTCCTGTCGCGGCTGAAGCCGCTCCTACATCGAGCGACAAGCGGGCTAGATCGGTGATCCGATGTCGCAAGCAGTCGGGACTGAAGTCCCTCCCACAGTGCACCCGGCCAGCTTGCCGCGAGGTTCTTGTAGGAGCGGCTTCAGCCGCGACAAACGAGTAGGTCAGCGATCCGCTCTCGTAAGCAGTCGGGACTGAGGTCCCTCCCACAATGCACCCGGCAACTCGCCGCAAGTCTCCTGTGGGAGCGACTTCAGTCGCGACGAGTTGAGCCGGAACCGCAGCGGCTCTGGCATCCTGTCGCGGCTGAAGCTGCTCCTACAGTGACAGCGGGGTACCTCAACAGGCGTGTGCTGGCCTGTCCTCACCCGCGCCGACGCCAGGTGCGCGATGATGCGCGCCCGCCTTCGCCGCTTGCCTCTGCCGCCCCATGCCCGGTTCCCGAACGCTGCTGAGTCTGCTGCTGTGCTGTGGCGTCGTCGCCGCGGCGCAGGCGCGCACGGTGTACCGCTGCGTGCGCGACGGCACGGTTAGCCTGGCGACCGCGCCGGAGCCGGGGTCGCGCTGCACGGCCAAGGAGCTGGACGATGCGGCGATCGCCACGCCCAATCTGTGGGGCAGCATGGGCGTGTTCAGCGGCACCCTGTACGAGCGCGAGCAGGACGGGCGCCTGGTGTATTCCACGCGCAATCTGCCGGGGTCGCGCCCGTACCTGCGCTTCACCGCGGTCACCCCGCCGGGCGAGGTGGCGCATCCGGGACTGGGCAAGGTCGGCGCGCCGCAGTTGAACATGCACGCCAAGCAGTTCCGCGCCGCGGCGCGTGCCACCGGCGTGGACGATCCGTGGCTGCGCGCGATCGCGCATGCCGAAAGCGGCTTCGATGCGGCAGCGGTGTCGCCGAAAGGCGCGCAAGGCGTGATGCAGCTGATGCCCGAGGTGGCGAAGGAATACGGGGTGACCGATCCGTTCGCCGCTGACCAGTCGATTGCCGGCGGCGCGCGCTACATGCAGGCGCTGCTGCGCCGCTACCAGGGCGACCGCACGCTCGCCGCGGCCGCTTACAACGCCGGCATCGGCACCGTGGCGCGCTACCGCGGCGTGCCACCGTACGCGGAAACCCGCGACTACATCGACAAGGTGATGGCGCTGTACCAGCGCTACCGCGAGGCGATGGGGATCAAGGCGGAGACGCCGGCGCAGTAGCGCGGGTGTGCGTCGGACAATTGCAGGGTATGCGCGCGCTTGGCTGCAGCCGTTCGCGTTCGATCGAGTGCGTGGCATTCACAAGTTTGCCGCCGTGGTGCGGCCGTCACAGCCGCGCGGCAGTGCACGAAGACACGATGCGCCGGCCCGGCCGCACCAGCCGCCCTGCCGCCGCAGCCGGTCCATGCGCAATCGAGACCGGCTGCGCGCCCCGGGTCTCAGCTCTTGGCCTGCAGCGCCCCTTCCTCGTACGGCTGCACCACCACCCACCCTTCGCCGGCGAAGCGCAGCTGGATGCTCTCGCCCGAGCCGCGCCCGAGCAGGGTGCCCAGACTGACGTCGGCGACGATTTCCGGGGTCAGCCCGCCCGACCAGGCCACGGTGGCGTTGGGGTCGGTGAACACCGGGCCGCTCTGCGCGTTGACCGGCAGCGTCAGCGGTTCGTAGTGCGAGGTGATGGCGACGATGCCGTGGCCGCTCAGGCGCACGTTGAACAGGCCGCCGGAGAGCATGCCGGCGACCTTGCGCATCATGGTGATCTGGCTGTCGATGCCGGATTCGATGGCGAGCACGTCGTTGCCGTTGACGAAGATCGACTCGCCGGCCAGGCGCAGCAGGGTGATCTTCTTGCCGGCATCGGCCAGGTACACGCGGCCCTGGCCCTCGATCTTCATCAGCTGCATGCCTTCGCCGCTGACCGCCTTCTTCAGCAGGTTGCCCAGGCCCTGTTCCATCAGCCCCTGGCGGGTGAACTTGACCGCGCCCTTGCGCGCGACCATGGCCCCGGCCTTGGCCCAGACCAGGCCGTCCAGGCGCACTTCAAGCAGGTGCGGGCTTTCCAGTTCGAACGCGTCGGCGGAGGCGTCCTTTTCGCGCGAGGTGGACAGGAATTCGGCCAGGGTGCGTACGCTCATCTTCGATCCTTGGTATGGGCAAGGACCGCAGCATACCCGCCGGCTAGCGCCTCAGGGCGTGGCCGGCTCCGGCTGCCGCGCCTGTTGCGCGGCCGGCGCCGCCGCTGCGCCAGGCGCCGGCTTGGCGTACAGATCCAGCAACAGCAGGGTCACGCCGTTGGTCCAGCCGAAGCCGTCCTGCAGCGCGTATTCGCCGCCGCCGCCGCCCTGCGCCTTGGCGTCGACGCCGTACTTCTCCACCAGCTTGTGCTGCTGCGCGAACAGCGCCTGCACGCGTGCCAGGAAGCGGCTGCCGATGCGCTGCGCCAGCGCGTCCTGGCCGTAGCGGCGCAGGCCGTCCACCGCGATCCACTGCAGCGGCGCCCAGCCGTTGGGCTCGTCCCATTGCTGGCCGGTATGCAGGCGGGTGGTGGCCAGGCCGCCCGGGCGCAGCAGCTGCGCCTGCACGGTGTCGGCGCTGCGCTTGGCGCGCGCCGGCGAGGCGATGCCGACGAACAGCGGATACAGCGCCGCGGCGGTGACCTGGTCGCGCAACCGGCGCTGTTGCCAGTCGTAGTCGGCGTAGTAGCCGGCGTCGCTCCACAGATGCTTGTCCATCGCGGTCTTGCGCGCGCTGGCCAGGGCCGCGTAGTCGGTGTCGCAGCCGGACGCGCCCGGGTGCTTGGCGCAGGCCAGGGCCAGGGTGGTTTCGAGGTGGTAGAGCAGGCTGTTGAGATCGACCGGGACGATGGCGGTGGTGCGGATCGTGGCCAGGGTCTTGCGGTCGCCCAGCCAGCGGCTGGAATAGTCCCAGCCGCTCTCGGCGCCGGCGCGCAGGTCGCGGTAGACCTCGGCGGCGGGTCGGTCCTTGGCTTCGGCGGCGGTGCGCACGTCGTGCAGCCAGGCCTCCGGGCGCGGCGTGTCGCGCGCGTCCCAGTAGCGGTTGAGCAGGCTGCCGTCGGCCAGCCGCACCACGTGCGCGTGCGCGCTGCCCGGCGCCAGGGTCTGCGCGCCCTGCATCCAGTACGCGTATTCCTTCTGCAGCTGCGGCAGGTAGCGCGCATAGGCGGCATCGCCTTCCACCTTGGCCTGCAGCTGCACCATGTGCGAGAAGAACGGCGGCTGCGAGCGGCTCAGGTAATAGGTGCGGTTGCCGTTGGGGATGTGCCCGTAGGTGTCGATCAGGTAGGCGAAGTTGTCCAGCATCTGCCGGCTGCGCTCGGTCTCCCCGCTCTCGACCAGGCCGAGCATGGTGAAGTAGGAATCCCAGTAATAGACCTCGCGGAAGCGCCCGCCCGGCACCACGTAGGGCTGCGGCAGCGACAGCAGGCTGCTGTGCGCCGGCACGTCCACCTGGCGCCGCACCAGCAGCGGCCACAGCGCGTCGATGTGCTCGCGCAGGCCGGTGTCCTGGCGGATCGCCTCGGTCTGCACCGGGCCGGATTCCTCGAAGTTGGCGGCGACGAAGCGGCGCAGGTCGAAGCCGGGCTGCTGGCGCTGGGCCAGGTAGTCGGCGTTGATCAGCGCCGGGTCGCGCAGCGGCAGCGCATCGACGAAGTGCTTCTGGTCGTCGAACAGTTCCTGCTGCTGCACGGCCTGGAACAGTTCGGGATAGGCCAGGTCCGGGGTCAGCGGCGCGGGCGCCGGCGCGGTCTGCGTCGCGCTGGGCGCCGGCTGCGCCGAGGCGGTGTCGTAGTTGCCCAGCAGCAGGCCCAGCGACAGGCTCAGCAGCGGCGTGCAACAGGGAGGAGCGGCATGGCTCATCTCGGGTCCAGAGCAGGATGCGTGCGGCATGGTAAACGACCGAAGGAGGGGGCGGGTGACTGGCGGCTGTGGCGGCCGTTTGCGGGCGAAACCTGGAAGCTGGGGCGATCCGGCCAAGGCGCGACGCGATCGGCCGATCTGGCGATATCGGCCATGCGCCGGTGGGCTTGAATCGGAGCGCGTTGCGAAGACATGCCGGAGGCGATGCAAGAGCGGGGCCAATGGGGGGGGGGGCGGTCGGGCTTGGCGCCGCCGTCGTGGGCGGAATGGCGCAGCGTGCTGGCATCGCCGCTGGCGTACGCGTGCCGAGCTGGTGCAGGTAAGCGGAGCGCCTTGCGTCGGTGGCAGCCGGGTGCGGACAGGATCTGTCGCGGCTGAAGCCGCTCCTACAGGGGCGGCGAACGAGTATCCGGTTCCAGCGGCAGGAGCGGGAGTTGACCCGCAAACGGCAGGAATCGGCAGGGTGTGGCGGTCAGCCTGTTGTGCCGGCGCCGAGCGCATGCAACTGCGCCTGCAGCGTGGCGGCGTTGTCGAGAGCGTGGCCGAGTGCGGTGTTGTCGAAGATCACCCAGGCTTCGTCGCTGTGCGGCGTGGCGGCGACGACGCGCTCGGCCAGGCCGCGCAGCGTGTCCTCGGCGTAGTCGCTGTAGTAGATGCGCGGCGCGCCGTGCCAGCGCCAATAGGCCGGCGCCGCGGGGCCGGCGGGCTGCGCGGCGCTGGCGTTCAGCGCCGGATCGGCGGCGACGCGGGCGATACGGTGGCGCTGCCACACGACATCGGCGCGCGCGCTGAACCAGCTGGCGTGGCGCGGTTCGCAGGCGATGCCGCCGTGCCAGCGGCGCCGCAGCATGGCGAAGAAGGTGGCCGCGGTGCGCGCATCGAAGGCCAGGCTCGGCGGCAGCTGGACCAGCAGGCAGCCGAGCTTGTCGCCGAGGTGGCCGACCTCATCGAGGAAGGCCTGCAGCAGCGGCCCCACGCCGGACAGGCGCGCGTCGTGGGTGATCGTGCGCGGCAGCTTGGCCGAGAAGCGGAAATCCGCCGGCACGCTGTCGGCCCAGCGCTGGTAGGTGCTGGCGCGGTGGGCGCGGTAGAACGTGGAGTTGATCTCGACCGCATCGAAGCGCGTGGCATAGCGCGCCAGCTGGCTGGCGCCGTCGCCGACCAGCGCGCGCTGGGCGCTGGCGATCGACCAGCCGGCGCAGCCGACGCGGATGCGCGGCGGAACGGGGGACGCAGGCGGCATGGCCGGCTCGTGGTAGGGACGCATGCACTGCATTTACACGCAGGCCCGTCTGCGAACCGTCAGTGCCGCGACCGGCGGCGCGCACCGCGGCAGCAGCGGCATTGCCCGCGTCCGGCGCGGCTGGCGCCGGGCGCCATGCCATCTCGGTGCGGCCGGCGGCCATGCGCGGCACGGGATGCGGACGGTGCGCCGCGTCGCGACCCGGGCACCGTGCGCCGCCGGCGGATGCGGCAGCCCGCCTACGCCAGGCTTTGGCGATACCGGTCCTTTTCCGCGCTCAGCGCCGCTTCGGCGCGCAGGAACACCTGCCCGATCGGTTCGTCCGCCTGCGTGGCCTGCGCGGCTCCCACCAGCACGGTCAGGCCCAGCGCGCGCTGCCGTTCGGCGATCTCGCGCAGGCCGTGCAGTTTGTGCTCGGCGTCGTCGCCGCGCAGCATGGCGACGAACTCGGCGCTGTCGGTCACCCGGTCCACGCTGTCGTGTCCGCCATTGTGGACATACGTGGCCAGCGTGCGGTCGAGCTGCTGCAGGGTGCTGCCCAGCAGGCGCTCGCTCTGCCGCGCCGCCAGCGCGGCCAGTTCCTGCACCTCCAGGATCACCACGCGATAGCGCGCGTCCGCGGCGGCGGACGGGCGCAAGGCCGCTTCCCGCTCACGCTGCAGCTCGCGCCGGCGCTCGTCGAGCAGGCGCATGGCGACGCGTGCCAAGGCGCGCAGGCCGTCGCGCTGGGCCTCGCTGAGGGCGCGCGGTTCGGTATCGAGCACGCAGACCGTGCCCAGCGCCACGCCCTCGCGGGTGACCAGCGGCATGCCGGCGTAGAAGCGCGCACCGGTGTCTCCGGTGACGACCGAGAAGTCGGCAAAGCGCGGATCCTCGGCGAGGTCGGTCACTTCCAGCAGGTGCTCCGGGTCGCGGATGGCGTGATCGCACACCGCCTGGCTGCGCTCCATCTGCGCCAGGCCCAGGCCCAACTGGGCCTTGAACCATTGGCGGTCGCGGTCCACCAGCGACAGCAGCGCGATCGGCGCATCGCACAGGGCCGCGGCCACGTGCACGATGTCCTGGTAGATGTCTTCGGGCAGGCTGTCGACGATGCGGTAGCTGTCGAGGACGTGCTGGCGTGAGGTTTCGTCGGTCATGTGCATCTCTCGGCTCGGGCGCCATGCACGATAGCCTCCGTGTCGATAACGCCACGTGGATGCTGGCCGGCGCGCGCGGCGCCGGCATCACGCGTCGAGGACGCGTGGCGCGATGCCGGCCGGCACCGCCTGGCGAGCGCAGGCGGGCCGGCACCGGCGGCAGCGGCTCAGTGCTTGACCGGCTGGCCGTCGCTGTCCAGCACCTGCACCTCGCCCAGTTTCAGCGCGCGCACCGGCGCCTCGATCTGCTTGAGGTCGCCGACGATGACCCAGGTCATCGCCTGCGGTGCGACGATTTCCTTGATCGCCGCTTCCGCCGCGGTCTGGTCGATGCCTTCCAGGCGCGTCTTCAGGGTCTGCACGTAGTCGTCCGGACGTCCGTACTGGACGATGCTCCCGACCGCGCCCAGCACCGCGCCGGTGGTCTCGAAGCTGCCCGGCAGGGCGCGGATGCGCTGGTTCTTGATCTTGGCGATCTCTTCGGCGGTCAGCGGCTTGTCGCCGACCACGGCCTTGGCTTCCTTCAGGATCTCGGCGGCCGACTCGGCGGTCTTGTCGGTCTGCACCGGGGCGAAGAACAGGAACGGGCGCTGGCCCTGCGCATCCAGCATGAAGCTGTTGGCGCCGTAGGCCCAGCGCTTGTCCTCGCGCAGGTTCATGTTCAGCCGCGAGGTGAAGGTGCCGCCGAAGGCGCCGTTGGCCACGCCGATGGCGAGGTTGTTCGGCGCCTTGGTCGACGGCGCCAGCAGGCCGGCCAGGATCAGCGACTGCGGCGCATCGGCGCGGTTGATCAGGAACACGCGCGGCTTGGGCTGCGCGGCGACCTGCGACAGGGTCTTGCTCGGACGCGTGGCGGCCGGCGGCTGCCAGTCGCCGAACGCCGCGTCCAGCTGCGGGATGATCTGCGCCAGGGTGGTGTCGCCGGCGACCAGGATGCGCAGGTTGTCCGGGCGCAGCCAGCCGTTCTGGAACGCGGTCAGGTCGCTGGCGCCCAGGCTCTTGATCGCCTTCTCGGTGCCGCTGCCGGTGAGCGGCACGCCGTAGGGATGCTGCGGGCCGTACAGCAGCGGCGGCAGGGTACGCAGCGCCAGGCCCTGCGGCTGGGTCTTCTCCTGCGCGATGGAGGCCAGCCACTGGCCGCGGATGCGCTCGATGTCCTCGGCCTTGAACGCCGGGTTGCGCACGATGTCGGCGAACAGCGCCAGCGACGGCGCCAACTGGTCGTTGAGCGCGTCGAGCGAGGCGGTGCAGCTGTCCAGCTCGCACGCCACGCTGGTGATCGCGCCCAGGCGCTGGCGGCGCTGCGCCACTTCCACCGAATCCAGGCTGCGGGTGCTCTCGTTCATCAGCGCCGCGGTGAAGTTGGCGGTGCCGAGCTTGCCGCCCTGGTCGGCCGCGTAGCCGGCGTCGAACAGCAGTTCGACCTGGGTCACCGGGATGGTGTGGCGTTCGGCCAGCACCACCTCGATGCCGTTCTTGAGCTTGCCGCGCTGCAGCTGCGGGAAGCTCAGGCTCGGGAACTGGCTGGTCTCCGGGATGCCGGCGGCGCGATCGACCTGGGTCTTGCCGACGCTGTAGCTGGCCTTGGCCGGCAGCGTGGGCGCGGGCTTGCCGTCGGCCGCGGGCAGCGGCTTGAGCGCCTTGTCCTCGGCCACCGGGTCGAAGCCGTCGCCGGCCGGCAGCACGGTCAGCAGGTAGTCGCCCTTGCCGAACCAGGTGTCGGCGGCCTTGCGCACGCTGGCCGACGTGGCGGCCTGGGCGCGCTGCAGGTCGTGCTTGTAGGCGCCCGGATCCTTGCGGTAGACCTGGCCCTCGGCCAGGATCGCGGCCTTGCCGGTGAAGCCGCCGACCTTCTCCAGGCCGCGCACGAAGCCGGCGCGGTAGCTGACCTGGGCGCGCTGCAGTTCGTCGGCGCTCGGGCCTTCGGCGAGGAACTTCTTCAGTTCGTCGGCGATGGCGGCCTCGACCTTGGCCGGGTCCACGCCGTCCTTCACGTCGGCGCTGATCTGCAGCTGGCTGGCCAGCGCGAACGGCTGGATGCTGGCCGAGACGTCGTCCACCAGGTTGTCGCGGTACACCAGGCGCTGGTACAGGCGGCTGGTCTTGCCGCCGCCGAGCACGGTGGTGGCCAGGTCCAGCTGCACGGCGTCGTCGCTGCCCAGCTGCGGCGCCACCCAGGTGCGGTAGATGCGCGGCTGCGCGACATGGTCGTGCTGCACGCCGCGGGTCTGCTTGGCCAGCGGAGTGATCCACGGCTGCTGGCGCGGCACCGGCTTGCCGGCGGGGATGTCGCCGAAGTACTGCTCGGCCTTGGCCTTGGCCTGCGCCACGGTGATGTCGCCGGCCAGCACCAGGGTGGTGTTGGCGGCGCCGTAGTTGTCGTGGAACCACTGCTTGACGTCGTCCAGCGAGGCCGCGTCGAGGTCGGCCATCGAGCCGATGGTGTCGTGCTGGTACGGATGGTTGGCCGGGAAGATGTTGGCCAGGATGTTCTCGTCCACGCGCCCGTACGGACGGTTCTCGCCCTGGCGCTTCTCGTTCTGGACCACGCCGCGCTGGGTATCCAGTTCCTTCTGCCCGATCGCGCCGAGCAGGTGGCCCATGCGGTCCGATTCCATCCACAGCGCCATGTCCAGCGCGGTGGTCGGCACGGTCTCGAAGTAGTTGGTGCGGTCGAACCAGGTGGTGCCGTTCATGTCGGTGGCGCCGACCTTCTCGAACGGCTGGAAATAGGTGCCCTTGTGGTTCTCCGAGCCGGAGAACATCAGGTGCTCGAACAGGTGGGCGAAGCCGGTCTTGCCGGCCGGCTCGTCGCCGGAGCCGATGTGGTACCAGATGCTCACCGCCACCACCGGCGCCTTGTGGTCTTCGTGCACCACCACGGTCAGGCCGTTGGGCAGGGTGAAGCGGGTGTAGGCGATCTCCGGCACGGTGGCCTTGGCCGCCAGGGCCGGCGGCGCGGCGTCGGCCGGGGCGATGGCGGCGCCGACGCCAAGGGTGAGGATGCTGGAGATCAACAACGACAAGGGTCGAAGCATGGGCCGGGCCTGGTGAGAAGAATCGGCCAGCATAGTGGCCGCGCGCCGGCCCCGGAAGGTGACTTATGGCACAGCGGCGGCGGCCGAGGCGCGTTTACCGCACGCGCTGCCGAGCGTCGAGGGCTGGGAGCGATTTCAGGGGCGATGGACTTGCGAGCGAGCGCGTCGCGACCGGTCGACCGGCGCGACCCGGATCACTCCCGCACCTGGCGTGGTTCGAATCGAAAGTGCAGCGCGCCGCGTCGCCGGAGAGGCGAACGGCAGCGTCTGGGACATTGCCGTTCGTGCCGCCGCCGCGCAGTGCCCGCGGCGACGCTGCCATGGCGCGCGATCAGCGCGCGGCGCAGAAGCCGAATTCGGCCATGGCGCCTGGGGCCAGGGTCTTGTTCCAGTCCACGCCGGAGGCCTTGAGCGTGCTGCCGGACTGCGACCAGGTGGCATTCCACAGGTTGTTGACGGTGCCGCTGATCGACAGCGTGACCGCCCAGTTGCCGCTGGCGCTGCCGGTGTTGGTCACCTGCACGCGGTGGCAATAGCCGGCGTTCCAGTCGCTGTCCACCACGGTCTTGGTGCTGAAGCTGGCGCTGCCGGGAGTCGGCGTGGGGGTCGGGGTTGGCGTGGGTGTCGGCGTCGGCGTCGGCGTCGGAGTGGGCGTCGGCGTGGAGCTGCTGGAATCGCCCCACAGTTTCTTCAGCAGGGTGACCTTGTCGGTGCGCACCGAGGACCAGTCGTCGTTGAGGATGCCGCCGGTGTCGCCGCTGTTCGGGTTCCACGACCAGTAGAAGCCGCTGTGGATGCCCTTGCCGATCAGATAGTCGACCAGCGCGTTCTGCCACTTCACGTCCAGCGCATTGCCCTGGCCGTACTTGCCGCCGAATTCGCCGAGCAGCAGCGCATGCCCGGACTGCACGAACTGGCCGAAGTGCTGCTCCCAGATCGCCGGCATGTTGGCCGGGAAATTGGAGGCGCTGAAGTAGGGCTGCATGTACACGTCCGGGCCGTACACGTGCGGCGCCAGCAGCAGGCGGTTGGCCGGAATGTTCAGCGCGGTGCAGGCCAGCGGCTCCAGGTTGCCGCCCCAGAAGTGGCCGCTGCCGCTGGAGCAGGTCGCGTTCTCGCCGATGCCTTCGACCACGATCAGCCATTTCGGCGCCACCTGCAGCACCGCGGCCGAGGCGCGCTCGGCGGCCTTGTTCCAGTCGGTGCCGGCGTTGCCGCTGCCCCAGGTGGCGGCGCCGTGCGGCTCGTTCTTCAGGTCCAGGCCGATCACGCCGGGCACGCCGGCGTAGCGCTTGGCGACGAAGGTGAGGTCGTTGAGCCACTGCTGCTCGCTGTAGGACGAGGTGTACCACAGCTCGGAAATCGCATTGCAGTCCGGCGTGTGGTGATCGAGCAACACGTACATGCCGCGGCTGCTGAGTTCGTTGATCACCTTGTCCATCACCTGCAGCGCGCTCAGGCCCTGCAGGTCCGGATTGAGGCCGTAGTCGATGCTGCTCGGCGCGGTGCCGTTCAAGGTCTGCGGGCAGAACGGCAGGCGCACGGCGTTGAAGCCCAGCCCCTGCATCTGCGTGATCATGTCCTTCCAGTTGCGCGCCCACAGGCCGTGCACGCTGTGCACGTTGGTCTCGAAGCCGAACCAGTTGACGCCGCGCAGCTGCACCGGATTGCCGCTGTCGTCCACCACCTTGCCGCCGTTGATGGCATAGCTCCAGGCCGAGCCGCTGGCCGCCAGGAGCGCCGCGGCCAGCAGGCCGCGGGTGATGCGGGATTTTTTCGACGTCGCCATCTGTAGTTCTCCGAAAACGGCCGGCCCAAGACGGAGCGGCCAAAGGTGGGGCGCAGGCGCGGCGCATGGCGGCCATCATCGGGAGCCGATGCGGCGGGCGTCGTGATATCCGGCACAGAAGGACGGCTTGTCCACGGACGCTGCCAATGCGCTTGGCGAGCGCGGCGATTAGAGCATGTGTCGATGGCAATTTGAGCAATGCGTCACGTCCGGCCGGGCGATGCCGGCCGCGCTTGGCCGCCTGCCGCGGGCGTCGCTACACTCGGGCGCTACATCCATCCAAGGGGCAAGAGTGAAGCGACCGATCATGGGCATGTTGGCGCTGGCGATTTCCGGCGCAGCGCTGGCAGCGCCGCCGTCCGCACCGAGTTTCGACACCCAGCGCATTTCCGCCGACGTCAAGACGCTGTCCTCCGACGCCTACGAAGGCCGTGCGCCGGCCACGCCGGGCGAGGACAAGACCGTGGCCTACCTCAGCGCGCAGTTCCAGGCCGCGGGCCTGCAGCCCGGCGGCGACCTGCGCGACGGCAAGCGCCTGTGGACGCAGGCGGTGCCGCTGCGCCGCGCCGACATCGTCGGCACGCCGCAGCTGGCGGTCGAGGCCGGCGGCCAGCGCCAGGCGCTGACCCAGGGCCAGCAGATCGCCGTGCGCGCCGCGCTCGACGGCAGCACCCAGGTCGCCATCGACGGCGCGCCGCTGGTGTTCGTCGGCTACGGGGTCAAGGCGCCGGAGCGCGGCTGGGACGACTTCAAGGGCGTGGACCTGAAGGGCAAGATCGCGGTGGTGCTGATCAACGATCCGGACTTCGAGACCGGCAAGGGCGTGTTCGACGGCAAGGGCATGACCTACTACGGCCGCTGGACCTACAAGTACGAAGAGGGCGCGCGGCAGGGCGCGGCCGGGGTGCTGATCGTGCACGAGACCGCACCGGCCTCCTACGGCTGGGCCACCGTGGCCAGCTCCAACACCAACAGCATGTTCGATGTGGTCCGCGACGATCCCAAGGCCACCCATCCCACGCTCGAAGGCTGGATCCAGCGCGACCTGGCGGTGGACCTGTTCAAGCGCGCCGGGCTGGATTTCGAGGCCTTGAAGAAGCAGGCGCAATCGCGCGACTTCAAACCGGTGGAACTGAAGGGCGAGCGGCTGCATGCCGACTATGCGGTGAAGTCGGAGGTCATCACCTCGCACAACGTGGTCGCGCGGCTGCCCGGCAGCACCCATCCGGACGACAGCGTGATCTATACCGCGCACTGGGACCACATCGGCGTCGGCGCGCCCGATGCCAACGGCGACCGCATCTTCAACGGCGCGCTGGACAACGCCAGCGGCACCGCCGCGTTGCTGGAACTGGGCCGCGTCTTCGCCAAGGGCCCGGCGCCGCAGCGCTCGGTGGTGTTCCTGGCGGTCACCGCCGAGGAGAAGGGCCTGCTCGGCTCGGAGTACTACGCGTCCAAGCCGCTGTATCCGCTGGCGCGCACGGTGGCGGTGATCAACATGGACGGCATGAGCCCGTTCGGCCCGTCGCGCGATTTTGGCATCTACGGCACCGCCAAGCTGGACCTGCTCGAAGACCTGAAGACGGTCGCCAAGCGTTGGGACCTGCGCTACACGCCGGACCCGAAACCGGAAGCCGGCTACTTCTTCCGCTCCGACCACTTCTCCTTCGCCAAGCGCGGCGTGCCGGCGCTGTCGTTCGCCGCCGGGCAGGACTGGGTGGACGGCGGGATCAAGGCCGGCAAGGCCGCCTCCGACGACTACACCGCCAAGCGCTACCACCAGCCCGGCGACGAATGGTTGCCGAGCTGGACCTTCGCCGGCGCCGCGCGCGACCTGCAGGTGCTGTACACGCTGGGCACGGAGCTGGCCAATTCGCAGCAATGGCCGAACTGGAGCAGCGACTCGGAGTTCCGCGCCACCCGCGACGCCAGCGCGGCGCAGCGCAAGTGAGCCAGGAGCCGCTGCCGGGCGCCGACGCAGCGGCGGCGACGCCGCCGGCCGCGGCGCCCGGCACCGGCGCGGCGAGCGCGAGCTCGGTCGGGCCTGCGCTCGAGCCCGAGCCCGAGCCCGAACCGCCCGCAACGGGTGACGCGGAGCCGGCAAGCGCGGAGGCGGGCAACGACCCGCTGCCGCGCTGGCTGGTCTACGCCGGGGTGGTCCTGGCTTTCGTGATCGTTGGCCCGCCGCTGGGCACGCTGGTGGTCGGCTTGCCGGTCGCCATCGCATGGACCTGGGGCGAGGGCGGTATCAACTGGTTGCTGCTCCTGCTGCTGATGATGCTGTTTTCCTATCCGTTCGGTGCGCTGCCGGCGCTGTTGACCGGTGTCGCGGCCGCGCGCGCCTGGCCGCGGCTGCGCGGCTGGCGCGCGCATCTGTGCATCGGCTCGATCGGCGGCGGATTGTCGGCGCTGTGTACCGGCGCGGTGATCACACTGCTGGACAGCGGCATGGGGCCGGCCTACCAGGCCGGCATCGCGGTGGCGTTGTGCGCCCTGGCCGGTTGCGTCGGTGCCGCGCTGATCTCGCGCCTGCTGCAGGCGCTGCGGCGATCCTGAGCCGGCGCCGGCCTCAGCCGGCGCTGGCCTGCTGCAGCGACGGCGTGCGCCAGCCGGCGCGCACGCCCCAGACGTAGAAGCCCAGCGCGACCACGCCGACCACGATCAGGTCCGGGCCGTAGGACAGATAGCCATGGCCGCCGAAGGTGGTGCTGCCGGCCCACGACAGCAGCGCGATGGTCGGCAGGTAGGCGATCAGCCAGCTGGCGCCGCGCAGGTGCTTGCCGAACTCCTGCCAGCCCTGGCGGTGCTGGTAATACGCATACACCGGCAGCGCCACCAGCATCAGCAGGATGATCTCGCCGGTCAGCGGCCAGCGCGCCCAGTACAGCAATTCGGTGGCCAGCACGAAGGCCGCCGCGGCCAGCACCGGCAGGCCGAAGATGCGCAGCGGGCGGTGCATCTCCGGGGCGTGCCTGCGCAGCGCCATCGCGCTGATCGGGCCGGTCAGGTAGGAAATGATGGTGGCCACCGAGATCACCGCGGCCAGCGTGCCCCAGCCGCGGAAGAAGAACAGGAACAGGTAGGACACCGCCAGGTTGAAGAACATCGCCGGGCGCGGCACGCCCCAGTGCGGATGCAGCTTGCCCAGCACCGACGGCAGCGTGCCGTTGCGCTCCATGCCGTAGATCATCCGCGCGGTGGTCGCGGTGTAAGTGATGCCGGTGCCGCTGGGGCTGACGAAGGCGTCCACGTACAGCAGCATCGCCAGCCAGTGCAGGTTGACGATGATCGCCAGCTGCGCGAACGGAGAGCGGAAATCGATGCCGTGCCAACCGGCCTTGGCCAGCAGCTCCGGCGGCACCGCGCCGATGTAGGCCACCTGCAGGATCAGGTAGATCACCGTGGCCAGCGCGATCGAGCCGAGCACCGCGAACGGGATGCTGCGCCCCGGATTGCGCGCTTCGCCGGCCAGGTTCACCGGGCTCTGGAAGCCGTTGAAACTGAACACGATGCCGGCGGTGGCCACCGCGGTCAGCACCGCGGCGAAATCGATCGTATGCGTGCCGCCGTGCAGGCCGACGCTGAAGTTCTCGCTGTGGAAACCGCTGGCGATCAGCGCCACGCCGGTCAGCGCCGGCACCACCAGCTTGAACACGGTGATCAGGCTGTTGGAGCGCGCGAACAGCTTCACGCTCCAGAAATTCAGCAGGAAATACACCAGTACCAGCGCCGCGGCGATGGACAGGCCCGGCACCGACAGCTCGCCGGCGCCGCCGGGCTGCTGCACGTACAAGTCCTGCGCCCACTGCCAGGGCCAGGAGGCCATGTACTGCACCGAGGCCTCGGCTTCGACCGGGATCACCGACACGATCGCGATCCAGTTGGCCCAGCCGGCGATGAAGCCGACCAGCGAGCCGTGCGAGTAGTGGCTGTAGCGGACCATGCCGCCGGACTCGGGGAACATCGCGCCCAGTTCGGCATAGGCCAGGGCGATGGTGGTGACGATCGCCGCGCCCAGCACCCAGGCCCAGATCGCGCCGGGGCCGGCCAGCCCGGCGGCGCGCCAGGCGCCGAACAGCCAGCCGGAGCCGATGATCGAGCCCAGGCCGGTCAGCATCAGGGCGAATGGGCCGACATCGCGGCGCAAGGCGGTTTGGGTCATGGAAGGTTCCTGGCGGCGTCGGCAGCGGGAAACCGGGGATGATCGCATGAAAGCCGGGATTGGCGATTCGGGATTGGGGATTCGTAAAAGCGATGGCCGCACAGTGGTGCTCCACCGGCGCGCGCTCTTCGAATCCCCAATCCCGACTCCCCAATCCCTGCACTTCTTACGCAAGCTTTACGCGGCAACGGCATGGCGCAATGGCGCGCTTACGCGGCACAGGCCTAGAGTCTGCGGCGTCCTTTCCGTTGGATGTGTTCCATGTCGATTCTGGTGATTCAAGGCCCGCACCGCGATGCGCCGGCCATTGCCGTTGCGCAGCGCCTGGCCGGTGCGTCCGGTGCCCGCGTGGTGCCGGTGGCGTGCGCCGATGCGGCGCAGATCGTGGCGCGGCTGCAGCAGGGCGCGCACGACGAGACCGAACTGGTGCTGCTGGATTCCGGCGAGCTGCCGGCCGCGGACCTGGCCGATCACGGCGCGCACCTGCGCGCGGCGCTCGATGCGCTCGGCCATCCCTACATCGAAGTGCACGATGCCAGCGCGCAGGCGCTGGAGCCGCTGCTGCATCCGCGCCACGCGCCGCTGCTGACGGTGATCGCCAATGGCGCGCTCGCCGACAGCTACGCGATCGCGCTGGGCGTGGCCGCGCGCCATCTCGGCGCGCGCGCGGCGCTGGCCAACTGAGGGCGCCGCCATGTCGATCCTGTTGTTGCGCGGCCCGGACTGCGTGGCCGGCCATCGCGGCCGCCCGGCGCGCATCGCGCCGCGGGTGATGCGGCAATTGCTCGAGCATGCCGGCCGTGCCGGCAAGACCCTGGCGGTGCGCGGCTGCGCCAGCGAGGGCGAACTGCTGCAGGCCCTGGCCCAGGCCGACGCGGCGGCGGTGGAAATGCTGCTGCTGGATCCGGGCGCGTGCTCGGACAGCGCCGCCACCGCCGCGGCGGTGGCGCACCTGCGCCGGCCGTACGTGGAAGTGCACGACGATGCCTGCGACCAGCGCGAACCCTGCCTGTGCGCGGACTCGCGGCAGCGCGTGGGCCAGGTCGGCGGCTATTGCGCGCAGAGCTACGCGCTGGCCTTGTCGATCGCGCTGGAACACCTGGGCTGCAACGGCTACGAAGGCGATGTCCACGTCGGCACCTGAGCGCGCGCGTCACTACCTGGCCGACTACGAGGCCTACAGCTACGGCCAGCGCGTGGCCTGGGGCACGCTGGCGCACAGCTGGGACGCCGCCGCGCCGCTGGACCCGCAGCGCCTGCTGCAGCAACTGCGCGCGCAGGCCGCGCAGCGGCATGGCGTGGACAGCGACGAGATCCGCATCCGCAGCGTCAGCCGGCTGTAGCGCGCACCGCGCATGCCGGCTGGCTGCGGCGGCGCCCTAAGCGAACAGCGCGGCCAGCCGCGCCACCGCCGCCTCCGAGGCGGCGCGGTCCGGGGTGGCATCGGGATTGCCGAAGTCGCCGTCGGCCTGCGCCTGCACCAGGATCCCGTCGCGGCGCGGCACCACGTTGAGGTTGTGGCCGCGATAGACCAGCCCGTAGCTCACTTCCGGCTGCGGCACCAGCCGCGCGGTTTGTCCGCGCACCGGGACCAGGCTGTCGTCGCCGAGCAGGGCGCGCGCGCCGTAGCCGGTGGCGTTGACCAGGGTCTTCTCGCGCAGGTCGGCGAACTGGCGCGGGCTTGCGAACTCGCGCGTCTCGATCTCGCCGCCGGCGGCGAGGAAATCGTCCAGCAGCAGCCGCGCATAGGCGCTGATGTTGAACACCAGTTGCGTGTAGCGGCGCACGTGCGCCACCGGGAACGGATGCTCGCCCGGCGCCAGCGGCTGCGACTGCGGCCCCAGGTCGGGCAGGTACTGGTCTTCCAGCGACGGGTAGTCGGGTTCGCCGTTGCCGCCATGGCCGACGGGCTGGTCGAACGGCACATCCGACAGCACGTAGCCGTCGCGCCACTCGATCGGGTCGCCGGGCAGGCCGAGCAGGTTCTGGTACATGTCGAACGAGGTGCGCGCCATCCGTTCCCAGCGCCGCCCGAACTCGGGCGTGGCGTAGGCGCTGGTGCATATCCGCGAATCCGGCGACCACACTCCGGTGGCGAAGGAGGAACGCACTTCCGGCGGACGCTCCCTGGCGTAGATGCGCACGCGCAGCCCAGCGCGCTGCGCGACCAGCGCGGTGGTCAGGCCGATCGCGCCGCAGCCGATCACCGCCAGGTCGGGCTGGCCGGTGGCGCGCGCCAGCTGCGTGGCGAGCGCCGCCGATCCCCACGACAGCGACCAGCCGCTGCCGCCATGGCCGTAGCTGTGGATCACGGTCTTGCGGCCGATGCGCTCGGCCTCGATGCGCGGCCCCTGCGCGCGGAACGGACGCGTGCACGCGTGCAGCGCGACGATGCGGTCGGCGCTGGCGCGGATCGGCGCCAATGGCGCCGGCGTCGCGAACACGGCGCTGGGGGCGGGCGCTGCCGGGACGATCGGCTGGGTCGGTGCCGGCCGCGGCAGCGCCGCATCGCGCCGTGGCTGCGCCAGCAGGGGACCCGCACCGAAGGTGGCGGCGGCCAGTGCGCCGCTGCGCAGGAAGTGTCGTCGGTGCATGCCGGGCTCCTGATCGTGACGACCGAAGTCTAAGCGAGCGCGCCCGCCCGCGCCGCCGCCGCCGCATGCCGAGGGATGGCCGCACGTGCAGACGCACCGCTGCACCGGCGTGGCGCGGCGCGGTTTGGCTCCGCCGATCCGAGGTTCCGTCCGCGCTTGCATGGTTCTGTCGCAAGGGGACTGGCGGCCCGCGCTGTCGCGGCTATGCTCGCGGCCATGTCACCGATCCCCGCCGCCATGTTTTCCAGCGTGTCCCTGATCCTGCGCCTGCTGTGCGCCTGGGCGGCGGCGGTGATCGTCGCCGGCTTCGTCTGGAGCGGCCTGTTCTACGGCATGGAAGACCGGCCCGGCTGGTTCTTCGGCCTGCTGGCGATGCTGCTGATGCTGTCGGCCCTGGTCGCCGGCATCACCCATCTGCGCCGGGTCTGGCTGATCGCCGGGCGGCTGGACAACGCCACCCTGTCCAGCCGCCAGCGCCGCCAGATCGAGATTCCGCTGGATACCCGCGAGGCGTTCGCGCTGGTCGATGCGGCGGTACGCGAACTGCCGCGGGTGGAAGAGGTCGAGAGCGCCGCCGACAGCCTGCAGGTGCGCGCCAAGGTGCGCCGCATCGATCCGTACAACGGCCGCAAGCCGTCGCGCTGGAACCTGGCCGCGCGCTTCGCGGTCAAGCGCAACCAGGTCCTGGCGACGCTGACCCCCGGCGCCGGCACCAGCAGCCTGACCCTGCTGCTGGAACCCGATGCCAGTGCCTGGATCGACCTGTTCGCGGTCGACGAGGGCAGCAACTACGAGAACGCCGAGGCGTTGGGCCGCGCCGTGGCGCGCCGCGTCGCCGAGCGGCGCCGCGACGAGCAGGCCGCCGCGCAGCAGGCGGCCACCGACCAGGAACTGACCGTGGCGCGGCTGAACCTGCTGCACGCGCAGGTCGAGCCGCACTTCCTGTACAACACGCTGGCCAGCGCGCAGGTGCTGGCGCGCACCGATCCGCCGCGCGCCGACCTGATGCTCGGCTACCTGATCCAGTACCTGCGCCGCTCGCTGCCCAGCGCCGAGGCGGCGCTGAGTTCGCTCGGCGAAGAACTGGAACGCACCCAGGCCTACCTGGAGATCCTCAAGATCCGCATGGGCGCGCGCCTGCACCTGGAACTGCAGGTGCCGGAGGCGATGAAGACCCTGCCGCTGCCGTCGATGATGCTGCAGACCCTGGTCGAGAACGCGATCAAGCATGGCCTGGAGCCCAAGCCCGGTGGCGGCACGGTCTGGATCCTGGCGCGCGCCTTCGACGACCACGTGACCATTACCGTCGCCGACGACGGCCTGGGATTCAACAGCCAGTCCAGCGGCACCGGCATCGGCCTGAAGAACCTGCGCGAGCGCCTGCGCCTGACCTATGCCGGCGCGGCCACCTTCGCCATCGTGTCCAACTTCCCCAGCGGCGTGGCCGCGACGATCACCTTGCCGTATCCGCCGGCGGCGTCGCCTTCACCGCCGCCGTTGCCGACAGGAGCCGGACATGGTTGACGCCGTCATCGCCGAAGACGAGGAACTGCTGCGCAGCGCATTGGTCGCGCTGCTCGGCGAGGTCTGGCCGCAGCTGCGCATCGTCGCCGAATGCGAGGACGGCGCCAGCGCGCTGGAGCGCCTGGCCGAGCACCAGCCGGACGTGGCCTTCCTGGACATCCGCATGCCCGGCCTGAGCGGCATCGAGGTGGCGCGCGCGCTGGGCGAATTGAGCCCGCGCACGCAGGTGGTGTTCGTCACCGCCTACGACCAGTACGCGATCGATGCGTTCGAGCAGGGCGCGGTGGACTACCTGCTCAAGCCGATCGTGCGCGAACGCCTGCAGGCGACCGTGCAGCGGCTGCAGGCGCGCGCCGCGCAAGGGCCGGACGTGGCGGTGCTGGATGCGCTGCTGCAACGCCTGGGGCAGCGCCCGCCATCGCCCACCGCGCCGCCGCCGCTGGCCTGGATCACCGCCAACAGCGGCCGCGAGACGCGGCTGATCCTGCTCGACGACGTGGTCTATTTCCAGGCCGACAACAAATACACCACGGTGCTGACCCGCGATGGCGAAGCGCTGCTGCGCACGCCGCTGCGCGAATTGCTGGACGTGCTGGATCCTGCCGCGTTCCGGCAGATCCACCGGTCCACCATCGTCAATCTGAAGGCGGTGGCCTCGGTGGTGCGCGACGACACCGGCAAGGGCCGGATGAAACTGCGTCACCGCGACGAAGTGCTGACCGTCAGCCAGCCGTACATGAGCCTGTTTCGCGGCATGTAAGCGCCGCCTCCCGCTTCTCCGCACTGGATCAAGGAATTCGCCATGCGTCTGCTCTCCGTGTTGTGGTCGTGCCTGCTCGGCATCGTCGGATGCCAGGGCCATGCCAACCTGGACCTGTCCAACAGCGCCCGCCGCGAGACGGTGGTGCATGCCAGCGAGGACGGGGCCGCGGTCATCTTCAGCCGCACCAGCTACCGCGGCGGGATGGCCACGTTCCGCTGCGTGGACAGCCGCAGCGGGCACTGCCATTACCAGGTCTATACCTGCGCGATGCCGGCCGCCGCCGGCAGTGCAGCGGCGGCAGCGTGCGCGCCGCGCCTGCTGCAGGAATTCGACCTGCAGGTCGGCCAGCGCCGCGACATCGGCGGCCTGCCGCGCGACTTCGGCCAATGCGTCGCGCCCGAGGCACCGTCCATGCCACAGCCCTGCGCGCAGGGCTGAGGAGCGATTGGCGTCGAGGGATTGGGAGCGGATTGCCGGCACCGTCGCCGATCAAGGTCGGCGCATCGGCCCCGACTGCTGCTGGGTCCGGATAGTTGGATGACTTCGCTCGTCGCGGCTGAAGCCGCTCCTACAGGAAGCTCGCGGGCGACTCGCCGAGTGCACTGTAGGAGCGGCTTCAGCCGCGACAGAGTGCCAAGCCGCTGCGATATCCCGCCCTTTTCTCGATCCTTCTGTCGCGATCGCTTCCGAAGCCGTGCACTGGACAGTCCTGCTCGTCGCGACTGAAGTCGCTCCCACAAGGGACTCGCGGCGAGCTGGCTGGGTGCACTGTGGGAGGGACTTCAGTCCCGACTGCTTCCGAAGCCGGCTAGCTCGACGACTTCGTTCTTCGCGGCTGAAGCCGCTCCTACAGGAAGCTCGCGGGCTGCTTGCTGGGTGCACTGTGGGAGGGACTTCGGTCCCGACTGCTTCCGAGGCCGGCTAGCTTGATGGCTTCGCTCGTCGCGGCTGAAGCCGCTCCTACAGGAAGCTCGCCGGTGACTCGCCGAGTGCACTGTAGGAGCGGCTTCAGCCGCGACAGATTGCCGGGGCCGCCAAACGTCCTGCCTGGAGCATCACGCGTCCAGTAGCTCAGTAATCCACGCCCACCGAGAACAGCAGCGTGCGCGGGTCGCCCAGTGCCACGGCGCGCTGCAGGCCGCCGGCGAAGTAGTCGCGGTCGAACGCGTTCTTCAGGTTCAATGCGTAACGCCAATGCCCCTGGCGGTAGGCCAGGCCGGCGTCGAACACCGCATAGCCGGGAATGCGATGCCCGTAGGCGGTCTTCTCGCCTTCGGCGCGCGCGCCGCCGCTGAACGTCCAGCCATCGTCCACGCCATGCGGCGCGTACTGCAGCCACAGCGAGCCGCTGTGCTTGGGCACGTTGTACAAACGGTCGCCGACGGTGGTGACGCTCTGGCCGCCGTCGTCGGTGACCACCGCGTCGGTATAGGCGTAGCCGGCGAACAGGCTCACGCCGCTGCCCAGGTCGGCGGCGGCGTTGAGCTCCACGCCGCGGCTGCGCTGCTCGCCGACCGCGATGCTGTAGCCGTCGTTGAGCGGATCGGTCTGCAGCACGTTGCGCCGGCGCAGGTCGTACAGCGCCATGCTCAGGCTGGTGCCCGCGTCCAGTTCCATCTTCAGCCCCAGCTCCACCTGGCGGCCGCGCTCGGGATCGAACTGCGCGCCCTGCGCGTCGGTGCCGACGTTGGGATAGAACGAGGTGGCGACGCTGGCATAAGGGTGCAGCCCGCCGCCGGCATCGAACATCAGCGCGGCCGAGCCGGTGGTGGCGCTGCCATCGTTGCGCGTGTCGGTGCCGGTGAGGCGGTCCTCGCTGAGGTTGCGGCTGCGGTCGTGGCGCACGCCCAGCAGCAGCTGCCAGTCGGGCGTGAACTGGATGCGGTCGCGCAGATACAGGCCGCCGGAGGTGACCACGCTGAGGTTGTCGCGGCTGGGCCTGGCCGGGCAGGTGACGGCGCCGCCGTAGACCGGCGCGTACACGTCCAGCGTGCCGACCCGGCAGGTGGACTGCACGTTCCATTCCCAGGTCTTGAACGCGTCCACGCCGGCGGTCAGTGTGTGCTGCCAGGCGCCGGTGGCGAAACCGCGCTGCAGGTAGGTGTCCTGCACCCAGGTGCGTCCGTCGAAGTGCTGGTCGGTGGCGGTGCGGCGCAGCGTGCGCAGGTCGGCGGCCAGGCCGTTGTTGGCGATGAAGAAGCCGTCCAGTCCGAATGTCTGCCAGCGCACCGCGTGGTGCAGGGTCCAGCCGTTGTCGAAGCGATGGTCCAGCACGTAGCCGACGCGGCTCTGGTGGCTGTGGTACGGCGGCTGGCTGGGTTCGCCGATGAACAGCGAACGATCGATCTTGCCGTTCGGATTGGCCTCGACGCTGCCTTCCCAGGGCAGCCCCTGCTGGCGGATGTAGTCGCGTTCCTGGTAACTGGTGAGGAGCACGAAGTCGGTGCGTTCGCCCAGGTCCAGCGACAGCGACGGGGCGATCCAGCGGCTGCGGAAATACACGTGGTCGGTGGCGTCGTCCGAATTCATCGCCAGGCCGTTGAGCCGCAGCGCGGCCTTGCCGTTGGCCGACAGCGGCTGGTTCAGGTCGAAGCTGCCCTCGCGCAGGCCGTCGCTGCCCACGCCCAGTTCGGCGCGGCGCAGCGGCGTCGGTTCGGGCCGCTTGCTGACCAGGTTGACCAGCCCACCCGGCAACACCTGGCCGTACAGCAGCGAAGCCGGGCCCTTCAGCACTTCCACCTGCTGCATGCCGAACAGCTGCTCGGCGACGCGGTTGCTGGAGGCTGTGCGCAGGCCATCGACGAACAGCGAATCGGACGCGGTCTGACCACGGATGATCAGGTCGTCCCAGCCGCGCCGGCCATAGGTGTTGGCGACCACGCCGGAAACATTGTGCAAGGCATCGGCCAGGGTCTGCGCCTGTTGGCTGTCCAGCAGCGCACGCGGCACCACGGTGATCGAGAACGGCGTCTGCGCCAGCGGCGTATCCGACTTGTCGGACTGCGCCGGCTTGATGCTGCGGAAGCCGCTGTCGTCCGCCTCGGCGCGGACCTGCACCGCAGGCAGTGCGGTGGCCTGCACGGTGTCGGCGGTGTCGGCCGCGCGCGCAGCAGGGAAAGCCGCCATGCCGAGCAGACAGGCGAACGGAAGGGGGTGCAGTTTCATCGAGGCCGTGGGGGTGGGGAGGGGCTAATCGAGAATGATTATATTTCGCGATGTGGCGATTGCGAAGCCCCGGCCGTCGCTGGCGGGCGTTTCGCCAGCCGCAGGCCAGCTGTGGCCAGGGCGCACGGGCGATAGGGCGAGCGGGTGCCGTTGTGCAGCGGCGGCCCTCGATCGAGCTGGCCGTGCCGGTACACATGGCGAGGACGCAGCGACAGGCGCCGCCGAGCCGGTGACAGGAAAGCGAGGCACTGCGGCGTGGCTGCCTCAAGCGCCATGGCGATGCAGCGGCGGTCGGCGCTGCGCCGCGGCAGGTGCGTGCCGTGTCGCCTCGAACGTCAGGGCGCGGCGGTCGTTGCTGCGACGACGGCGGACACGACCGTCCCCGTCGCCGGTGTCGATCTACAGCGCATGCCGCCGATCCGCGCGGCACCGCGATGGCGCGCCGCCGGCTCAGCCGGCGACGCGGAGCACGCCGTTCTGGCCGCCGGGGGGCGCGCCCTCGCATTGGATCAGCGCGGCGACCAGTTCGGCATGCAGGCGGATGCGGCCCATCTCGCGCATGATGCGGATGTCCTCGTGGCGCAGTTCGCGGTTGGCCACCACTTGGCGCTTGTACTCGAGGATCTCTGGGTACTTGCGCGCCATGTTCAGCGCATCGGCGACGCACTCCACCGTATCCGCGTCGGCCGACAACGGTTCGCGGCTGTTGAAGGCGGTGAGCCAGCGCTCGAAACCGGCGGTGCGGTCGAACATGTTGGCGATGAACCAGATCACGAACAGGATCGCGACCCAGGACGTGACCACGATGACGATGCGCGAGAAGGTCAGATGGTAGTCGTGCTGCCACAACTGGTTGGTGATCACGCCCAGGATGATCAGCGAGGCCGCCTGCCAGCCGATGATCGAGGCCACCAGCCACTGCTGCTTGGCCTGGGCCAGCAGATCCACTTCCGAGCGCAGCTGCGCCTCGCTCTTGTGCTGCCAATGCGCGACCTGCTCCGGGAACGAACGCTGGTGCAGCGCATTGTCTTCCAGCAACAACCCCAACCCCTTGAACAAAGCGATCATGACAGGCTCCCTGCAGATGCGGTGGCGGACGGCGGTGTCTTGGGCGATCGTCAAGCAGCTTCTTTCTAGCACAGTGGCCGGGATTGGCATGTTGCAGGCGCACATGACGCTCGCACGCGGCGATGCGGATCACCGCCGCTGCGCCCCGGAACCTCGGGCGCCGCGGCCAGGCATGCGCACCCCAGTTCGCACGGCGCATGCATCGGCGCCCACTACCATGCCGCGATGAGTGCCATGCTGCGTACCCTCACCGCTCCCGCCGCCGCCCGGATCCACCGCTGGGTGCTGAACGTGTTCCCGCGCGGCGAGGGCGGCATCGACTACGACCAGCCGCTCGGCGACGCCGGCCTGTTCGGCCCCGACAGCGTCACCTGGCGCATCCACGCCGAGTTCCCCGGCATGCTTTCCGGCGGTTTGTGCGCGCTGCTGCTGCAGACCCTGCATCCGCTGGCGCTGGCCGGCGTCTACGATCACTCCAACTTCCGCGAGGATCTGGTCGGGCGCCTGCGCCGCACCACCCAGTTCGTCGCCGCCACCAGTTATGCGCCGGTCGCCGAGGCGCAGCGCCTGATCGCGCGCGTGCGCGGCATCCACGCGCGGATCCGCGGCCACACGGCCGACGGCCGCGCCTATGCCGCCGACGATCCGGCATTGCTGACCTGGGTCCACGTCACCGAGGCCTACGGCTTCCTGCAGGGCTATCGCCGCTACTGCCGCGCGGTGCCGGACGCCATCGCCGATCGCTACTACGCCGAGGGCCGGCGCGTGGCCGAGGCGCTGGGCGCGCAGGCGGTGCCGGCCAGCGAGCGCGAGGTGCTGGACTACTTCGCCCAGGTGCGCCCGCAGTTGCGGGTGGATGCGCGATCGCGCGAGGTGCTCGCGGTGCTGGCCAGCCTGCGTCTGCCGGTGCCGGCGGCGGGCCTGTCGCGCGAGCTGTTCCTCGGCGCCGGCGCGGCGCTGCTGCCGCCGTGGGCGAGCGCGATGCTCGGACACGGGCGCCTGCGACGCGCGCAGGCCGCGGCCTGGGCCCGGGTGCTGCATGGGCTGGCGCCGCTGTTCCGCGTCGCCCTCAACGACGGCATCGCGCCGCGCGCCTGCCGCCGCGTCGGCATTGCGCCACAGCGCTTGGCGCAGTGGCCCGATTGAACTGGCCAGCGGCCGCCGCCGGCGCGCTGGGCGCAGCGCTGCCGCGCCGGCGAAGCTGAACGACATCGGCGCTGTGCCGCGCGGCATCTGCCGCAGCCACCATACGGTCAAGATCGCCGCGCCTGGGCCGCTCTATGTAAGACCCATGCAGCGCCGCTCCTCCACCGCCGACAAGCTCTACGACGTCCGCTTCAGGCAGCGCCTGCGGCGCACGCTGCGTGTGCCGGTGCGCGCGATCCTGGTCTGGGGCCTGGCATTGGCGCTGCTGCTGGCATGCGGGCTGGCCTATGTGCTGGTGCAGGATCGCGGCAACCGCCTGGCCGCCGCGCAGCGGCAGAGCCTGGCGCTGGCGACGGGCGCCGACCGTCTGCTGCAGTTGGAGCTGGACAACCTCAGCCAGGCGCTGCGCGGCGAAGGCATGGGCGCGCAGGCGCTGCTGGCCGATGCGCCGGCACGCGCGCCGGCGCTGATCGAGGCATCGCTGCGCGGTGTGCTGCTGCGGCATCCGGAGCTGCATGGGATCGGGTTGCTGGATGCGCAGGGCCAGCGCCGCTACGGGACGGAGGGCGACCCGGACGTGCGCGCCTGGGCGCTGGGCTCGCGCCGCAACGGCGATCAGGTGTTCGTCGGCCCGTATCAACGTCTGGCCGATGGCGAAGCGGTGGTGCGCCTCGCGTTGCCGCTGGCGTCGGGCGATTGGGTGGTGGCGAGCTGGCGGGTCGCGGCATTGCAGCGCATCGTCGGCGGGGTCGACGCCGGCCGCGATGGCGTGGTCGCGCTGACCGATACCCATGGCCTGCTGCTCGCGGCCAGCAGTCCCGCTGCCGGCACCACCGGCACCCGCGTGCTGCTGCCGTTGGGCCTGGTGCGCGGACGGCCGCAGGGCACTGCGCTGGGCATGCACCGCACCGTGTTCGACCGGCAGCCGCGCATGCTGGCGATCAGTGGCGGGGGCGACTATCCGTTGCTGGCGATGGCGGGGCTGGCGGTGCGCGAAGCGCTGGCGCCGTGGTGGTGGTTCGCTGGCGCCGCGGCGCTGGTGTATCTGCTGTATCTGCTCGGGTTCGCCTTCCTGCTCGGCAGCCTGCGCCGTGCCGAGGACTGCCAGCGGCAGCTGCTGGACCGCCTGCGCCGCGGCGACGAGGATCTGCGCCTGGCGCACGCGATGGGCGGCATCGGCACCTGGCGGGTCGAGGCGGACCGGCGCCATCTGCTGCTGGCCGAACAGACCGGGACCTTGTTCGGGGCGCCGCAGCTGCGCATGACCCTGGACGCGTTCCTGGCGCGCGTGCACGAGGACGATCGCGCGCTGGTCGAGCGGCTGTACGACGAGGCGCTGCAGGGCAACGGCGAATACAACGTGGTGTACCGCATGCGCTCGCCCAATGGCGGCCTGCGCTGGCTGGCCGCACGCGGTGCGCGGGTGCAGGGCCGCAACGGGCTGTGCATGACCGGCGCGGTGCAGGACGTGAGCGAGCGGCTGGAGGCGCAGGCGCGGCTGTTCGACGCGGAACGTCAGTTCCGCATGGTGTTCGAGCGCAACCCGTTGCCGTACTGGCTGTTCGCGGTGGACAGCCTGCGCTTCCTGGAAGTGAACCAGGCCGCGATCCGCCAGTACGGCTACAGCCGCGACGAATTCCTGGCCATGACCCTGCTCGACCTGCGCCCGCCCGCCGACGCCGAACGGCTGCTGGCGGACGTGCGCAAGCCGCGCGAGGGGTTCGACGCGCCCAGCGTGTGGACCCACCGGCGCAAGGACGGCAGCTTGCTGTCGGTGCGGGTGCACAGCGCGGACGTCGACTTCGGCGGCGTCCCGGCGCGCCTGATCCTGGCCGAGGACGTCAGCGAGCGCATCGCCCACGAGCGCGAACTGGCGTTCCGCGCCAGCCACGACGTCACCACCGGGCTGCTCGATCCGCGGGCCCTGGCCGAGGCGCTGGATGCGCGCGGGCAGGCCGGCTATGCGGTGGCCTATGTGCAGTTGCGCGGGCTGGCGCTGATCGGCGATACCCTGGGCCGCGCCGCCGGCGATGCGGTGCGCTGCGCGGTGGCGGCGCGGCTGCGTGCGCTGGGCGAGCGTTTCGGCCTGACCGCGCACCAGCCGTCGCAGGATTTCGTGCTGGCGGTCCTGGATCCGCGGCAGCTGCCGCAGGCGCTGCAGGCCTTGCTCGAGGCGATGTCCACGCCGGTGCAGGGCGGCGGCTTCACCCAGCAGCTGCAGGCGCACATCGGCGTGGCGCTGTGCCCGGACGATGCCGCAGGCGCCGAGGAAGCGATCGGCAGTGCCGCGCAGGCCGCGCATGCGGCGCAGGCCGACGGACGCAGCGTCGCCCGCTTCGAGCGCAGCATGTCCGCGCGGATCGGCGAGCGCCTGCGCCTGGCCGGGCGCATCCATCAGGCGATCGCGCGGCAGGAGTTCGAGCTGCATTTCCAGCCGATCATGCACGCCGACAGCGGCACGCCGCGCCTGCTCGAGGCGCTGATCCGCTGGCCGCAGGACGACGGCCGCTTCATCGCCCCCGACCAGTTCATCCAGCTGTGCGAGGACACCGGGCTGATCCTGCCGCTGGGCCGCTGGGTGATGCAGGCGGCCGCGCAGGCGCGCCGCCAGTTGGCGCTGCACGGCTGGGCCGAGCTGCCGGTGGCGGTGAACGTATCGGCGCTGCAGTTCTTCGACGGCGACCTGGTCGCGGACCTGGTGCAGGCCTGCACCGCGGCCGGCCTGGCCGCCGATGGCCTGCATCTGGAACTGACCGAGAGCAGCCTGATGCGGCAGCCGCAGCAGGCCCTGGACGTGCTGCGCCAGCTGCGCGCGCTGGGCGTGGGCGTGGCGCTGGACGATGTCGGCACCGGCTTCTCCAGCATGGCCTACCTGCGCGACCTGCCGTTGGACACGCTGAAGATCGATCGCAGTTTCGTCGCCGACGTGCATCGCGATGCGCGCAACGCCTCGATCTGCGACGCCTTGCTGACGCTCGGCCACAGCCTGGGCCTGCAGGTGGTCGCCGAAGGCGTGGAGAACGACGCGCAGCTGCAGTGGCTGCGCGCGCACGGCTGCGACCAGGTGCAGGGCTACCTGCTGGGACGGCCGGCGCCGCTGGCGCAGGTGCTCGACGCGCTCGGCGCGCGCGACGCGCAGGACGCCCAGGACGCGGTCACAGCATGATGTCGATGCAGTGCGGCGCACCCGGCGCCGGCAGCGGCTCGCCGTCCCAGTAGCGGCGCAACGGTTCGCGCACCAGGTCCAGCGCCGTCGAGGCGCCGCGCACGCCGGGAAAGCGCTGCAGGTTGTGCGACTGCAGTGCCAGCATGCGCCGGTCCTGCTCGCCGACCTTGCGCAGCAGCGGCCACACCAGCCAGCGCACCGCCCATGCCGGCGCCCAGCGCCCGTCCACGTGCAGGCTGGCGAACACGTCGGTGCTGCGCGCGCCGACCGGGGTGAAGTGCAGGCTGATGCGCACGCGGCCGCCGCGGGCATAGCGGTATTCGATCTGCGCGGTGCCGGGCGCGGCGAAATGCGCCCGCTCCAGCGTGCGCGGCGATTCGAACAAGCGGTAGAGCCAGCCGCTCTGCGCGGCGGCGCCGGCATAGTCGACGTGGAAGCCCTCGGCGCCGGTCTGCAGGCAGGCGCGCATCGGCGTGCGCGCACCGCCGCGGCGCACCAGCCCCGGATGCAGCAGATGGGTGTGCAGCGGATCGAGGAAGTTTTCCAGCGCATCGACCACGTGCGCCTCCCAGCGCGTGCGCCACAGGAAGCGTCGCGCCGATGGTTGCAAGTCCTGCACCAGCTGCGCGGGCTGCGCGTCGCCCTGCGGATCCGGACGCAGCCAGATCAGGCCGTCGTGTTCGCGCGCGGCGAAGGCGCGGACCCGTACCGCCGGCAGCGCCCCTCCGGGCGGCATGCCGGGGATCTCGCGCAGCGCGCCATCGCTGCCGAAGCGCCAGCCGTGGTACGGACAGGCCAGGCTGTCGCCGCTGGCGCAGCCGGCCGACAGCGGCGCGTGCCGGTGCGGGCAGCGGTCTTCCAGCGCGAGCAGGCTGCCGTCGGCGCAGCGCGCGATCGCCGCGTGGCGGTCCATGACCGTCACCGCCAGCGGCCGCTGCCGCAGCGCGTCGGCCCGGGCCACGGCGAACCAGTGTCGGTACAGCGAGGGATGCCAATCGTTCATGGCCGCTAGCGTCGCATGCGCGGTGGGCGCATGTCTGGAGGCGCGCCGGAACGCCGGCGGCGCGCTACGCGACGACGGTGCCGGTCACCCGGTTGCGTCCGCCGCGCTTGGCCGCATACAGCGCCTGGTCGGCGATCACCACCAGCTTCTGCCACTCGATCTGCGCCTGCGCCGAAATGCAGTAGCCGATGCTGACCGTGCAGCGCAACGCGACGCTGGACGCGGCAGAGATTTCCTGGCGTTCGATCACGCGCCGCAGGCGTTCGGCGATGTCGCGCACCGCCGATTCGTCGCCATGCGGGATCAGTACCATGAATTCTTCGCCGCCGACGCGGGCGAGAAAGTCCGGGCCGCGGATCTGCCGCGCCAGCGTGTCGGCGATGGCGATCAGCACCTGATCGCCGACGGTGTGGCCGAGGCGGTCGTTGATCGCCTTGAAGTTGTCCACGTCGATCATCAACACCGCGATCGGCGCGTTCCTTGCGCGCGCGTCGTGCGTGGCCGCTTCGCCTCTTTCCCACATCACGCGGCGGTTGGCGACGCCGGTGAGGGAATCCTGCGAGGCGTGGCGGATCAGTTCCGCGTTCATTTGCCGGGTCAGCATCCACAGGAACCCGGGGGTGATGACCGAGGTCAGCACCATGCGCGAGAGCAGGCCGAAATGCGACGTCGGATCGTGGCTGGTGTCCGCGGTCGGATGTGTCCACCACCAGGCGATGCGCAGCAGCAGCATCAAGGCCCACAGAAAATGGAACGTGGCAGTGAAGCGTGCCGCGGTGCGGATCGTCGCATCCGCATGGCGCCACAAGGCGATGCCGGTAGCGACGGTCAACAGGCCGCGCAGGCTGCAGCCGAAAAGCACCATCGTGCGGAGATTGTCGCCTTCGCCACCCAGGCAGTAGATCTCCGCGGCACCGAGCGCCGCCACCGGAATCAGGATTCCGAACTGGAACAGCGGGCGGCGTAGGTAGGCATTCACCGCAAACAGGGTCAATGCCGTGGCGAGATCGATCGTCAAATTGCCGATCAATCCCATGACGGAGGCCTGCGACGGAAATGCCGGCGCCGCCACGAGCACGCCAAAACCTGCGGCGAAGGCGGCGTAACTCAGGCTGAGCAGCCGCAATCCCCTGGCGTGTCCGGCCTTGCGTCCGGTCAAGTGCAGGGCGAGAAACATCGCCGACGAAACCGCTGCCAGCAACGCGTTGACGATCAGCAAGGTGCCCGCGTGAACCAGGTGCGCAATCCATTCCACAGGTCACCCGATCCGTGCCGCAAACGATTTTCAGGAGCCGCGCATTATAGGACAGCGAGAATATGCGAGCCGCCCGTTTGCAGCGATTTTCAGGCTGCAAACGTTTCCAAATGCATCGCGGGATACGGCGCCGTTCGCGCCTGCGCCGGGTTGGATCCGCAGCAGCGGCGCAGGTCGGCGGGAAGCGGTTCGGTCCATGCGGGTTCCTGGCGCTGGCAATTTGCCGTGGTATCGGCGGCCGGCGTGCGGCCTTTAGTCCTGGCCACTGCCACCATGGTGGAAAGGCAGGCCGGTCGTTTACAGCCGGTAGCGGCGCATCAGCGGCACGCCGATGCGCGTGGTCAACGCGCCGAGCGCGGCGATCGGCTGGCGCCGGCGCAGCGGCAGGTGGCGCGCGTCCACCGCGCTGTATTCGATCACCGGGGTGCCGCCGCGCTGGCGCTTGAAGCTGGCCGCTCCGGCGCTCTGGTTGAGCCGGCGTCCGTACCGCAGCGCATGTTCGAAGCCGCAGGCGGTGAGCGTGCGGTATAGCGCCAGCCGCTGCGGCTGCTGCAGGTCGTAGCCGATGATCGGCGCGGTCAGCGTGCGCCCGATGCCGAACAGGCCGGTGATGCAGGCCAGCTTTCCGTTCGCGTCGCGAAAGCCATCGAAACGCAGCAGTCCGGCGCGGTGCCAGGCGCGCAGGAAGTCGGCGTGGTAGGCCGGATTGCAGCGCGAATACTTGTCCAGGTAAAGCTGCGCGTACAGCGCGGCGATGCGAGGGTAGTCGGCTTCGACGATGTCGTCGTTGCCGCAGCGCTGCAGGTCGGTGCGCGCGGTGAGTTTGAGATCGCGCGCGAGGTCGCGGTGCTGCAGCAGCGCAGGCCAGTTGTCGTACAGATACACCTGGCGGCTGCCGATCAGGGTGAAGCCCTGCGCCTGCAGCGCGTCCAGCCACTGCGGCGTGTCCACCGGGTTGAGCGAGCGGAACCAGAGCGCATGGTCCGGCCAGCGCGCGCGTGCGGCGTCCAGCAGGCCGCCCAGGCCCTCGGGCGGAAGCGGCGGATACAGATTGGTGGACAGCAGCCAGTTGTTGAGGGTGACCGCGCGGTCGATCCGTGCCCAGTCCAGCCAGGCGCCGATGCCGCCGCACAGTCCGCGCAACGGTGCGGCCAATGCCGGCGGCAACAGGCGTGCAGCCTCTTCGGCGGCGTAGTCGGCATAGGTGGTGCGTGGCGAGCACACCCAGGCGTTGCCCTTGCGCTGCTCGCTGACCGTGGCCGGCATTGCCAGCGTGCCTGCCTGCAGCATCTCGATGCGGGCGTACAGGTTGCAGCCCACGCTCTGCGCATCGCGGCCGGCATGCAGTTCGGCGAAACGCTGCGCCTGCACGGCGTAGTCGGCGCCGGCTTCGGCGGCGCCGGTCATGGCGGCGGCAGGGCCTCGCCGTCCCATTCGGTATCGCGGGTGGAGGCCTCGCGCATGGTGCAGCGCTGCGCCAGCGCCAGCCGCGCATGGCTGCCCAGGTCGCGCAGCGCGCCGGCCAGGGGACGCCGGTCGCCGCGTGGCGCGAGCACCTCGTCGGCGCGCGCGTAGTCGTCGCGCCACTGGTGGAGCCGGCCATGCCGCAGCGCCGCCGGCAGCGCGACGCCGAGCATCAACGGGCCGAGCATCGCCGCGCGCGTCGGCGCCGGGCGCACGGGTGCGTCCGGGTCGCGGCGGCTGCCGTCCAGTGCGGCGACCAGCGGGTCGGATGCGGCGAACAGGTGCAGACCGCTGGTCGCGCGCGGGTTGCATTCGATCACGCTGTAGCGGCCTTGCGCCGAGACGATCCAATCGAAGGAGAGCTGTCCGCTGAAGCGCAGCGAGCGCACCAATCGTGCGGTGAAGCGCTCGATCTGCGGCGCCGGCGCGGCATCGAAGTAATAGCTGGAGCTGCGCTGCAGCCGGTAGCGCGGACGGTACACCGCATGCGCCAGCAGCACGCCGTCGCGGGCCACCGCATACGAGCAGCGTTCCTCGCCAGGGCAATAGCGTTGCGCGATCCAGGTGCCTTGTTCGGACAACGGCGGCGCGTCTGCGGGCAGGCCATGCGGATGCACGCGCACGTGCACGCCGAAGCGCGAGTATTCCGGCTTCAGCACCAGCGGCGCGGCGCCGGCCCATTCGCGCGCCTGCGCCAGGCTGCGCACCTGCACGCTGTCCGGCACGTCCACGTCGGCATCGAGCGTGCGCGCCAGGTGCAGGAATTGCCATTTGCTGTGCAGCGCGCGCAGCGTGTCGAAGCCGTCCACCAGCACGTCCAGCTGTGTCGGCAGCGCCTGCCGGTAGCGGGCCAGGTAGAACACCTCTTCGCAGGTGGGCAGCAGCAACGCGATGCGCTGGCGCGCGACCAGCGCGTTGAGGTCGGCGATGTAGGCGGCCGGGGCGTAGCGCGCCGAGGCGATGCGATGGCTGGCGCTGGCCGCGCGCGACCAGCCGGAGATGCGGCAGGCCACGCTGTCGGCCAGGTGCACGTGCCAGCCCTGCGCGGCGAAGCGGCGCGCCAGGTCCAGCGCCACCGGCGCGCGCGCGCCGGTGATCAGCACCGCCGGTGCGCTAGGCACCGCCGGCCTCGGGCGCGGCCGGCCGCCATTGCCGGCAATGCGAGGGCACCATGCGCAGCGCCGGTTCGGCCAGGCGCAGCGCATGCAGCCGCGCCAAGGTGTCGCGGTAGATGCGGTGCTCGCCGAGCAGATGGGTGACCAGCGCCGGCGGCGGCGTGCCGTCGGCGATCGCGGCGCTGGACCAGGCCGCATCGGCGACCAAGAACACCGGGCCATACGCGTCCTCGAACCACAGCCCGTAGTGGCCGGGCGCGTGTCCGGGCAGCGGCACCAGCAGCACGCTGCCGTCGCCGAACAGGTCGCGCAGCGTGCCGAAGCCGCGCAGCGCCGCGGGCGCCGCGCATGCCGGCATTGCTTCGAACCACTGCATGCGCGCGCGCGCGCCATGCAGCAGCGCCGGCAGGAAGCCTTCGCGCAGCGCCGCCAGCCGCCCGCGCCGTTGCAGATCGTCCCAGGCCTGCTGCGCGCAGGCGATGCGCGCCTGCGCGAAATCGGCCACGCCGCCGACGTGGTCGCCATGGAAGTGCGACAGCACGATCCAGTCGATCGCCGCCGCGTCGATGCCGTCGCGGGCCAGCTGCTCGCGCAACGACTGTCCCGGCGCCAGATGCACCGGTGTCAGCACGCGGTACAGGCGCTCGGGGAGCTGCGCGGTGGCGTCGAGGAAGTGCTGCGAGTAGCCGGTGTCGAACAGCAGGTTGCCGTGGACCGGGTGTTGCAGCAGCGCCGCCAGCGCCGGGAACCGGCAGGGCGTCAGCGTCGCGCCGCGGCGCGTGGCGCGTTCGGGATGGGTGCAATGCCCGGCTTCGTACAGCCGCCAGTGCAGCGTCGGTGCGCTCATGCGCGTTCCCGCCCGGCGGCGCGATGCGTGGATGCTGTTTCGGCCGCAATGCGTTGGCAGGCCATTCCCGTCGGCAACGATGTCCTTGCCGCACGCGCAACGGCGCGCGCGCCCGTGTAGGCCGAAGGCTGCACGCGCGCTTGCCGGCGCCGGCTCACGTGCGCGCCAGGGCCGCCAGCCCGGCCTCGGTGGACAGCACCGGCGCGTAGCCGAGTTCGCGGCGGGCGCGGCTGATGTCCAGCGTCTGCGAATAGCCCAGAACGCCGATGCCGTAGCGGCTAAGCCGCGGCTCCGGTTGCCCGCGCCGGCGCAAGGCGATCTGTTCGCCGACCGTGGCCAGTGCCAGGGCCAGCCGGCGTGGCACCGGCAGCAGGCGCACGCGCAGCTGCAGCACGTCGAACAGTCCGGTGAGCAGGTCGCGCACGGCGATCGGCGTGCCGTTGCTGATGTTGTAGGCGCGGCCGTCGCCGAGATGGTCGGCGCGCAGCGCGGCCAGCGCCGCGGCCACCGCGTTCTCCACACAGCACACGTCGATCATCGCGCGTCCGCCGTGCACCAGCGGGAACCAGCCGCGCCGCGCCACCGCCAGCAGCCGCGGCACGATCGCGTTGTCGCCGTGGCCGAACACCGCGCGCGGGCGCAGCACCAGGGCCGGCAATCCGGCCGCGGCGGCGGCACGCACCTTCTCTTCCGCTTCCCACTTGGTCTGCGGATAGCCGCCGATCCAGCGCGCCGGCGGGGTGAAGTCTTCGCGGACCTGGTACTGGTCGGCGAAGCGGAAATAGATGCTAGGCGAACTGAAGTGCACGAAGCGGCGCAGCTGCGCGCGTTGCGCCGCCGCGAGCAGGCGCTCGGTGGCGACCACGTTGGCCTGGCGGAACAACTCGGCGCTGGCCCACGGCGCGGACAGCGCGGCGCAGTGGATCACCGCGTCGCAGCCGTGCAGCAGCGGCGCCAGATCGTCGCGGCACAGCTCGGCGCGGACCACGTCGATGCGCGGGTCGCCGGCGAAGGCGGCCAGGGCGGCGGCATTGCGGCCGCTGGCGCGGACCTGCGCGCCTTCGGCGGCCAGCGCGCGGACGATGTGCGCGCCGATGAAGCCGGAGGCGCCGGTGACCAGGATGCGCGCCATGTCAGTAGCGCAGCACCGCGCCGCCGAACGCCAGCCCGGCGCCGGAGCCGACCAGGGCGATCAGGTCGCCGCGCACGATGCGGCCGTCGGCGATGGCCCGGTGCAATGCGCCGGGAATCGAGGCGGCCATCTGGTTGCCGCGTTCGCCGATCACGTTGACCAGCGTGTCCGGCGCCAGCCGCAGCGCGGCCTGCAGGTGCCGCAGCGCCTTGGCGCTGGCCTGGTGCGGCACGATCCGCTGCAACTGCTGCAGTTCGACGCCGGCCTTGTCCAGCAGCCGCTGCAGGAACCCGGGCAACTTCGCCGCGGCGAGCCGGTAGGTGGCGCGGCCGTTCATTTCGAACAGCGAGCCGGCGCGCAACGCGTCGATGCCGTGCTCCAGGCGCAGGCGCGTGCCGCCGGCGCGGACCCGGCAATGCTCGATGCCTTCGGAATAGGTTTCCAGGTGCGCGGCCAGCAATTGCGAACCGCTGTCGCCGCTGTCCGCAGCCAGCACCACCGCCGCGGCGCCGTCGCCGAACAGCGGCGCGGTGTCCATGTCCTCGCCGTTGAGGCCGACGCTGGCGATCTCGCTGGACACGATCAGCACGCGCCGGTAGCGGCCGGCGGCGATCGCGCAGGCGGCCAGGTCCAGCGCGGCGACGAAGCTCAGGCAGGTGGCGTTGACGTCGAACGCGGCCAGTCCGCTACCTTGCAGGCCGAGCCGCGCATGCAGCAGCGCGGCGCTGCACGGGATCGCCTGCTCCATCACGCTGCAGGCGGAGATCACGCAGTCGACCTGGCCCGGTTCCAGCTGCGCCGCCGCCAGCGCCGCGCGCGCGGCGCGCTCGCCCATCAGCGAGGCCGGTTCCTCGGCGCCGGCGTAATGGCGCACCCGGACTCCGGCATGGCGCAGGGTCCAGCCGGCAGGCTTGCCCCAGCGCTGGTCGAAGCTGTCGGAGGTCACCTGCCGCGCCGGCAGATAGTCGCCCGTGCCGAGGATGCGCACCGCGATGGGCCTGCTGGGGTCGACGGTCATTGCCAAAGCTCGCGCAAAGGGGGCGCAGCGTACTGCCAGCGGATCGGCGCCGGCAACCGCGCCGCTGCGGCACGACCGGCGCGTAGGAGGCGCGCGTCAACGGCCGCGGCGCTGCCCATACCAGAAGCCGAGCGCGTCGCGCGAGCGCAGCATGCCGCGGCCGCGGCGCAGCAACTGCAGCAGCAGCCCCAGGTGCTCGCGCTTGCTGAAGCTGCGCAGCTTGCGGTCGGAGGTGTGCACCGGTTCGCGCAGGATCACGAAGCGCCCGCGCCGGGCCAGCGCGCGGCTCAGCGCCACGTCCTCGCCGGCGTAGTAGCGTTCGTCGAAACCGCCGGCGGCATCGAACGCGCTGCGCGTGCAGAACAGGAAGCAGCCCGGGGCGATGCCGGTGCGGCGGAACAACCAGCCGAACACCGCTTGCGCCACGCGTTCGTGCCAGGCGACGGTGCCGAGCAGCTGCACCTGCGCGCCGCCGCCGACCGCCCCGGTGTGCAGCGCGCGCAGCGCCGCGGCCAGCAGCGGCGTGTTGACGCGGGTGTCGGCATCGACGAACAGCAGGTAGCGGCCGCGGCTGGCGGCGGCGCCGGCATTGCGCGTGGCGGCGATGTGCCGCAACTGCACCTCCAGCACCTGCGCGCCGTGGCGGCGCGCGATCTGCGCGGTGGCGTCGCTGCAGGCGTCGGCCACGACCAGGGTCTCGCACTCCAGCCGCAAGGCTTCGGCGGCGATATGCAGCGACGCGAGCGTGTCGCCGATCAGGGCGGCTTCGTCGTGGGCGGGAACGATGAACGAGATCACGTCCGGCATCATGCGGTGCCGGCGCGGTGCGGGCAAATCGGCCCGCGCCATGTGCCGGCCGGCCTCGCGCGGGGCGCGGCCGGACCGGAGCAGCGGCTCAGCGCTGCAGCGTCGCCATCATCGCCGGCGGGTAGCGGCTGCCGGCGGCGGCATCGGCCGGGAAGATCGCGTCGATCTGCGCGAGATCCTCGGCGCTCAGCGTCACCTGCAGCGCGCCCAGGTTCTCTTCCAGGTAGGCCAGGCGCTTGGTGCCCGGGATCGGCACCAGGTCCTCGCCCTGCGCCAGCACCCAGGCCAGCGCCAGTTGCCCCGGGGTCACGCCCTTGGCCTGGGCCAGCGTGCGCACTTTCTCCACCAGTTGCAGGTTGCGGGCGAAGTTCTCGCCCTGGAAGCGCGGCGAATGGCGGCGGTAGTCGTCGGCCTCGAAGTCCTCCGGCGAGCGGATCGCCCCAGTCAGGAAGCCGCGGCCCAGCGGCGAGTAGGGCACGAAGCCGATGCCCAGCTCGCGCACCGTGTCCAGCACCTGGTCGCTCTCCGGATCGCGCGACCACAGCGAGTATTCGCTCTGCAGCGCGGTGATCGGGTGCACCGCATGCGCGCGGCGGATGGTGCCGGCGGCGGCCTCGGACAGGCCCAGGAACCGCACCTTGCCCTGTTCCACCAGCCGCGCCATCGCGCCGACGGTGTCCTCGATCGGCACGTTCGGGTCCACCCTGTGCTGGTAGTACAGGTCGATGTGGTCCACGCCCAGGCGCTGCAGGCTGCCCTCGCAGGCGGCCTGCACGTACTCGGGACGGCCGTCGACGCCACGCACGCTGGGATCGTTGGGATCGAGCTTGATGCCGAACTTGGTGGCCAGGAACGCCTGGTCGCGGCGCCCGGCCAGCGCCTTGCCGACCAGCACTTCGTTGGTGTGCGGGCCGTACATGTCGGCGGTGTCGATCAGGGTGACGCCGTGGTCGAGCGCGGCATGGATCACCGCGATCGAGGCCGCATCGTCGTTGCGGCCGCCGTAGAACGCGCTCATGCCCATGCAGCCGAGGCCGAGGGCGGACACGCGGGGGCCGTTGCGGCCGAGAGTGCGGGTTTGCATCGGGAAACTCCTGTTGGAAAACGCGAAGAGACGTGGAGGAAAAGATGCGGCGCGGACGCCGTGGTCGCGGGGCACGGAGGATGCGAGCGCGGCGCGGCGATGCGTTATCGCGATCGCGCAGGATCCTTGTCCGATCCTGCAAACGCGCCGCCGCGCCGCGATCCGCGCAGGCACCGACCCTGCCATGGCTGGCGTTTGCGCAAGGTCAGTGAAGCGTTCGTTCGCGCGTCGCCAGCGCGGTTCACAGCGCCGGCGTGCGCGGCCGCAGGCGGGTGCCGCCGGAGACCAGTTGCCGCGGCATCGGCAGGCGCATGAACGCGTGCGGGAACGGATGCGCCACCGCGCTGACCGCGTCCAGCCGCTGCAGCTGCTGCGCGTCCAGTTGCAGTTCCAGCGCGCCCAGGTTGTCGTCCAGCTGCGCCAGGGTGCGCGCGCCGACGATCGGGATCGCGCCGCCGCCCGGCCGCTGCAGCAGCCAGGCCAGCGCCACCTGCGCCGGCGAACGGCCGATCTCCGCGGCGATCTGCTTGACCGCCTCGGCGATGTCCAGCGCGCGCTCGGTCAGCATGGCGTGCGCATGCGCCGCATCGCCGCGTTCGCTGCCGGCTTGGCCGTCCGCGGCGCGGCGCTGCACTGCGGCCAGGTCCTGGCGGCTGTACTTGCCGGTCAGGATGCCCATGGTCAGCGGCGACCACGCCAGCACGCCCAGGCCCAGCGCCTCGGCCATCGGCACCAGCTCGGCCTCGACCGTGCGCTGCGCCAGGCTGTATTCGATCTGCAGCGCGACCAGCGGCGACCAGCCGCGCAGGTCGGCCAGGGTCTGCATCCGCGCCACTTGCCAGGCCGGCGTGTCGGAGATGCCGGCGTAGACGATCTTGCCGGCGCGAACCAGGTCGTCGAAGCCGCGCATCACTTCCTCCACCGGCGTGGTGTCGTCCCAGATGTGCAGGTACAGCAGGTCCAGGTAATCGGTTCGCAGCCGCTTCAGGCTGGCCTCCACCGACTGCAGCAGGTTCTTGCGGTGGTTGCCGCCGCCATTGGGATCGCCGGGGAACGGGTTGAGCGTGTATTTGCTGGCGATCACCAGGCGGTCGCGGCGGCCTTCGGCGAACTTGCCGAGCAGGGTCTCGGAATTGCCGTTGGTGTAGAGGTTGGCGGTGTCGATGAAGTTGCCGCCGGCATCGACGTAGCGTGCGAACAGGCGGCCGGCCTCGGCGTCGTCGGCGCCCCAGCCCCAGTCCTTGCCGAAGGTCATCGTGCCCAGCGCGATCGGGCTGACGCGCAGGCCGGAGCGGCCGAGCAGGCGGTAATGGTCGAGCGACATGGTGAGCTTCCTGGCAAGCGGATCGGACCGCGGGAACGGCAGGATGCGCCGCTCGACCAGGCGGATAAACTGGCATAGTCTGCATCTTCCTTGAAGTTGAGCTTCATAATGGCCGCCAGCCCCCTGCCTGCCGTCGTCGCCTTCGCCCGCGTCGCCCACCACGCCAGCTTCACCCGCGCCGCCGACGAACTCGGCGTCTCGGCCTCGGCCCTGTCGCAGACGGTGCGCACGCTGGAAGCGCAGCTGGGCGTGCGCCTGCTGCACCGGACCACGCGCCGGGTGGCGCTGAGCGAGCACGGCGCGCGCTTTCTGGAACAGGTGAAGCCCGGGCTGGCGCAGATCGAGGCGGCGTTCCTGGACCTGGACACGGTGCGCGACCGTCCGGCCGGGCGCCTGCGCATCACCTTGCCGCGGGTGGTCGCCGACCAACTGGTGATGCCGTGGCTGCCGTCGTTCCTGGCGCGCTATCCGCAGATCGAGGTGGAGCTGTGCGTGGACCCGGCTCTGGTGGACGTGGTGGCCGAGGGCTTCGATGCCGGCATCCGCCTGGGCGAATGCCTGGCGCGCGACATGATCGCGGTGCCGCTGGGGCCGATGCAGCGCCAGGTGATCTGTGCGGCACCGGACTATTTCCGGCGCCATCCGCCGCCGCAGACGCCGGCCGACCTGGTCGACCACGACTGCATCGTGCATCGCATGAGCAATGGCCGGCGCATGGCCTGGGAGTTCACCCGCGACGGCCGCGATTTCGAAGTGGAGGTGAGCGGCACCCTGGTGTTCAACGACAGCGGGCTGACCCATGCCGCGGCGCTGGCCGGGCTGGGCCTGGCGCAGGGCTTCGAATCGGTGGTCGCCGCCGACGTCGCCGCCGGCCGCCTGCTGCGCGTGCTCGACGACTGGCAGCAGCCCTTCGCCGGCTTCTATCTGTACTACCCGGCGCGCGAACACCTGGCGCCGAAGTTGCGCGTGTTCATCGATCATCTGCGTGCGGCGAACGCGACGGCGGAGTCGCCGCCGCGATAATCGGCCGATCCCGGCGCTGCCGCGCGGGCCGCGTGGAACCGCCGTCGCCACCGTGGCGGTGGCGACGGCGCTGCTGGCCTCAGCCCTTCAGCTTGGCCGCGTATTCGGCCACGCGCTTGCCGAGCAGGCGCGCGGTTTCCAGGTCGCCTGCGCGCGGCGCCTCGTCCGGCGAGGCGTCCGACGGGGAGATCGCCAACGCGCCGCCGGAGCCGGCGGTCCAGTTCACGTCGTTCGGGCCGTGCGCCTTGGTGTTGGACGGCAGCAGGCCGGTGCCGACCCAGATCTGCCCGTGCTGCTGCGACAGGGTCCAGAAGTATTCGATGGTGGCGAACTTGTCGCCGTTGACCGAAGCCGAGTTGGTGAAGCCGGCGGCGACCTTGTCCTTCCACGCCTGCGCGAACCACGGCTTGGAGCTGGCGTCGGCGAACTTCTTGAACTGCCAGGCCGGGCCGCCCATGTAGGTCGGGCTGCCGTAGATGATGGCGTCAGCCTGGCCGATGGCGTTCCAGGCGTCTTCGGGCAGGTTGCCGTTCTCATCGATGCGGTACAGCGTGGCCTCGCCGACGCTGGCGGCGCCGGCGTGCACCGCTTCGGCCTGCTTGACGGTATGGCCGTAGCCGCTGAAATAGACGATCGCGATCTTGCTCATGGGCGGACTCCTGGAGTCGAATGAAGGGAGGGGCGAAGCGCCGGCATTGTGCGCATGCGCCGCCGCTTCGATCAGCGCCACGTGCAGGATGTTGTGTCCGACCGGCGCCGCGCCGCCGGGTGCGCCCTCAGGGCACCGTGTCGCCATGCATCTCGCGCTCGATGCCCACTTCGACCAGGTAGTCGATGAAGCTGCGCACCTTCGGCGCCAGGTGGCTGCGGCTGGCGTAGACCGCGTAGACGCCGATCGGGGCGAGTTGGTGGTCGGGCAGCACGCGCACCAGGCGGCCGTCCTCCAGCGCCTGCTGCGCGATGAAATCCGGCTGCAGCACGATGCCCATGCCGGCGATGGCGGCCTCGCGCAGCACGTCGCCGCTGTTGGCGCGCAGCCCGCCCCGGATGCGTACCCGGGTCTCGCCGTCGGGGCCCTGCAGGGGGAGCTCGTCGCCCAGCGGCGCATAGCTGTAGGTCAGGAATTCGTGCCCGGCGATGTCGGCGGCCAGGCGTGGCGTGCCGGCGCGTTCCAGGTAGGCCGGCGCGGCGCACAGATACGCCTGCACCTCGCCGAGCTTGCGCGCGATCAGGGTCGGGGTGACTTGTTGGGTGATGCGGATCGCCATGTCGTAGCCTTCCTCGACGATGTCCACGATGCGATCGGACAGCGACAGGTCCAGCGCCACCTGCGGATAGCGCGCGCGGTAGCCGGCCAGCCGCGGCCCCAGCCGGGCGATGCTGAAGCTGAAGGGCGCGTTGATGCGCAGCGTGCCGGACGGGGTCAGCGCCTGCTCGCCGACCGCCGCCTCCATGTCGTCGAACTCGGCCAGCAGGACCTGGCAGCGCTGGTAGTAGGCGGTGCCGACGCTGCTCGGGCTGACCCGGCGCGTGGTGCGGTTGAGCAGGCGCAGGCCCAGCCGCTTTTCCAGCCAGGCCACCTGCCGGGTGACGCTGGCGGTGGACATGCCCAGCGCGTCGGCGGCGGCGTTGAAGCCGTTGCGGTCGACCACGGTGACGAACACGCGCATCGCTTCCAGCGTATCCATTGTTGCCGTTCCCGAAATAGATATCCGGGCGCAGGGTAATTTATCTCCCCTCACGGCGGGAATACGCTGTGGACCTGCCGCCCTTGCCCCTGCGATCCGGGGGCATGCGTGCCAGCGGCGCCGGTCCCGGCAAACGCCCCAGATCGGCGGAAGCCGCGCCCCATCCCTTTGGAGAATCCGTCATGTCCCGTCTGCCCTCGCTGTACATCTCGCATGGTTCGCCGATGACCGCGCTGGATCCGGGCCTGGTGGGCGTGCGCCTGGCCGAACTGGCGGCGACGCTGCCGCGCCCGCGTGCGATCGTGGTGGCGTCGGCGCACTGGCTGGGACGGCGGCCGCTGGTCGGCGCGGCGGCGCAGCCGCAGACCATCCACGACTTCGGTGGCTTCCCGCGCGCGCTGCACGAGATGCAGTACCCGGCGCCGGGCGCGCCGGCGCTGGCGCGCGAAGTCGCCGAACGGCTCGAGCGCGCCGGCCTGCAGCCCTACGTGGACGAACGCCGCGGCCTGGACCATGGCGTGTGGGTGCCGTTGTCGCTGCTGTACCCGCAGGCCGACATCCCGGTGCTGCCGCTGTCGATCCAGCCGGAACTTGGCCCCGCGCACCAGCTGGCGGTGGGCCGCGCGCTGGCGCCGCTGCGCGACGACGGCGTGCTGCTGGTCGGCTCGGGCAGCATCACCCACAACCTGCACGACTTCGGCCGCTACGCCGAGGGCAAGGATGCGCCGTACGTGCGTCCGTTCATCGAGTGGGTGGAACAGGCCTTGCTGCGCGAGGACCTGCCGGGCTTGCTCGACTACCGCCGGCAGGCGCCGTTCGCCGAGCGCGCGCATCCCACCGACGAGCACTGGCTGCCGATCTACTTCGCGATGGGCGCGGCCGGCGAGCAGGGCCTGGGCGCGCAGCGCATCGATGCCGGCATCGACGCCGGCATGATCGCGATGGACCTGTACCGCTTCGACGGCGCCGCGCAGCGCATCGCCGCCTGAGCCGGCGGCGGCCGCGCCGGGCTGAGCGGTTCATCGCGGTGAAGGCGAAACCGCATCGCCGTCTCACAGACTGAGACGGCAAGCGGGCATCGTTCGCGGGTGAATACCCTCGAAAAGCTCGCCGTGCTCGCCGACGCGGCCAAATACGACGCCTCCTGCGCCTCCAGCGGTGCGGACCAGCGCCATTCGCTGCGCAGCGGCGGCATCGGCAGCACCGAGGGCATGGGCATCTGCCATTCGTACACGCCCGACGGCCGCTGCGTGTCGCTGCTGAAGATCCTGCTGACCAACTTCTGCGTGTTCGATTGCGCGTACTGCGTCAACCGCGTGTCCAGCAACGTGCGCCGCGCGCGCTTCGCGCCGGCCGAAGTGGTCAAGCTGACCCTGGACTTCTACAAGCGCAATTACATCGAGGGCCTGTTCCTGTCCAGCGGCATCATCCGCAACAGCGACTACACGATGGAACAGCTGGTGGAAGTGGCGCGGCAGCTGCGCGAGGAGCACCGCTTCGCCGGCTACATCCACCTCAAGACCATTCCCGATGCGGCGCCGGAACTGCTGGCCGCGGCCGGCCGCTACGCCGACCGGCTGAGCATCAATGTCGAGTTGCCGACCGAGCAGGGCCTGACCCGGCTGGCGCCGGAGAAGAGCGTCGGCGGCATCCGCGCGGCGATGGGCGAGTTGCGCTGGCGCATCGAGGAAAGCAAGGAGGCGCGCAAGGCCGAGCGCAAGCTCGGCGCCAAGCCGCCGCGCTTCGCGCCGGCCGGGCAGAGCACGCAGATGATCGTCGGCGCGGACGCGGCCGACGACCGCGCGATCCTGCGCACCAGCCACAATCTTTACGGCAATTACCGGCTGCGGCGGGTCTATTACTCCGCGTTCAGTCCGATTCCCGATGCCTCCTCGAAGCTGCCGCTGCAGGCGCCGCCGTTGCAGCGCGAGCATCGGCTGTACCAGGCCGACTGGCTGCTGCGGTTCTACGATTTCTCGGTGGAGGAGATCGCGCCGGAGGCGGCCAGCGGCATGCTCGATCTGGACGTGGATCCGAAGCTGGCCTGGGCGCTGCGGCACCCGGAGCGGTTTCCGGTGGATCTGAATACGGCGGCGCGGGAGATGTTGTTGCGGGTGCCGGGATTGGGCACGCGCAATGTGGAACGGTTGTTGGTGTCGCGGCGGCATGCGCGGTTGCGGGTTGGGGATCTGGCGCGGTTGCGGATGCCGATGAAGAAGGTGCTGCCGTTCGTCTGTGTGCTGGATCATCATCCGCGGCAACGGTTGGACGATCCGCAGCGGTTGCGGGCGCAGTTGGCGCCGGCGCCGCGGCAGGGTGGGTTGTTTGATTGACTTGGTGGGGTGGGGGTGGGCTGCTGTGCTGGTGCGTGCAACTGCAACTGCAACTGCAACTGCAGAGGCTGGAGCTGAAGCAAGAGCAAGATCAAGAGCTTTCGCGCCGGTCGGCGCGAGTCACTTTTGTCTTGGCAAAAGTAACCAAAACCGCTCCCGCCCGACGCGAGCCGGTGCGATGAAGCCGCACCGGTCCCCTGCGCTCCTCGCGGCGAGCGGCACGGCGCCCAAACTCGCTTCGCTCAAACAGGGGCGCCTCTTCGGCCGCTCGCCACTGCGGTGCTCGGCTCGCTTTAAGGCGGGAAGGTTTAAAAGCAAAATCACCGGCAACAGCAACAGCAACAGCAACAGCAAGATCACCGGCAACAGCGGATGCTGCTGTGGTGGTGGGGCTGGTGTGTTTCTGGTTGGTGCTGGTGGAGCGATGTGCGGGGTGAACTGTGTTTCGGGCTGAGGTGGTGCCGGGGTGGAGTCTGGAGGCGTGGCGAGGGGCGGCGCGGGCGGCGTGGTGTGCGCAGGTGGCGCCGGAGTCGGTGCTCTGGGAAGGCGATGCGCAGGGTGGGTTGCTGGCCGGGACCGATGTGGTTGGGTTGCCGGCTACGGTGGCGGCGCCGCGGGTTTCCGCGGAGTTTCTGGCGTTGGCGGGGGCGGTGCTGTGCCATCGCGATCCGCAACGGCATGCGTTGCTGTACCGGTTGTTGTGGCGGATCGGGTCGGGCGAGCGGGCGTTGTTGCAGCAGGCCACCGATGCCGATGTGCACCGGGCGCAGCAATGGGCGCAGGCGGTGCGCCGCGACAGCCACAAGATGAAGGCGTTCGTGCGCTTTCGCGAGGTGCCCGGCGAGGAGGAGGCGTTCGTCGCCTGGTTCGAGCCGGAACATCACATCGTCGATCGCATCGCGCCGTTCTTCGCGCGCCGTTTCGCCGGCATGCGCTGGGCGATCCTGACCCCGTACCGCAGCGTGCGCTGGGACGGTGCGGCGCTGCAGTTCGGCGCCGGCGCGCGGCGCGCCGATGCGCCGGCCGACGATGCGCAGGATGCGCTGTGGCGCACCTACTACGCCAACATCTTCAATCCGGCGCGGCTCAACCCGGACATGATGCGCCAGGAGATGCCGCAGAAATACTGGAAGAACCTGCCGGAAACGCAGTTGCTGCCGGGCCTGATCCGCGAGGCCGGGCAGCGCGTGCGCGAGATGGCCGAGCGCGCGCCGGAGCCAGTGCGCCGGCGCATTCCGGCGCCGCCGCCGCCGGTTGCGGTCGAGGCCGATGGCAGCCTCGATGCGCTGCGCGCCGCGGCGCGCGAGTGCCGGCGTTGCCCGCTGTGGCAGCCGGCCACGCAGACCGTGTTCGGCGAGGGGCCGCACGATGCGGCGGTGATGGTGGTGGGCGAGCAGCCCGGCGACGAGGAGGACCTGAGCGGGCGGCCGTTCGTCGGTCCGGCCGGCCGCCTGTTCGATCGCGCGCTGCACGAACTGGGCATCGCCCGCGCCGGGCTGTACGTGACCAATGCGGTCAAGCATTTCCGCTTCGAGCAACGCGGCAAGGCGCGGCTGCACCGCAATCCGGAACGTGCGCAGGTGGAAGCCTGCCGCTTCTGGCTGGCCGGCGAGCTGGCGCGGGTGCGCCCGCGCGTGGTGCTATGCCTGGGCGCGACTGCGGCGCGCGCGGTGCTCGGCAACGGCTTTGCGCTGATGGCGCAGCGCGGGCAGTGGCAGACGCTGGCCGACGGCAGCCGCGCGTTGGCCACCGTGCATCCGTCGTGGGTGCTGCGCCAGCGCGGTGGCGAGGCCGGCGCGGCGGCCTATCGCGGGTTCGTCGACGATCTGCGCACGCTGGCGCAGGCCGCGGAGACGCCGCACATCGTGGATCCGGACCCGCGCCGCTGAGCGCGGCGTCGCGCCTGGCGATTCTCGCCGCAGGATTTCAAGGACGGCGCATCCGCCGCCGCACCGCCCGCGGCTTCACCGCCGCTGCAGCACGTAGCTGTTCTCGAAGCCATGCGCGCAGCCCAGCACATGGAAGTCGTTGAAGTAGCCGGTGGCCCTGAGCAGGTCGACCGCGGGGCCGACTTCCGGCGAGTGCTGGTGGTCGCCGTAATCGTCGAACACCACGAATCCGTCGGTCACCACGCTGGGCGCATACAGCAAAAAATCCAGCAACACATTGCGTCCGGTGTGGCCGCCGTCGATATGCAGCAAGGCCACTTCCGGTTTCATGTTGTAGAAGTGCTGGGCGCAGAACTCCGAGTAGCCGCGGATGAACTGCGCATTGGGCAGCAGCAGCTGGCGATAGTGGTTGAATTCCTCGAACTGGTTCGGCAGGGCGAACGGATCCATGCCGATCACCCGGCGCTGGCGATTGCTGATCTCGTTCATCAGCACCAGCGACTTGCCCTTCCACACTCCGATCTCCACCACGTCGCCGGGGATGCCCTCCAGCAGCAGGCACAGATATCCCAACAGCCGCACGTGGTCGTGGAACGACAGTTCGCGCCGTTCCATCGCCTGTTCGGCCGGCAAGCTGGCCTGGGCCTGCTCGAAATGCGCGCCGATCAGGTTCCAGACCTGGGTGACGTTGTCGCTCACCGTCGGGTCGTCGATGAAGCGGTTGAGGTCCTGGATGCTGAGCATGGCGTCTCCGACGGCGGCGGCACGCAGGGTTCGGGTCTGCGCGGTGATCGTTCGATGGTAGCGCGTGCCGCGCTGCGATGCCGGATTGCGCAGGTTTGCCGCTCTCCGGGCATGGCCCGCGCTGTTCCAGGCCGCCGCCTAAATGTCGCGCTTGCCTGCCACTGGACATCGCGCCTGCGGTGCGCTTTGCTTGCCGCTTCCCCCATTCATGGTGCGGTGCCGTCGGCGCGGCGCCGCCGTCCGGACGAGCATGCATTCGATCGAAGTGGTGTTGGCGATGTTGCTGGCGGTGGTGGCCAGCGGCTATCTGGTGCGCCTGTTGCCGTTCTCGCTGCCGTTGCCGCTGGTGCAGATCGGCCTGGGCGCGGTCATCGCCGGGGTGTTCAAGAAGGGCTATGCGCTGGAGCCGGAACTGTTCTTCCTGCTGTTCCTGCCGCCGCTGCTGTTCCTGGACGGGTGGCGCATCCCCAAGCAGGGCCTGTTCCGCGACAAGGGCGCGATCCTGGAACTGGCGCTGGGGCTGGTGGTGTTCACCGTGGTCGGCGCCGGTTTCCTGATCCACTGGATGATTCCGGCGATGCCGCTGGCGGTGGCGTTCGCGCTGGCCGCGGTGGTGTCGCCGACCGATCCGATCGCGGTGTCCTCGATCGCGGCGCGCGCGCCGATCCCGAAGCGGCTGATGCACATCCTGGAGGGCGAATCGCTGCTCAACGATGCGTCGGGCCTGGTCTGCTTCCAGTTCGCGGTGGCCGCGGCGATGACCGGCGCGTTCTCGCTGGCCGACGCCTCGCTGACCTTCCTGTGGGTGGCGCTGGTCGGCGTGGCCTCCGGCGTCGGCGTGACCCTGGGCGCGAGCCTGGCGCAGCGCTGGATCTGGCGCCAGGTGGGCGAGGAGCCCGGCGCGGCAATCCTGGTCAACCTGCTGCTGCCGTTCGCCGCCTACCTGCTGGCCGAGGCGATCAACGCCTCCGGCATCCTCGCCGCGGTCGCCGCCGGCATCAGCATGAGCTACGTGGAACTCAGCGGCCGCGCCCCGGGCAGCATGCGCGTGCAGCGCTCGGCAGTGTGGGACATGGTCCAGTTCACCCTCAACGGCATCATGTTCGTGCTGCTCGGCGAGCAGTTGCCGGGGATCGTGCAGGGCGCGGTGCACAACATCGACGAGGCCGGGCACCTCAATCCGTGGTGGCTGCTGGGCTATGCGCTGGCGATCTATGTCGGCCTGCTGTTGCTGCGCTTCGTGTGGGTGTGGCTGTCGCTGCGCTGGAACCTGCTCAAGGCGCGGCGCCGCGGCGAGGCGCGTCTCAGCCCGCCGTGGCGGATCGTCGTGGCGGCCTCGCTGGCCGGCGTGCGCGGCGCGATCACCCTGGCCGGCGTGCTGACCCTGCCGCTGCTGCTGCCCAACGGCGCCGCGTTCCCGGCGCGCGACCTGGCGATCTTCCTGGCCAGCGCGGTGATCGTCACCTCGCTGCTGGTCGCCAGCGTGGCGCTGCCGCGGCTGCTGCGCGGCCTGGAATTGCCGGAGGAACCCAGCGACCGCCTGGAGGAGGACCTGGCCCGGCGCGAATCCTCGCGCGCGGCGCTGGCGGCGGTAGAGAAACTGCGGCAACGGCTGGCGCAGGACAGCGAGCACGCCGATCTCTACAACGAGGCGGCGACCCGGGTCAGCGCCCTGTACCAACGCCACCTCGACCACGGCGAGGCGATGGAGAGCGACCCGGAAGAGGCGCGGCGGCTGGACGACGTGCTGCGCCAGCTGCGCCACGCCGGCCTGCAGGCCGAACGCCAGGAGCTGTTCAAGCTGACCCGCCAGCGCAAGATCTCCGACGAGATCGCGCGCCGGCTGATCCGCAACCTGGATCTGCTGGAGGCGCGGCGGAAGAATTGAAGAGGGGCCGGGATTGGGGATTCGGGAGTGGGGATTCGCAAAAGCGGGTTTGCGACGGATCGGGCGCCTGCACGCGCCACCCACGCGCGATTGCTAGGCTGCTGCCAATCCCTACTCCCGAATCCCCAATCCCGGCCTTTCAGACTATCCCGCATACGGGAGACTGCTTCCGCACATCGCGGTTTATCGGGGTGAAGCGATTCTCTACCCTGTCGGGCGTTCGTCGCGGCGCCCGTTCCGACCTGCCGCGCAAGGAGTTCGTGTGTCGCCGATCATTTCCATCCAGCAGCTCACCAAGACCTACGCCGGCGGCTTTCAGGCGTTGAAAGGCATCGATCTGGACATCCGGCGCGGCGAGATCTTCGCCCTGCTCGGTCCCAACGGCGCCGGCAAGACCACGCTGATCAGCGTGGTCTGCGGCCTGGTCAATCCCAGCTCCGGCACCGTGCTGGCCGACGGCCACGACATCGTGCGCGACTACCGCGCCGCGCGCGCCAAGATCGGCCTGGTGCCGCAGGAACTGGCCACCGATGCGTTCGAGACGGTGTGGGCGACGGTGCGCTTCAGCCGCGGCCTGTTCGGCAAGCCGAAGAACCCCGCCTACCTGGAGCAGGTGCTGCGCGAACTGTCGCTGTGGGACAAGCGCGACAGCAAGATTTCCACCCTGTCCGGCGGCATGAAACGGCGCGTGCTGATCGCCAAGGCGCTGGCGCACGAACCGAGCATCCTGTTCCTGGACGAACCTACCGCCGGCGTGGACGTGGAGCTGCGCCACGACATGTGGCAGATGGTGCGGCGCCTGCGCGAGCAGGGCACCACCATCATCCTGACCACGCATTACATCGAGGAAGCCGAGGACATGGCCGACCGGGTCGGGGTGATCAACCGCGGCGAACTGGTGCTGGTGGAGGACAAGCGCACGCTGATGCGCAAGCTCGGCAAGAAGCAGCTGGCGCTGACCCTGCAGGCACCGCTGTCGGCATTGCCCGCGGCGCTGGCCGCGCAGCCGCTGGAACTGTCCGCCGACGGCGCCGTGCTGACCTACACCTACGACGTGCAGGCCGAGCAGACCGGCATCGGCAGCCTGCTGCGGCAACTGGAGGAGCATGGCGTGGAGATCAAGGACCTGCATTCCAGCGAGAGCTCGCTGGAGGAGATCTTCGTCAACCTGGTGCGCCCGGCCGCCGGCCGCACGGAGGCGCGCGCATGAACCTGCATGCGATCGCCGCGATCTACCGTTTCGAGATGGCGCGCACTTTCCGCACGTTGACCCAGTCGATCGCCTCGCCGGTGCTGTCGACCTCGCTCTACTTCGTGGTGTTCGGCGCGGCGATCGGCTCACGCATGGGCGCCATCGACGGCATCAGCTACGGCGCCTACATCATTCCCGGGCTGGTGATGCTGTCGCTGCTCAACGAGAGCGTGTCCAACGCCTCGTTCGGCATCTACATGCCGCGCTGGGCCGGCACCATCTACGAGGTGCTGTCGGCGCCGGTGGCGTGGTGGGAGGTGGTGATCGGCTATGTCGGCGCGGCGGCGAGCAAGTCGGTGATGCTCGGCCTGCTGATCCTGCTCACCGCGCGCGCGTTCGTGCCGTACGAGATCGCGCATCCGCTGTGGATGTTCGGCTTCCTGGTGCTGACCGCGCTGACCTTCAGCCTGTTCGGCTTCATCATCGGCATCTGGGCCGACGGCTTCGAGAAGCTGCAGGTGATCCCGCTGATGGTGGTGACCCCGCTGACCTTCCTCGGCGGCAGCTTCTATTCGATCGGCATGCTGCCGCCGCTGTGGCAGCAGATCAGCTGGTTCAACCCGGTGGTGTACCTGGTCAGCGGCTTCCGCTGGGCCTTCTTCGGCAAGGCCGACGTGCACATCGCGGTCAGCGCGAGCATGACCGCGGTGTTCCTGGCGCTGTGCCTGCTGGTGGTCTGGGCGATCTTCCGCAGCGGTTACCGGCTCAAGTCCTGAGCCGGTGGCGGAGCGCCTCGCAAGGTCGTCGGCCTGCGGCGCGCTGCATCCGCAGGACCATCAAGGTGTCATTGGTGGCCGCCACCGCCGATCATCATCGGCATGGATGCGGCCGCTGGCCGCTGCCGGCAGCGTGGCGAGCGCACGATGCCGCGCGCTCGCCGCGCCTGCGCGGTCAGTTGGTTTCGAGGTAGTAGGCCTCGACCGCGCCCTTGATCTTCATCGTCATCGGATTGCCGCGGCGGTCGCGGGCCTTGCCGACCTGCACGCGGATCCAGCCTTCGCTGATCGAATATTCCTCCACGTTGTCGCGCTCCACGCCGTTGAAGCGGATGCCGACGCCGCGCGCCAGCGCCTCGGCGTCGTGGAACGGGCTCTGCGGGCTGATCGCCAGGTGATCGGGAGGGGTATCACTCATCGTCATGGGTTCGCTTGGCGGCGAGGGGCGCCGTCTTCCGGGTGCGAAGGATAAACGTCTGCGGCGTCGCTGCCGAGTTTCGCCGCGCTTCCGTCGTTGCGCCGGGCGCGGCACACTGCGCATCCCGCACTGCCGATTCGCCGCCATGCCTGACAACAGCGCCGACTACGAAGACCCCGACGACCTCGGCGGCGACCTGGACGACGACGATCCGGATACCCAGCAAGGGCTGATCTGGAACCTGCTGCTGCTGATCAATCCTGGCGACGACGAGACCGCGCTGCACCAGTTCAACGCCTACCGCGAGGCGGCGGGCGATGGGGACAGCGACGGCGACGGCTGGCTGTGGACGTTGAAGGACGCCATCGATTGGACCTCCGGTTTCTACGTGGACGGCGGCGACAGCGAAGCGCTGATCGGCGCGATCAACGAACTGGCCGCGCGCTGGAACCTGCGCATCGACTGGGGCGGCGACATCGACGACGAGGACTTTCTCGGCGCCCACGACACCGCCTCGCTGCTGGCGGTGGCGTACGACCGTCTGCGCGAGTACGGCTACAGCCTCTGGTGCTGGGACACCGGCGGCGACGACCGCGCCGGCTGGATGGCGCTCAGCCGCGACGACGAGGACATGCAGCGCCTGGCCGCGATCCTGGGCATCGACCTGCGCCCGGGCAGCGATCCGTTCTAGGCGTGCCCCGCCGGGCATCGGTGACTGGCGTTGCGGCCTTGTATGCCAAACATTCGCAGCCTCCTGTGGGAGCGACTTCAGTCGCGACGAGCGAAGCGGTGGATTTATCCGGCTGCGGATGCAGTCGGGACTGAAGTCCCTCCCACAGTGCACCCAGCAGCCTGCCGCAAGCCCCCCCTGTAGGAGCGGCTTCAGCCGCGACGAACGAAGCCGGAATCGCGCCGCCCGTAACGAATGTCGGGGCTGAAACCCCTCCTACAATGCACCAGCAAGCATCCGCAGCTCCCTGGGGGAGCGACTTCAGTCGCGACGAGCGGAGCGTCGGATTTATCCGGCTGCGAATGCAGTCGAGACTGAAGTCCCTCCCACAATGCACCCAGCAGCCCGCCGCAAGCCCCCTGTAGGAGCGGCTTCAGCCGCGACCACAAAGCCGGAATTGCACCGCCTTCGGCGAATGTCGGGGCTGAAGCCCCTCCTGCAATGCACCAGCAACCATCCGCAGCCCCTGTGGGAGCGACTTCAGTCGCGACGAGCGGAGTCGCGAGACGCAAGCGCGCCGGACATCGCCGGAAGCGCTGGCCGAATTCATCCGCAAGCCCGGCCGCTGCAATACGCCTGACTCCGATGCCGCCCCAACTCTTCAATCGGCCTCGCCGCGTGCCTGCGCACGGGCCTGGCGAATCAGCGCCTTCATCAGTGCGCGATCGGTGTGCCGGGACACCGGCACCGCGCCGAGCCGGATCGCTTCGTCGCGCAAGGCGGCAGGCACGTCGTAGTGCGCGCCGCTGAGCTTGTTCTGGAAGGCGCGACGGGGAATGCCCAGCCGCGCCGCCATCGCATGCAGCTCGTCCAGCGTATCGGCAAGCAGGTGTCCCCAGCGCTGGCCGCGCCAGGGATGCACCGCATCGTCGATGTAGACCGCCATCGCGCCGATCAGGCTGGCTTGTGCTTGCCGTCGGCGTCCGTTTCGGCGTCCGGGGTCGCCGAAGCGTCGCTTTCCGCCTTGCCCGCCGCTGCCTCGGCATCCGCGTCATCGGCAGCCGCGTCGCCCGCCTCGGCACCGCCATCTTCTTCGTCGGTCGCGCCGTCATCGCCTTCGGCGAACTCGGCGACCAGTGCGTCCAGATACTCGTCCGCGGTCTTGCCCTCGTCGGCGGCCAGGTCGTCGATCATCTGCTGCAGCTGGGTCGAGTAGTCCAGGGTGATGGTCTTGCCTTCCTGCTCCTGCAGGTTGGCCAGATGCTTGAGCATCGCGAGCATCGGCACCGGATTGTCGGCGTTGCCCATGGTCTGGCCGCCGACCGACAGCAGCCATTCGGTACCTTGCAGGCCGATCGCGGCCAACACGCGGCCGCTCTCGTCCTGCAGCACGGCGTGGTTGGCGATGGGCTGCTCGCGGCCCAGTCGGGCGAAGGCGCGCTTGGGTTGTTGCTTCTTGCGCTTGTCGCGCTTGGCTTTGGATTGCTTGGACACGTTCGTCTCGCTCGCGGAGTGATCGCCATTGTAAGCGGGGCGGCCGGGCATGACCTTCGGCAGGCTTGACTACATGTGTAGGTATCACTAGTTTGACTACAGCTGTAGTTATCCAGTCTGCCATCGATGCCTGATGCGCGCGTCGCAGCGTCGTAGCCGCGGAAGCAGGTGCGCCTGCGCCGCGATCGGCAACGCGCGCCGTACCGACCCGTGGTTCGCGTTGGCATCAGGGCCGCTGGTTACTACGGCGCAGGCCATCGCTTCGTCCATCCGCCATGCCGCCAGGAGATCCGCCATGTTGCACTCGAACCGTCCACATTGGCGCCGCGGCGCCGCATTGCTGGTCCTGGCCGGCGCCACTGCCGGTGCGATCGCGTCCGTGCAGGCGCGCGCCCAGGCTGTGGTCAGCGACATCGCCGAACCGGCCGAGCCGGCGTCGCTCGCAGCGCCGCCTGCTCCACCCGTGCCTGTGGTCCCGCCGGTACCGCCCGCGCCCATCGCCGGCGTGCATCACCTGACGAGCAGTTCCAGCATCACTACGTTGTCGGACGACCGCCGCAACGCATCGGTGCTGTTCGAAAAGTCCAGCACCGACATGTACGGCAGCAGCGACGACCTGCGCGAGGCGCGGCGCGCGCGCCACGGCGACGAGACGCTGTGGTGGATTCGCCGGGACGGCAAGCGCTACGTGGTACGCGATGCGGCCACGATCCAGCAACTGAAGGCCGCCTACGCGCCGGTCGAGGCGCTGGGGCGGCAACAGGGCGAACTGGGCGAGCGGCAGGGGCAGCTGGGCAGGCGCCAGGGCGAGATCGGTCGGCAGCAGGGCGTCATCGCACAGGGGCAGGCAAGCCAGGCCATGCAAGAGGCCAGGCTCGCCAGCGAGCAGGCGCGGCTTGCCGCCAGCGGCGGCCAGGCCGCTGCCCGCTCCGCGGCACGCACCGATGCCGCGCACGCGGACTTCGCGCAGCAGATGGCCGCACTGGAAACGCGCCAATCGGCATTGGCCGAACAACAGGAAGACCTGGCCCGGCAACAGGAAGTGCTGGCAAAGCGCCAGCAGGTCGCCAGCGCAGCGTTGCAACGCGACATGGAACGCATCATTCGCCAGGCGATCGCGCAGGGCGTGGCGCAACCGCTGCCGCAGTGAGAAGCGCTGCGGCGCGTAGCTGGTGATTCGGCGAGGTTGAAGTCCCCTACAGCGCATCCGACAAGTTTGCCGCGCGCTCCTTGTAGGAGCGGCTTCAGCCACGACGAACGAAGTCAGGAGCCCGACGCCGCTGGGTTGTCTGTCGGGGTTGAAACCCCTCCTACAGTGCGCCCTGTAAGTTAGCCGCGGGCTCTTGTAGGAGCCCTTGTAGGAGCGGCTTCAGCCGCGACGAAAGAAGTCCGGAGCCACGACGCCGCTGCTTGTTTGCCAGTTGAATTCCCCGTGCAATGCAATCAGCACCATAGCCGCGAGCTTCTTGCAGAAGTCGCTCGCGACCTGGCTTGATCACCATAGCTCCAGCCGTGGCTGGAGCCTCCGCAGCTCGGGTACAACCCGCGAGGAAAAAGCCTCAGCGTTGCGCCGGACTCTCGCCGTTAGCGGCCGTTGCCGTTGCCGCCGACGGCAACGCACCGCTGCGCGGCGTGTTGCCGGTGACGCTATTGACCGCGCGGATCGCTTCGCGGGCGGCGTCGGCCGCGGCCTCGGGCGAGGTGGTGCGCGGCGGCGCGATCGTTACCGTCGCTGGCTTGGCGGCGCTTGCCGCTGGAGCAGCGGCATTCGCAGCCGGAGTCGCCGTCGCAGCCGGAACCGCGGCAGCAGTCGTCGCCCGCACCGGCGCAGCGCCAGCGGCGGCCGCAGCACCAGCACTCAAGTCCGGCACCTTGGTGTCGGCATCGTTCTGCCGCTGGCCCAGCGCCACGGCGTGATCGCTGCCGGCCAGCGCCGCGTCCTCGGCGTCCTTGGTCATCACCACGATGCTGATGCGGCGGTTGATCGGGTTGTCCGGATTCTGCTTGTCGAACAGCACCGAGGACGACAGGCCGACCACGCGCGACACCTTGTCCTCGCCCATGCCGCCAGCGACCAGCTCGCGCCGCGCCGCATTGGCACGGTCCGCGCTCAGCTCCCAGTTGCTGTAGCCGTTCTTGCCGCTGTACTGGGTGACGTCGGTGTGGCCGGTGATGCTGATGTGGTTGGGCACTTCGTTGATGAAGGCGGACAGCTCGTGCAGGATGTCGCGGGTATAGGGCTTGAGCACCGCGCTGCCGATGTCGAACATCGGCCGGTTCTCCTTGTCCACGATCTGGATGCGCAGGCCGTCAGGGGTCAGGTCCAGCAACAGCTGGTCCTTGAACGGTTCCAGCGCCTGGCTCTTGTCGATCGCTTCCTTCAGGTCCTGCATCAGCGTTTCCAGGCGCTGCTTTTCCTTCTCGCGTTGCGTCGTCTTGCTTTCCGTGTCGCCCGCCAGGCTCTTGCTGCCGAACGGATCCTTGTTGTTGCCGCGCTGGATGTCCGCGCTGCCGCCGAGCTTGATCATCGAGGTGCTGGCGCCGCCGGGACCGGCCATGCCAGGACTCGGCGCCGGGCTCTTGCCTTCCAGCGGGCTGGGATTGCGGAAGTATTCGGAGATCGCCATGCGCTGTTCCTTGGTGGTGGCCGCGACCAGCCACAGCACCAGGAAGAACGCCATCATCGCGGTCACGAAGTCGGCGAACGCCACCTTCCAGGCGCCGCCATGATGGCCGCCGCCCTGGACCTTCTTGACCCGGCGGATGACGACGGTAGCTTTGGCTTCGGGCATGGCGGCAGCGCTACTTGATCGTCTTCAGGTGCGTCTCGAAGTCCGAGAAGCTCGGCCGCACGTTGCTCGGCAGGGTCTTGCGCGCGAACTCCAGCGCGATCTTCGGGTTGTAGCCGCGCAGGCAGGCCAGCAGTGCGGTCTTCACCGACTCGAAGATGCGACTGTCCTGTTCGGCGCGCGCTTCCATCGCCGCCGCCAGCGGGGCGACGAAACCATAGGCCAACAGGATGCCGAGGAAGGTGCCGACCAGCGCGGCGCCGACGTGGTGGCCGATCTCTTCGATCGGGCCGCCGATCGAGCCCATGGTGATGACGATGCCCAGCACCGCGGCGACGATGCCGAAGCCGGGCAGGCCGTCGGAGACCTTGCTCAACGCATGCGCCGGCGCCATCGCCTCGTGGTGGTGCTTCTCCAGCTCCAGTTCCAGCAGCGGCTCCAGTTCGTGCGGCTCGATGTTGCTGCCGATCATCAGGCGCAGGCAGTCGGTGATGAAGTCGAGCAGGTGGTGGTCGGCCAGCACTTTCGGGTAGTTGCTGAAGATCGCGCTGTCGGCCGGTTTCTCCACGTGGTCTTCCAGCGCCATGAAGCCGTCGCGCCGCGCCTTGTTCAACAGTTCGTAGATCAGGGTCAGCGTGGCGCGGTAGTCGTCGGCCTTGTACTTCGGGCCCTTGAACACGCCGGCGACGTCGGCAAGGGTGGCCTTGACGATCTTGCCGGGCGTGCTGACCAGGAACGCACCCAGCGCCGCGCCGCCGATGATCATCAATTCGTACGGCTGCCATAGCGCGCCGAGCTTGCCGTGCGAGAGCACGTAGCCGCCGACCACGCTGATGATGACGACAAGGAAGCCAACAATGATGAGCATGGCGGAAGCAGCCTGCGAGCCGGAACGGGGATACCTCCATTTCGGCCCGGCGGCGGCTTTCTGAAGGCGGCGGCCTTGCCGCATCCGCGTGAAGACGCATGTGAAGACGCTAGGTTTGCCCTCGCTGCGGCGACGTACGCCGGCGTCTGGAGGCCTGGCTTCCGCCGGTCGCGCCGCTGCCTTGCTACGTTACCTTGAGCGTATCGCGTTGCCCGAACGGCCACGCGTGGCGGCATCATGCGAAGGGTTTCGGTACACGCATACAACACTCAGCACTGTTCACCTCGACCCGATGCATGCGCGGGATACGGCAAGTGCATCGGCAGCACCGGATGGTCGCGCGCAGCCGTACATGCGGCCTGCACCGCTATCGCCGCAGCGTCATGGCATGCGCAGCGCATCGTGCAGGTGCGCGCCCACGGCGGGCGCGGCGTGGAGGGGCTGCGAATCCGCAGCGCTGTGCGGCAGGATCGGCAATCACCCGAAGGGGATGCGCGGGTCCCCCGCGCATCGCGCGGCGCCGGTCAGGCCGGTTCGGCGTCGCCGCCGCCGCGTTGCAACGGGTTCGGCAGCGCCTGGCCCTGTTCGGTGAACTGCAGCGACACCGAGTTCAGGCAATGCCGCTCGCCGCTCGGCGGCGGACCGTCCGGGAACACATGGCCGAGATGGCTGTCGCAGCGTGCGCAGACGATTTCGGTGCGGATCATGCCGTGGCTGGTGTCGCGGATCTCGCGCACGTGGGCCGGATGGTAGGGCGCGAAGAAGCTGGGCCAGCCGGTGCCCGAATCGAACTTGGCGCTGGAACGGAACAGCGGCAACCCGCACAGCCGGCAGCTGTAGACGCCCTCCAGCTTGTTGTCCAAGAACACGCCGCAGAACGGCGCCTCGGTGCCGTGCTGCAGCAGCACCCGCCGCTCCTCGTCGTCGAGTCCGGCGATCAGGCGCTCGCGTTCGGCGGACGTGGGAGGCGTGAGGTCGAATCGGCTCATGGCAGGGGCCTGTAGTGCGGAGGGATGCGCACAAGATGAGGGCGCCGCCGCAGCGATCAAGCTGCAGCGGCGGCATCGACGTGGCGCCGCGGTTGCGCTAGCGTGGGCTTCCCGATCACGGTGCTGTGGAGCGGTTGTGCATCCTTCCCTCGTTCGCATGGCGGCCATCGCGCTGCTGGCACCGGCGCTGGCGACGGCGCAGAGCCTGAATCCGGCCCCGTCGTCGCCGACCGCCACCCGCCAATCGACCGCGCTGGAGTCGGCGCCCGCGCCCAAGGCCGCGCCGGTGCGTTCCAGCCTGGACGACCGCCCGGAGTCCGCGGCGTCGCCCGCGCACAAGCCAGCCAAGGCCAAGCCGGTCCCCGCCAACGACGCCAATGCCGCGGTCGAGCGCCGCCCGGTCAAGCTGTACGACCGCAGCGGCCGGGTCATTCCCGGTGCGGTGCAGGTCGGTCCCAACCGCGTGCTGGACACGCGCAGCGGCCGCTACTACAGCACCGTGCCCAGCGGCGACGGCCAGCGCATCAACGAGTAGGCGCCGCTCGGCGGCCATGGCCGTCGCGTGAAAGCGCGGCAACGGTCCGTCGTCGCGATCCTCACGAACCGCTTCCTAGACTGCGCGACGCAGGCGTTTTGCGGCCTGCGCCGTACCTTCGCTAGGAGAACCGATGAGCAAGCTTCCCGACAACACCCTGGTGGTCGTCGCCGATCGCGTCAGCGCACGCCTGTTCCGCACCAATCTGGCCGGCGAGACCTCGCTGCTGGAGCAGACCGAAGTGCTGACGCCCACCCCGATCGAGGGCGTCGAAGACGGCGACCGGCCGATGACCATGGACGAGGCCGGCTTCGTTCGCCAATTGGCCGAGCGCCTGTACCAGGATGCGCTGCGCAGCGACTTCGAGCACCTGGTGCTGGTCGCCGACCCGCAGACCCTGGGCCAGCTGCGGCCGCTGCTGCACAAGGAAGTCCAGAAGCGGGTGGTGTCGGAGCTGGCCAAGAACCACGCGCATACGTCGCGCGACGAACTGGAAAAGCTGCTGGCGTAAGCGCGTCTGTTGCGCAGGGCGCAGCCTCGCGAACCCAAACTCCGCGAGACGCTTTCGCGCCGTACCCTCACCCCAACCCCTCTCCCGGTGGGAGAGGGGCTCATTCTCAGTCGGCGATCGGCAGGCTCAGCGTTTCCTTCACCTCTTCCATCACGATGTAGCTCTTGGATTCGCGCACATGCGGCAGGGTCAGCAAGGTGCTGCCTAGCAGCTTGCGGTACGAGGCCATCTCGCTGATCCGCGCCTTGAGCAGGTAATCGAAGTCGCCGGACACCAGATGGCACTCCAGCACGTTGGGCAGCTTCAACGCCGCGCGGCGGAATTCCTCGAAGATGTCGCCGGACTTGTAGGCCAGGCTGATCTCCACGAACACCAGCAGGCTGGCCTTGAGGAAGTGCGGGTCCAGCCGCGCGTAGTAGCCGGTGATGGCGCCGTCGCGTTCCAGCCGGCGTACCCGCTCGGTGCACGGCGTGGTCGACAGGCCGACCCGCTCGCCCAGTTCGGTGAAGGAAATACGCCCTTCCTGCTGCAGAATGCGCAGGATCTTGCGGTCGATCTTGTCCAGTTCGCGGGCGCGTGCGGCCATGGCGCGGGTCTCGGTGGGCTGGGGCAGGGGATTGACCTGCGAGGTATCGGAAAATCAGGGAAAAATCCTGGCTTGTGCTTCCTATACTGCCCCTAAACCCATCCGTGGCGCCATTCAGCCAGGGATTTGATCCGACAGAGGTAAGCGCATGCGGGTTCTGGTTCTCGGCAGCGGTGTGATCGGCACGACCACGGCGTGGTATCTGGCGCGCAGTGGCTGCGAGGTGACGGTGGTCGATCGCCAGCCCGCGGCCGCGCTGGAGACCAGCTATGCCAATGCCGGGCAGGTGTCGCCCGGCTACGCCTCGCCGTGGGCCGCCCCCGGGGTGCCGCTGAAGGCGCTGAAATGGCTGTTCCAGCGCCATGCGCCGCTGGCCATCACGCCCACCGGCGACATCCACCAGTACCTGTGGCTGGCGCAGATGCTGCGCAACTGCACCGCCGAGCGCTATGCGATCAACAAGGCGCGCATGGTGCGGCTGTCCGAATACAGCCGCGACTGCCTGGACCAGCTGCGCGCCGACACCGGCATCGAATACGAAGGCCGCCAGCTCGGCACCACCCAACTGTTCCGCACCCAGGCGCAGCTGGACGGCGCGGCCAAGGACATCGAGGTGCTGCGCGAGTACGGCGTGCCCTACGAACTGCTCGACCGCGCCGGCATCGCCCGCATCGAGCCGGCGCTGGCCAGCGCCCCGGCCACCCTGGTCGGCGCGCTGCGCCTGCCCAACGACCAGACCGGCGACTGCCGCCTGTTCACCCAGCGCCTGGCCGCGCTGGCTGCCGCGGCCGGCGTGCAGTTCCGCTACGGCGAAACGATCGACGGCCTGCTCGCCGACGGCGACCGCCTCGACGGCGTGCGCATCGGCGGCCGCCTGGAGCGCGCCGACCGCTACGTGGTCGCGCTGGGCAGTTATTCTCCGCAGCTGCTCGCGCCGCTGGGCATCCGCCTGCCGGTGTATCCGTTGAAGGGCTATTCGCTGACGTTGCCGATCCGCGACGCGGCGCTGGCCCCGATGTCCACGATCCTCGACGAAACCTACAAAGTCGCGATCACCCGCTTCGACCAGCGCATCCGCGTCGGCGGCATGGCCGAACTGGCCGGCTTCGACCTGTCGCTGCCGGCGCGGCGCCGCGCCACCCTGGAAAACGTAGTGAACGACCTGTACCCGCGCGGCGGCGACCTGGCCCGCGCCGAATTCTGGACCGGGCTGCGCCCGGCCACGCCCGACGGCACTCCGGTGGTCGGCGCCACCGGCTACCGCAACCTGTTCCTCAACACCGGCCACGGCACCCTCGGCTGGACCATGGCCTGCGGCTCCGGTCGCTACCTGGCCGACCTGATCGCCCAGCGCCAGCCGCAGATTAGCGGCGAGGGCCTGGACATCTTCCGTTATTCGCGCGGCGCCTCGGCGCCCGTCGCAGAGGCAAGTTCGTGCGTCCAGCCCGTGCGTTGATCGATCTGCAGGCGCTGCGCCACAACTACCGCCTGGCCCGGCGCCTGGGCGGCGGCAAGGCGCTGGCGGTGGTCAAGGCCGATGCCTACGGCCACGGCGCGGTGGCCTGCGCGCGCGCGCTGGAAGCGGAGGCCGACGGCTTCGCGGTGGCCTGCATCGAGGAGGCGCTGGAACTGCGCCAGGCCGGCATCGCCGCGCCGATCCTGTTGCTGGAAGGCTTCTTCGACGCCGACGAACTGCCGCTGATCGCCGAGCACCGGCTGTGGTGCGCGGTGGCCTCGCCGTGGCAGGTGGAGGCGATCGCCGCCTACGCCGCGCCGCAGCCGCTGTGCCTGTGGCTGAAGCTGGACAGCGGCATGCACCGGCTGGGCCTGGCGCCGGACGAATTCCGTGCCGCGCACGCGCGGCTGAGCGCGCTGCCGCAGGTCGAACGGCTGGTGCTGATGAGCCATTTCGCGCGCGCCGACGAGCTGGACAGCGCGCGCACCCTGGAGCAGGCCGAGGTGTTCCGCCAGGCCACCGCCGGTCTGGCGGGCGAGACCAGCCTGTGCAATTCGCCGGGCCTGCTGGGCTGGCCGCAACTGCACAGCGACTGGGGCCGCCCCGGGCTGATGCTGTACGGCGCCGACCCGTTCGCCGCCGGCGCCGAGCTGCCGGGCGAGCTGCGCCCGGTGATGACCTTGCAGTCGCGGGTCATTGCGGTGCGCGAGCTGGCGACCGGCGAGCCGGTGGGCTACGGCGCGCGGTTCGTCGCGCCGCGGCCGACCCGGGTCGGCGTGGTGGCGATCGGCTATGCCGACGGCTATCCGCAGTTCGCGCCGAACGGCACGCCGGTGCTGATCGACGGGTCACCCGGCGCGCTGATCGGGCGCGTGTCGATGGACATGCTGACCGTGGACCTCACCGACCACCCGCAGGCCGGGCTCGGCAGCGAGGTGCAGCTGTGGGGCGCGCAGCCACGCATCGATACCCTGGCCGCGCGCTGCAGCTCCAGCGCCTACCGCCTGCTGTGCGGCCTCAAGCGCGCGCCACGCCAGTACCTGGACGGCTGAGCGGCTCGCCCGCGCCTACCGGCACAGCGCAGCGTTTTTGCAGGAGCGGCCTCGGCCGCGACCTGCGCAGCGATAGTCTTCGGTGTCGGATACCGCCGGCACCGAAGCGCCTCCTGCAGCACCCAGGCTGCCGGCCGCAGGCGACTGTGGGAGCGACTTCAGTCGCGACGAGCGGAGCGGTGGATATGCCGCGACCGGATAGCGTCGGGCACCTCAAGTCGCTCCGCAGTGGAAGCGCGTCGCAGCCTAGTGTTCTGCGCTCTTCTGTAGGAGCGGCTTCAGCCGCGACAAACGACCGCCCGAAGGCAAACCACCCGCTCAGCGCTCGGCCACCGCCGCCTTGTCGCGGAACTGGCGGCGCAGCCAGTCGTCGATCATCCGCTTCTCGTAGCGCAGCGGATCGGTGTTCAGGCCGATCGAGCTGTTCATCAGGTAGCTGCTGTCGAGCAGCTTGCGCTCGCCCTGCTCCAGCACCTGTCCGTCGGCGCCGTACAGGGTGAAATTCAGGCTGATCCGCGGCGGATAGATGTCGCGCATCACCCGCACGTCGTTCCATTGCGGGCCGTGCCAGCCCTCATAGTCGCCGGCACGCTTGATGTCGGTCAGCTCCACGTCCATTCGCTGGCCGGGCGCCAGCTGCTTGCTGGCGCGCTGCTGCAGGTAGTCGGCCAGGTCGCGCACCCAGTCGCCACGCTGCGCTTCCCAGCGATTGCGGCTGTAGCGCAGTTCGCTGAAGGTGGCGGGGTCGGTCCAGCGCACCTGCACCGGGCTGTCGCCTTCGGTGCTGCGCGGGGCCTGCGGATCGGTGACGTTGCGGACTTCGGCGGAGGCGCCGCCCGCCACCAGGCAGGCCAGGGCCAGCGCCGTCCAGGCATATCGGATCTTCATCGCGGATCTCCACGGAAACGGCCACACCAGTGTGTGCCTGCGCGGGCGCCGCCGCAATCGCGCCGCGGCCGTTGGCGGCCTTCGTTCTCCGCCGGTTCATGGGCCGCGGCATGTGACATGCGGTTCACGCTGCGTCGCCGCCTGCTTCACGCTGGCCGCGCGACCATGCGCACATTCGCAAATGACCACGATTCGGGGATCGCATGAAGATGCCGCTGTTCCACCAGGCCCACGCAGCGACGGACGTCCGCCTGCAGTTCATCGACTGGGCCAAGCGGCACGGACACAGCCCGGCGAGCGGCGCGGCCAGCTTCGTCGATCAGCAGGCGGACCTGGATGCGGCCGCGCGCCACCTGCGCCTGAATCCGGGCGAAGACGTGCGCCAGGAACTGCGCCGCTACCTGGCCTCGCTGGGCGAGCAGCAGGACGTGGCGGTGCAGTTCCCGCCGATCTATGCCTACCGCAGTCCGCAGGGGCAAGCCTTCCGCTACTCGCTGACCCTGGTCTTGGCCGAGAGCGGGGTCGAATGGAAGGCGCGGGTCTGGACCGGCCTGGAGTACCTGGGCCTGATCGTCGGCCGCGGCGCCGGCCCGCGCGCCAACTACACGCGCCTGGCGCGGATGGCGGTGGAGCACGAACTGGCCAGCGACAGCCCGCGTTTCACGCTGGGCTAGAGAACAGGAGACCGCGCATGTCCTACGCCATCTCGCCCGACGACGTCACCGCGCCCGAACAGTGCCGGCAGCAATGCCGCGAACTGGGTGTGGCGCGGGTGCAGCAACTGTTGGACCAGTCGCCACCGCCGTCGTGGCGGCAGGAGGCCGAACGCTGGCTGGACGAGCAGGCGCTGCGCAGCGCGCGGTTGACCCAGTGGGGCGTCATCGCCGGTATCGCGCTGTCGCTGCTGGGGATCGTGCTCGTCGTCGCTTTCCTCTGGTGACCCAGCCTCGCTTCGGCGCCGACCGGCCTGGCCGGCTTGACGGCGGCGGAGCGGCTTAACAAGATGCGGGGTCAGTCGCGCTGTGCCGGTCTGAGCATCTCCGGTCCTGAGCCATCGTCATCGCGCCGCAGGCGCGGAGCGCGTCGCCGCCTCTGCCACCGCAGGCCGTCTCCAGAGCAAATTCCCTCATGCATGTCAGCACCGAATCCTCTCCCACGACGCGCGCGCAGGCGGCGGACCTGAACTACCGCGAGATCTTCGACAAGATCGACTCCGGTTTCTGCGTGGTGCAGGTGCTGTTCGACGAAGCCCAGCGCGCGGTCGATTACGTGTTCCTGGAGGTCAATCAGGCTTTCGAGCGCGAGACCGGCATGCGCGACGTGATCGGCCGGCGCATGCGCGAGCTGTCGCCGACCCACGAGGAACACTGGTTCCGCGTGTACGGCGGGATCGCGCTGAGCGGGCGCCCGGCCAGGTTCGAGAACTATGCGACCGCGCTGGGCCGCTGGTGGGCGGTGGACGCGTTCCGCATCGGCGCGCCGGAGCGGCATCTGGTCGCGGTGCAGTTCCTCGACATCACCGAACGCAAGCGCGTGGAACGCGATCTGGCCGAGAGCGAGGCGCGCTTCAGCGCGCTCGCCGAGGGCCTGCCGATGCCGGTCTGGGTGCTGGACGCCACTGGCCAGTTGCGTTTCACCAATACCGCCTACGCCGAATTCTTCGGCATCGACCTGCAGGCCGACGAGGCGCGGCCGGGTTGGGGCGATGTGCTGCATCCGCAGGACGCCGGCGTGTTCGCCTTCGAGTTGCGCAGCGCGCTGGACGAACAACGCAACCTGCGCGCGCTGGTGCGCGCGCGCCGCCACGACGGCGCGTGGCGCTGGGTGGAGATGACCGCGGTGCCGCGCTATTCGGCCGAGGGCACGTTCATCGGCCTGGCCGGCAGCAGCCCGGACGTCACCGAGCGCCGCGACATCGAACTGGCGCGCGAGCAGTTGCTGGAATCCGAGCGCAGCGCGCGCAATGCCGCCGAGAGCATGGCGCGGCTGAAGGACGAATTCCTGGCCACGCTGTCGCACGAGCTGCGTACCCCGTTGACCACCATCCTGGGCTGGAGCGACCTGCTGCTGCAGCGCTTGCCGCCGGGCGATCCGAGCAGCAAGGGCCTGTCGGTGATCGCCAGCAGCGCGCGTGCGCAGCAACGGCTGATCTCGGACATGCTCGACCTGAGCAGCATGCTGCTGGGCAAGGTGCAGCTGGAAATCGAGGCGCTGGACCTGGCCGAGCAGGTGCGCGAGGCGCTGCGCGCGCAGGAGCCCGCGGCCGAAGGCAAGGACCAGGCGCTGACCCTGCGCGAGCCGGCGCAGCGGTGCCTGGTGCTGGGCGATGCCACGCGCCTGCAGCAGGTGTTCTGGAACCTGTTGTCGAACGCGATCAAGTTTACCCCGGCGCATGGGCGTATCGAACTGGCGATCGACCTCGATGCCGATGGCGAGCACGTGACGGTGGCGGTGCGCGACTCCGGCGACGGCATTCCGCCGGAATTCCTGCCGCACCTGTTCGGCCGCTTCCGCCAGGCCGACGGCACCACCACGCGCCTGCACGGCGGCCTCGGCCTGGGCCTGGCGATCGTGCAGCAGCTGGTGGAAATGCATGGCGGCCAGGTCAGCGCGGCCAGCGAAGGCCGCGGCTGCGGTTCGGTGTTCACCGTGCGCCTGCCGTTGCACCGCGACACGCCGGGCAAGCGGCCGTTGCGCGAGGTGCGCGCGTTCGCGATGGCCGAGCAGGTGGTGGAAGCGTATGCACTGAAGGGCATGCGGCTGCTGGCGGTGGAAGACCAGCCGGACATGCTTGAGTACCTGCGGCGGCTGCTCGAGGAGCAGGGCGCGGAGGTGGTCACCGCCAGCTCGGCCAGCGAGGCGCTGGCGGTGCTCGACGACGGCGGTCACGCCCGCATCGACGTGATGGTCACCGACATCGGCATGCCGGGCATGGACGGCTACGGCCTGATCCGCACGATCCGCGAGAACATGGGCCTGCAGGCGGCCGAGTTGCCGGCGGTGGCGGTGACCGCGCTGGCGCGCGACGACGATCGTCAGCGTGCCCTGCAATCCGGTTTCCAGGAGCACCTGGCCAAGCCGTACAGCGTGGCGCAGTTGGTGTCCGCGGTGCGTTTCGCGCGGCAGCGCTGATGGCTCTTGTCCGCCGGCTCACGGCGCCGGCGCTACGGTGGGCATACCCCTCGCACGGAGTCGCTCAATGACCAAGTACGCCAAACGTGTCCATACCGACCAGGCGCAGATTCAGGCGCTGGAAGAGCTGGCCGGGCAGCTGCCCGAGCAGTCCAACGTGCACATCGAGCTGGAGGACGGCAGTACCTTCCTCGGCACGGTCACGATCCGCCCCGTCATCCAGCTGTTCCGCGACGCCAACGAGCAGGAGGGCAGCAACGCGCAGGTGCGCATCGACGGGCTGGACGATCCCGCCGAGCATCACTACCTGTGGCTGGACGAGATCCGCAGCGTGCGCCAGCTGCCGGCGCGGCCCTGGGACATCGATCCGCGCGGCGACGCCTCTTGACGCGTCTTTCACTCTTTCGGTGCCGGGGCTGTGCATCATCGGCGTTCCCCCGTGTTCCCGGATATCCAAGACGCATGGCCATGCCTTCGCCGATTCGTGCCCGTTGGGTGTTGTGTGCGCTCAGCGCCGCCCTGCTCGCCGCCTGTGGCGATACCGCCAAGCATTCCATCGAGGAAGGGATGGGGCCCGATCCGGTGCTGCCCGATCCGGTCAAGCGCATGATCCCCACGGTCAAGGTCGCCGAGGTCAAGCGCTGGGCCGACGGCGCCGCGCCGGTGCCGGCCGCCGGCCTGGCGGTGCAGGCCTTCGCCCGCGACCTGGACCATCCGCGCTGGCTGTACGTGCTGCCCAACGGCGATGTGCTGGTGGCCGAGACGGCCGCGCCGCCCGCGCCGGAAAAGGAGAGCAGCGGCCTGCGCGACAAGATCCAGGGCGCGATGATGGCCAAGGCCGGCTCCACCGTGCCCAGCGCCAACCGCATCACCTTGCTGCGCGACGCCGATGGCGACGGCGTGGCCGAGGTCCGCACGCAATTCCTCACCGGGCTGTATTCGCCGTTCGGCATGGCCCTGGTCGGCGACCGCCTGTACGTCGCCAATGCCGACGCGCTGGTCAGCTTCCCGTACAAGGATGGCGATACCCATATCAGCGCGCCACCCAGCTTCGTCGCCAACCTGCCCGGCGGCATCAACCATCACTGGACCAAGAGCCTGGTGGCCAGCCGCGACGGCAACAAGCTCTACGTCGGCGTGGGCTCCAACAGCAATGTCGCCGAGAACGGCATGGACGCCGAGCTCAATCGCGCCGCGATCCTGGAAGTGGACGCCCATAGCGGCGCCACCCGGGTGTTCGCCAGCGGCCTGCGCAACCCGGTGGGCCTGGCCTGGCAGCCCGGCGCGGACACGCTGTGGGTGGTGGTCAACGAGCGCGACGAGATCGGCAGCGATCTGGTGCCCGATTACCTGACCTCGGTGCGCGAAGGCGGTTTCTACGGCTGGCCGTACAGCTATTACGGCCAGCACGTGGACGAACGCGTGCAGCCGCAGAACGCGGAGATGGTGGCCAGCGCGATCAAGCCCGATTACGCGCTGGGCGCGCATACCGCCTCGCTGGGCCTGACCTTCTACGAAGGCGCGCTGCTGCCGCAGGCCTATCGCGGCGGCGCCTTCATCGGCCAGCACGGCTCCTGGAACCGCGATCCGCCGTCCGGCTACAAGGTGATCTATGTGCCTTTCGCCAACGGCAAACCCAGCGGCAAGGCGCAGGACGTGCTGACCGGCTTCCTCGATGCCGAAGGCAAGGCCCAGGGCCGCCCGGTCGGCGTGGCGGTGGACAAGCCCGGCGCGTTGTTGGTGGCCGACGATGTCGGCAACGTCATCTGGCGGGTGACGCCGAAGGCCGGGCAGTAAGTGGGTAGCTGTCCTGCCCGGCTCTCGCAGAGCCGGGCAGCGTGCTGAGCCCCAATGGCCTTCATGGATCGAAATGCCCATGTGGGAGCGACTTCAGTCGCGACGGGCGTTATCGGTAAAGCCCGTCGCGACTGAAGTCGCTCCCACAAATGTCTTTGCATCTGGGTCTAAAGGCCAACTCAGGTACAGGGGCGAGTCGACCAATCCGAAAGCCCGTGTCTCCGCTCAGTGCTCCACCGGTGCCGGTTCCACCCCGAAGCGGCGCGCATAGCCGCGCTCGTTGAACACGCGTTCCACTTCGGTATCGCCCAGTTCGGGTGCCGCATAGACCGCGTACACCACGCTGCCGTCGTCGCGCTCGCCGCGCTGGTGCAGGCGGTAGCGCGGGCGTCCGGTGCCGGTGTTTTCCGGATAGTGCAGCGGCGGTTGGCTGCCTTCCAGATCCACTTCGCTGTTGTCGACGACGCCACCGATGAACACTGCGCGCATATGCCACTCCATCCGTCCGGGTTGACCTGCAGCCTAGGCGCGGCGATGTTGCCATTGCATCAATGATGCGTTCACTTGGCGCAAAACCGGGCCGGCGCCGGGCTGCCGGTAGAATGCGCGCTCCCCGACCGATTCCGATCCCGATGCCGGCTCTGCAAGACGCTCCCCTCGACACCCTGTTCCTGCCCTTCGCCCAAGGCGCGCTGCGCTGGCCGGCCGGCAAGGTGCTGTTCCTGCGCGCGCGCGACGGCTGGGCGCTGCGCCAGCACGCGCAGCCGGCGCAACTGGTGTGCGAGCAGGGCTATCGCCCGTTCGCCGCCGCCCTGGAGCAGGGCGGCTGGCAGGTCCGCGCCGAGGATGCCGACGACCACGACGACGCCGGCGGCTACGCGCTGGTGCTGGTACTGCCACCGCGTCAGCGCGACGAGGCGCGGGCGCTGCTGGCGCGCGCCGTGGCGCTGGCCGCGCCGGGCGGCATCGTGATCGCCTGCCAGTCCAACAACGAGGGCGCCCGCTCCGGCGAGGACGACCTGCAGCAGCTGGCCGGCCTCGGCGGCAAGCTGACCAAGCACCACTGCCGCGCGTACTGGACCGCGCCGCTGCACGGCGGCCACGACGCCGCGCTGCAGCAGCGCTGGGCCAGGCTCGACGCCGTGCGGCCGATCCTGGACGGGCGTTTCCGCAGCCGGCCCGGCGTGTTCGCCTGGGACCGCATCGATCCGGCCTCGGCGTTGCTGGCCGAACACCTGCCGCCCGACCTGGCTGGCCGCGGCGCCGACCTCGGGGCCGGCTACGGCTATCTGTCGGCGGAACTGCTGGCGCGTTGCCCGAAGATCGTCGCGCTGGACCTGTTCGAGGCCGATGCGCGCGCACTGGCGCTGGCGCGCGCGAACCTGGCGCAGGCGCCGGCCGCGGTGGAGATCGGCTTCCATTGGCACGACGTGACCGCCGGGCTGCCGGCACAGTACGACTTCATCGTCACCAACCCGCCGTTCCACGCGCCGGGGCGGATGGAGCGCCCGGACATCGGCCGCCGCTTCATCGCCGTGGCCGCGCAGGCACTCAAGCCCGGCGGAAAGTTGTACTTGGTCGCGAACCGGCACCTGCCGTACGAGGCGGTGCTCGACGCCAGCTTCGGCGAGACCAGCGTGCTCGCCACCCGCGACGGGTTCAAGCTGATCCAGGCGGTGCGCGCCCGCGCCACGGTGCGCCGATGAAGCTGGTCAAGCACCTGGCCAACCTGGGCTACGGCAGCCGCAAGCAGGTCGCCCTGATGTTTCGCGAAGGCCGCATCACCGACCCCGACGGCGAAGTGCTGTACGCCGACGACCAAGTCGAGCACGCCGCGATCCGGGTCGATGGCGAGGCGCTGGACCCGCCGCCGGGGCTGATCCTGGCGCTGCACAAGCCGGTCGGCTACACCTGTTCGACCAAGGATCCGGGCCGCATCGTCTACGACCTGCTGCCGCCGCGTTTCCGTTCACGCTCGCCGCTGCTGTCCACGGTCGGGCGGCTGGATCGCGACACCAGCGGCCTGCTGCTGATGACCGACGACGGCGCGCTGCTGCATCGCATCGTCTCGCCGAAATCGCAGCTGGCCAAGGTCTACGAAGCGACCCTGGCCGAAGACCTGCGCGGCGACGAAGCGGCGCAGTTCGCCAGCGGCACGCTGCTGCTGGACGGCGAGACCACGCCGCTGCTGCCGGTGCAGTTGGAAGTCCTGGGCCCGCGCCAGGCGCGCATCACCCTGTACGAAGGCCGCTACCACCAGGCGCGGCGCATGTTCGCCGCAGTCGGCAACCACGTGCTCGCGCTGCACCGCAGCCGCATCGGCGGTTTCGCGCTGGACGAAACGCTGCCGGCCGGGCAGTGGCGCGCGCTGGACGCGGCGGATCTGGAGCGGGTGTTTGGGGCCGAGATTCGGCAGTAGGGATTGGGGATTGGTAAAAGCGCGGTCGGCGCGCTTTGGCGCCCCTTGCCGTTACCAATCACGAATCCCCAATCACGAATCCCGGCGCTCGAACAAGCGCTTCCACCCGTCCAATCCCAGCTTCTCCAGCGTCTGCAGATTGCGCTCCACGATCACGTCCGCGTCCGGGAACGCGGCCACGGCGCGTTCCACGCTGTCCTCGCGCAGCAGGTGCAAGGTGGGGAAGGGCGCGCGGTTGGTGTAGTTGCCGATGTCGTCCGGCGCGGTGCCGGCGAACTGGTAGTGCGGATGGAAGCTGGCCACCTGCAGGATGCCTTGAAGGTCCAGCGCTTCGACTGCAGCGTCGGCGTTGTCCAGGAAATCGTTGTAGTCCAGGAAATCGCCCAGCACCTGCGGATGCACGATCAACGTGGTGTCGATCTGCTCGGCCGGCGTGTCGCGCAGCAACAGCAGTTCCTCGCTCAATTCCTCCAGCAGGGCCTCGGGCGTGCTCGCGTCGCTGAGCACATAGCGGATCTGCTGCTTGACGTGCACGGCCTTGGCGAACGGGCACAGGTTCAGGCCGATCACCGCGCGTTCCAGCCATTGGCGGGTCAGCGCGATCGGGTCGGCGGCGGGGGCGAGGTCGTTCAAGGCGATTCCGGCGGGCGAGGGCGGGCGGCGATTGGGACGAAACGGCGAAGCGGCTGCGGCGTGCGCCGCCGCGCGCGGCTCAGTCGCGGAAATTCTCGAACTGCAGCGGCAGCTCGAAATCGCTCTTCTTCAGCAGCGCGATCACGTCCTGCAGGTCGTCGCGCTTCTTGCCGCTGATGCGCAGCTTGTCGCCGTTGATCTGCGCTTCCACCTTGAGCTTGGCGTCCTTGATCGCCGCCACGATCTTCTTGGCCAGCTTCTGCTCGATGCCCTGCTTGACCGTGACCTTCTGCCGCGCGCCGGCCAGGTTGGTTTCCACGTCGCCGAATTCCAGGCAGCGCACGTCGATGCCGCGCGCGATCAGCCGCGCGCGCAGGATGTCGGTCATCTGCTTGACCTGGAAGTCGCTCGGCGCGGACTGGTTGATGACCTGGTCGTCGAGCTGGAAGCTGGCCTCCACGCCCTTGAAATCGAAGCGGGTCGACAGCTCGCGGTTCGCCTGGTCGATGGCATTGGTCAGTTCGTGCTTGTCGATTTCGGAGACGACGTCGAAGGAAGGCATGGCAGTTTCTCGGAGAAAGACTCCATATCGTACCGGTCTCGCCGTAGCGCCGCTGGGCGGCGCTGCCGATCGCGGCGATAATCCGCGCATGCCCAGCTCCCGTTCCAATGCCGTGGCCGCCGCCTGGATGATGGCGGCCGTCGCCTGCTTCGCGCTGATGGATGCGGCGATGAAGCTGCTGAGCGCGCACTATCCGGCGCTGCAGGTGGCCACGCTGCGCGGCGGCGCCTCGCTGCCGTTCGTGCTGCTGTGGGTGCTGGCCACCGCCGGGGCGCGTTCGATCCTGCCGGTACGCTGGGGCCTGCATCTGCTGCGCGGCGTGCTCGGCATCGCGATGATCGGCTGCTTCGCCTGGGCGCTGCGCAGCTTGCCGCTGGCCACCGCCTACTCGATCTACTTCGTCGCGCCGCTGCTGGTGACGGCGTTGTCGGTGCCGCTGCTGGGCGAACGCGTCGGCCCGCGGCGCTGGGCCGCGATCGGCATCGGCCTGGCCGGCGTGCTGGTGGTGCTGCGCCCGGGCGTGGGCGGCTTCGTGTCGCTGCCGGGGTTGATGGTGCTGCTGGCGGCCGCCGCCTATGCGCTCGCGGCGGTGCTGGTGAGCCTGCTGGCGCGCACCGAGACCCCGCAGTCGCTGGTGGTCTGGTTCCTGCTGATCATGGCGCTCGGCGCCGGCGCGCTGGCGTGGCCGGCCTGGATCCCGCTGCGCCTGGCCGATGCCGGCTGGATCGCCGCGCTGGGCCTGGCCGGTGCGCTGGGGCAGGTGGCCTTGACCCAGGCGTTCCGCCGCGGCGACGCCTCGCTGATCGCGCCGCTGGAATACAGCGGCCTGATCTGGGTGATTCCGTGGGACTGGCTGCTGTGGCGCAAGCTGCCCGACGCCTGGACCTGGCTGGGCGCGGCGATCATCGTCGCCAGCGGCCTGTACCTGCTGCACCGCGAGCGGGTCCGCGCCACCGAACGGCCGCCGCCGATGGCGCATCCTTAGTTGGCTTCGCGGCCGGCGGCCTTCCAGGCGCAAGCGTTAGAATCGAATGGAATAACGCCTGCAGGCCTGGCCTGCTAGGCTTTGCGCCCCCTTCGCTGCCGGCCCCGCGCGGTGATCCAGTTCGAGCACCTGCACAAGTCCTACCCCGTCGCCGGCCAATCGGTCGTGGCGCTGCATCCGCTCGACCTGGAAATCCGGGCCGGCGAGGTGTTCGGCATCATCGGCCACTCCGGCGCCGGCAAGTCGACCCTGATCCGGCTGATCAACCGGCTGGAGGAGCCCAGCGGCGGGCGCCTGCTGATCGATGGCGAGGACGTCACCGCGCTGGACCGCGCCGGGCTGCGCGCGCTGCGCCGGCGCATCGGCATGATCTTCCAGCACTTCAACCTGCTGTCCTCGCGCAGCGTGGCCGGCAACGTCGCCTTCCCGCTGGAACTGGCCGGCACGCCGCGCGCGCAGATCGAGGCGCGGGTGGCCGAACTGCTGGCCCGGGTCGGCCTGGCCGAGCACGCCAACAAGTATCCGGCGCAGCTGTCGGGCGGGCAGAAGCAGCGCGTCGGCATCGCCCGCGCGCTGGCCACCGGGCCGCAGATCCTGCTGTGCGACGAGGCCACCAGCGCGCTGGATCCGCAGACCACCGCCTCGGTGCTGAGCCTGCTGGCGCAGATCAATCGCGAGCTGGGCCTGACCATCGTGCTGATCACCCACGAGATGGAAGTGATCCGCCGCGTCTGCGACCGCGTGGCGGTGCTCGACGCCGGGCACCTGGTCGAGAGCGGGCCGGTCACCGAGGTGTTCCTGCATCCGCGCCATCCGACCACGCGCCGCTTCGTGTCCGAGGCCGAACACGTGGACGAAGGCGAGCTGCATCGCGACTTCACCGCGGTGGCCGGGCGCATCCTGCGCCTGACCTTCCTCGGCGGCGACACCTACGCCCCGCTGCTCGGGCGCATCGCGCGCGAGACCGCGGTGGACTACAACATCCTGTCCGGGCGCATCGACCGGATCAAGGACACCCCGTACGGCCAGCTGACCGTGGCCCTGGTCGGCGGCGATCTGGACGCGGCGCAGGCCGGGTTCGTCGCCGCCGGCGTGCATGTCGAGGAGTTGCGCCGATGATTCCTTTCGCGACCGCCGCCAGCGGCTTCTTCCGCAATCTCGATGCCGGCAAATGGGCCGAGATCGGCCGCGCCACGCTGGACACGCTGCTGATGCTCGGCGGCTCGTTGCCGCTGACCCTGCTGATCGGCCTGCCGCTGGGCGTGCTGCTGTTCCTGACCGGGCCGCGCCAGACCCACCAGAAGCCGCTGCTGTACGGCGGCCTGGCGCTGGTCATCAACGTGCTGCGCTCGGTGCCCTTCATCATCCTGATGATCGCGATGATCCCGCTGACGCTGTGGGCGATGGGCACCTCGCTGGGCGTGCGCGGCGCGATCCTGCCGCTGGTGGTGGGCGCGGCGCCGTTCTACGCGCGGCTGGTGGAAACGGCGCTGCGCGAAGTCGATCGCGGCGTGGTCGAAGCCAGCCTGGCGATGGGCGCGACCACCTGGCAACTGGTGACGCGGGTGCTGCTGCCCGAGGCGCGGCCGGGGCTGATCGCCGGCGCCACGGTGACCACCATCGCGCTGATCGGCTTCACCGCGATGGGCGGTGCGATAGGTTCCGGCGGACTGGGCGACCTGGCCTATCGCGACGGCTACCAGCGCTCGCACGCCGACGTGGCGCTGATCACCGTGGTGGTGCTGCTGTTGCTGGTGCAGGGGCTGCAGATGCTGGGCGATCGGCTGGTTGCGCATTACAGCCGGCGCTGAGCGCGCAGCGCCTTGTGTCGCTCTTCTGTAGGAGCGGCTTCAGCCGCGACCGGGACTTGCCGATGACGCGGTCGCGGCTGAAGCCGCTCCTACAGAACAGCCGCCACGCGCTTTTCGCCGCATGCGGCGCCCGGGTCTGCTAGCTTGCTCGCAGCGCCGCCCGCGCCATTCGTCTCCCCACATGTTCGGATTCCTGCCCATGACCAAACTCCCGCTTCGTCTGCTGCTCGGCGCCGCCGTGCTCGCCCTGGCCGCTTGCGGCAAGTCCACCTCCGGTACCGACACCGCGCGGCTCAGCGTCGCCGCCACCGCGGTGCCGCACGCGGAGATCCTGGAGGTGGTCAAGCCGCTGCTGGAGAAGCAGGGCGTGACCCTGGACGTGCGCGTGTTCAACGACTACGTGCAGCCCAACGACCAGGTGGTGCAGAAGCAGATCGACGTGAACTACTTCCAGACCGAGCCGTACCTGGACGCCTACAACCGTGATCGCAAGAGCAACCTGGTCACCGTGATCGGCGTGCACATCGAGCCGTTCGGCGCCTATTCGCGCCGCTTCAAGTCGCTGGCCGAGCTGCCGCAGGGCGCCGACGTGGTGATCCCCAACGATCCCAGCAACAACAGCCGCGCGCTGATCCTGCTCGACAAGGCCGGGGTCATCAAGCTCAAGGACCCGGGCAATGCGCTGTCCACCCAGCGCGACATCGTCGCCAACCCGAAGCAGCTGAAATTCCGCGAGCTGGATTCGGCGATGCTGCCGCGGGTGCTGGACCAGGTCGACCTGGCGCTGATCAACACCAACTACGCGCTCGACGCCGGGCTCAATCCCACCCGCGACGCGCTGGCGATCGAGAGCAAGGACTCGCCGTACGTGAACTTCCTGGTCGCGCGCGCCGACAACAAGGACGACCCGCGCGTGCAGAAGCTGGCCAAGGCGCTGACCAGCCCCGAGGTCAAGGCGTTCATCGAGCGCAAGTACCAGGGCGCGGTGTTGCCGGCGTTCTGAGCGGGCACTGCGCATGCCGCTGCTGCTGGCCATTCCCCTGGCGATCGTGATCGCGCTGGCGGTGACCGCGGTGCTGTTGCCGCTGTCGCTGCTGCAGCGCTTCCGCTACGGCACCTCGCGGCGCCAGGCGCGGGCATGGCTGGCCAGCGTGCAGTTCTGGTCGGCGCTGGTGTCGAGCATCATGTTGCTCGTTTTCGCGTTGATCGCCGCGCACTGGTGGGCCGATGCGGCGCGCTATGCCTGCATCGGCTGGGCGGCGGGCCTGGCGCTGGGCGCGCTGGGCATCCGGCTGAGCCGGTTCGAACCGTTGCCGCAGGGCCTGTACTACACGCCGAACCTGTGGCTGGTGCTGGGCCTGACCTTGCTGGTGGTGGCGCGGATCGGCGCCGGCCTGCTGCAGGGCTGGCGCAGCCTCAGCCACGGCGCGGCGTGGCCGGCGCAGGGCTGGATGAGCCACGCCAGCCTGCTCGGCGCGGCGGCGTTGTTGCTGGGTTACGCGTGCGCGTACGCGTGGCTGTTGCGGCGCCGCGTACGCCGTTTCGATCGTTATCGCGGCTACGACCGCTCGCCGCGCTGAGCCGTACGCAACGGCGCGGGAAGGCGCAAAAACAAACGGGCCCGATCGGGCCCGTTTGCGTGTGATGTGGTGCAGGCGTGCTTAGAAGCGCGCGCCGACGCCGAAGCTGACCAGCCACGGATCCAGCTTCAGGTCCTGGCCGGTGCCGCTGCCGCCGACCTGCACTTCCGGACGCGAATGCATGTAGCGGGCATCGGCGCGGGCGAACCAGGTCGAATTGATGTTCATGTCCACGCCGACGGTGCCGATCGCACCCTTGGCGGTGTCCAGGCCGACGTGCTGGCCGCTGGCCGACAGGCCGTCGATCTTCTCGTTGCTGAAGTTGGACTCGTAGTAACCGACGCCGACGAACGGACGGAACACGTTGTCCGCCTGACCGAAGTGGTACTGGCCGCTCAGCGCGATCGGCTGCTGCTCGACGGTGCCGACCTTGCCGACGCCGTCGGCCTTGACGCGATGGTTGAACTTGTCGGCAGCGCCCCACAGTTCGACCGCCCAGTTGTCGTTGATCAGCCAGCTGGCGCTGATGGTCGGCGCCGGGCCGCCGTCCACGTCGAGGCCGTTGGCCGGCTTGGAATGGGTGTCGAGCAGGGTCGCGCTGCCGACGACGGCAAAGCGCTTGCCCGATGCGGTGTCGCCGTCCTGCGCAAATGCGGCAGGCGCGAACGCAAGGGCGGAAACGACAGCCAGGCTCAGGATTTGAATGGACCGCATGGGAATCTCCTCAATCTTTTTTTTGTGGGGCCACGGGAGTGGGCGCGCACACCGTATCGATGAGAAGATGAATCGACGCCGACCTCGGCTGAGCGGATGCAGGCATCGTTCAGACACCGGCGTCGGATGCTTGAAATAACGAGGTTTTAAGACTTGGCGACATTCACCCAGATGCGTGCGGCGTGACGATGCAGGACGTATTGCAAGGCTTGCCTGCGCAGATTCGCGACGATTGCCGGGTGCTGATTCTCGGCTCCATGCCTGGCGCGATGTCGTTGCAGCACGCGCGCTATTACGCGCATCCGCGCAATCGCTTGTGGCCGCTGCTGGGCGCGTTGTGCGGCTTCGATCCGCAGCTGGACTACACCGCGCGATTGCAGGCGATGCAGGCTTGCGGCGTGGGCCTGTGGGACGTGATCGGCCAGTGCCGGCGCAGCGGCAGCCTGGACACGGCGATCGTGCGCGGCAGCGAAGTGCCGAATCCGTTACCCGAGCGCATCGCGCAGTTGCCGCAGTTGCGCGCGATCGCCTGCAACGGCGCGGCGGCGGCGCAGGCGTTCGCGCGTTTCGTGCAGCCGCAGCTGGTGCCGCGCCAACCGCCGCTGACGGTGTTGGCGCTGCCGTCGACCAGTCCGGCCAACGCCGCGTTCTCGCTGCCGCGGTTGCAGCAGGCATGGGCGCCGCTGCAGGCCTGGCTCACGTCGCTGCCGGCAGCGACGCTCTAGCGTGGATCAGTGCAGCGCCCGCAGTCTCGGCGCGCGCAGCCGCAACCACAGCGTCTGCGCCAGCAGCACCGCGGCCAGCGCCAGCGCCACCCAGGCCGCCGTACGCGCACCGTCCAGGCCACTATGCGCCTGCTTGACGTAGACCGCGGCCAGCGCCCACAGCGCCGCCGCGACATAGGCCAGGTTGCCGCGCATCGCCCGGTTCAGGCCGAGCAGCAGTGCCGCGGCCAGCGCGAACAGCACCAGGCTCCACGGCAGCATGTGCTCGGTGGACAGCCAGCGGTAGGCGACGATCACCTGCGCGGTGTTGAGGAAGGCGGCCAGCGACAGCCAGCCGGCGTGCAGCGACAGCGGCAGCCAGGCCCACAGCGCCTGCCACGGCTCGGCGCGCGGATCGCGCGACACGCGCAGCGCGGCCAGCGCCAGGCACGCCAGCGCCGCCCAGATCACCGCCAGCGCCAGCAGGAAATGCTGCTGCGAGAACACCGGCATCCACAGCGCGGTGAGGCCGAAGCCCAGCGCCGCAGGCAGCCGCACCTGCGCCAGCGCGCTGTCGCGCCGGCGCCGCGGCGACAGCTGCCACGCACCGAAGGCCAGGTCGAGCAGGAAGATCGGGCCCCAGATCGCGAAGGCGTAGCCGGCGGCGACGATCAGGGTGGGGTAGCGGTCGGAGATCGCGCCGTTGGTCGGGCCGAACGCGCCGCGTTGCGAGAACCAGGCGACCAGCGGCATCGCCAGCGACATCAACAGCACGAACGCACGCATGGCGGCACTCCGATCGGGGTGCGGCGCATCCTAGGCGCCCGCCCGTGAAGGCGGTGCGGCGCGCACAGCGGCGATGACGCCAGGACAATGCGCAGGCGTACAGTGCGCCGCGAACGCCGACCACGGACGCTTCTTTGGCGCCGCCACGCGGCCGCCGCGGGTTTTTTTGCCCGGCAAAGGTTGGCGCTGCGGCTGCGGGCCGCCACAATAGGGGTTTCCCCCTCATTAGTTGCCGGAGTTGCCCGCATGGCCGAAATCAAGGAAGCACTTGTCCCCGATATCGGTGACTACAGCGACGTCCCGGTAATCGAAGTGCTGGTGGCGGTCGGCGACACGGTGAAGAAGGACCAGAGCCTGGTCACCCTGGAGTCGGACAAGGCGACGATGGAAGTGCCGTCGCCGTTCGCCGGCGTGGTCAAGGAACTGAAGGTCAAGGTCGGCGACAGCCTGTCCGAAGGCAAGCTGGTGGCCTTGATCGAAGTGGCCGAGGACGGCGCCAGCGCCGCCGAGCCGGCTCCCGCTCCGGCGGCGGCCAAGGCCGCGCCCGCACCGGCCAAGCAGGAGCCGGCCCAGCCGGCGCCGGCCGCGCAGCAGGCGACCAAGCCGGCGGCGGCCGCGGGCGGCGCCGGCATCGTCGAGGCGCGCGTGCCGGACATCGGCGACTACAGCGACGTGCCGGTGATCGAAGTGCTGGTCGCGGTCGGCGACACGGTGAAGAAGGACCAGAGCCTGGTCACCCTGGAATCGGACAAGGCGACGATGGAAGTGCCCTCGTCGGTGGCCGGTGTGGTCAAGGAACTGAAGGTCAAGGTCGGCGACAGCCTGTCCGAGGGCAAGGTCGTGGCGCTGATCGAAGTGGCCGGCGCCAGCGCCGACGCGCCGGCGGCCGGCGCGATCCAGCCCAGCGCCGAGACCGGCGGCGGGGTGGAGCCGGTGCCGGCCTCGGCCGCGCCGGACAAGCTGGCGCAGCGCGAGATCGCCCAGGTGCAGGGTTCGGCGCCGGCCAAGGCGGGTGCCGCCGCGCCGTCGGCTGGCACCCCGAGCAGCCCGCCGGTGGAGTTCAACGCCGACAGCGTGCTGCCGCAGAAGGTGCCCTACGCCAGCCCGGCGGTACGCGTGTTCGCGCGCGAACTGGGCGTGGACCTGTTCCAGGTCAGCGGCAGCGAGCACGGCGGCCGCATCACCAAGGACGACGTGCAGCGCTACGTCAAGGCCGCGCTGGCGGGCGGCGTGCCGGCCGCAGCGGCCGGCGGCGCGCCGGCGGCCGGTGGCGGCAACGGCTTGAACCTGCTGCCGTGGCCCAAGGTCGATTTCGCCAAGTTCGGCGAGGTCGAGGTCAAGCCGCTGTCGCGGATCAAGAAGATCTCCGGCGCCAACCTGGCGCGCAACTGGGCGATGATCCCGCACGTCACCCAGTTCGAGCAGGCCGACATCACCGACCTGGAAGCCTTGCGCGTGGCGCTGAACAAGGAGAACGAGAAGGCCGGCATCAAGCTGACCATGCTCGCCTTCCTGCTCAAGGCCAGCGCCGCGGCGCTGAAGCAGTTCCCCGACTTCAACGCCTCGCTGGACGCGGCCGGCGAGAACCTGACGCTGAAGAAGTACTTCCACATCGGGTTCGCCGCCGACACCCCGAACGGGCTGGTGGTGCCGGTGATCCGCGACGTGGACAAGAAGGGCGTGGTCGAGCTGGCGCGCGAAAGCGGCGAACTGGCCAAGAAGGCGCGCGACGGCAAGCTCGGCCCGGCCGAGATGAGCGGCGGCTGCTTCTCGATCAGCTCGCTCGGCGGCATCGGCGGCACCGCGTTCACGCCGATCGTCAATGCGCCGGAAGTGGCGATCCTGGGCGTGTCCAAGTCGGCGATCCAGCCGGTGTGGAACGGCAAGGAATTCGCACCCAAGCTGATGTTGCCGCTGTCGCTGAGCTACGACCACCGGGTCATCGACGGCGCCGCGGCGGCGCGCTTCACCACCTACCTGAGCCAGGTGCTGGCGGACATGCGCCGCGTGCTGCTGTAAGTCCTGCCGCAACGGCGCCGCGCCCGGCGCGGCCCGTGTTTCCCCCACCTGCGTGCGCCGCGTCCATCGCGGCGCCGCCGTAGAACTGCAATCGCCCGCCGGCGCGCCGGCCGGGCCACAGGAGAAGCTGCATGGCGGTCATTGAGGTCAAGGTCCCGGATATCGGCGACTACAGCGACGTTCCGGTCATCGAAGTGCTGGTCGCCGTCGGCGACACGGTGAAGAAGGATCAGGGCCTGCTGACCCTGGAGTCGGACAAGGCCACGCTGGAAGTGCCGTCGGCGGCGGCCGGCGTGATCAAGGAGCTGAAGGTCAAGCTCGGCGACACCCTATCCGAAGGCGCGGTGATCGCGCTGCTGGAAACCGAGGACGCCGGCGCTGCGCCAGCCGCCGCGCCCGCAGCGGCCAAGGCCGAGGTGCCGGCCAGCAAGCCGCCGGTGGCGCCGTCGCATCGCGCCCCGGCCGAGCCGCCGGCGCCCAAGCCGGCGCTGGCCAGCGGTAAGCCGGCCGACATCGAATGCAAGATGGTGGTGCTCGGTGCCGGCCCCGGCGGTTACACCGCTGCGTTCCGCGCCGCCGACCTGGGCCTGGATACGGTGCTGATCGAACGCTACGCCAGCCTCGGCGGCGTGTGCCTCAACGTCGGCTGCATTCCGTCCAAGGCGCTGCTGCACGCGGCCGCGGTGATCGACGAGGTGGCCCATGCCGGCGACTTCGGCGTGACCTTCAGCGCGCCCAAGATCGCCCTGGACAAGCTGCGCGCGTACAAGGAAAACGTGGTCGGCAAGCTCACCGGCGGCCTGGCCGGCATGGCCAAGCAGCGCAAGGTGCGCACCGTCACCGGCGTGGCGTCGTTCGTGTCGCCCAACGAGCTGGAGATCGTCGCTGCCGACGGCAAGACCCAGTTGCTGCGTTTCGAGCACTGCATCATCGCCGCCGGTTCGCAGGCGGTGAAGCTGCCGAACTTCCCGTGGGACGACAAGCGGGTGATGGACTCCACCGACGCGCTGGAGCTGCAGGAGATCCCCAAGAGCCTGCTGGTGGTCGGCGGCGGCATTATCGGCCTGGAAATGGCCACCGTGTACAGCGCGTTGGGCAGCAAGGTCACCGTGGTCGAGTTCATGGACCAGCTGATGCCGGGCGCCGACAAGGACCTGGTCAAGCCGCTGGCCGACCGGCTGAAGAAGCAGGGCGTGGAGGTCTACCTGAAGACCAAGGCCACCGAGGTCAAGGCCGACAAGAAGGGCATCACCGTGTCCTTCGAGGCCGCCGCCGAGGGCGAGCAGCCGGCGCTGGGCGCGACCACCTACGACCGCGTCCTGGTCGCGGTGGGCCGCGCGCCGAACGGCAAGAAGATCGGCGCGGAGAAGGCCGGGGTCAACGTCACCGAGCGCGGCTTCATTCCGGTGGACCGGCAGATGCGCACCAACGTGCCGCACATCTTCGCCATCGGCGACATCGTCGGCAACCCGATGCTGGCGCACAAGGCCACCCACGAGGGCAAGCTGGCCGCGGAAGTGGCGGCGGGCGAAAAGAAGGAGTGGGTGGCGCGGGTGATCCCGTCGGTGGCCTACACCAACCCGGAAATCGCCTGGGTCGGCGTCACCGAGACCGAGGCCAAGGCCAAGGGGCTGAAGGTGGGCGTGGCCAAGTTCCCGTGGGCGGCCAGCGGCCGCGCCATCGGCATCGGCCGTACCGAGGGCTTCACCAAGCTGATCTTCGACGAGGAGACGCACCGCATCGTCGGCGGCGCCATCGTCGGCGTGCATGCCGGCGACCTGCTGGCCGAGATCGGCCTGGCGATCGAGATGGGCGCCGAGGCCGAGGACATCGGCCACACCATCCACGCCCATCCGACCCTGAGCGAGTCGGTCGGCATGGCCGCCGAGGTCTACGACGGCACCATCACCGACCTGTACATCCCGAAGAAGAAGTAAGCGCCGCGCGCGCACGCGACGCTGCCGACGACGCCCCGTTCGCGGGGCGTCGTCCTGTCTGCGGCCGCGCGGCCGCGATTGCGGAGACTGCGATGCACGGCAAGCGATTGTGTCCCGAGCTGCAGGCGCTGCTGGAGCGCGAACTGGGCAGCGGCAACGCCATGCAGGAGCCGCCGCACCGGACCGACTGGCCCGAGCGCGGCTCGGTGTTCGTGGCCTTGCGGCACGACCTGCGCAGCGCGGTGAACGACCTGCCTGCGGCGGTACGCCATTCGGTGTGCCGCGATCCGCACTACGGCTGGCACGACGAGTGCTATTGCGAACTGCACAAGCACTTGCTGGTCGCGGGCGCCACCAAGCCGCCGTGAGCATTGTCCCGGCGTGCGATGCAATCGTTCGCCAGCCGGTCGCCACGACGACAAAACCCCGCATTGCTGCGGGGTTTTGCCTGAAACTGCTTGCGAGTCCCGAGTCCCGAAGGAATCAGAACGCGAAGGTCACACCGGCCACCGGGCCCTTGAACTCCTGCTTCAGGCCGACATTGGTCAGCGAGGCGGAGTTGGAGTCGGTTTCGCGGTCCACGTCCAGCTTGAACCAGTCGTAGCCGGCGAAGATGCCGAAGTTCCTGGTGAAGCGGTATTCGACGATCGCATTGGCGCGGCTCAGGTCGCCGTCGTACTTGCCGAAATCGCCCCACTTGGTGTTGAGATACTGGCCCTGCACGCTGAACAGCCAGTGATCGTTCGGCTGCGCGGTGAAGCGCAGGCCGACCACCGGCGCGGCGCCGTCTTCGCTCTCGTCGACGAAGGTGCCCGTGTACAGGTCGCCCAGGTCGGCATAGGCGTTGGCCTGCACCTTGGCCCACTCGGCGCCGATCTGCAGGCCCATGCTGAACTGCGGGGTGTCGATCACCGAATAGTCGTAAATCAGGCTGGCGACCTGGTACTTCAGCTCGCCCTTGACGAAGCTGCCGCTGGGCACGGTGACGCCGTCGTAGCTGACGTTCTCGCCCAGTTCCTCGCGGCGGTCCTTGTCGTACTTGAAGTAGTCGAAGATCAGGCGCTGGCGCGTGCTGATGCGGAACACGCCGTCCACGCGCGGCTCCCATTCCTTGCCGCCGAAATCGAAGTCCTGCGAGCCGGAGATTTCGTTGCCGTCGATGGTGGTGTTGCCGCGCAGGGTGTTGTCGTTGTCCACGTTCATCGCGCCGAGGCGGATGGTGAAACGGTCGTCGGTGTCCGCAGCGTGGGCGGGGAGGGCGTAGGCGGCGGCGAGCGCGCACGGCAACGCAAGAGCGAGCAAATGTTTCATAGGGGGCGAAGCTCCGTCATCTGGGGATGGATGCGCCGATGGCGAGCGCCACCGCGTGCCGCAACTATCCTTAAAACGGTGTCCACCATCCGTGAAGGTATGGAGGTGGCATCGGTCACAGAATCGCAGGCAAAAAGAAGAGCCCCGGTCGCCCGGGGCTCCATGGGTCCGCGCTGCAAATCGACGAGGATGGGCGCAGTCCCTGCCTGATCTGACCGGAGGCGCGGCGAAAAGTTCCCACGCAAATCCCTGTTGCGACGCATCAATGCGGGCCGCGGTGCGAGGCCGCGACGTGCTATCGTTGGCGGCTTGGCTCGATCCGGGCACGGCCGCAACCTTTGGCGGTTGTCTCGCAAATTGTCCCATTGCTATAATTCCGCGGCTCGACGGACGCGAAGACGTCCTCAACTCACCACCAACTGCAGGATTTTCTGTGCTGAACTCCGTTGATGCGGGTCGGCGGCTGATGCTGCGCGCAGCGATTTACCCGCTGGTGGCGGTGGCCGTGGTTTCCCTGGCGTTTCTGCTGCTGGGGCCGAAGTACGCCATGGGCGCCGCCGCAACCGGGCTGGCGACGGTGGCGGGAGGATGGCTGGCGGCACGCACCGCGTTGAGCGGCGGCGTGCAGGCGGCAGGGGCGGCGATGGCGCGGTTGATCGTGGCCATGGTGCTGAAGTGGGTGTTGATATTCGCGGTACTGGCGCTGGGCTTTGCCTGGTGGCGGCTGCCTCCTCTGGCCCTGTTGGCGGGTATCGCCGTCGGGCTGATGTTCCAAGTTCTGGCTCTGGCCAGACGTTGATCGAATCACGATAAAGGCTCAGGACTCATGGCGGGCGAGGAAGCAACCCCTACCTCCTACATCCAGCACCACCTGCACAACCTCACCTTCCAGGTGCAGGAAGGCGGGTTCTGGCAGGTGCACGTCGACACCCTGGTGATGTCGGTGCTGTCCGGCCTGCTGATGGTGTTCGGCTTCTGGCTGGCCACGCGCAAGGCCACCGCCGGCGTGCCGGGCAAGTGGCAGGCGTTCGTGGAGATCCTGCTGGAGTTCGTCGACCGCCAGGCCAAGGACACCTACCACGGCACCAGCAAGCTGGTGACCCCGATCGCGATCACCCTGTTCTTCTGGATCCTGATGATGAACCTCATCAAGATGATCCCGGCGGACTTCCTGGCGATCCCGCTGAGCTGGGTCGGCGTGCACTACTGGAAGCCGGTGCCCACCGCCGACGTCAATGCCACCCTGGGCATGTCGATCAGCGTGTTCTTCCTGATGATCTTCTTCTCGCTGCGCTCCAAGGGCGCGGGCGGGATGACCAAGGAATTCCTGACCGCCCCGTTCGGCAAGTGGATGCTGCCGTTCAACCTGATCCTCAATGTGGTCGAGTGGCTGAGCAAGCCGGTCTCGCTGGCGATGCGACTGTTCGGCAACATGTTCGGCGGCGAGATCGTGTTCCTGCTGATCTGGGTGCTGGGCGGTGCCGGCATCTTTGGCGCACTGGCCGGCGGCGCGTTCGGCTTCGGCTGGATGCTGTTCCACCTGCTGGTGATCCCGCTGCAGGCTTTCATCTTCATGATGCTGTCCATCGTGTATCTGAGCCTGGCGGAAGACAGCCACTGACGTTTCTGTTTCACGCGTTTACGCAACCCTTCGTTCGATTCACCATCCTCAAGCAACTTTAGTTCTCGGAGAAAACCATGTACTTCGCCGTCCTGACCAACCTCGCCCAAGTCCAGAGCTCCACCGTCCTCGCCGTCGGCATCATGATCGGCCTGGCCGCGCTGGGCGCCGGCCTCGGTCTGGCCATCATGGCCGGCAAGTTCCTGGAATCGGCCGCGCGCCAGCCGGAACTGATCCCGGTGCTGCAGGTGCGCATGTTCATCACCGCCGGCCTGATCGACGCCGCGTTCATCATCAGCGTCGCGGTCGGCCTGCTGTTCGCGTTCGCCAACCCGATGATCGGCGAGTTCGTGTCGCGCCTGCCGCAGGGCGGCTGATCCAGCAGTACTGGCGGACGGTCGCAGCGATGCGGCCGCCCCGCTGCAGATGAAGGTTCGGACGCGCGCGCCGCGATGGCGGCGCGTCCACCCCGTCACTTTGGCTGAGCTTACCCAATGAATATCGGTCTCACCCTCTTTGCCCAGGCGCTGGCGTTTGCCGGTCTGATCTGGATCGTCGCGACCAAGATCTGGCCGCCGCTGATGAAGGCCATCGAAGAGCGCCAACAGAAGATCGCCGAAGGCCTCGCCGCCGCCGATCGCAGCCAGAAGGATCTGGCGCAGGCGCAGGAAAAGGTCAACGAAGCGTTGAAGGACGCACGCGTCAAGGCCAACGAAATCATCGATCAGGCCCACGCGCGCGCCAACCAGATCGTCGAAGCGGCCAAGAACGAGGCGATCGCCGAGGCCAACCGGCAGAAGGAGCTGGCCCAGGCCGAGATCGAAGCCGCGGCCAACCGTGCGCGCGAGGACCTGCGTCGCCAGGTGTCGCTGCTGGCGGTGAGCGGTGCAGAAAAGCTGCTCAAGCGCGAAATCGACGCCAACGCCCACAAGGCGCTGCTCGACGAGCTGGCGGCGGAGATCTGAGATGAGCCAGGCCCTCACACTGGCGCGTCCGTATGCCCGCGCCGCGTTCGCCGCGGCCAGCGATGCCGGCAAGCTCGCGCCCTGGTCGCAGGCCTTGGCGTTCTCCGCCCAGGTCGCCGCCGATCCGCGCGTGGCGGCGTTGCTGCACAACCCGCAGCTGCAGCGCGAGCAGGCGGTGGCGTTGCTGGCGCCGCAGGTGGCCGACGAGCAGTACGCGCGCTTCCTGAGCCTGCTGGCCGAAGGGCAGCGGCTGCCGCTGCTGCCCGAGATCGCCGGGCTGTACGATCAGCTGCGCGCCGAGGCCGAACGCGTGGTCCAGGCCAACGTGACCTCGGCCACCCAGCTGAGCGACGCGGAAGTGGCCTCGCTGAAGGTGGCGCTGAAGCAGCGCTTCGGCCGCGAGGTCGAGATCACCACGGCGGTGGACGCTTCGCTGATTGGCGGCGCGGTGATCGACGCCGGCGACGTGGTCATCGACGGTTCGCTGAAAGGCAAGCTGTCGCGCCTGCAATCCGCACTGGCCCACTAAGAAGCGGGAATGGCGAATAGAGAAAAGAGAACCCGGCCCGGCGGCGACGCCAGCAGCGATTCCCGATTCCCCATTCCCGATTCTCAAAGAAGCTAACCAAACGTCGCCATCCGCCTTCGCGCGGTGGACGATCCGAAGGAAACCAAGATGGCAACCACGCTCAATTCCTCCGAAATCAGCGAACTGATCAAGAACCGCATCGAGCAGGTCAAGCTGACTGCGGAGTCGCGCAACGAAGGCACGGTCACCAGCGTGTCCGACGGCATCGTGCGCATCTTCGGCCTGGCCGACGTGATGCAGGGCGAAATGATCGAACTGCCGAACGAGACCTACGCCCTGGCGCTGAACCTGGAGCGCGACTCGGTCGGCGCCGTGGTGCTCGGCGACTACGAGAACCTGCGCGAAGGCGACGTGGCCAAGACCACCGGCCGCATCCTGGAAGTGCCGGTGGGCAAGGAACTGCTTGGCCGCGTGGTCAACGCGCTGGGCGAGCCGATCGACGGCAAGGGCCCGCTGGGCACGACGCAGACCGCGCCGGTGGAGCGCGTGGCGCCGGGCGTGATCTGGCGCAAGTCGGTCGACCAGCCGGTGCAGACCGGCTACAAGTCGGTCGACGCGATGATCCCGATCGGCCGCGGCCAGCGCGAGCTGGTCATCGGCGACCGCCAGACCGGCAAGACCGCGCTGGCCATCGATGCGGTGATCAACCAGAAGAGCACCGGCATCAAGTGCGTGTACGTGGCGATCGGGCAGAAGGCCTCGACCGTCGCCAACATCGTGCGCAAGCTGGAAGAGAACGGCGCGCTGGCGCACACCATCGTGGTCGCCGCGACCGCCTCCGAATCGGCGGCGATGCAGTACATCAGCGCCTACGCCGGCTGCACCATGGGCGAGTACTTCATGGACCGCGGCGAAGACGCGCTGATCGTGTACGACGACCTGTCCAAGCAGGCCGTGGCCTACCGCCAGATCTCGCTGCTGCTGAAGCGCCCGCCGGGCCGCGAAGCGTATCCGGGCGACGTGTTCTACCTGCACAGCCGCCTGTTGGAGCGCGCTGCGCGCGTGTCCGAGGAGTACGTGGAGCAGTTCACCAAGGGCGAGGTCAAGGGCAAGACCGGTTCGCTGACCGCGCTGCCGATCATCGAGACCCAGGCCGGCGACGTGTCCGCGTTCGTGCCGACCAACGTGATCTCGATCACCGACGGCCAGATCTTCCTGGAAACCGACCTGTTCAATGCCGGCATCCGTCCGGCGGTGAACGCCGGCATCTCGGTGTCGCGCGTCGGCGGCGCCGCGCAGACCAAGATCATCAAGAAGCTCTCCGGCGGCATCCGCATCTCGCTGGCGCAGTACCGCGAGCTGGCGGCGTTCGCGCAGTTCGCCTCGGACCTGGACGAAGCCACCCGCAAGCAGCTCGAGCGCGGCCAGCGCGTCACCGAGCTGATGAAGCAGAAGCAGTACCTGCCGATGTCCATCGCCAACCAGGCGCTGTCGATCTACGCGGTCAACGAAGGCTTCCTGGACGACGTGCCGGTCAACAAGATCGGCGCCTTCGAAGAAGGCCTGCACGCGCACTTCGCCAACACCGCCGGCGAGCTGATCGCCAAGGTCAACGACAGCGGCGACTGGAACGGCGAGATCGAAGCGGCGTTCAAGAAGGGCATCGGCGAGTTCAAGACCACGGGCAGCTGGTAAAGAGCCGGGATTCGGGATTGGGCATTCGGGATTCGTAAGAGCGGTGGTTCAGGGGATGGAACGATCCCGATCACCGTTCCGAATCTTCAGATTCAGATACTTGGGTTTGTAGGTGAGGTGGGTCTGGGAGCTTTAGCGAATCCCCAATCCCCAATCCCGAATCCCACGAGCGGAGCGAGCGAGTAATGGCAGGCGGACGCGAAATCAAAACCAAGATCAAGAGCGTGCAGAACACCCGCAAGGTGACGCGCGCGCTCGAGATGGTCTCGGCCTCCAAGATCCGCAAGGCGCAGGATCGGATGAAGACCTCGCGCCCGTACGCGCAGGCGATGAAGCAGGTGATCGGGCATCTGGCGCAGGCCAGCACCGACTACACGCATCCGTTCCTGGTGCAGCGCGATGCGGTCAAGCGCGTCGGCTACATCGTGATCTCCTCCGATCGCGGCCTGGCCGGCGGCCTCAACAACAACCTGTTCCGCAAGATGCTGGGCGAAGTGCGCCAGTGGCAGAACCAGGGCGCCGGCATCGACGTGGTCACCATCGGCCAGAAGGCGTCGGTGTTCTTCCGCCGGCTCAAGGTCGACATGGTCGGCAGCGTCAGCCACCTGGGCGACGTGCCGCAGCTGGAGCAGCTGATCGGCGTGATCAAGGTGATGCTGGATGCGTTCACCGAGGGCAAGGTCGACCGCGTCTACCTGGTCTACAACCGCTTCGTGAACACGATGACGCAGAAGGCCAGCTTCGACCAGCTGCTGCCACTGCCGGCGGCGGAGAACCAGGTCGCGCACCACGACTGGGACTACCTGTACGAACCCGATGCCGCGACCGTGCTGGAGCACGTGATGACGCGCTACATCGAGTCGCTGGTGTACCAGGCGGTGCTGGAGAACGTGGCGTCCGAACATGCCGCGCGCATGGTCGCGATGAAGGCGGCCAGCGACAACGCCAACAAGCTGATCAGCACCTTGCAACTGATCTACAACAAGGCGCGGCAGGCGGCGATCACCCAGGAAATTTCCGAGATCGTCGGCGGCGCAGCGGCCGTCTGACGACGGCCGCGGGATTGGGGATTGGGCATTCGGGATTCGCAACAGCAGCCAGGCGCGCTTTGCCAATCCCCAATCCCGACTCCCGAATCACGGATTATTGAAGGGCCGACTCGTTGGCCGATCGAATTAAGTTAACCGGAGCAGCAAACATGAGTCAGGGCAAGATCGTTCAGATCATCGGCGCGGTCGTCGACGTCGAATTCGCGCGTGCCGATGTGCCGAAGGTGTACGACGCACTGAAGGTCGAAGGCACGGCCATCACGCTGGAAGTGCAGCAGCAGCTGGGCGACGGCATCGTGCGCACCATCGCCCTCGGCTCCACCGACGGCCTCAAGCGCAACCTGGTGGCGTCCAACACCGGCCGCGCGATCTCGGTGCCGGTCGGCCCGGGCACGCTGGGCCGGATCATGGACGTGCTGGGCCGCCCGATCGACGAGGCCGGCGACGTGCAGGCCACCGACCATTGGGAAATCCACCGCGCTGCGCCGAGCTACGAAGACCAGTCCTCGGCCACCGAGCTGCTGGAAACCGGCATCAAGGTCATCGACCTGATGTGCCCGTTCGCCAAGGGCGGCAAGGTCGGCCTGTTCGGCGGCGCCGGCGTCGGCAAGACCGTCAACATGATGGAACTGATCAACAACATCGCCAAGGCGCACTCGGGCCTGTCCGTGTTCGCCGGCGTGGGCGAGCGTACCCGCGAGGGCAACGACTTCTACCACGAGATGAAGGACTCCAACGTCCTGGACAAGGTGGCGATGGTGTACGGCCAGATGAACGAGCCGCCGGGCAACCGTCTGCGCGTGGCGCTGACCGGCCTGACCATGGCCGAGTACTTCCGCGACGAGAAGGACGCCTCGGGCAAGGGCAAGGACGTGCTGCTGTTCGTCGACAACATCTACCGCTACACCCTGGCCGGTACCGAAGTGTCGGCGCTGCTGGGCCGCATGCCGTCGGCGGTGGGCTACCAGCCGACCCTGGCCGAGGAAATGGGCGTGCTGCAGGAGCGCATCACCTCGACCAAGACCGGCTCGATCACCTCGATCCAGGCCGTGTACGTGCCCGCGGACGATTACACCGACCCGTCGCCGGCGACCACCTTCGCCCACCTCGACTCGACCGTCGCGCTGTCGCGCAGCATCGCCTCGCTGGGTATTTACCCGGCGGTGGATCCGCTGGATTCGACCTCGCGCATGATGGATCCGAACGTGATCGGCCACGAGCACTACGACACCGCGCGCCGCGTGCAGATGACCCTGCAGAAGTACAAGGAACTGAAGGACATCATCGCGATCCTGGGCATGGACGAACTGTCCGAAGAGGACAAGCAGTCGGTGTCGCGCGCGCGCAAGATCGAGCGCTTCTTCAGCCAGCCGTTCCACGTGGCCGAAGTGTTCACCGGCTCGCCGGGCAAGTACGTGTCGCTGAAGGACACCATCCGCGGCTTCAAGGGCATCGTCGACGGCGAATACGACCACCTGCCGGAGCAGGCGTTCTACATGGTCGGCAGCATCGAAGAAGCGGTCGAGAAGGCCAAGAAGATGGCCGAGAAGGCGTAACAGCCGGGATTCGGGATTCGGGATTAGGGATACGCAAGGCGGCATTGAGGACGAGAGATTCGAAGTGAGGACCAGGCGCGACTGCTTGTCCAATCCCGAATCCCGAATCCCCAATCCCGCCTCGCGCCAGCGAGGTAACCATGAGCACCATCCGTTGCGACATCGTCAGCGCCGAGCACGAGATCTACCACGGTGAAGCGACCCTGGTGGTCGCCACCGGGGAGCTGGGAGAGCTGGGCATCGCGCCCAAGCACGCGCCGCTGATTACCCGGCTCAAGCCCGGCAAGGTGGTGGTCACCACCGCCAGCGGCGAGCAGCTGGATTTCGCCATTTCCGGCGGCATCCTCGAGGTGCAGCCGCAGGTGGTGACCATCCTGGCCGACACCGCGATCCGCGCGCAGGACATCGACGAGGCATCGGTGCGCAAGGCCAAGGACGAAGCCGAGCGCATGCTCGCCAACCGCGGCGAGGGCATCGACGTGGCCGAGGCACAGGCCAAGCTGGCGGAAGTTACCGCGCAGCTGCAGGCGCTGGAGCGCCTGCGCAAGAACCTCAAGCACTAACGACACCGCGCGCGCCGCCTGGCGGCCACGCGACTGCGACGAAGACGCCGGCGATTGCCGGCGTTTTTCGTTGGCGCTGTGCCCCGGATGCGGGAGCGCTCCTTCGCCGCGCGTGCGCCGTCGCGCCCGCGAACGGCGTCGTGCGCAACAGTGAACTGGCGCACGGCGCTGGCTTTATCGCCGCTGACTCGGCGGCGCGCCCGCGACGCAAGCGCGGCGTGCTGCAACGAAATCGTCCGACGGCTTGGGCAAGATGACGGCCCGATCTGCGCATCCTTCCCCCTACGCAGACGGTTTTCAGGAGAGACCCGATGACCGCTTCCGTCGTTGCCACCCTCCCGCGCGTGCTGAGCGCGCTGCTGGCCGGTACCGCCATGCTCGGCTGCGCGATGCCCGCGCGCAGCGCCACACCGCTGGAACCGCTGCTGGACCGCATCGTCGAGCGCAACGCGATCGGCGACCAGGTCGCGCTCAGCAAATGGGACAGCGGCAAGCCGGTGCTGGACGCCACGCGCGAGGCCGCGGTGCTGGCCAGCGTGCGCGAACAGGCGCCGGCGCACGGCGTGGACGCCGACGACGCGGCGCGGTTCTTCGGCATGCAGATCGAGTCCAACAAGCTGGTGCAATACCAGTTGCTGGAGCGCTGGCGCTTGCGCGGCCGCGCCCCCGACCAGCCGCGCCCGGACCTGACCGCGTTGCGCGCGCGCCTGGACCAGCTGCAGGGCGAGATGCTGGACGCCTTGCAGGCCAATGCGGCGACCCGGCAGGCGCCGGACTGCCCGGCGGCGACCGCGCGCGCGGCCGAGGCCTATGCGCTGCGCTGGCAGCTGGACCAGGTCCATCGCACCGCGCTGGTGCGCAGCCTGGGCGATTTCTGCCGCTGAGCGGGCGGGGCGACATAGTTCGATTGCGCGCAGAGGCGTCTGCGCCGTCGATAGCCGCGCCAGGAGCAGCCAGGTTGCTTCTGCAGGAGCGGCTTCAGCCGCGACGGGCGGTACCGGTATAGCACCTGTCGCGGCTGAAGCCGCTCCTACAGGTGCTGCGCCATGCGCGGGCTAGCGGTACACCACGTGCCGCCCCAGGAAGAACGACACCACCGCCAGCACGCCCTCGACCACCGGCTTGGCCAGCCACGCCAGGCGCAGGCCCAGCGCGTCCGCGCACACCGTCACCAGCCAGGTACTGAGCAGGGTGAGCACGATCCACATCGCCATGAAGCGGCCGAAGCGCTGCCAGCCCAGGCGCGCGCCGTCGCTGGCGAAGGTGATGCGGCCATTGAGCCAGAAGCCGAGCAGCGCGCCGCACACGCGGCCGAGCACGTTGGCCGGGATCGTCGGCATGCCGGCGGCGGTCGCCGCGACGAACACGCTCCAGTCGATCAGCAGCTGCAGCAATCCGATCACGACGAATTGACTGCCCTGGCGCAGCAGAGTCATGCAAGCCCTGGGTGGGGATCAAGCGCGCATGCTAGCGCCTGCCGCGCGGATGTAAATGCCGATGGCGGCACGATGGCATGCGCATTGCGGCACGCAGACACGGCTGCCTCTAAAATCCCGGTCTGACCCGGAATGGAACTTCCCCCCATGAGCCTGCCCCTGCACGTCGTGATCCTTGCCGCCGGTGCGGGCAAGCGGATGAAGTCCGCCAAGCCCAAGGTGCTGCAACCCATCGCTGGCCGGCCGATGCTGGCCCACGTGATCGACACCGCGCGCCAGCTGCAGCCGGCGGCGATCCATGTGGTCCATGGCCATGGCGGCGACGCGGTGCGCGCGGCCTTCGGCGACCAGCCGGACCTGCTGTGGGCCGAGCAGGCGCGGCAACTGGGCACCGGTCATGCGGTGCAGCAGGCGATGGCCGCGGTGCCGGATGCGGCCACCGTGCTGGTGCTGTACGGCGACGTGCCGCTGATCCGCGCCGACACCTTGTTGCGCCTGCTGCACTCGCCGGGGCGGCTGGCGGTGCTGGTGGCCGAACCCGAGGATCCCAGCGGCTACGGCCGCATCGTGCGCGACGCGGCGGGCAAGGTCGCCGCGATCGTGGAGCAGAAGGATGCCGACGACGAGCAGCGCCGCATCCGCACCATCAACACCGGCATCGTTACCGCCGAATCCACCGCGCTCAAGCGCTGGCTGGCGCAGCTGCGCAACGACAATACGCAGGGCGAGTACTACCTCACCGACGTGTTCGCCGCCGCCGCCGCCGAATTCACGCCGGCGGAGATGGTGCTGGTGGCCGATCCGATCGAGGCCGAAGGCGCCAACGACCCGTGGCAGCTGGCGCAGCTGGAGCGCGCCTGGCAGCTGCGCGCGGCACGCGCGCTGTGCGAGCAGGGCGCGCAGCTGCTCGATCCGAACCGCCTGGACCAGCGCGGCCGCGTGCGCGTGGGCCGCGACGTGTGCATCGACGCGAACGTGGTGCTGGAAGGCGAGGTGGAACTGGGCGACGGGGTCAGCATCGGGCCGTTCGTGCGGCTCAAGGATGTTGTGCTTGGGCCGGGCACCGAAGTGCGCGCGCACTGCGACCTGGAAGGCGTGGTCACCGAGGGTGCGGTGATGATCGGTCCGTTCGCGCGGCTGCGGCCGGGCACGGTGCTGGCCGACGGCGTGCACATCGGCAACTTCGTCGAGACCAAGAAGGCGGTGCTCGGCGTCGGCAGCAAGGCCAATCATCTGACGTATCTGGGCGATGCGACGATCGGCAGCGGGGTCAACATCGGCGCCGGCACCATCACCTGCAACTACGACGGGGTGAACAAGTCGCAGACCACGATCGGCGACGACGTGTTCGTCGGCTCCAACAGCGCGCTGGTGGCGCCGCTGACGATCGGCAGCGGGGCGACCATCGGCGCCGGCTCGGTGATCACGCGCGACGCGCCGGCCGGCCAGCTCACCGTGGCGCGGGCGCGGCAGGCCACCCACGAAGACTGGAAGCGGCCGAAGAAGAAATAGCCGGCGGCGGGCACCGCATGCGCTGGGCATGCCGCAAGCACGTGTGCACCCTGTAGGAGCGGCTTCAGCCGCGACAGACACCTTCGGTAGGAACCTGTCGCGGCTGAAGCCGCTCCTACAAGAGGCTTCGCGGCTAGCTTGCCGATGCCAGCGGCAGCTGCACCGCCACGCACAGCCCGCCTTCGTCGCGGTTCTGCAGCGACAGGCGGCCGCCGTGCGCTTCGACGATCTCGCGGGTCAGCGCCAGGCCCAGGCCGGTGCCGTTGCGCTTGGTCGAATAGAACGGCATCAGCGCGTTGTGCAGCACCGCTTCGTTCATGCCGCTGCCGCGGTCCAGCACTTCGATGCGCAGCCACTCGGGGCGGGTGGAGACGCGGATGCGCACGCTGTCGGCCGGCGCCAGGCCCTCGGGGCTGGATTCGTGCGCGTTCTTGACCAGGTTGAGCAGCGCCTGCTGCAGCTGCGCCGGATCGACCCGGCTGTGCAGGTCCGGTGCCTCCAGTTCCAGCGCGAACGGGATCTGCTGCTGCAGCCCGCCCAGGAACTGCGCCCAGTGCACGGTCTGCAACTGCGGCTGCGGCAGCTTGGCGAAGCGCGCGTAGCCGCGGATGAAGCCTTCCAGGTGCCGCGCGCGCTCCTCGATGGTGCCGAACACTTCCTCCAGCCGCTCCACCTTCTGCCGCCGCACCAACTCGGCGCCGGAGTGCGCCAGCGAGGCGATCGGCGCCAGTGAGTTGTTCAGTTCGTGGCTGATCACCCGGATCACCTTCTTCCAGGTATGCACTTCCTGGCGGCGCAGTTCGGCGGTGAGCAGGCGGATCAGCAGCAGTTCGTGCGGGCGGCCGTTGAGGCGGAAGCGGCGCCGCGACAGGTGGTAGACCTGCTCTTCTTCCGGATCCTCCTCGTCGTCGATGGTGAACAGGCTGTCGCCGCCGCGCGCCACCGCCTCGCGCAGCGCCGGCGGCATGCCCAGCAGCAGGTCGTCCAGGCGCTGGCCCTCCAGTTTCCAGCCGCCGTGCAGCAGCTTGCGCGCGGCCAGGTTGGAGAACACCACGCGGCGCAGGCCGTCGCCGCCGTTGGAGGTCAGCAGCATCGCCACCGGGGTGTTCTGCACCATGGTGTCGAGCATCAGCTCGCGCTGCGCCAGGCCCTGGCGTTGCTCGCGCAGGATCTCGCCCAACTGCCGGTGCGCGGCGACCATCTCGCCCAGTTCGTCGTCGCCGCGCCAGTGCACGCCGAAGTTGTATTCGCCGTCGCGGTAGCTGCTGACGGTGCCGGCCAGGGCGCGGAACAGCGAGCGCATCGGCGCGGTGGCGCGGCGCAGCGTCCACCACATCAGCGCCAGCAGCGCCAGCGCCGAGAACGTCACCACTTCCCAGCCGCGGTCCATCCAGTACGCCAGCAGCCACGGCATCGCCGCGGCCAGCGCCAGCACCGGCAACAGGCGCAGGAACAGGCCGACGGTGAAGGAGCGGCGCAGTTTCATTCGCGCGGGATCCCGTAGCGGTCCATGCGCCGGTACAGCGCCTGCCGGCTCATGCCCAGTTCGGCCGCGGCCTGGGCGATGACGCCGTTGGCGCGGCCGAGCACCGCGACGATGCGCTCGCGGTCCGGTTCGGCGCCGGCGGCGGGGCGCGGCGCGGCCGGCTTGGGCAGGTTGAGGTCGGTGGCCTCGATCAGGCGGCCGCCGGCCAGCAGTTCGGCGCGCTGCACGACGTTGCGCAGCTCGCGCACGTTGCCGGGCCAGGCATGCCGCTGCAGCGCCTGGGCGGCGCCGGCCGACAGCGCCTTGGCGCCGGACAGGAAGTGCTCGGCCAGCGGCAGGATGTCGCCGGGCCGGTCGGCCAGCGCCGGCAGCGACAGTTCCACCGCGTTGAGCCGGTAGTACAGATCCTCGCGGAACGTGCCTTCGCGGATCATCGCGGTCAGGTCGGCATTGGTGGCGCTGATCACCCGCACCTTGACCTGGCGCTCGCGGTTGGAGCCCAGCCGTTCGAAGCGTCCGGTTTCCAGCACGCGCAGCAGTTTCATCTGCCCGGCCAGCGACAGGTTGCCGATCTCGTCCAGGAACAGGGTGCCGCCGTCGGCCGCTTCGAACTTGCCTTCGCGGACCTTGTTGGCGCCGGTGTAGGCGCCGGCCTCGGCGCCGAACAATTCGGCTTCGATCAGCTCGGCCGGAATCGCGCCGCAGTTCAGCGCCACGAACGGGCCCTGCCGCATCGGCGAATTGGCCTGGACGATCTCGGCGATCTTCTCCTTGCCGCTGCCGTTGGGGCCGGTGATCAGCACCGGCAGTTCCGAGCGCGCGACCTGGCAGGCCAGGGCGATGGCGCGCTCGCTGGCCGGGTCGGCGAACACCGCGCCGCGCAGGTCGTAGCGCTGCGCCAGCTGCTGGCGATGGCGGCGTTCGCCGTCGCGGCGCCGCTCCAGTTCGCGCCGCGCCTCGGACAGTTCCAGCAGGTTGTTGACCGTGGTCAGCAGCTTGCGGTCGTCCCAGGGTTTGGCCAGGTAGTCGGCGGCGCCGGCCTTGACCAGTTCCACCGCGCTGCTGAGCTGGGTCCAGGCGGTCAGCAGGATCACCGGCAGGTCCGGGTGGCGCGCGCGGATCGCATCGAACAGCGCCACGCCTTCCTCGCCCGAGGTGGTGTCGGCGCTGAAGTTCATGTCCTGCAGCACCAGGTCGATATCGCCCTCGGCCAGGCGCTGCAATCCGGCATCCGGACTGTCCGCATGCACGGTCTCGATGTCGTGCAGCGAGAACAGCACTTCCAGCGCGGTGGCGACGGCGGGATTGTCGTCGATGATCAGGATGCAGGGCATCGGGAACCTTGTCGGATGGCGTGGGCGGAACGGGCGGCTGCCGGTCGAAACGGCATCATCGCAGTCCCGGTGCGGCTTGTCGTGTGCGCCAGCGGCCGCCGGCACGCGGCCGATGCCATCGCCGGCGCACGCGACAGGGCGATCGCGGGCACGCGCATCACCGATACGCCGCAGGCGACAGCCGCGCCGCGCGCAGCGCCGGTCCGCGCATCGCCAGCCAGCCGGCGACCAGCAGCAGCGCCGCGATGCACAGCGCCGACAGCGGCGGCGGCGACAGCGCTGCCGCGTCCGGCAGGACCCGGCGCAGCAGCGCGGCGACGCCGGTGCCGATAGCGACGCCCAGGCCGCACAGCAGCAGGTTCTCGTGATGCAGCTGCCGGCGGATCTGCGCCGCACGCGCCCCCAACGCGCGGCGCAACGCGATCTGCCGGTAACGCTTGCGCACCATCAGGTCGCTGAGGGCGTAGAGCGTCGCGGTCGTGGCGAGCAGCCACAGCGCTGCGCCTGCCGCCAGCAGCATCAGTCGCTGCCGGTGCAGGTGCCGTTGCTGCAGGCGCAGTTCGCCGGCGCTGCCGAGGTCGTGGACGCGCCCCGCCGCGATCCGCTGCTCCTCCGCATCCAGGCGCGCGCGGACCCGCAACGGATCGCCCTGCGCGACGCGCAGCACATACAGCGCGTCGCCATCATCGCGCAGGCGCAGCGCCAGGATGGCGCCGTCCTGGTTCTCGTCCTCCTCGCTGGCGCCCGGCGCGCGCAGCCGCTCGACGATGCCGACCACCCGTGCTGGCGCCCGGCTGCCCAGATACACCGCCTGTCCCACGGCATCGCGGCCGGGGAACAGCTTCGATGCCAGCGACCGGGTCAGGATCACCCGCTGCGCAAGGCCCAGCGCGGTGGGCGAGGTGAGGTCGCGGTATTCGTCGCTGGCGAAATCGCGGCCGCGCTGCAGGCGCAGGCCCAGCGCCGTCACCAGTCCGGGACCGCCGAGGTAGGTGGTCACGCGGTACTGTCCGCCGGCGCCGTCGGCGCGTGGTCCGATCAGCGTGCTCCAGTGCTCGGGTCCGAACGGCAGCTGATTGATCGCCGCCACGTGCAGGACGCCGGGAATCGCACGCAATGCCGCCGCCTCGCGCTGCGCCTGCGCGCCGGACACGCGGCCACTGAGCCGCAGCGTCAGCAGATGCGCGTCGTCGTCGATGCCGCTGCAGGCGTGCATCCGCGCATGCGCCTGCGACGCCAGCGTGGCCAGGGCGAGCAGCGCCGGATAGCCGAGCGCCATCTGCAGCACGATCAGGGTCGCCAGCAGCAGATGACTGCGCAGCGAGATCAGCAGGCGATCCAGCATCCGCATCACCCGCTCAGGCGCTGCGCGTGGCGACCGCGGGCGGCACCGCGGCAGCGCGCTGTGCCGGCCACAGCACCGCAAGCTGGCCGAGCGAAAGCACCGCCAGGGCTGCCGCCGGCAGGTAGCCCAGCGGCAGACGCGACAGTTCGTAGTGGTACATCAGCGCCTGGTTCAGCAGTACCGCCAGCGCCATGCCCAGCACGCTGCCGCTGCCCACGATCAACAGGTTCTCGGTCTGGAAGTAGCGCAGGATGTCGCGGCGTGTGGCGCCGATGGCACGGCGGATGCCGATCTGGCGGGTGCGCTGCTGGACCCAGAAGCTGGCCAGTCCGCCGATGCCCAGTGCGGTGACGAACAGCAGGCCGGTGGTCGCGGCGAGCAGCAGCCCGATCATGGTGGCATCGCGCTGGAAGTACTGCTGCCGCACCTGCGCGAAACTGCGCCGCCCCGCGTCCGGGATCAGCCGCAGCGGGCCGGCCTTGGCCAGTGCGGCCGCAGCGGCGGCCAGCACCCGGTCGCGGTCCTGCGGGGCGCTGCGCAGCAGGTAGTGCGTCTGCGTGCCGGTGGGCAGTTGCGGCGACAGCGCGACCAGGCGATCGACCGCGGCGCTGCGCAGCGTCGGGCGCAGCAGATCGTCGACCACGCCGACCACGGTGCTCTGATTGCCGCCGTAGAGCGTCTTGCCGACGGCTGGCTGGTCCGGCCACAGCCGTTGCGCCAGCGCGCGGGTCACGATCAGCGCGCTGGGCGACGCGGTGGAATATTCGTCAGCACGGAAATCGCGGCCGGCGATCAGGTGCGCGCCCATCGCCTGCACGAAGCCGGGCGAACCGGAGTAATAGGTGGCCTGGACACAACCGGGCCCGTCCATCGATCGCTGCGCGGTCGCGCGTTCCAGTGCCTGCCGATCGGCGCAGCCGCCGTAGTCGTTGGAGCCCCCGGACAGCGGCGTGCTGAACCCGATCGCGGCCGCCGCCTTGACCCCGGGAATGCGGCGCAGCGCCAGCAGGTCGGCCTGCTGCTGGGCCTGCGCAGCGTCGCCGCCCTGCAGGCCGCGCACCGAGATCAGCGCCAGTTCGTCCTCTGGCAGGCCGCTCGGGGTCTGCAGCCGTTCGATCCGGCCGCCGATCAGAAATACGGCGTTGGCGACGAAGGCGCAGGTCAGCGCGACCTGCAGCGTCAGCAGCGCCGCGGTGAGGCGATGGTGCTGCAGGCTGGAGAGGATGGGGCGGATCGGCAGCTTCATGTCAGACGTCCTTGATCTGCAGGGCGGGGTTGATCCGGCTGGCCCGCCAGGCCGGCAACAGGCCCGCCAGCAGCGCGGCGACCACCGCCAGCGCCACGGTGGCCAGCAGCATCTCCAGGTCCATCCGCGCGACCCTCGCATAGTCGTCCGGGCGCTGGCGCACGCTCCACAGGCCCAGCTCGGCGATCGCGGTGCCCAGGACGCCGCCGAGCAGCCCGATCAACACGGCTTCGCTGCCGAACTGCAGCAGCACGTGGCCGCGCCGGGCGCCGAGCGCGCGGCGCACGCCGATCTCGCTGCCGCGGCGCAGGAACTTCGCCAGCAGCAGGGCGATCACATTGACCAGGCAGATCCAGAGAAAGCCGAGTGCGAGCAGCGTTTGCAGGCGCACGTCGTCCGGCACCATCCGCAGGTGGCGCAGCCAGTCCATCAGCGGGTACAGCCTGGCGTGTTGCGGCGGGCGCTGGAAGCGTCCAGCGGCATGTTGCGTCGCTGCGTAGTCGTAAAGGAAGCGCTCGTAGGCCGCCACCTGCTGCGGCGTGTCCAGCTGCACCCAGAACTGCAGCCAACTGGTGGAAGGGTCCTTGAGCCGCGCCTGGTCGCTGCCGCTGAACGTATCCCAGCTGCTGACGCTGCCGCTGGTGTCCAACCCCAGTTCCATCGCGGTGGCCAGCGGCAGGAAGAAGTCGTCCTGCTGGCCGAAGCCGCCCTTGCTGTAGGGATCGGCATAGAACAGCGGTTGCGGATTCCATTGCCCGGCCACGCCGATCACCTGGAAGCCGATGCGCTGTTCGCCGAGCGCCACCCGTTGGCCGATCGGATCGCGCGCGCCGAACAGGGTGTCGGCCAGCGCGCGGCTGAGCACGATGACACGGGCATGGTTCTGGTCGTCGTTCGCGCTCCAGCCGTGGCCGCGTTCCAGCGGTATGCCGAACAGGGCGAAGAATTCGGCGGTGGCGTAGCGGCCGCTCATGTCCACTGGCGCGGTCGCCGCGTGCGGCGGCCACAGCAATGCTTGACCGCCGGCGATCGCCGCCTGGTGGGTCGCGCGCTGCGCGTGCAGCAAGGCCATTGCATCGGGCCAGGTGAGGTTGTCCGCTGGATCGCCCCATTCCTGATTGTCGGGATAGTTGGCCGGCAACGGATCCAGGTGCGGGGTGTACAGCGCATGGCTCTTGCCGGGCAGCGGATCGCGCGACATCACGTGCAGTACCGTCAGCATGGTCATGCTCGCGCCGATGCCCAGGCCGATCGCCAGCACCATCAATGCGGTGGCGATCGGCGTGCGCCGCAGACTGCGCCAGGCCATCGTCAGGGAGTAGAACAGCATCCTGAGTTCCTCGGTTGCGTATCGTCGTCAGCGATAAGTCAGGCGCTGCGCGTGGCCACCGCCGGCGGCACGCGGGTGGCGCGGCGCGCCGGCCCGAGCACCGCGAGCTGGCCGAGCAGCCACAGCGCCAGCGCGCCGACCGGCAGGTACCACAGCGGCAGCCGCGGCAATTCGTAGGCGCTCATCAGGTACAGGTTGGCGGCATAGGCCAGCAGCATGCCCAGGCCGATCCCGGCGCTGGCGAGCAGGAAGTTCTCCAGCTGGAAATAGCGCAGCACCTGGCCGCGGGTGGCGCCGAGCGCGCGACGCACGCCGATCTGCTTGGTGCGCTGCTGCACCCAGAAGCTGGCCAGGCCGACGATGCCCAGCGCGGTGATCAGCAGCAGCATCGCGCACACCCCGGCCAGCAGCCAGGCCATCGCGCGGTCGTTGCGGTAGTAGTGCGCGCGCGCCTGCTCCAGGGATACGCTGCTCTTGTCGCGGATCATGCGGCGCGGCCCATGCGCGAGCAACAGCTTGCGCGCCTGCTGCTGTACCGCCTCGCGCTGCGCCGGATCGTCCACGCGCAGCACGTAGGTGCCGCGGGTGTAGGGCACGTTCACGGGGAACAGCATCGCGCTTTCGTAGTCCATGGCGGAGCCGTAGTCGCGCGGTTGCACCAGGCGCTCGACCACGCCCACCACCCGTTGCCGGCCGTACACGTAGATCGATTTGCCGATCGCCGACTGCCCGGGGAACAGGCGCTGGGCCAGGGTCTTGCTCAGGATCACCGACGGCACTACGCCTTTGTCGTTCGGGTCCATCAGGTTCGCGTAGTCGAGAAATTCGTCCGCGTTGAAGCGTCGGCCCTCCACCAGTTTCAATCCCAGGGTGTCGAGCAACTGCGCGTCGCCGAAATAGTTGGTGGCCCTCAGCGTGTCGCGTTGCTGGTCGGGGCCCAGCGAGATGCCGCTGGAGCCGATCGAGCTGCCGAACATGGGTTGGTTGATGATGCTGGCGTTGCGCACGCCGGGAATGCGCCGCAGCGCGTCCAGGTCCTCGCGGGTGAGCGCGGCGGCATCGCTTTGCCCGAGGATGTTGCCGACCTTGATGTAGACCAGCTGCGATTCCGCCGCACCGGTGGGGCGCTGGATGTTCTGCAGGCGGATCCCGATCAGGAACAGCGCGTTGCACACCACGGCGCAGCTGAAGGCGATCTCCAGCACGATGAGCAATGCGGCGATCTTGTGCTTGCGCAAGCTGGAGAGGATGGGGCGGATATGCACGGGAACGTTCCTGGCGGGAAGAAGGGTGCGTGGTGCGTCACTGCGACTTGAGTTGCAGCGCGGTCTGCACGCGCATGGCCTGCCACGCCGGCAGCGCGCCGGCCAGCAGGCTGCTGCCCAGGGTCAGCGCCAGTGCGGTCAGCAGCATGCTGCCGTCCATGTGCGCCAGCCCGGCATAGTCGGCCGGCTGCTGCCGCACCAGCCACAGGCCGATCCAGGCGAACAGCAGGCCGATCGCGCCGCCCACCGCGCCGATCATGGCCGCCTCCACCAGGTGCTGGGCGAAGATCGCGCGGCGCGATGCACCGAGCGCCCGGCGCACGCCGATCTCGCCGCCCTGGCGCAGGAACTTGGCCAGCATCAGGCCGACGGTGTTGAGCAGGCAGATGCCGAGGAACACCAGCGCCAGCCACAGCTGCAGGCGCACGTCGGCAGGAACCGCGTGATTGCGGTCCAGCCAGGTCATCACATCGCTCAGGCGCACATCGGCCGGATGGCTGAAACGGCCGGCATCGCGTTGCTGGCGCGCGTAGCTGTCCAGGTAATCGCGGTAGGCGGCGCGCTTGCCGGCGTCGGCGAGTTCCACCCAGTACTGGATCCACGCGCAAGGCGCGTTCTCGCTGTCCTGGCCATCGCCGCTGCTGCCCCAGCATTCCATGCTGCCGCTCGCTCCCATCTTCAGGTCGCGCGAGGTCGAGAACGGGACGAAGATGTCCTCGCTGTCGCCGTATTCGGTGTTGGTCAGGTCGTAGAAGCGCGGGTTCATGCTCCACTCCTCGGTCACGCCGACGATGCGCAGCAGGTTTTCGCCGACCTGCACGTTGCGCCCGGTGCTGTCCACGTCGCCGAACAACTGATCGTTGAGCTTGCGCGAGAGCACCGCCACACGCGCATGCCGCGTGTCGTCCTCTGCGGTCCAGGCATGGCCGTAGCGCATCGGCACCGCGAACATCGGGAAGAAGTCGGCCGAGGTGAAACGCGCCTCGGCGGTGGAGGGGGTCTGCTCGGCCTTGACCGGCACCACGGTGACGCCGCCGGCGGACATCATCGCCTGGCGATCGCCGCGCTTGTCGCGCAACAGCGCCTCGGCATCGCGCCGGGTCAGCTGCAGCGGTTCGTCGCCGGCGGGTTCGTACTTGTCGTCCGGATAGACGTTCATTTCCACGTAGAACAGCTGCGCGCTCTTGCCCGGGATCGGATCGCTGGCCAGCACGTGGAACACGGTCAGCGTGGTCATCGACGCGCCGATGCCGACCGCGATGGCCAGCACCATCAGCGCGGTCAGCAGCCGGTTGCGGCCGAAGCTGTGCAGCGCCAGTTTGCAGTAGTAGCCGAACATGGGAAGTCCTGGAAAAAAGGGCCGGCATGACGCCGGCCAAGGGGACGCTTCAGGCGCTGCGCGTGGCCACCGCCGGCGGCACCGCCGCGGCGCGGCGCGCTGGCGCGAACACCGCGAGCTGGCCGAGCAGCCACAGGGTGAGTGCGCCGAACGGCAGGTAGTACAGCGGCAGCCGCGGCAGTTCGTACTTGCCCATCAGCCACTGGTTGATCGCGTAGGCCAGCAGCATGCCGAGCACGATGCCGGTGCTGGCGAGCAGGAAGTTCTCGGTCTGGAAGTAGCGCAGGATCTGCCCGCGGGTGGCGCCGAGCGCGCGGCGGATGCCGATCTGCTTGGTGCGCTGCTGCACCCAGAAGCTGGCCAGGCCGACGATGCCCAGTGCGGTGACGATCAGCAGCGCGATGCACACCGCGCTGAGCAGCCACACCATCGCGCGGTCGCCCTGGAAGTAGGCGTCGCGGATTTCGGTGTAGGTCTGCTGTTTGAGCACCAACCGGCTGTTGTCCACCTTCATCAGGGCCGCCGTCGCCGAGGCGATCACTTCCTGGCGCCGCGCCGGGTCGGTGACCCGCAGCACGTACAGTCCGTCGGTGTAGTTCAGGCGCAGCGGCAGCAGCATCGCGTAGTCGATCTCGGCCAGGCCGCTGGTCGCGGTCGGCCGTGCCAGCGTCTCGACGATGCCGACCACGCGTACAGGTACGGGCCCGGTGTAGATGGTTTTGCCCAGCGCGTTCTGGCCGGGGAACATCTTTTCCGCGGTGGCGCGATTGAGAATGATGGCGGTGCCTTTCTTCTGCACGTCCTTGTCGGTTTGCGCGGTCTCCAGATCCAGGTATTCGTCGGGCGTGAAATCGCGCCCGGCCACCAGCTGCAGTCCCAGCGTCCGCAGCGTGCCTTCCTCGGCCATGTACTGCGCCGCGTTGAGGGTGGGCCGTTCCTGGTCGGGGGTCAGCGACAGGCTGGTGTTCCAGGAGTAGCGCACGAACGGCACCTGGTTGAGCACGGTGGCGCTGCGCACGCCGGGTACGGCGCGCAACGCGGCCAGGTCCTCGCGGGTGCGTGCGGCGGCGTTGACCTGCTGGCCGATGCCGCCCAGCGAGATCGTCACCAGTTCCGATTCGGCGATGCCGCTGGGCCGGTGCAGGGTCTCGATGCGGTTGCCGATCAGGAACAGCGCATTGCACACGATCGCGCAGGCCAGCGCGATCTCGAGCACGATCAGCGCGGCGGCCGTCTTGTGCCGGCGCAGGGTGGAAAGGATGGGGCGGATGTCCATGGCGGTAACCTTGTGAGGGACCTTCGTTGGCGGTCTGCCCGCCGCCGTGCGGCGGGCGTGGTGGTCAGGACGATTTGAGCTGCAGCGCCGGCGCGACCTGGATCGCGCGCCACGACGGCAGCAGGCCCGCGAGCAGGCTGGCCACCAGGGCCAGGGCGAAGGTCAGCGCAAGCATGCTGGGATCGAGGTGGGCGAGCTTGGCGTAGCCGGTGGGCTGCTGGCGCACCGCCCACAGCCCGAGCGTGGCCAGGCCGAGACCGGCGATGCCGCCGGCCAGACCGATGGTGCCGGCTTCCACCAGGCACTGCGCGAAGATCGCGCGGCGCGAGGCGCCCAGCGCGCGGCGCACGCCGATCTCGCCGCTGCGGCGCAGGAACTTGGCCAGCAACAGGCCCACGGTATTGAGCAGGCACACCAGCAGGAAACCCATCGCCAGCCACAGCTGCAGGCGCACGTCGCCCGGCACCACTTCGTTGTGGTCCAGCCACTGCATCACGTTGCGCAGGCGCACGTTGTTCGGGCGCTGGAAGCGGCCGGCGCTGCGCTGCTGGTTGGAGTAGTTCTCCAGGTAGGCCTTGTAGTCGGCGGCCTGCGCCGGGTTCTCCAGCTCCACCCAGTACTGCACCCAGGTGCACGGCGCATTGAGTCCGGTCTGGTCGCCATTGCTTTCGCCGAAGCAGTTCATGCTGCCGTTGCGATCCATCTTCAGATCCATCGCGACCGAGAACGGCAGGTAGGCCTGCTCGTCCGAACCGTAGGTGTTGGTGATGTCGTAGAAGCGTGGATTGGGTTCCCACGTATCCAGCACGCCGACGATGCGGAACGTGTTCTGGTCCATGCGCAGTTCGCGGCCGACGCTGTCGGCGCCGTCGTACAGTTTCTCGTTGAGCTTCTTGCTGATCACCGCCACGCGCTCGTGGCGTTCGTCTTCCGTGCCGGTCCAGCCATGGCCGTACAGGAACGGCGTGTCGAACATCGGGAAGAAGTCGGCCGAGGTGAAGCGCACTTCCGACTTGAACGGTTTCAACCCGCTCTTGGACGGTTCCACCGCCACCGACCCGCCGGTCATCATCGCCTGGCGCTTGGCGCGCTTCTCGCGCAGCAGCGCTTCGGCATCGAAGCGCGTGCTCTGGAAGTCCGGTTCCTCGCCCGGCTGATAGCCGGCCTTGGGTTGCGGATCGACCTGCACGTAGAACAGCTTGTCGCTCTTCTGTGGGATCGGATCGCCGGAGAGCACGTAGAACACGGTCAACGTGGTCATGCTGGCGCCGATGCCCAGCGCGATGGCCAGCACCATCAGCGCGGTGAGCACCTTGTTGCGGCGGAAGCTGCGCAAGGCGAGGCGGAAGTAATAGCCGAACATGGGTGGCTCCGGGTCAGGCGCTACGGGTGGCGGTGGCGGGTGGAACGGCGGCGGCGCGCAAGGCGGGGCCGAGCACGGCGAGTTGGCCGAGCGCGCACAGCAGCGCCGCGCCGATCGGCAGATAGCTGGCCGGCAGCCGCTCCAGTTCGAAGAAGCGCATCAGCACGATATTGCCGGCATAGGCCAGCAGCATGCCCAGCGCCACGCCGGCGCCGACGATGAGCAGGTTCTCGGCCTGGAAGTACTGCAGGATGTCGCGGCGGGTGGCGCCGAGCGCGCGGCGGATGCCGATCTGCTTGGTGCGCTGCTGCACCCAGAAGCTGGCCAGGCCGACGATGCCCAGCGCGGTCACCAGCAGCATCGCGACGATGACCGCGACCATCAGCCCGGTCATGGCGCGATCGCTCTGGAAGTATTCCTGGCGCAGGTCGAGCAGCGGCTTGCTGTAGGCGTTGTCCATCACCGCTTCGGGCACCGCCCGCGCCACCGCGGCGCGCGCCTGCGCCAACACCCGCGGCAGATCGCGCGGATCGGCGCGCAGCACGTAGGTACCTGAGCGCTCCGCTTCGCGCACCGGGATGACTACCGACCAGTCGCTGCCGATCACGCCGTCCTCGCTGCGGCCTGGATCGGGGCGCGCCAAGTGGCCGAGGGTGCCGATCACGTGGAAATGGCCACCGGCCCAGAACTCCTTGCCCAGCGGATCCTGGCCCGGCCACAGATGCGCGGCCAGCGCCCGCGTGATCCACACCCCGGCCGCGGTCGGGAGGCCGTTCTTGAGCGGTTGGTAGTCCGCGTCGGCGAAGGTGCGGCCGCTGTCCGGCTGCAGTGCCAGGGCCGCGACGGCGCCGGGGCTGACCATGTAGAAATGCGGAACCCCGCCGAACTGGGTGCAGTCCTGGTCCAGGCACAGCCCGTTGTTGTTGGGCGCCGTGGCGAACGGCACGCTGTTGACCACGCCCGCCGCGCGCACGCCGGGCGTACGGCGCACCGCATCCAGCGCGCGGGCATTGAGGTCGGCATTGTTGCAGCCGTCGCAGCCGGACAGCGACACCAGGCCCAGCGCGGCCTCGTCGATGCCGCTGTGCAGGTGCACCAGGTCCAGGCGGTTGCCGATCAGGAAGAAGGCGTTGCACAGCACGGCGCAGGCCAGCGCCACTTCCAGCGCGATCAGCGCCGCTGCGATGCGATGCCGCGACAGGGCGCTCAGGATGGGGGTGATCTGCATCGTCGCGTGCCTCGGTCACAGACTCTTGAGTTGCATGGCCGGCGCGATACGGCTGGCGCGCAGGGCGGGAAACAGGCCGGCAGCCAGGCTGCAGGCGATCGCCAACAGGAAGGTGGCAGCGAATGCGGACAGGTCCAGGTGCGCCAGGTCGGCGTAGGCGGTGGGTTGCTGGCGCACGCTCCACAGGCCCAGCAGGGTCAGCAGCCAGCCGCCGGCGCCGCCGATCAGGCCGATCACGCTGGCCTCGGTCAGGCACTGCGCGAAGATCGCGCGGCGCGACGCGCCCAGCGCGCGGCGCACGCCGATCTCGCCGCCGCGGCGCAGGAACTTGGCCAGCAGCAGGCCGACGCTGTTGAACAGGCACAGGCCCAGGAACGCCACCGCCAGCCAGCTCTGCAGGCGCACGTCGCCCGGCACCACGCGGTTGTGGTCCAGCCATTGCGGCAGCGACAGCAGGCGCGCGGTATCGGCGCGGCCGATGCGCCCGGCGGCGTGCTGCTGCGCGGCATAGTCCGCCAGCAGGCGTCGGTAGTCGGCGACCTTCGCCGGCGTGTCCAGTTGCACCCACAACTGCAGCCACACGCACGGCGCATCGCGCAGGTCCATGGTGGACTCCACCTTGCTGAAGCAAGTCCAGGGCCGAAGGTGACCGTCGTTGACCTCCACGCTGCTGGACAGCGGCATGAACACGTCCTGCGGGCGTCCGTAAAAGCTGGCGGTATCGCCATGGGCGAAGCTGCCGCCGGCCAGCGTGTAGAACAGCGGCGACGGCCGCCACGGCGCCAGCACGCCGACGATGCGCACCGCCGTGCCGCGCACCAGCAGGCTGCGGCCGACGCTGTTGCGGCCGCCGAACAGCTTGGCGTTGAGGTCGGCCGAGATCACCGCCACCCGCGCCCGGTCTTGGTCGTCGCGCGCACGCCAGCCGCTGCCGTAGGCGAACGGGACCTGGAACATCGGGAAGAAATCGGCCTGGGTCATCAGCAACTGGGTCATGAAGGGCGGGGCGGCGCTGTCCGCCGCGTGCACCTTGATCTGGCTCTCGGCGACCATGGCCTGGCGATCGGCGCGCCCGCTCTTCCACAGGTCGAAGGCCGTGATGTAGTCGAGCTTGTCGTACGGCTCTTGGTTGGCCCCTTTGCTGGCGCGCGGATCGAGTTGCGCGAAGAAGATCTGCTGGCTGCGCCCGGGCAAGGGGTCGCCGGACAGCAGCCGCATCACCGTCAGCGTGGTCATCGCCGCGCCGATGCCCACGGCGATGGACAGCACCATCAGCGCGGTGAGCACCGGGCTGCGGCGCAGGCTGCGCAGGGCGAGGTGGACGTAGTAGCTGAGCATGCCGGTCTCCGCGCCGTCGCCGTGCCGGTCAGGGATTGGCCGCGGCGCCGTGGCCGGCGTGCGCTAGCACCGGCTCGCGCTGCAGGTCGGTGGCCTGGCCGTCGACGATGTGCACGTTGCGCTGCGCGCGCGCGGCCAGTTCCGGATCGTGGGTGACCATGACGATGGTCGAGCCCTGCGCGTTGATCTCTTCCAGCAGTTCCATCACTCCGCGCGCCATCTGCGAGTCCAGGTTGCCGGTCGGTTCGTCGGCCAGCAGCAGGCGCGGGCTGCCGGCCAGCGCGCGCGCGATCGCCGCGCGCTGCTGCTGGCCGCCGGACAGTTCGGACGGGTAGTGCTTCATCCGCGAGCCCAGCCCGACCCGGCCCAGCGCCTCTTCGATGCGCTGCTTGCGCTCGGCCGCGGCTATGCCGCGGTAGCGCAGCGGCACATCGACGTTGTCGAACAGGTTGAGATCGGGGATCAGGTTGAAGCCCTGGAAGATGAAGCCGATCTTCTGGTTGCGCATGCGCGAGCGCGCGTCGTCGTTGAGGTTGCTGACGTCCTGGCCGTCGAGCACGTACTGGCCGCTGGTGAAGGTCTCCAGCAGCCCGGCGATGTTGAGGAAGGTGGTCTTGCCGGAGCCGGACGGCCCGGTGACCGCGACGAATTCGCCTTCGCGTACATGCAGATCCAGCGAGCGCAACGCGTGCGTCTCGACCTGTTCGGTACGGAAGACCTTGGAGACAGAGCGCATTTCGAGCATGACGTGGTTCCTTGGTGGTGGAGCGGGGACTGGGAGATTGCGATTTGGATCAGCGGTCGAGACAGGAAAACGGCATGGGCTTACGAATCCCCACTCCCGAATCCCCAATCCCGGCCCTCAATGCACCGTCACCTGCGGCGCATCGCCGAACAGGTCGCTGCCGGAGACCACGACGCGGTCGCCCGGCTGCAGGCCGGACCGCACCTCGACTTCGCCCAGGCTGGTGACGCCGAGCTCCACCGGGCGGCGGATCGCCGAGCTGCCGTCCATCACGTAGGCGTAGCGGCCGCCGGATTGTTCGACGAACGGACCGCGCTCGAGCTTGAGCACGTTCTTGCGGGTATCCAGCAGCACCCGCGCGCTCATGCGCTGGCTCTGGCGCAGGCCGGGCGGCTGCTTGTCGGTGAAGCGGATGCGCGCGTTGACCTCGCCGTTGACCACTTCCGGCGACACCGCCGAGATCGCGCCGGCGAACGGTTCGCCGGCACCGCTGGTCAGCTGCGCCGGCATGCCGATCGCCAGGTCGCGGGCGAAGCTTTCCGGCACCTTGATCTCCAGTTCGAACTTGGACAGATCGACCACGCTCAGCACCGGCGCGTTGGCGGCGACGTTGGTGTGCTGCGACACCTGCACCTGGCCGACCTGGCCGTCGAACGGCGAGCGCAGGGTGAGCAGGTCCACCTGGCGCTTCACCTCGGTGACCACCGCGCGCTGGCGCTCGGCGAGCAGGCGCTTGTTGCGCGCATCCAGCCCTGCGCCCTGCGTCTGCAGCCCGGAATCCTTCTGCGCATGGCTCATCGCGATGTCGGCCTTCTTCAGCGTGTCCTGCGCCTTGGCCAGTTCCACCGCCGGCACCGCGCCGCCGTCGTAGCCGCGCTGGTAGCGCTCCAGGTCGCGGCTGGCCGCCTGCCGTTCGATCTGCGCCTGGTCGACCAGCTTGCTCGCATTGGCGCGCGCCAGCACCGCATCCAGGTCGGCGCGGCCGGCTTCGGCTTCCAGGCCGGCCAGCGTGGCTTCTTCCTGGGCGAGCTTGCTGCGCAGTTCCGGGCTGTCGATCTCGGCCAGTTCCTGGCCCTGCTTGACCACGTCGCCGGCGACCACCTTCAAGGTCACGGTGCCGCCGGAGATCGCGTACAGGGTGGGACTGTTGGCGGCGATCAGGCGCCCGTCGGCGGAGATGTCGCGGACCAGGTCGCCGCGGCTGACCGTGGCGATGCGCACGCGCTGCGCGTCGAACGAACGGCTGCCGGCGATCCAGCCGCGTGCGGCGAAGGCGATGCCGAGCAGCACCGCCAGCGCGATCAGCGCGGGCCACAACCAGCGGCGCCAGGCGGCGGAGCGGGGGCGGGCGAGAACCTGGTCCTGGGCGGAAGTGTCGCGGATCATCGGTCGGGTCGGCGCAGTGGAGAATGAACGAATCCAAAGCACGTCGCGTGCCAATCACAAGCGTTTGAAAAGGTTGAGGATTCGCCGCGACGGACAGCTGTCCGTGTGTCCGCGGACACGTTCGCGGACACCCTGTCCGTGTCCGCCCGGGGGGCGCGGACGCATCGCGCGCGGCGCACCAGCGGCGCCCGGGCCACGCCATGGCCTGGCCGAGTCGCGTCGGCGGGCCGCATGGGACATTCAGCGGACAAAGCTAGAATGGCGATCTTTCGGTGCAGGGTGCGGCTATGTGCGGGATCGTGGGTGCGATTGCGGAACGGGACGTGGTGCCGGTACTGATCGAAGGCCTGAAGCGGCTGGAGTACCGCGGCTACGACTCTTCCGGCATCGCTGTGGTCGCCGCCGACGGCGTGCGCCGGGTGCGCCGCACCGGGCGCGTGGCGGAGATGGAGAACGCGGCGCTGGCCGAACACCTGCACGCCACGCTGGGCATCGGCCACACCCGCTGGGCCACCCACGGCGGCGTCACCGAGGCCAACGCGCATCCGCACGTCAGCCACGGCGACCTGGCGCTGGTGCACAACGGCATCATCGAGAACCACGAACAGCAGCGCGAGCGGCTGCGCGCGCTGGGCTACGTGTTCGAGTCGCAGACCGACACCGAGGTCATCGCGCACCTGATCCACCACCACACCGCGCAGGGGCTTTCGCTGCTGGCGGCGCTGCAGGCCGCGGCCAAGGAACTGACCGGCGCCTATGCGCTGGCCGCGGTCAGCAAGTCGCGCCCGGACGTGCTGGTGTGCGCGCGCATGGGCTGCCCGCTGCTGATCGGCCTGGGCGAGGGCGAGAACTTCATCGCCTCGGACGTGTCGGCGGTGATCCAGGCCACGCGCCGGGTGATCTTCCTCGAGGAAGGCGATACCGCCGAGCTGAGCCGCAGCGGCGTGCAGGTGTACGACGCCGAGGACCGGCCGGCGCAGCGCGAGGTGCACATGTCGGAGGTGTCGCTGGCCTCGCTGGAACTGGGCCCGTACCGCCACTTCATGCAGAAGGAGATCCACGAGCAGCCGCGCGCGCTGGCCGACACGCTGGAAGCGCTGTTCGATGCCGGTGGCTTCGACACCACGCTGTTCGGCCGCAATGCCGGGCAGCTGGCCGACATCGACGGCGTGCAGATCCTGGCCTGCGGCACCAGCTACTACGCCGGGTTGACCGCGCGCTACTGGATCGAATCGATCGCCGGCCTGCCGTGCAGCGTGGAGATCGCCAGCGAATACCGTTACCGCGCCGCCTACGCCAATCCGCGGCAGCTGATCGTCACCATTTCCCAATCCGGCGAAACCCTGGACACGATGGAGGCGCTGAAATACGCCAGGTCGCTCGGCCACGCCAAGACCCTGTCGATCTGCAACGTGCCCGAGAGCGCGATCCCGCGCGCCAGTGCGCTGGTGCTGTACACCCGCGCCGGCGCCGAGATCGGCGTGGCCTCGACCAAGGCCTTCACCACCCAGCTGGCGGCGCTGTTCCAGCTGACCTGCGTGCTGGCCAAGCTGCGCGGGCGGCTGAGCGCCGCACAGGAAGCCGACTACCTGGAGCAGCTGCGCTACCTGCCGGGCAGCGTGCAGCATGCGCTGAACCTGGAGCCGCAGATCGCGGGCTGGGCCGAGCGTTTCGCCGACAAGCACAACGCCCTGTTCCTGGGCCGCGGCCTGCACTATCCGATCGCGCTGGAAGGCGCGCTCAAGCTCAAGGAAATCACCTATATCCACGCCGAAGGCTATCCGGCCGGCGAACTCAAGCACGGCCCGCTGGCGCTGGTGGACGCGAACATGCCGGTGGTGGTGATCGCGCCCAACGACGCGCTGCTGGAGAAGGTGAAATCCAACATGCAGGAAGTGCGCGCGCGCGGCGGCGAGCTGTTCGTGTTCGCCGACCAGGACAGCAACTTCAGCGAATCCGAGGGCGTGCACGTGATCCGCACCCCGCGCAACGCTGGCCTGCTGAGCCCGGTGGTGCATACCATCCCGGTGCAACTGCTCGCCTACCACACCGCATTGGCGCGCGGCACCGACGTGGACAAGCCGCGCAACCTGGCCAAGTCGGTGACGGTGGAATAGGCGCGGGCGTGCGTCGCCCGGGTCGGCCTGTGTGCCTGCGCAGGCCGGCACGCGGCGCACGGATAGCGCCGGCTGCGCGGGTTCGAGAAGGTCGCAGCCGAGACCCGATGCCGCTACCGCCGCGCCGGCACGCTGCGGCACCACTGCTTCTGCGTAGCCGCTGCGGTTACCTGGCTACGTTGTTGAAGAACGCGACCAGGCCCTGCGGCGCGTCGGCGTCGAAGAACATCGCCAGATTCTGCGCCGACTCTTCGGCGAAGGCCGCGCTGCGCGGGAATAGTTCGCTCTCGTACGTGGCGAGCGCGGCGTCGAGCGCGCCGGGGTGGGCGGCGATGGCCTTGCCGAGTTCGGCGCCGTCGTGGAGCGCGAGATTGGCGCCCTCGCCGGCGAACGGCGACATCAGGTGCGCCGCGTCGCCCAGCAATGTCACGCCGGGCCTGCGCTCCCAGCGGTGCTCGATCGGCAGTGCATGGATCGGGCGCAGCACGGGATCGGTGTCGCCGTCGGTGACCAGTGCGGTCAACGCCGGCGCCCAGCCCTCGAATTCTGCGGCGACGCGGGCCAGCGCGGTCGCCGGGTCGGCGAAGTCGAGGCGCGCGAACCAGTCTTCCGACCTGTTCAGCGACACATAGGTCTGCAGGGTGCCATCGGCGTGGCGGTGGGCGAGGATGCCCTTGCCCGGCGCGACCGCCATCAGCGTGCCGCCGCCGATCGTCCGCGCGCTGGCGGGGTGGCGGGTGTCGCCGTCGAACAAACAGGTCTCGATGAACGAAGTGCCGGTGTAGACGGGCACCGCGGCGGACAGCAGCGGACGCACGCGCGACCAGGCGCCATCCGCGCCCACCAGCAGATCGGTGGTCACGGTCGCGCCGTCGGCGAAGCGCAGCAGGTGCCGCCCGTCGCCGAGCGGGGCGGCCGTGGCCAGCTTGCTTCCCCAGCGGATGCTGCCCGCAGGAAGCGCGTCGAGCAGGAGCCGGCGCAGGTTGCCGCGATCCACCTCGGGCCGGGTGCCGCTGCCGGTGTCGGGTCTGTCGATCAGGATCGCGCCCTGGCTGTCGACGACCCGCTTTGCGTCCGCACCGGGAAGGACGAGGTCGAGGAACGCGTCGTAGAGGCCCGCGGTCTTGAGCGCGCGCTGGCCGTTGTAGGTGTGGATATCGAGCAGGCCGCCCTGCGGGCGGGCATCCGCCGAGGCCTCGGCTTCGTAGAGCGTCGCGGCGATGCCGTGCACGTGCAGCACGCGGGCGAGCATGAGCCCGCCGAGCCCGGCGCCGACGATCGCGATGGGAGTGTGCATCTTGAAATCCTTGGTCGAGGACGCGCCGGGACGGGCGCAAGCAGGAATGGAACGGCGTTCCAATATGTTGGAATGGCGTTCCATTGGTGTCAAGATGGCACATGGCCAAGACAACCCGCGGAACCCCGCGACGCGAGGCATCGCTCTCGCGCGAACAGATCGTGGAAGCGTCGATCGCGCTGCTGGACAGCGGCGGCGAGGGCGGGCTGACCTTCCGCGCGCTGTCCGAACGGCTCGCCACCGGGCCCGGCGCGCTCTACTGGCATGTCGCCGACAAGCGCGATCTGCTGACCGCCGCCTGCGACGCCATCGTCGCGCGCACCTTGCAGGCGCCGTCCGCCGACGCCACGCCGGAGGCGGCGCTGCGCGCGCTGGCGCTGGGCATGTTCGATGCGATCGATGCGCATCCGTGGATGGGCTCGGCGCTCACCGGCGCGCCCGGCGAGTTGCCGATCGTGCGCGTCGTCGAGCGCATCGGCCAGCAGGTGCGCGCGCTCGGCGTGCCGGATCACGAGCAGTGGGCGGCGGTCGCCGCATTGTTGAGCTACATCCTCGGCGTCGCCGGGCAGAACGCGGCCAATACGCAGCTAGCGCGCGTGCGCGGCAGCGTCAGGTCCGAGTTCCTGGATGCGGTGGCGAACGCGTGGTCGCGGCTGGACGCGGACGCGTACCCGTTCGTGCGCGGCATGGCCCTGCAAATGCGCACGCATGACGACCGGATGGATTTCCTGGCCGGTATCGACCTGATCCTGCACGGTCTGGCGGCACGGCGCGCGCAGGCGCAGCCGGGGCCCGTATCGGCCCGCAAGGGCGCCGCCAGGAAGAAGTAGCGAGGTTGCCGCCGCGTCAAAGAGGACAGGTGCTGTCGACATGTTGGCGCCATGTGCCGGCAGTGCGGTCGCGAGCCTACCGTTGCCGGATCGCCGTTGCGCGTCGATCCATGCCGCCCCGATGTCCTGCGCGCATGTCGGTGATTGCGGCATCGTGCCGCATCCGCGTATCTGCCGGGCTTGCGCGGCGCCTTCGCCGCGCACGCACGCAGGATTGGCAGCCGCGGCGGTCGCCTGCCAACGCAGTGGCCCAACTTATGCATAAGCTTCTGGCGAGGGTTCCCACCACGCAGGAGGACGCATGTACGAGTCTTTCAGACAGGGGGCGCCGGCCGAACTGTGGCAGGCGCTGGTGCACGAGGCAGGGCAGCGGCTGGGCCGGCCGCTGGACGAATCGCGCGAGAGCTATCTGGTGTTCGTGTTGCTGCGCTACCAGGCCGACGGACATTTGCTGTCGCGCACCCAGGCGTTGGCCTGGCTGCATGCGCAGGAGCAGGTCGGGCGCGCCCGCGCCGACGCGCTGCGCGAAGTCGGCGACGGTTGCCTGCTGATCGCCGGGCTGTTTCCCGGCGTGGCCGCACGGCGCCGGGTCAGCGTGGACTACTTCATCGACCTGGGCCGCGGTGCCTATTACGAAGTGGCCGAGACCCGCGCCAGCGACGCCGGCCTGTTCGGGCAGCTGGCGCGCAGCTACCAGGAACTGGTGCGCACGCTGGGCGCGCTGCGTCCGCCACGCGAGTGGCGGATCGGCGAGGATGGTGCGCTGCGCGCGTGAGCGGTTGCGAGGCGCCGTGGTGGCGCCTGCTGCGTGGCGTGCCATTTCGGTTGGCGAAGCGATGTAGGAGCGGCTTCAGCCGCGACAGGATGCTGATAGATCCTGTCGCGGCTGAAGCCGCTCCTACAAGGGCTGTTGTCGTTTGAGCGGGCAAAGAATCCGCTGGTGGCGGCTCAAAACCAGATGCGTACCCCAGCGACCACCCGCGTCTCGCGCGCGGCTTCTCCCGCGTCGCGGCGATAGTCCGCGGTCGCGCCGAACGCGCGCTCGTGGACCACGCCCAGATACGGCGCGAAGCGGCGGCTGATCTCGTAACGCAGGCGCAATCCCGCCTCGAGCGTGGACAGGCCGCTGCCGATGCCGTGCGCGCGATCGTCGGCGAACGCCGCCTCCGCTTCCAGGCGCGGCTGCAGGATCCAGCGGTTGGTCAGCAGCACGTCGTACTCGCCTTCCAGGCGCGCGCTGGCGCTGCCGCCTTCGCCGACGTACAGCGTGGCCGCGACCTCGAACTTGTACGGCGCCATGCCCTGCACGCCGAACGCGGCCGACGTGCGCGCATCGCCCGGGGCGAGGTCCTGTTTCACCCCGACCAGCAGGTCCCACCACGGCGAGACCGCGTGGCCGTAGAGCGCTTCCAGGTCGGCCGCTTCGGTGCGGCCGCCGCTGCGTTCGCCTTCGCTGCGCAGCCAAAGCCGATCGATGTCGCCGCCGTACCAGGCGCTGGCTTCCCAGGCCTGGCCGCTGCCGGGGTCGTCGTTCCAGCCTTCCAGCCGGTCGAACAGCAGGTAGCCGGTGCGCGACGCCGCGTGCGGCATCGCGTGCGTGCGCAGGACCGGGAACGCGGCGGCGCGGTCGGCATCAGTGAGCGCCGGGATCGGCTCGCGCGGCAGCGTGGACGCCGGCGCATCGGCACAGGGGCATGTCGCCGTCGCGCTGGAGTGGGCATGGTGCGCTTCCGCTTTTCCGGGGTCGCGCTCCTTGTTGCCCGATTCCGGCTCCGCAGTCTCCGGCTGCATCCCGGCATGGTCGTGCATGGCGCCATCGGCCTGCGCTGCGGTTGGCGTTGGGTGCTTCATCGTGGCCGGCTGCGTGTCCATGTGCTGCATGTGGGCATGGCCGGACATGGCAGGGTCGGCATGTGACGCTTGGTCCATGTCCATGTGCTGCATGGCGCCGCCGCTCGTCGCCGGGCTGGCCGCAGCATCGGTGGCGTGGGCGGCGTGACCCATCGCCGCGTGATCCATGCCGGCATGCGCCATCGCTGCGTCATCGCCGTCGGCGGGCGGCGGTGGCGAGGCGTGCATATGCGCCGCATCGCCGGATGGCGGACACGCGCATGCCGCAGGCGCGGATGTGGGCGCAGGTGCGGCGGCTGCGTTATCGGCATCGGCAGTTCCAGGCGCATGCACATGCTGCGCACGCGCGGCGCCATGCGCGAGCAGAAGTACCAGGCCAATGGCCTGCGCCAGCATGGCGAGCGGTGTGGCGTTCATGCGTCCACCCGCACTTCGCGCATCATGCCGCCGTCCATGTGGTACAGCAGATGGCAATGGTAGGCCCAGCGTCCAAGCGCGTCGGCGCGCACGCGGTAGCTGCGGCGCGTGCCCGGCGGCATGTCGACGGTGTGCTTGCGCACCTGGAACTGGCCGGCGTCGTTTTCCACGTCGCTCCACATGCCGTGCAGGTGGATCGGGTGCTGCATCATCGTGTCGTTGACCAGCACGATGCGCAGGCGCTCGCCGTAGTTGAGCCGCAGCGGCTCGGCGCTGGCGAACGGGATGCCGTCGAAAGACCAGGCGAACTTCTCCATGTTGCCGGTGAGATGCAGTTCGATCTCGCGCCCGGGGTCGCGGCCGTCGGGGTCGTCGAACAGGCTGTGCAGGTCGGCGTAGGTCAGCACCCGGCGCCCGTTGTCGCGCAGGCCGATGCCCGGATCGTCCAGCTTCGGCGCGGTGGCGGAGGACTGCATGTCCACCAGCGGATTGCCGCGCTCGCTGCGCGGATGCGTGGGCGCCGCGCCGGTATCGGCGGCCGCGTGCGCGCCGTGGTCCATTGCGGCATGGTCCATGCCGGCCATGCCCATGCTGGCGCCGCAGCCGCCTTCCATGCCGTGCATCGCGCTCGCGCCGCCGTGCTCCATGCCGGCGTGCCCGCCCATGGCGTGGCCCATGTCCTGCATGCGCAGCAGCGGGCGCGGATCGTTCGCCGGTACCGGCGCCTGCAGCCCCTGGCGCACGGCCAGGGTGCCGCGCGCGTAGCCGGTGCGGCCCATGTCCTGGGCGAACACGGTGTAGGCGTCCTGGCCGTCGGGTTGCACCAGCACGTCGTAGGTCTCGGCCGCGGCGATGCGCAACTCGTCCACGCTCACCGGGTGCACGTACTGGCCGTCGGCGGCGACCACGGTCAGCTTCAGCCCGGGGATGCGCAGGTCGAAGTAGGTCATGCTGGAGGCGTTGATCAGGCGCAGCAGCACTTTCTCGCCGGGACGGAATTCGCCGGTCCAGTTGCCGCCCGGGGCGACGCCGTTGAGCAGGTAGGTATAGGTATTGGCGTTGACGTCGGACAGGTCGCTGGGGGTCATGCGCATGCGTCCCCACATGCCGCGGTCGGCGAGGGTGGCGCGCAGGCCGTCCTCGCGCGCGTCGCGCAGGAAGTCGCCGACGGTGCGCTGGTAGGTGTTGTCGTAGGACGGCATCTTCTTCAGCCGCCGGAACAGCGCCGCCGGGTCCAGGTCGGTCCAGTCCGACAGCAGCAACACGTGCTCGCGGTCGTAGTGGTAGGGCGGGGGCTGCAGCGGGTCGATCACGATCGCGCCGTACAGCCCGGCCTGTTCCTGGTGCAGCGAGTGGCTGTGGTACCAGTAGGTGCCCGACTGGCGCAGAGTGAAGCGGTAGCGGTAGCTCTCGCCGGGATAGATGCCGTCGAAACTCATGCCCGGCACGCCGTCCATGTTCGCCGGCAGCAGGATGCCGTGCCAGTGCACCGAGGTCTGGGTGTGCCCGGGCAGGCGGTTGGCGACGCGCACCTCGACGGTGTCGCCTTCGCGCCAGCGCAGGATCGGCGCGGGCACGCTGCCGTTGACGGTGATGGCCGGGCGCTCGCGCCCGGTGAAGTTGACCCGCGCGCTGCCGATGCTGAGGTCGAAATCGGTGCCGTGCAGCTGATACGGCACGGCGCCATTGCGCGCCAGCGCCGCGGCCTGGGCCTGCCGCAGCGACAGGCCGCCGATGCCGGCGGCGGCGCCCAGCGCCAGTCCGGTGACGAAACGGCGCCGCGATGGCAGGGCAGGGCCGGGGGAAGGTGGTTTCATGAGCGAGCCTCGATGCGATGCGATGCGCGACCGCGTGGGCGGTGCGTGCGCAGAAGCGACGGCGCGCGGATGCGCGGTCGCAGTGGCGCCGCCCGCGCGGGCGGCAGCGTCGCGATCAGGCGCTGGGAGGTCGTTCCAGCCGCGGCAGGCCGGGCGCGCCGCGGCCATCCTGGCGGCCGCGCGGGAACAGCTGTCGTGCAGCGACCGGCAGTGCCAGCGGCAGTGCGATCAGTGCCGGCAGCGGCTGCGCATGCGGGCACTGGCAGCCGGCCGCGGTGCCGCAGCACCCGGCGTGCTTGTCGGACTGCTTGGGACAATGGCCATCGCCATGCGCCGCGGCGGGCGGTGCGGCCTCATGGTGGTGGCACGGCATCGCGGCGGCGGCGACCTTCTTGGCATGCGCGTGCCCGGCGGCGTGGTGTTGGGAGGCACCAGCGTCGCTGCGCTGCGGCGTCTGTGCCACGCCCGGCATCGCCACGGCCGTGCCGGCGCCATTGAGCAGCAGGCTCAGGCACAGCAGCAGGCGGGTCAGCAAGGCGAAGATCGGCACGGAATACGCAAGGCACGCGAGGGAATGCGAGGAGGATACTGCAGTGATGGCGGCGGGCAAGCGCCGGGACGGCATGGCGGCTCGCTGGCGGCGCACCCTGGAGCCGGGTCCAGGGCGCGCGTCCATGCCCCGCGAAGGCCTGCGCGGCAAGGGGTTGGCGCCAGCGTGAGCCGCCAATGAACAATTTTCGCGCAACGGCGACAATGGCTTGACCCTGGACCAGCCTCCAGGGAGTAGCGTGCACGCATGAATCCGGTCGCCACTCCGTCCCGCTTCACCATCGGCGCGCTCGCGCGCCAGGCCGATGTCGCCATCGACACGGTCCGCTACTACGAGCGCCAGGGCCTGTTGCCGGCGCCGCCACGGCGCGCGTCCGGCTACCGCGACTACGATGCGGCCGCGGTGGAACGGGTGCGTTTCATCCGCCGGGCCAAGGATCTGGGCTTCTCGCTGGAGGAGATCCGCGACCTGCTCGCGCTGCAGGACGATCGCCTGCATGGCGTGGAAGGCATCAAGCAGCGGGCGGGCAAGCGCCTGCACGAACTGGATCGGCGCATCGCGCAACTCACCGAGATGCGCGATGCGCTGGCGGTGCTGGTCGCCGAATGCCCGGGCAGCGGCGAACCCGACTGCTGCCCGATCCTTGGCGACATCCGCGGCGACGCCGCGCCGGGCAAGCCGCAGTCGTGAACACCACGGCCGCCACCACTGCCAGCGTGAGCCTGCCGGTGCAGGGCATGAGTTGCGCATCCTGCGCGGTCGGCCTGGAACAGGCGCTCAAGCAGCTGCCCGGAGTCGACGCCCAGGCCAATTACGCCGCCGCGCGCGTGCGCCTGGACTACGACCCGCAGCAGGTGGATGCGCAGGCGCTGCTGCAGCGCATCGGCCAGGCCGGGTACACGGTGCCGACACAGACGCTGACGCTGGAACTCAGCGGCATGAGCTGCGCGTCCTGCGCGGCCGCGATCGAAACGGTGCTGGCAAACACGCCCGGGGTGGTCGCGGGCAGCGTCAACCTGGCCTCGGCCAGGGCGCGCGTGGAGTACGTGGCGGAACTGGTCGCGCCGGCCGCGATCGTCGCGCGGATCGGCAGCGCCGGCTTCGGCGCCAGCGTCGTGCGCGAGCTGGACCAGACCCAGCTGCAGGCGCGCGAACAGGCCGAGCGCCGCGCCTGGCACCACGAGCTGGGCCGGTTCGCCGCGGCGGTGCTGCTGACCCTGCCGTTGTTCGTGCAGATGTTCGGCATGCTGGACGTCTCCGCCGTCGAACATGCGCTCGGCGGCCAGCATGCCGAGCCGTTGCCGCGCTGGCTGCAGCTGCTGCTGGCCACGCCGGTGCAGTTCTGGCTCGGTGCGCGCTTCTACCGCGCCGGGTTCGGGGCCTTGCGCAATGGCCGCGCCAACATGGACGTGCTGGTCGCGCTCGGCACCAGCATGGCCTACCTGTACAGCGCGGCGGTCACCGTGTTCGGCCTGACCGGGCAGCACGTGTATTTCGAGGCCAGCGCGGCGATCGTCACCCTGATCCTGCTCGGGCGCCTGCTGGAAGCGCGCGCCAGACGCAGGACGTCTTCGGCGATCCGCGCGCTGCTCGACCTCAAGCCCAAGACCGCCAGGGTGGAGCGCGACGGCGCGATCGTGGAGGTCGATGCCGCCGAACTGGTCGTCGGCGATGTGTTCGTGGTCGCTGCCGGCGAGCGCGTGCCGGTGGACGGCGAGGTGCTCGACGGCCGTTCCAGCGTGGACGAGGCGATGCTGTCGGGCGAGGCGATGCCGGTGGCCAAGGAGCCGGGCAGCCGCCTGTTCGCCGCCACCGTGAACCAGTTCGGCCTGTTGCGCGCGCGCGCCACCGGCGTCGGCGCCGACACCTTGCTGGCGCAGATCATCCGCATGGTCGATGCGGCGCAGGGCTCCAAGGCGCCGATCCAGCACCTGGTCGATCGCATCGCCGCGGTGTTCGTGCCAGCGGTGATCGCCATCGCCGCGCTCACCCTGGCCGCGACCTGGTGGCTCAGCGGCAGTTTCGCCACCGCGCTAGTGCATGCGGTGGCGGTGCTGGTGATCGCCTGTCCATGCGCGCTGGGCCTGGCCACGCCGACCGCGATCATGGTCGGCACCGGCGTGGGCGCCCGGGCCGGCATCCTGATCCGCAACGCCGAGGTATTGGAGCGCGCACGTGCGCTGACCGCGCTGGTGCTGGACAAGACCGGCACCCTGACCGAAGGCCGGCCGCAGGTGACCGCGATCGGCGTGGAAGAGGGCGGCGATGCGACCGCGCTGCTGCGCCTGGCCGCCGCGCTGGAGGTCGGTTCGGCGCATCCGCTGGCCGATGCGATCGTGCGCCGTGCCGCCGCCGACGGCGTGCGCGAGGCGCCGCTGCCGCCGGTGGCGACGGTCGAGACCCTGCCCGGCAAGGGCGTGCGCGGCCGCGTCGAAGCCCGCGAGGTGGCGCTGGGGTCGCTGGCGTGGCTCCGCGAGCTGTCCGTGCAGGCGCCGGACGCGGCGCTGCTGCAGCGCGCCGAGGCGGCGCAGGCGAAGGGCCAGAGCGTGGTCGCGGTCGCGCTGGACGGCCGCCTCGCCGGCTACATCGCCATCGCCGATCCGCTGCGCGACGGCGCCCTCGACGCGGTGGCGCGGCTCAAGGCGCGCGGCATCGAGGTGATCATGCTCAGCGGCGACAACCGCCATGTCGCGCAGGCCGTGGCCGCGCAGGTCGGCATCGCGCGGGTGCTGGCCGAGGTGTTGCCGCAGCACAAGGCCGAGGAGGTGCGGCGCCTGCAGGCCGAACCCGGCGCGCACGTCGGCATGGTCGGCGATGGCATCAACGACGCGCCGGCGCTGGCCGCGGCCGATGTCAGCTTCGCCATCGGCGCCGGCTCGGACATCGCCGTGGAGGCGGCCGATGTGGTGCTGGTGCATGGCGACCTGGACGGCGTGGCCACCGCCATCGACCTGTCCGCGGCGACCTTGCGCAAGATCCGCCAGAACCTGTTCTTCGCCTTCGTCTACAACGTGCTCGGCATCCCGCTGGCCGCGTTCGGCCTGCTCAATCCGGTGCTCGCCGGCGCGGCGATGGCGCTGAGCTCGGTCTCGGTGCTGGCCAATTCCCTGCTGCTGAACCGCTGGCGGCCGCGCTGAGCGCGGTGCCGGCCAACCCCACCCAACGAGGACACCATCGATGCGCCAACTGCAACTCACGGTTCAGGGCATGACCTGCGGCGGCTGCTCCGCGCGCCTGCAGCGGGTGCTGCAGGCCAGCGCCGGGGTCGCCGCGGTGCAGGTCGTGCTGGACGGCGGGCGCGTGGACGTGGAATACGACGACACGCGCATCGACGCGGCGGCGATCGAGCGCGCCATCGTCGATGCCGGCTTCGGCGTCGCGGCCCGCTGAGCGGCGCCGCGCTCGCCCGGCGGGCAGCGTCATCGCCGCCAAGTGAACGTCGCCACGCCGCGCCGCCCGGCGCCGCCCCGGGGCGCGGGGCGGGCGTGTATCGTGGGCGCGATTTTCCCGTCCTGCGCACCGCCATGACCCCTCGCGATTGGGTGGCCAACGCCATCCAGAAGATCGAAGCCGATTTCAACCGCTCGGCCGACACTCACCTGATTCCCATGGACCTGCCCGGTTTCCCCGGCATCGACCTGTATTTCAAGGACGAGTCCAGCCACCCCACCGGCAGCCTCAAGCACCGCCTGGCGCGCTCGCTGTTCCTGTACGCGCTGGCCAACGGCTGGCTGCGCGAGGGCTGCCCGGTGATCGAGGCCTCCAGCGGCTCCACCGCGGTGTCCGAAGCCTATTTCGCGCGCCTGCTGGGCTTGCCGTTCATCGCGGTGATGCCGGCCACGACCTCGCCGGAGAAGATCGCCGCGATCGAGTTCCAGGGCGGGCGCTGCCACCTGGTCGAGCGCGCCTGCGACCTGCACGCCGATTCGGTGCAGCTGGCGCGGGAGAGCGGCGGCCACTTCATGGACCAGTTCCTGTACGCCGAACGCGCCACCGACTGGCGCGCCAACAACAACATCGCCGAGTCGATCTTCCGGCAGATGCAGGAAGAGCCGCATCCGGTGCCGGAATGGATCGTGTGCAGCCCGGGCACCGGCGGCACCGCCGCCACGCTGGGCCGCTACGTGCGCTACCGCCGCCACGCCACCCGCATCCTGTGCGCGGATCCGGAAGTGTCGGTGTTCTTCGACGGTTACCGCGAGGCGCTGGCCGGGCGTGACTACGCCGGCTTGGCCAGCACCGGCGGGTCGCGCATCGAGGGCATCGGCCGGCCGCGGGTGGAATCGAGCTTCATCCCCAGTTGCGTCGATGCGATGGTCAAGGTGCCCGATGCGCTGAGCCTGGCGGCGATGCGCTACGTCACGGCGCGCCTGGGCCGGCGCGTGGGCGGTTCCACCGGCACCAACTTCGTCGGCGTGCTGCAGGCGGCGACGCGGATGCGCGAACACGGCCGCAGCGGTTCCATCGTCACCATCCTGTGCGACAGCGGCGAGCGCTACGGGCACAGCTACTACCGGCCGGACTGGTACCGCGAGCACGGCATCGACGTGGCGCAGGCCGACGCGCAGCTGGCCGCGGCGGTGGCCGGCGCCGGGTTGCCGCCGCTGGCTTGTGCCGCCTTGTCCTGACCGCCATATCCCCCTCGCGGCCGGCAGTGCCGGCCCTTTCCCCGCTACCGAGATTCCTGCGATGACCAATCCCCTGCTCGATTTTTCCGGCCTGCCGCGCTTCGATGCGATCCAGCCCGAGCACATCGGCCCGGCGATCGACGCGCTGCTGGCCGCCGCCGAGGCCGCGGTCGCCCACGCCGAGCAGGTCGCGCCGGTGAGCTGGGACAGCTTCGTGGTGCCGCTGGACGACGCCACCGAGCGCCTGTGGCGCGCCTGGGGCCAGGTCAACCACCTGCAGGGCGTGGTCAACACGCCGGCGCTGCGCGAGGCCTACAACGCCAACCTGCCCAAGGTGACGCGCTTCTCCAGCGCGCTGGGGCAGAACCTGGCACTGTTCGCGCAATACCGCGCGCTGGCCGCCACGCCCGAGGCCGCCGGCTACGACGCGGCGCGGCGCAAGGTGCTGGACAACGCGCTGCGCGACTTCCGCCTGGGCGGCGCCGAGCTGGGCGAGGCCGACAAGCAGCGCTTCGCCGCGATCCAGGAAGAGCTGTCGGCGCTGTCGGCGAAGTTCTCGCAGAACGTGCTCGATGCCACCGATGCGTGGTCGCTGTCGATCGACGACCGGGCGCGCCTGGCCGGCCTGCCCGACGACGTGGTCGCCGCGGCGCGCGCGGCGGCGGAAAAGGACGGCCAGGCCGGCTGGAAGCTGACCCTGCAGATGCCGTGCTACCTGCCGGTGCAGATGTACGCCGACGACCGCGCGCTGCGCGAGACCCTGTACCGCGCCAACGCGATCCGCGCCTCGGAATTCGGCGACCCGGCGCTGGACAACAGCGCGGCGATCGAACGCATCCTCGCCTTGCGCGGCGAACTGGCCGGCCTGCTCGGCTTCGCCAGCTACGCCGAGTATTCGCTGGCGACCAAGATGGCGCAGAGCCCCGACGAGGTGCTGGGCTTCCTGCGCGACCTGGCCGCGCGCGCCAAGCCCTACGCGCAGCGCGACCGCGCCGAACTGGAAGCATACGCCCGCGAGCATTTGGGCCTGGACGAACTGCAGGCCTGGGACCTGGCCTACGCCAGCGAAAAGCTCAAGCAGGCGCGCTACAGCTTCTCCGAGCAGGAAGTGAAGCAGTATTTCACCGAGCCGAAGGTGCTGGACGGCCTGTTCGGCGTCATCAACGACCTGTACGGCCTGCAGGTGCAGGCGGACAGCGCGCCGGTGTGGCATCCGGACGTGCGCTTCTTCCGCGTCAGCGATGCGCGCGGCCGCCTGGTCGGGCAGTTCTACCTCGACCTGTACGCGCGCGAGGGCAAGCGCGGCGGCGCCTGGATGGACGACTGCCGCAACCGCCGCGACCGCGCCGACGGCGTGCAGACGCCGCTGGTGTACCTGGTGTGCAACTTCGGCCGCGGCAGCGACGGCAAGCCGGCCACCTTCACCCACAACGAAGTCACCACCCTGTTCCACGAAATGGGCCACGGCCTGCACCAGTTGCTGACCCAGGTCGGCGAACTCGGCGTGGCCGGCATCAATGGCGTGGAATGGGACGCGGTGGAGCTGCCCAGCCAGTTCATGGAGAACTTCTGCTGGGAGTGGCCGCGGCTGCAGGCGATGACCGCGCACGTGGACAGCGGGCAGCCGCTGCCGCGCGCGCTGTTCGACAAGATGCTTGCGGCGAAGAATTATCAGAGCGGCATGTTCACCGTGCGCCAGCTGGAATTCGCGCTGTTCGACATGCAACTGCACCACAGCTTCGATGCGGCTGGCGACAGCATGCTGCAACTGCTCGAACGCGTGCGCGACGAGGTCGCGGTGAACCGGCCGCCGGCATGGAACCGCTTCCCGCACCAGTTCAGCCACATCTTCGCCGGCGGCTACGGCGCCGGCTACTACAGCTACAAGTGGGCCGAAGTGCTCAGCGCCGACGCCTATGCTGCGTTCGAGGAAGCGCCGGACCAACTGGCGGCCACCGGCGCGCGCTTCCTGCAGGAGATCCTGGCGCGCGGCGGCAGCCGTCCGGCGCTGGAGAACTTCACCGCGTTCCGCGGCCGCGCGCCGGAACTGGATGCCTTGCTGCGGCACAGTGGCATGGCCGGGTAGCGGGGATTCGGGATTTGGGATTCGGGATCGGGATTTTTCGCGAGTGCGCGGCGGTTCTGGCGTAGCTGTAGGAGCGGCTTTAGCCGCGACAGGCGTTACCGGTAACGCCCGTCGCGGCTAAAGCCGCTCCTACAGGAATCGCTTGCCAACGCCAGCGCGGCGCGCTGCTTTCCCGATTCCAGATTCCTGTCCTACGCGTGGCTGTGCTAGAACATGGCACAGCGGGGCGCCGATGGTCGCCACCGCGTTCGCGGCCAGGAAGGCGGCCGCATTGCACAAGGAGGACCGCATGCAGCGAGCAACGTGGTGGACGCTGTTGTTGTTGACGATGGCCGCGCCGGCGTTGGCGCAGGACGGCAGTGGCTTCGCCCGCAGCGGCGCCAATCTGCGCGCAGGCCCGGCCAATGCCTATCCGCGCGTCGCCACGGTGGTAGGCGGCGACAGCCTCACCGTCTACGGTTGCGTCGACGATTTTTCGTGGTGCGACGTGCGCTGGCGCGAGGCGCGCGGATGGTTGCCGGCCGGCGTGGTCGAGTTCGACGCGCGCGACGGTGCTTTCGCTCCGGTGATCGGCTTCGCCCTCGATTCCTATTGGGATGCGCACTACCGTGGCCGGCCCTGGGCGCGTGAGCGCGCGCGCTGGCGGCAGCAGGCGCAGGCAGCGCACGCTGCGCCTGCGCCGATGCCCGAGGCGCTCAAGCGCCAGCTGATCCCGCAACGCATCGCCGACTCGCGCGGCTACCAACCGGCGCCGCCCGCGGCGGAGGCGCCGCTGCAGCCGCAATGGGTGCCGCCGGGCGAGCGCATGTACCAGGCGCCGCCGCCGGATGCGCTCAATCCCAAGCGCAACAAGGAACTGGCCGAGCAACAGCGGCGCGACGAAGAGGATCGCCGCTGGCGCGAATCCATGCACCAGTCGCCCGAGCCTTCGCACTCCTCTTCGTCCGCCTCGTCGTGGTGGCCGCCCAAGCCCGAGACGGTGGCGCAGGCGGTGCAGCACACGCCGCCGCCGCCACCGCCGCCGAAGCCCGCTTCGCCACCGCCGGCAGCGCCGCCCTCCGCGCCGCCGCCCAAAAAAGAGCGGACGCAGCAGGACGACGGGAAAAAGCGCCGCGACGACAAACAACTGGAACGCTGACGCCGCAGCCGGCCAGCGGCAGACGACCCTGCCGCTGCCGTGTGCAGGCGCGCTCAGCGCTTGCCGAACACCAGCGCGGCGTTGGTGCCGCCGAAGCCGAAGCTGTTGGACATCACCGTGCGCAGGTTCGCGTCGCGGCTCTCGCGCACGATCGGGAAGCCCTCGGCGCGCGGATCCAGTGCGTCGATGTTGGCCGAGCCGGCGATGAAGCCGTCGCGCATCATCAACAGGCAGTAGATCGCCTCGTGCACGCTGGCCGCGCCCAGCGAATGCCCGGACAGCGCCTTGGTCGAGGACAGCGGCGGCACCGCGTCGCCGAACACCTCGCGCACCGCGCCCAATTCGGTGACGTCGCCCAGCGGTGTCGAGGTGCCGTGCGTGTTGAGGTAGTCGATCGGCGCGTCCACGCCCTGCATCGCCATCTGCATGCAGCGCACCGCGCCTTCGCCGGACGGGGCGACCATGTCGGCGCCATCGGAGGTCACGCCGTAGCCGAGTAGCTCGGCATGGATGCGTGCGCCGCGCGCCACCGCGCGCTCGTAGTCCTCCAGCACCAGCATGCCGCCGCCGCCGGCGATGACGAAGCCGTCGCGCTCGGCGTCGTACGGCCGCGAGGCCACCGCCGGGCGGTCGTTGAAGCCGGTGGACAGCGCGCCCATCGCATCGAACATCAGGCTCATGGTCCAGTCCAGCTCTTCGCCGCCGCCGGCGAACATCACGTCCTGCTGGCCGTGGCGGATCAGGTCCGCGGCCGCGCCGATGCAGTGCGCCGAGGTCGCGCACGCGGCCGACAGCGAATAGCTCACGCCCTTGATCTTGAACGCGGTGGCCAGGCTGGCCGAGACCGCCGAGCACATCGTGCGCGGCACCATGTACGGGCCGACCTTGCGCACGCCGCGGTTGCGCAGCAGGTCTGCCGCTTCCACCTGCCAGTGGCTGGAACCGCCGCCGGACCCGGCGATCAGGCCGGTGCGCACGTCGCTGATCGCGGCCTCGTCCAGGCCGGCATCGGCGATCGCATCGCGCAACGCCAGATACGCGTACGCCGATGCATCGCCCATGAAGCGCTTGAGCTTGCGATCGATCAAGGCCTCCAGGTCCAGCTGCACGTCGCCGGCGACCTGGCTGCGCAGGCCGTGTTCGGCCGCCTCGGGGTTGGCGCGGATGCCGGCGCGGCTCTCGCGCAGCGCGCGCGACACCGTGTCCAGGTCGTTGCCCAGGCACGAGGTGATGCCCATGCCGGTGATCGCGACGCGGCGCATCAGAACGCCTCCGTCGAGGTGAACAGGCCCACGCGCAGATCCTTGGCGGTGTAGATCTCGCGGCCGTCCACCGCCATGCGCCCGTCGGCCACCGCCATCACCAGCTTGCGGTTGATGACACGGCTGATGTCCAGTTCGTAGACCACCTGCTTGGCGGTCGGCAGCACCTGTCCGCTGAATTTCACTTCGCCCACGCCCAGCGCGCGGCCGCGGCCGGGCGCGCCGATCCAGGTCAGGAAGAAACCGGTCAGCTGCCACAGCGCATCCAGGCCCAGGCAGCCGGGCATCACCGGATCGTCGATGAAATGGCAAGCGAAGAACCACAGGTCCGGACGCACGTCGAGTTCGGCACGGATCACGCCCTTGCCGTACGCGCCGCCGTTTTCGTCGATGTGGGTGATGCGATCGAACATCAGCATCGGATCGTTGGGCAGGCGCGCGGCCCCGGCGCCGAACAACTCGCCGCGCGCGCTGGCGAGGAGCTGTTCGCGTGAATACGAAGTGAGGCGACTCATGAGCGAATGTTTTCCAGGGCAGACAGTCGAGGCGCGCAAGCGTGCACGACGCCCGCGCTTTCAATCAAACGTTTTATCCGTACGCACGCGTAGCGTAGACAGTGCTGCACTGCGGCGCGCTGAGCGAAATCAAGGCGCGCATTCTCAGCGCATGCGCAGGCCTGGCTTATCATGCGCTGACCGTTCGCTGGCGTAGGGTGCAGGACCGATGCGCAAGATCATTCACGTCGACATGGATGCGTTCTACGCGTCCGTGGAGCAGCGTGACGATCCCGCATTGCGCGGCAAGCCGGTGGTGGTGGCCTGGCGCGGCATGCGCTCGGTGGTGTGCGCCGCGTCGTACGAGGCGCGCGTGTTCGGCATCCGCTCGGCGATGCCGGCGTTGCGCGCCGAGCGGCTGTGTCCGGACGCGATCTTCGTGCCGCCGGATTTCGCGCGTTACAAGGCGGTATCGCGGCAGGTGCGCGAGATCTTCCAGCGCCACACCGACCTGATCGAGCCGCTGTCGCTGGACGAGGCCTATCTCGACGTCACCGCGCCGAAGGGCGACATCGCCACCGCCACCGAGATCGCGCAGACCATCCGCGCGCAGATCCGCGAGGAAACGCAATTGACCGCCTCCGCCGGCATCGCGCCGAACAAGTTCCTGGCCAAGATCGCCTCGGACTGGCGCAAGCCCGATGGCCAGTTCGTGATCCGCCCGCACCAGGTGGAGGCGTTCCTGACCCCGCTGCCGGTGAGCAAGGTGCACGGCGTGGGCAAGGTGATGCAGGCCAAGCTGGCGGCGTTGGGCATCGTCACCGTCGGCGACCTGCGCGCGCACAGCCAGGCGGAGCTGGAAGCGCGCTTCGGCAGCTTCGGGCTGCGCCTGTACCAGCGCGCGCGCGGCATCGACGAGCGCCCGGTGGAATCGGATCAGCAGGTGCAGTCGATTTCTTCGGAAGACACGTTCGCCGAAGACCTGGCGCTGGACGCGCTGGAGCCGGCGATCCGGCAGCTGGCGGAAAAGACCTGGAACGCGACCCGCCGCACCGAGCGCGTCGCGCGCACCGTGGTGCTGAAGCTGAAGACCGCGCAGTTCCGCATCCTGACCCGCAGCTTCACCCCGGAACAACCGCCGGAATCGCTGCAGGCGCTGACCGACATCGCGCTGGCCTTGCGCCAACGCGTCGACTTGCCCGCGTCCACCCGCTACCGCCTGGTCGGCGTGGGCCTGGCCGGATTCCACGAACGCGAGCCGGGGCAGGCGCAGGGGCAGCTGTTCCGTTGAGCCGCGCATCGGCATCGGCTGTGGTGTGCGGCGTCGCGCGCCGGTGGTTCGCTCACGGCCAGCGCATTTCGCCTTTGGCGACCTTCGCGCTGGGCTGCAGCGTGTCCACGTTGCCGAGCTGCGGATAGCGCTCCTGCATCGCTGCGACCAGCGCGGCCGCGTCATTGGTACAGCTGAGCGGCACCGAGGCCACACCGAGGATCGCGTTCAAGGTCGGGGGAGGCTTGCACTGCAGCGGCACAGCGCTGCGGAGGAGGGCGACTGCGTGCGCTGTCCATCGGCACGCCCGCAGCCGCCTGCCCAGTGTTGCGCTCAGTACGCGGCAGTGGCGACTTGGCGCACGTACTGCGGGCGTTCGATCTCGTCGACGAAGGCGCTGGCGTAGTCGGCGTAGCTGATCGCGCTGTGGCCCTGCGCATCGCGGAGCAGCGCGGTGGCCTGGGTGCGCACGCCACCGCGCTTGGCGCCCGGGCCGATTTCCGCGGCCGGCGCGTAGAAGGTCCAGTCCAGGTCGGCAGCGGCCTGGAAGTGCTGCAGGGCGGCGCGGTGCGCCAGCGCGTAGGGCTTGTAGGCGTCGGGGAAGTTCGGCGTGTCCACCAGCTGCACGCCCGGCGCCACTTCCAGGCTGCCGGCGCCGCCGACCACCAGCAGGCGCCGCACGCCGGCGTCGCGGGCGACCTCGATCAGCGCCTGGGCCACGCCGGGAATCGTGTCGGCCGCCGCGGCGCCGGGGCCGTAGGCGCTGGCCAGCACGTCGTGGCCGCGCACCGCGGCGGCGAAGGCGGCGCGCTCGTCCAGCGACGCCAGCACGATGCTGGCGCCGTCCAGTTCCGGCGGCAACGGTTGCGCGCGACGAACCAGGGCGGTGACCGCGTGGCCGCGGCGCAGGGCTTCCTGGGCGATATGGCGGCCGATATTGCCGGTGGCGCCGAACAGGGCGATGTGCATCGAGGTTCTCCGGGGAGTGGATGGGATGCGCACAGCCTAGTCCTGGCAATTAGCGCGATAAACAGCGTATAAGTCGTCAATTTGTTGCATGGAACGGGCAAATGGACCGTCTGACCGCGATCGCGGTGTTCGTCGAGGTCGCCGAGCGCGGCAGTCTCACTGCGGCCGCCGAGGCGCTGGACCTGTCGCGGGCGATGGTCTCGCGCCATCTGGCCGAACTGGAGCGCTGGCTCGGCGCGCGCCTGCTGCACCGGACGACGCGCCGGGTGACCCTGACCGGCGCCGGCGAGACCGCGCTGGCGCGGTTCCGGCCGATGCTGGCGATCGGCGCGTCGCTGCGCGACGAACTGGCCAGCGACGACCCGGAGCCGCACGGACAGCTGCGCGTCACCGCCTCGGCCTCGTTCGGGCAGGCGCATCTGGCCGCGGCGGCGGCCGAGTTCGTGGCCCGCTACCCGCAGGCGCGGGTGGACATGCTGCTGGCCGACCGCACCGTCAACCTGGTCGAGGAGCGCATCGACCTGGCGGTGCGCATTTCCCATCGCGTCGATCCCGGGCTGATCGCGCGGCGCCTGAGCGTCTGCCGCTCGGTGCTGTGCGCGGCGCCGGCCTATCTGCAGCGGCGCGGCGCGCCGCGCAGCGCCGCCGACCTGGCCGCGCACAACTGCCTGGGCCATCACTACGTGGGCAGGCACGAATGGCCGCTGCGCTACCGCGGCGAACCGGTGTCGGTGGCGGTGAGCGGCAACTTCACGGCCAACGAAGCCACCGTGCTGCTGGAGGCGGTGCGCGCCGGCGCCGGCATCGCCATGCTGCCGACCTACCAGGCCGCGGCGCTGCTGCGCAGCGGCGAATTGCAGCGCGTGCTGCCCGACCACGAACTGGACACGATGGACATCTTCGGCGTGTACGCGTCGCGCCGGCAGCAGCCGGCGATCGTGCGCGTGTTCCTGGATTTCCTGGCCGCGCGTTTCGGCGAGGTGCCGTACTGGGATCGCGACTGAGCGCGGCGCCTACAATGGGCGCTGCTCTTCGCACCCAGGAACGACATGACCTTTCCGTATGCGCTGGTGGTGTTCGATCTGGACGGCACTTTGGTGGACAGCGGCGCCGATATCGCCGAAGCGCTCAACCGCACCCTGGCCGAGTTCGGCCTGGCGCGCGTGCCCGAGACCACCGTGCTCGGCTGGATCGGCGAGGGTGTGCGCAAGCTGGTCGAAGCCGCGTGGCGGCATGCGCACGACGCCACCCCGATCGACGCGGTGATGCCGACCTTCATGCGCCACTACGAAGCATGCCTGCTGCGCAGCCCGCGCCTGTACCCGGGCGTGGCCGAGGCGCTGGCGCAGTTGCGCGCGCGCGGCGTGACGCTGGCGCTGTGCACCAACAAACCCTCGGCGTTCGTGCAGCCGTTGCTGCGCCATCTCGGCGTGGCCGATGCGTTCGCCGCGGCGCTCGGCGGCGACAGCCTGCCCGAGCGCAAGCCCAGCCCGCTGCCGCTGCTGCATCTGGCGCAGCAGTTCGCGCAGCCGCCGGCGCAGTGCCTGATGGTCGGCGATTCCGGCACTGACCTGCAGGCCGCGCACGCCGCCGGCATGCCCGCCGCACTGGTGCGCTACGGCTATCCGCGCGACCTGGACCTGGCCAGCGCCGACGTGGTGCTGCTGATGGACGACATGCGCGAGTTGCTCGCGTTGGGGTGATGCGGCGATCACGTGCATGCCATGCATGTGGCATCGCGCTGGACGCATCGCTGCCGTCGCAATCGACGCGATGGCCGATGCACACCTGTAGGAGCGGCTTCAGCCGCGACGCTTTACCGGTAAAGCGTCGCGGCTGAAGCCGCTCCTACAGGAGGCGCCACAGCAAAAGGGCTGCGCCCTGCGGCGCAGCCCTTCCCGGCTCAGCGCGCCGCCGGCGCGTAACGCAGGGTCAACGCGTACTCGCGGCCCGGCTGGTTGTACCAGCTGATGGTCTGGTAATCGCGATCGAACACGTTGCTGGCCTTGGCCTGCAGCGTCCAGTCCGGCGCGAACGCGTATTCCACGCGCAGGTCCAGCGTGCCGTAACCGGCCAGGCGCACGCCGTTGGCCGCGTCGTCGTAGCGGTGGCCGCTGCCGAACGCGGTGACGCCGAGCTTGACCGGGCCGAAGCCGCGGTCCACGTCCAGCCGCGCGGTGTCTTGCGCGCGCCGCGCCAGCCAGTTGTCGCGGTTGGCGCCGTCGCTGCGGTTGCGCGGATCGGTGTGGCTGAGCTGCGCCGACAGTTCCCAGCCGGCCAGCGTCGCGTAGCCGGTCAGTTCGGCGCCGCGGATCCGCGCCTTGTCCACGTTGACCGGCAGGAAGGTGGCGGCATCGTAGGAGATCAGGTCGTCGACCCGGGTCTCGTAGACGTTGAACGTCCAGTTCCAGCTGTCGGCGTACTGCGCCACGCCCAGGTTGCCGCTCTTGGACTTCTCCGGCTTCAGCTCCGGATTGCCGGAGAACGGGTAGTACAGGTCGTTGAAGGTCGGCGCCTTGAAGCCGGTGCCGAGGCTGGCGGTGAGCTTGAAGCCGCCGTCCAGCGCCAGGCCCCAGCCGAGGCTGCCGGTGGTGTGCTGGCCGAACTGCTCGTTGTCGTCGCTGCGCACGCTGGCCTGCAGCTGCTGCGCGCCGAAGCGGCCCTGGTACTCGGCGAACACGCCGGTGTTGTCGCGCTGGTCCACGTCGAAGGCGGTGGTGCCGGTGACTTCCTCGCGCTGCCAGTCGGCGCCGGCGCTGAGCAGATGGCCTTCGGCCAAGCCGAAGTCGCCCTGCAGCGAGGCGGTGTCGCGGCGGCTGTCGAAGGTGCTGACGAAGCTGCGCGTGCTGCTGCCGGCGGCGTGGTAATAGCTGTCGGCCTGGTCGGTGTTGCGGCCCAGCTGCGCGGCCAGGTGCACGCGATCGGACGGGGTCCAGTCGAGCTTGCCGCCGAACACCTGCTGGGTGTTGTCGGCTTCGTTGCCGGCGTACAGCGGATCGCCGTCGTACTCGTTGCGGCTGTCGATGTTCAGCGCCTGGCCTTCGATGCGCAGCGTGTCGCTCAGCGCATAGCCGCCGCGCGCGCTGAGCGAGGTGTTGCGGTAGCCGTCGCGGTCCGGCTCGTCGACGTAGCAGCCGGCGAACAGGGTGGCCGAGCCGTTGCAGGCGTTGATGCCGTCGGTCTTCTGGTAACCGCCCTGCACCGACAGCCAGCCGCGCTCGCCACGGTTGCTGAAGCCGGCGCTGGCTTCGCGCAGGCCGTGGCTGCCGGCGCCCAGGCTGAGGTTCTGCTGGAAGCCCTGGCCGCCGCGGCGGGTGAAGATCTGGATCACGCCGCCGATCGCATCGGAGCCGTACAGGCTCGAACGCGGGCCGCGCACGATCTCGATGTGGTCGATCTGGCTCAGCGGCAGGTCCTGGAACGCGGCCAGGCCGGCGCTGGCCGAGCCGATGCGCACGCCGTCCACCAGCACCAGCACGTGGTCCGATTCGCTGCCGCGCAGGCTCAGCGTGGTCAGCTTGCCCAGCCCGCCCTGGTTGGACACGCCGATGCCGGCGCGGCCCTGCAGCAGCTGCGCCAGCGACGTGGCCTGGCTGCGCTCGATCTCGGCGCGGTCGATCACCTGCGCCGGGACCACGCTGTCCTCGACCGAGATCTGGGTGCGGGTGGCGGTGACCAGGACCTGGTCCAGGTCGGTGGCGGCATCGGCGGCGAGCGCCAGCGAGGGCAGGGACAGGGCGGACGCGATCGCGACCGAAAGCAGGCGGGACGACATGGGTGGCAACTCCGGCGCGCGGCTGCGCGCTATGACGGCAAGGGAGTCGCGAACGGAAGGTGCAAGCGGACGGCGCCAGACGCGGCGCGGCACGCCGCGACGCCCTCCGCATCGCAACCAGTGAACTGCAAGGCCGGTCTCCGGGCTGGCGATCTGGGAGTCGGACTCCCGGCTGCGACGCCTTCCCATGCCCGAGGCACAGTGGCGCAAGTCGTCAGCGCGGATCGCTTACCGTTGCGGGGGCAGCGCCGGCCTTGTCGCAAGACGCACCGGCTTCCCGTTTCAACCTGCAGGCCGGAGCCGGCAGGTCACCTTGAAGCGGCGCGATTGTACGCGATCGCTGCCGTTGCGCGCGGATCAGTCGTCGTCGCGCTCGCGCAGGTGGCCGTCGTCGCGCTCGTGGTCGTCGCGTTCGTAGCCGCCGGAGGCGTCGTGCGCGTCTTCCGCATAGGGCGCGTCGCTGCGGTCGCCATCGCGGTCGAAATGGGTGGTCGCCACCGGCCCGGCCACCGGCAGGCCGCGCTGCGCCGGCAGCTGCGCCGCCGCGGCTTCCAGCTCGCCTAGCAGTTGCGTGCGCCGCGCCTCGGGCAGTTCCTGCCAATGGCAGCCGGTCAGCGCGCCTTCCAGCGAATACAGCAGGTTGAGGCTGGGCTTGAAGCCGGCGCGCTTGACCTTCAGGAACGCGCCGACCGCGCCGGCCGCGGCCAGGTCCTGCTGCGTGCGCAGGCCGACCTGGCGCAGCCAGGCCGCGCTCTTGGGGCCGATGTTGCGCAGTTTTTCGGTGCTCATCGCAGCGCGTCGACGAAGACCTGGGCGATCGCTTCCAGGCCGCGCTGGTCGTCGGCGTCGAAGCGCGCCAGGTCCGGGCTGTCCAGGTCGAACACGCCGATCAGCTCGCCCGCGCGCAGCAGCGGCACCACCAGTTCCGAGCGCGAGGCCGCATCGCAGGCGATATGCCCGGGAAAGGCCTCGACGTCGTCGATGCGCTGGGTCTGGCCGGTGCTGGCGGCGGCGCCGCACACGCCCTTGTGCAGCGGGATGCGCACGCAGGCGGGCAGGCCCTGGAACGGCCCCACGACCAGTTCCTTGCCGTCGTACAGATAGAAACCGACCCAATTCAGCCGCGGCAACGCGTGGTACACCAGCGCCGACAGGTTGGCGGCATTGGCGATGCGGTCGGGCTCGCCGCTGACCAGGGCACGGGCCTGGGCGAGCAGTTGGGCGTACTGTTCCGGCTTGCTGCCGGTGAGCGAAGAGGAAGCGAACATCGCGCGAGTCTAGCAGCGGCCGATGGCGGCTTGTGCGCCGGCGCCGGTCGAGGCGCGAGGCGGAGCGGCATCGCGCCTCGCCAGGCGCCACGCCCGAGCATCGACAACAGGCCTGGCAGCGCTGACGCGGCGCGGCGCGCCGGCTATCCTGCGCGCCCGCGCCGCATGCGCCGACCTCGAGAGATCCTGCCACGATGCGCTTCCCCGCCTTCTACGTCACCGGCACCGATACCGGCATCGGCAAGACCGTGGCCAGCACCGCGCTGCTGCACGCCTTGCGCGCGCATGGGCACAGTGCGGTTGGCATGAAGCCGGTCGCCAGCGGCTGCGAGCGCAGCGCCGACGGCTGGCGCAACGAGGACGCACTGGCGCTGCAGGCGGCGAGCGTGCCGCGCCCGGACTACGCCGACCTCAATCCCTACGCCTTGCCGCTGCCATTGGCGCCGGAACTGGCCGCCGCCGACGCCGGGGTCTGCGTGGAGTTGGGGCCGATCGCCGAGGCCTTCGCGCGCTTGCGTGCGCAAGCCGATGTCGTGGTGGTGGAAGGCGTCGGCGGCTGGGCCGCACCGCTGTCGGCGACGCTGGACCAGGCCGATCTGGCGCGCGCGCTGGCGCTGCCGGTGGTGCTGGTGGTCGGCCTGCGCCTGGGATGCCTCAACCATGCCCGGCTCAGCGCCGCGGCGATCGCCGCCGATGGCCTGCAATGCATCGGCTGGATCGGCAACGAGATCGATCCGGCGATGGAGCGCATCGACGACAACATGCGCATGCTGCAGGAGCGGCTGCCGATGCCATGCTGGGGGCGCCTGCCGTACCGGCCGCAACCGCAGGCCGAGCAGTTGGCGGCGGAACTGCAGCCGTGGGCGGGAATGTCGCCCGGCTGATCAACTGCCGAGGCGCGCGCCGCGCTACCGCCTTTTGTGGGAGGGACTTCAGTCCCGACGCATTTATGCTGAGGCGTCGGGGCTGAAGCCCCTCCCACAAACGCAGGACGTCCCGGCACTGCGAGATGGGCTAATCCCGACTGCCCGGTTCCACTCTCGGAGCATGCGTATGGATAAGCCCGATAGAAGGAGATCTACCGGTTCCTGGCGAAGCATCGGGGCTGAAGCCTCTCTCCCACAAGGAAAGCCAGCAACGCGCGGAATCGGCAAATCCCCAATCCCCAATCCCGAATCCCAAATCCCAAATCCCGGCCATAAAAAAGACCCGGTAGAGGGAGGGATCTACCGGGTCTTGGCTGCGCGGGGGGAGGGACCCGCGCGTACCACTGGTCAGTCGTGCGGCTGCGCCGCAGCGGACTTGTCTGGTCTTGCTTATTTGGTCTTGGCCTTCGGCGCGGCTTGGTCGCTGGCCGCCTCGAACTGGCTCTTGGCGAGCTGGCCGATGGCTTCGGAGGTCTTCAGGCCCAGGCCGAACACTTCCTGGTTGGCCGTGGCCAGCCGTTCGAAGTTGTCGCGGGCGACCTGCAGGCCCTTCGGCCACAGCGACTGCACGCTGCCGAGGTCGCGCGCTTCGGTGAGCTCGCCGAGGAAGCCGGTGGTCGCGACGACGTTCTTCTCGAGGGTCTTCAGCTGCACGCCGAACACGCTCTCGGCGCTTTCCAGCGCCAGGCGGTTGGCCCGCGACGCAACGGCGGCGAACTGCTGGGTGTAGCTGCTGAACTGGTCGTTGAACTGAGCGGACATCTGCGACTCCAAGGGAATCCGATTGCTGTTGCAGTGCAACATACGCCCATTCTGCTGCGATGCAACAAAATTTTCTGAAGCCGCTCAGGTTTCGTTCAAGCTATCTTTCAAATCAATACCTTAGGGCCGAACCGATCGGGCCCGGCACGGCGCATCGGCCCACCAGCCAGTCACAAATTGCGCCGCCACCAACCCCTCGAAGCGATCCGGCCAGCAGAAATCCGCCAGTCCCCGTCACTCCCGCTCTTGCGAATCTCCAATCCCGAATCCCCAATCCCAGCCCTCAGGCATCCGGACCGCGATACCGGCACCCAGAGGTGCAGGTCTCGTGGATCACCACCTCGCTCAGCAGCGGCAATGCCGGCTTGAGCTGCTCCCAGATCCACACCGCCAGGCGTTCGCTGGTCGGGTTCTCCAGGCCCTCGATGTCGTTGAGGTAGTGGTGGTCGAGGCGATCGTAGATCGGGCGGAACGCGGCCTTGATGTCGCCGAAGTCCATGACCCAGCCGGTCTCGGCGCCAGGTTCGCCGCTGACGTGCAGCTCGATCCGGAACGAATGCCCGTGCAGCCGCGCGCACTTGTGGCCGGGCGGGACGTTGGGCAGGCGGTGCGCCGCTTCGAGGGTGAAAACTTTGAAGATGTCCATGCGCGGCATTGTAAAGCCAGGCCGGCTGGGCCATCGCCGCGCCGCAATTGCCGCGTCGTGTCGATGCATGTCACGCGAAGACATATTCGTATGCCGTTATGTAATTTTCGTTAAGCCAGCGGCGATGGCCCACTGGTGCGCCCCGCCTACGGACGTCCATGTGAAGCCGCACCTGCCCCACCTGCTCGCCATGAGCCTTGCGAGCGTCCTGCTCGCCCCCGTCGCCGCCGCCCAGTCCCGCACCGACGCCGACACAGGCAAGACCCTGGCAACGGTCAGCGTGACCGGCTCCAACATCAAGCGCAGCGACAGCGAAGGGCCCAACCCGGTGCAGGTGATCGACCGCCAGCAGCTGGAGCGCTCCGGCAAGCTCACCGTCGCCGACGCGCTGCGTTCGATCTCCGCCAACACCGGCAACGCCAGCAACGAAACCACCAACAACGGCTGGGCCTCCGGCTCGGCCGGCATCGGCCTGCGCGGCCTGTCGCAGAAGAACACGCTGGTGTTGCTCAACGGCCGGCGCCTGGCCAACTACGGCTTCCCGGCCAACGGCCTGGGCGACACCTTCGTCAACCTCAACGCCCTGCCGCTGGTGGCGGTGGAACGCATCGAGGTGCTGAAGGACGGCGCGTCCGCGGTGTACGGGTCCGATGCGGTGGCCGGGGTGGTCAACATCATCACCCGCCAGGATTTCCAGGGCGCCGAACTCGGCCTCAGCGGCGGCACCTCGGACCACGGCGGGCTGGACACCCAGCGCGGCAAGTTCATCGGCGGCATCGGCGACCTGGAGCGCGACGGCTACAACATCCTCTTCAGCGTGGACGCCTACAACCGCGACCGGCTGGACCAGGACCAGCGCGCGCTGACCCGCTCGGGCATCTACACCGACCTGCCGGGCGGCCGCTGGAACGGCTGGTCGGCCAAGGGCGCGCGCTATCTGGTCGGCGGGCGTTCGGTGCCGATGCTCGATGCCCAGGGCCAATGCCCCGACGGCACGGTGCTGACCGCCAGCGCGCCGATCGACGGACTGGCCGGCGACACCTGCGCGTTCAACCAGGCGCCCTACACCACGCTGATTCCCTCGACCAAGCGCTACCAGGCCTACACCAACGCCACGTTCCGGCTCGGCGACACTCTCGAAGCGTTCGGCGAGGCGCTCTACAGCGAGGTCAAGGGCGTGTCGATCTTCGGTTCCAGCCCGTACTTCACCCTGGAAGGCGGGCGCTTCGCGCTGAACGCGAACACCGGGCTGGCCGAGCCGGTCTCCAACCTGCTGCCGGCCTCCAGCCCGTACAACCCCTACGGCGTGGCGGTGCCGATCGAATACACGTTCTTCGACCTCGGCGAGTCGATCAAGACCAATCGCTCGCAGTCCTACCGCTTCCTCGGCGGCGTGCGCGGTTCGCTCGCGCGCTGGGATTGGGAGGCGGCCGCCTTCGCCGCGCGCAGCAGCGAACACGAGACCGTGTCCGGCGGCTTCGCCAATCGCTGGACCCTGGCCCAGGCGCTGGCCGACGGCAGCTACAACTTGCTCGATCCGGCGGCCACGCCGCAGTCGGTGATCGATGCGATCAACCTCAGCACCTTGCGGCCGGCACGCTCCACGCTGCGCGGCGTCGATGCCAAGCTGTCCGGCAGCCTGTTCGAGCTGCCGGCCGGCAGCGTCGGCTTCGCCGCCGGTGCCGAGTGGCGGCAGGAGGAGCTGGTGTCGCGCAATCCCTGGCAGATCGACGCCGGCCTGCAGATCCGCCCGGCGATCGCCGAGGTCGATGGCAAGCGCGAGGTGTCGGCGCTGTACGCCGAGGTCAACGTGCCGCTGCTGCGATCGCTGGAACTGCAGCTGGCCGGGCGCGGCGACCACTACAGCGATTTCGGCGATGCGTTCTCGCCCAAGGTCAGCCTGCGCTGGCAGCCGCTGGACGCGCTGCTGGTGCGTGCGGCCGCCTCGCGCGGCTTCCGCGCGCCGTCGCTGTCGGAGAACGCGGCCAGCACCAACATCTCCTACGGCTCGGTGGTGGACCCGTACGACCCGGACGTGCCCGGCTCGCGGCAGAATCCGACCTTCTTCACCGTCGGCAACACCAGCCTGGATCCGGAGCGCACGCGCAGCTACAACTTCGGCGCGGTGCTGTCGCCGTGGGCCGACACCAGCCTCAGCGTGGACTGGTACAAGATCGAGCTGGAGCACCTGATCGGCACCGGCAACGTCGCCACCCTGGTGCAGAACAACGATCCGGCCGACGTGGTCCGCGACGCGCGCGGCAAGCTGGTCGCGGTCTACAACCGCTACCAGAACCTGAGCGAGCTGAGCACCTCGGGCATCGACGTGGAACTGCGCCAGCGCTGGCGCAGCGCCGCGCTCGGCCAGTTCGGCCTGAGCAGCGCCTACACCCATGTGCGCGACTACCGGCGGCCGACCGTGGTCGGCGGTCCGCTCGAAGACTACGCCGGCAGCAACCTCGGCCCGTCGCTGCCGCGCAACAAGGCGACCACCACGCTGGACTGGTCGCTCGGCGACGTCAGCGCGGCGCTGACCTGGTACTACACCGGTGGCTACGCGCAGAAGGCCAGCGCGGCGGCCAGCGCGGTGCAGTCGCGGGTCGACCACTACGACCAGTTCGACCTGTACCTGGGCTACAGCGGCATCGACCGGCTCACCGTCTACGCCAAGATCGAGAACCTCGCCGACGAGAAGCCGCCGTACGACGCCTCCTTCCCCGGCATCCGCGCGCCCTACGATTTCACCCAGTACGACCTGCGCGGCCGCTATTTCACCGTCGGTTTCGATTACCGTTTCTGAGCCTGCCCATGCCACGTTCAAGGAGTGTCTTCATGTCGCATCGCCGCCGCAGTGCCGCGCTGGTCCTGGCCCTCGCCGTTTCCTCCGCGTCCGCGCAGCCGGCGCCGCTGCCCGGCTACGACGCCGCCGCCGCCGAGGCGCAGCGCGCGCTGGAGGCGCGCTTCGATGCCGGGCTGCAGGACGCGGACTACCGCGGCTGGCTCAAGCAGTGGTCCTCGCGTCCCAACCAGGTCGGCGCGCCGCACAACCTGGAGAACGCGCGCGACCTGCAGGCGCGGCTACGCAGCTACGGCTGGGATGCGCGGATCGAGCAGTACGAGGTGCTGTGGCCGTCGCCGAAAAGCGCAGAACTGCAGTTGCTCGGCGCGCAGCCGTACGTGGCGCGGCTGAAGGAACCGCCGCTGCCCGGCGACAGCACTTCCACGCAGACCCAGGACGTGTTGCCGCCGTACGTGATCTACGGCGGCAACGGCGACGTCACCGCCGACCTGGTCTACGTCAACTACGGCATCGCCGAGGACTACGAGGCGCTGGCGCGCAACGGCGTGGACGTGCGCGGCAAGATCGTCATCGCCCGCTACGGCAAGGGCTGGCGCGGGCTCAAGCCGCGCCTGGCGCAGGAGCACGGCGCGATCGGCGCGATCATCTACTCCGATCCGCGCGACGACGGCTATTTCCAGGATCTGCCGTATCCGGACGGTCCGGCGCGCAATCAGTGGAGCGTGCAGCGCGGCTCGGTCGCCAACTTCGCGATCTACCCCGGCGATCCGCTGACCCCCGGCGTGGGCGCGACCGCCGGCGCCAAGCGCCTGCCGCTGGAGCAGGCGCGCAGCGTGCTGAAGATCCCGACCCTGCCGATCAGTTGGGGCGATGCGCAACCGCTGCTGGCGGCGCTGCGCGGCCCGGTGGCGCCGGAGGACTGGCGCGGCGCGTTGCCGATCACCTACCGCCTCGGCGGCGATGGCGCGGCGCAGGTGCACCTGAAGGTCGATGCCGACTGGAGCGGGCGCAAGACCCTGTACAACGTCATCGCCACGCTGCGCGGCAGCGAATATCCCGACCAGTGGGTGGTGCGCGGCAACCATCGCGACGGCTGGGTGTTCGGCGCCGCCGATCCGCTGTCCGGCACCGCCGCGTTGCTGGCCGAGGCCAAGGCGATCGGCGAACTCGCGCGGCAGGGCCAGCGGCCCAAGCGCACCCTGGTCTATGCGAGTTGGGACGGCGAGGAAGCCGGGTTGCTCGGCTCCACAGAATGGGCCGAACAACACGCCGACGAATTGCGGCGCAAGGCGGTGCTGTACGTGAACACCGACGGCAACGGCCGCGGCTTCCTCAATGCCGGCGGCAGCCATGCGCTGCAGCGGCTGGTCAACGGCGTGGCCGCGGATCTGCGCGATCCCGACAGCGGGGTCAGCGTGCTGGAGCGGCAGCGCGCCCGTGCGCGCCTGGATGCGCAGGCGCCCACCGCCAAGCCGGCGCAGAAGGACATCGCCAAGAAGGCGGCGGCGGGCGAGGACCTGCCGCTCAAGGCGCTGGGCTCGGGCAGCGACTACAGCCCGTTCCTGCAGCATCTGGGTCTGGCCACGCTGGACCTGGGCTATGGCGGCCAGGGCGGCGGCAACGGCGTCTATCACTCGCTCTACGATTCCTACGACTACTTCGCGCGCTTCATCGATCCGCAGTTCCGCTATCTGCCGCTGCTGTCGCAGACGGTCGGCCGCACCGTGCTGCGCGTGGCCAATGCGCCGGTGCTGCCGCAGCGCTTCGGCGACTTCGCCGATGCGGTGGCCGGCTACGCCAAGGAGCTCAAACAGCAGGCCGACAGCGATCGCGAGGCCGCGTCGACCCAGGCCGCGCTGCTGCGCGATGGCGCGTACCGTGCGGCCGACAATCCGAACCGTCCGCTGCAGCCGCCGCAACCCAAGCAGGCGGTGCCGCCGATCGATTTCGCCGCGTTGGACCAGGCGATCGCCCGCCTGCAGGCCAGCAGCCAGCGCTACGACGCGGCGTTGGCCGCGCGCGGCGGCGCGCTGGATGCGGCGACGCGGCGCAAGCTCAACGCCTCGCTGCAGCGCATCGACCAGAGCCTGCTGGCCGAAGAAGGACTGCCTGGGCGCGCGTGGTACCGCAACCTGGTCTATGCGCCGGGCCTGGCGACCGGCTACGAAGTGAAGACCTTGCCCGGCATCCGCGAAGCGTTGGAGGACCAACGCTGGGACGACCTGCGCACCTATATCGCGCGCACCGCCGCGGTGCTGGACGCGTATCGCGCGCAGATCGATCGCAATGCGGCGTTGATCGAGGGCTAGTGCTGCGGCTAGCGCGGCCGATCCGCGATGGCATGCGCGGTAGCCGCCGGCCGCGCTGCCGAGCCGCATTGCACGCCGTCGGCGATGCCGTCATGCGTTGCCGGCCAGAGCATGGCGCCGAGGCGCGACGCATAAAAAAAAGCCGCCCCGAAGGGCGGCTTTTGCTTGCAGCGTGCGATCCGCGGGAGTGGATCGCGTCGGCGGCGTCAGCGCGCGCCGGGCTGGCGATTGCCGCCGTTGGCCTGGCGGCGGCCCTGGCCGCGCCCGCCGTTGGGCTGGGCACCGGCCGGCTTGGCGCCGGCATGCGCGTGCGCGCGCGGCGCGTCGCCGTGCGGACGCCGCGCGTGGTTGCTCTTGCGCGGCGGACGCTGGCCGCCCGGACGCTCGTCGGCCGGATTGTTGTTGCCCCAGCGGATCGGCGTGACCGGCTCGAAACCCGGCACGTCGCGGATATCCATGTCGCGCTTGAGCATGCGCGCGATCGCGCGCAGCAGCTTGGCCTCGTCCTGCGCCACCAGCGACACCGCCTCGCCCTGCGAGCCGTTGCGGCCGGTGCGGCCGATCCGGTGCACGTAGTCCTCGGCGACCATCGGCAGGTCGTAGTTGATGACCTTCGGCAGCTGGTCGATGTCGATACCGCGCGCGGCGATGTCGGTCGCCACCAGCACGGTGATGCGGCCGGCCTTGAAGTCGCTCAGCGCGCGCAGGCGCTGGCCCTGGCTCTTGTTGCCGTGGATCGCGGCGGTCTTCAGCCCGGACTTGTCCAGGAACATGGTCAGCTTGTCGGCGCCGTGCTTGGTGCGCGCGAACACCAGCGTCTGCTTGCGCGAATCGGCGGCCAGCAGGTGCAGCAGCAGCTCGCGCTTGCGGGCGCCGTCGACCGGATGCACGCGGTGGGCGATGGTGTCGGCCACGGTGTTGCTCGGCGTGGCCTGGATTTCCTGCGGGTCGTGCATGAACTCGCGCGCCAGCTGCTTGATGCCTTCCTCGAACGTCGCCGAGAACAGCAGGGTCTGCCGGTTCTGCTTGGGCAGCTTGGCCAGGATGCGCTTGATCGAGGGCAGGAAGCCCATGTCGAGCATGCGGTCGGCCTCGTCCAGCACCAGGATCTCGACGCCCGACAGGTCCACGCTGCGGCGCTCGAGGTGATCGAGCAGGCGGCCCGGGCAGGCGATCAGCAGGTCCACGCCGCGGCGCAGCGCATCGAGCTGGTTGCCCATGCCGACGCCGCCGTAAATGGTGGTGCTGGGAATGCGCAGGTACTTGCTGTAACCGCGCAGGCTGTCGTGCACCTGGGTGGCCAGCTCGCGGGTCGGGGTCAGGATCAGCGCGCGCGGCTTGCGCGGGCCGGGACCGACCGGCTGCGGCGAGGTGCCCAGGTGCTGCAGCAGCGGCAGGCCGAACGCGGCGGTCTTGCCGGTACCGGTCTGCGCGCCGGCCATCAGGTCGTGGCCGGCCAGCGCCAGCGGAATCGCCTGCAACTGGATCGGGGTGGGGGTTTCATAGCCCTGCTCGGCCAACGCACGCAGCAGGAAGGGCGCCAGGCCCAGGGATTCGAAAGACATCGAGGAAAGCTCCGGATAACGCGCCGTCGCCGGGACATGCCCGGGGTGCAGACGCAAGTAAGGTGAGGCTCGGAGCGTTCCCGTGAACCGCGCTGCGAGAGGGTGGATCAACCCGGAGCAACAGCGCTCGGGTTTGTCGGCACCACGAAAGGCGTCGGGCGGGGCGGGCGAGCGGATCGGAACGATCCTGGCCTCGCCGGCGATCCCTGAGGGAAACGGACGGCCGCATGCAGACCCGGTCAGTCTACGCTGAATTGGCGCAATGCACAAAAGCCGCAATGCACCGTCCGGCAGCCGGCGATTCCGTTTCAGTTGCAACCAATATCCGGTCTGGCCGTACAATCGCCCGATCAGCTCCCCAGCACTGGACGGACATGAAGCTAGGTTCCCTGAAGGAAGGCGGCCGCGACGGCACCCTGATCGTCGTTTCCCGCGATCTGACCCGCGCCGTGCGCGCCACCGGCATCGCCGCGACCCTGCAGCGCGCGCTGGAGGACTGGAGCAATCTGGCGCCGCGCCTGAACGCGCTGTCCGAGTCGCTCAACGACGGCAGCGCCGATGGCCAGTTCGACCTGGACATCGCCGCGCTGGCGGCGCCGCTGCCGCGCGCCTACGAATTCCTCGATGGCAGCGCCTACCTGCCGCACGTGGAGCGGGTGCGGCGCGCGCGCGGCGCCGAGGTGCCGGCGAGCTTCTACACCGATCCGCTGATGTACCAGGCGGTCAGCGCCGGCTTCTACGGTCCGCGCGATGCGGTCAAGGTGGTCAGCGAGGACTACGGCATCGACCTGGAAGCGGAGATCGTGGTGGTCACCGACGACGTGCCGATGACGGTCGATGCACAGCAGGCGGCCGCGCATATCCAGCTGGTCGGGCTGGTCAACGACGTGTCGCTGCGCAACCTGATCCCGGCCGAACTGGCCAAGGGCTTCGGCTTCGTGCAGTCCAAGCCGCGCTCGGCGCTGTCGCCGGTGTTCGTCACCCCCGACGAGCTGGGCGAGGCCTGGCAGGGCAACAAGCTGCACCTGCCGCTGCTGACCCACATCAACGGCGCCTGGTTCGGCGCGCCGGAAGCCGGCGAGGACATGCAGTTCGACTTCGCCCAGCTGGTCGCGCACGCGGCCAAGACGCGGCCGCTGGCAGCTGGCACGGTGGTCGGTTCCGGCACCATCGCCAACCAGGACACCTCGCGCGGCGCTTCGTGCTTCGCCGAGCTGCGTGTGGTGGAGACGCTGCGCGACGGCCAGCCGAGCACGCCGTTCCTGAAGTTCGGCGATGTGGTGCGGATCGAGATGCTGGACCGTGATGGAGTGAGCATCTTCGGCGCGATCGAGCAGCGCATCGAGCCAGCCTCCCGGCCCTGAGCCGGCCAGCGGCGGCACCGGGACGACCGGCGGTGCCGATGCTGGCGTGTCCACCGGTATCGTGAATGTCCGCACGGGGAGGGCAGAGCGTGGAAGAGGCGTTGCAGCTGTACACCTACTGGCGTTCCAGCGCCGCCTATCGCGTTCGCATCGGCCTCAATCTGAAGGGGCTGGGCTACCAGGCGTTGCCGGTGCATCTGCTGCGCGACGGCGGCCAGCAGCATTCGCCGGAATACGCGCGGCTCAATCCGCAGGAGCTGGTGCCGACGCTGTGCCACGACGGCCAGCCGATCCGCCAGTCGCTGGCGATCCTGGAATACCTGGACGAACGCTGGCCGGAGCCGCCGCTGCTGCCCGATGCGGCGATCGACCGCGCCCGGGTGCGTGGGCTGGCGCAACTGATCGCCAGCGACGTGCATCCGCTCAACAACCTGCGCGTGACCCAGTTCTTCGAGCGCGTCTGGAACGTGCCGCAGTCCGAGCGCGAAGAGTGGATGCTGCACTGGATCGTGCTGGGCTTCGATGCGCTGGAGCAGTTGCTGGCCGAGTCGCCCGATACCGGCAGCTACTGCCACGGCGAACAGCCGGGCATGGCCGATTGCTGCCTGGTGCCGCAAGTCTTCAACGCGCGCCGCTTCGGCGTGGACATGCAGGTGTATCCGACCATCGCGCGCATCGAGCAGACCTGCCTGGCGCTGCCGGCGTTCGACGCGGCGCGCCCGGAGCGGCAGCCGGACGCGCAAGGCTGACACCGGCGTCTCGCCCCTGTAGGAGCGGCTTCAGCCGCGACAGGCACTATCCGGCAGGACCCTGTCGCGGCTGAAGCCGCTCCTACAAGGGGCGGCGGTCTCAGCCGAAGCCGTGGGTGATCCGCGGCGAGCTGGCGCCGCCGCCATCGTAGTCGGCGTAAGGGTCGTGTTCGCCGCTGGAGCCCTCGGACAGGCGGAACTTCAGCGCCAGGCCGTCGCGCGAGTCGGCCGCGCGCAATGCTTCCTCCTGCTCGATCTGGCCCTGCTTGACCATGCGGAACAGGCACTGGTCGAAGGTCTCCATGCCTTCCTCCAGCGACTCCTCCATCGCGGCCTTGATCTCGTGGACCTGGCCGCGGCGCAGCAGGTCGCGGATCATCGGCGTGTTCAGCAGCACCTCGGTGGCCGGGCGGCGGCGCTCGTTCTTGTCCTTGACCAGGCGCTGCGAGATGACCGCGCGCAGGTTCAGCGCCAGGTTCATCAGCACGTTCTTGTGCGCGCTTTCCGGGAAGAAGTTGAGGATGCGCTCGATGGTCTGGTCGGCGTTGTTGGAGTGCAGCGTGGCCAGGCACAGGTGGCCGGTCTCGGCGAAGGCGATCGCCGCCTCCATCGTCGTCGCGTCCAAGATCTCGCCGATCAGGATCACGTCCGGCGCCTCGCGCATCGCGTTCTTCAGCGCGTTGTGGAAGGCATGCGTGTCCAGGCCGACCTCGCGCTGGTTGACGATCGACATCTTGTGCTTGTGCAGGTATTCGATCGGGTCCTCGATGGTGAGGATGTGCCCGGTGGTGGTGCTGTTGCGGTGGTCGATCATCGACGCCAGCGAGGTGGACTTGCCCGAACCGGTCGAGCCGACCACCAGGACCAGCCCGCGCGGGGTCATGATCACGTCCTTCAGCACCTGCGGCAGGTGCAGTTCCTCGATGCTGGGGATCTTGCTGCGGATCGCGCGGATCACCATGCCGACCTCGCCGCGCTGCTTGAACACGTTGACCCGGAAGCGGCCGGCGTCCTGCAGCGCGATGGCCATGTTCAGCTCCAGCTCGCGCTCGAACTGCGGCACCTGGCCTTCGTCCATCAGCGAATAGGCGATCTTCTTGACCATGCCCGGCGGCAGGCCGGTGGCGCCGAGCGGGTACAGCTTGCCTTCGATCTTGATGTAGACCGGTGCTCCCGTGGTCAGGAACATGTCCGAGGCGTTCTTTTCGGTCATCAGCTTCAGGAAGTAGCCGATATCCATGCGCAATGGTTCCCCAACAATCCGCGGCCGCCCGTTGCAAGCGCGCCACAGGCTTCCGACAATGGCCGTGCTCGACGTCTCCGCCTACGGCCCCCCTTGATGAAAACTAGCTTCGCACAAATCCGTTGCCCGCAGTACGTGACGGCGTGCGCATTGGCGCTGTTTGCCATGCCCGCCGCCTTCGCCCAGGTCGCCTCGCCGGAACTGCAGACCGCGCAGCAGGCGGTGCAGCGCGCGATCCAGGCCGACGCCGACCAGTACGCCCCGGACCTGATCGCCACTGCCCGCCAGGGCCTGGAACAGGCGCAGCAGGCGGCGCTGGACCGCCGCCAACGCAAGACCGCACCGCAGCTGGCGCTGCGCGTGGCGGCCGACGCCGACCTGGCGCGGGTGCGCAGCGAGGAGGCGGTGGCGAACGCGCAGCTCAAGCAGCGCAAGGCCGAGGTGGCCGAGCTGGAGCGCAGCTTGAACACCGGGGAGGGCCGTCCATGAGCCGCCGCCTGGGGATGGCCGGCCGCCTGGCCGCGCTGCTGTTGCTGGTCGCGCCGCTGGCCGCGTTCGCGGCCGACGATCCGGAGCTGGCGGTGCTGAACCAGCGCCTGGTCGCGCTGCAGGCCGATCCGCTGAGCGCCGACGTGGCCGCCTACGAGCGGCTGCAGGCGCAGCAGGCGGTCGCCGCGTTCGCCGCGGCCAAGCGCAAGGAGCAGGACGAGGCGCGCTATCTCGCCGAGCGTCGCGTCGAGATCGCCGAGACCGCCGCACGCGCCGCACTGGCGCGGCGCCAGGTCGACCAGTTGGAGAAGACCCGCAGCGACTTGTTGGTCGAGGCCAGCCGGCGCGAGGCCGCGCGCGCGCGCCAGGAGGCCGAGCGGCTGCGCGTGCAGGCGCAGATCCAGGCCGAGGAGGCCGAGAGCCTGCGCCAGGCCGCCGAAGCCGAGCAGTTGGCGCGGCAGGATGCCGAGCAGGCGCTGACCAACGTGGCCGGGCAGCAGACCGCCAAGCTCAGCGCCGCGCAGCAGAAGTCGGCCAAGCTGGCGCGCGAGGAGGCCGAGCTGGTCGCCGGGGCCAAGCTGCCGGCGTCGCGCTTCGAGTCGCGCGGGGAAGTCTTCACCGTCAGCGGTGGCGCCTTCGCCGCCGGCAGGGCGTCTCTGTCGGCCGATGCCGCCGGCCAGGCCAAGGCGCTGGCGCAGTATCTGCAGATCGGCGCCAAGGGCCGGGTGCGGATCGAGGCCTACGACGCCGATGCCGGCGTGGCGCAGAAGCGCGCCGACGCGTTGCGCGACGCGCTGGTCGCCGGCGGTGTCGCCGCGGGCCGCTTGCAGGCGGTCGGCAAGAAGGCGCCGGCGACCAAGGCGCGTGCCGCCGAGGTGGTGATCGCGCCCTGAGCGGGGCTGGCCGTTTCGGGTTCTGGAACCGGTTTAACGCGGTTTTTCTCTGGGCCTGAGCGTTAAGCAACTGAATGCGGAAAGCGCGCGCTGCTGCTCTTGCCGGAACCGGTGGGGAGGCGTAGGGTCGAATTCCCAGGCGACACATCGTCGCCTGGTTCCACGGAGACTCCGGGCCGATGAAGCAGTGGCACGCACCGCAGCGAGACGTTCCCAGGGCAGCAGGCCCGGGCGTTGCGGTGGAGTGGCTGGCGGCCCGTGCGACTCCGCTCCCAGGCAACGCCCCGTGCCGTTCCGGCCGGGGCGTTCTTGTTTCCAGCTGAAGGAGGCTATTGCTATGTTCGAAGGGCAACCGCAGACCGAAATCGACGCGTTGATCAAGTCCGATCCGGAATTCAAGCAGCTCTACCAACGCCACAAGACCCTGGACAAGAAGTGCATGGACGCCGAGCTCGGCGTGCTGCCGATCGACGATCTCACCCTGTCGCAGATGAAGCGGGAAAAGCTCGCGGCCAAGGAAAAGCTGTTGCGGCTCTACGACGAGCAGCAGAAGCCTCACTGATTCCTCTCTCCCACGACTAGCGTTCAATTGTCGCGGGCGGTGGCCGGCCTCCTCGTCGGCTTGCCACCGTCCGCGTCATCCCCTCTCGAAGCCGCGATCGCGGCTTTTTTCGTGCCGGTTCCGCGCTTTGTCTGACATTCCGGCGCATACCGCGGATAATCACCGGTCCAGCCGCTATGACGGCGCGATATCTCCGGACGCGATGGCCATTCACTCTTCCGTACTCGACCTGATCGGCGACACCCCCATCGTCAAGGCCAGCAAGCTCGACACTGGCGTGTGCGAGCTGTACCTGAAGCTGGAAAGCGCCAACCCGGGCGGCTCGATCAAGGACCGCATCGGCCTGTCGATGATCGAGGCGGCCGAGCGCCGCGGCGAGCTGAAGCCCGGCGCGGTGCTGGTCGAGGGCACCGCCGGCAACACCGGCATCGGCCTGGCCCTGGTCGCCCAGCAGAAGGGTTACAAGCTGATCCTGGTGGTGCCGGACAAGATGAGCCGGGAGAAGATCTTCAACCTCAAGGCGATGGGCGCCGAGGTGGTGCTGACCCGTTCGGACGTGGCCAAGGGCCATCCCGAGTACTACCAGGACCTGGCCGCGCGTATCGCCGCGCAGACCCCGGGCGCCTACTTCATCAACCAGTTCGGCAACCCCGACAACCCGGCCGCGCACGAGTTCGGCACCGGCCCGGAGATCCTGCGGCAGATGGACGGCAGGCTGGATGCGATCGTGTTCGGCTGCGGCAGTTCCGGCACCATGACCGGCCTGTCGCGCGCGTTCGCCGCCGCCTCGCCGCAGACCGAGCTGGTGCTGGCCGACCCGGTCGGCTCGATCCTGACCGAGTACATCGAGCAGGGCACGGTCAGCGAGAAGTCCGGCAGCTGGCTGGTGGAGGGCATCGGCGAGGACTTCCTGCCCGACATCTCCGATTTCTCGCGGGTCAAGAAGGCCTATTCGATCAGCGACGCGGAGAGCTTCCATACCGCGCGCGAGCTGCTGGCCAAGGAGGGCATCCTCGGCGGCTCCTCGACCGGCACCCTGCTGGCCGCCGCGCTCAAGTACTGCCGCGCGCAGACCGAGCCCAAGCGGGTGCTGGTGTTCGTCTGCGACACCGGCAACAAGTACCTGTCGAAGATGTACAACGACTACTGGATGCTGGACAACGGCTTCCTGGAGCGCCCGCAGCACGGCGACCTGCGCGACCTGATCCTGCGACCGTACAGCCAGCGCGACACCGTGGTGGTCGGCCCCAACGACCTGCTGACCACCGCCTACCAGCGCATGAAGTTGTACGACGTGTCGCAGCTGCCGGTGATGGATGGTGATCAACTGGTGGGCATCGTCGACGAAAGTGACGTCTTGTTGCACGTTTATGGCGACGAGGCGCGGTTCCGCGACCCGGTCTCCACGGCCATGGTCAGCAAGCTGGACCGGCTCGACGTCAAATCGCCGATCGAAGCGCTGCTGCCGGTGTTCGACCGCGGCCAGGTCGCCATCGTCATGAACGACGGCGCCTTCCTTGGCCTGATCACCCGCATCGACCTGCTCAACTACCTGCGCCGCCGCGTTCAGTAACGCCTTGAATGAACGGCCCCGCTGCATGGGGCCGTTCAGACCTCGCTGCTAGAATCACGCCCCTTCTCCGGGAACCCCACATGACGGACCATACGTCCTACCCCAATGGCGACGGCCATGCGCTGTCGCTGGCGACCCTGGCGATCCATGGCGGCCAGCATCCGGACCCGTCCACGGGCGCGGTGATGCCGCCGATCTATGCGACCTCCACCTACGCCCAGTCCAGCCCCGGCGAACATCAGGGCTTCGAGTACTCGCGTACCCACAATCCGACCCGTTTCGCCTACGAGCGCTGCGTCGCCGCGCTGGAAGGCGGCACCCGCGGCTTCGCCTTCGCCTCGGGCATGGCCGCCACCTCCACGGTGATGGAACTGCTGGACAGCGGTAGCCACGTGGTGGCGATGGACGACCTGTACGGCGGCAGCTACCGCCTGTTCGAGCGCGTGCGCCGGCGCACCGCCGCACTGGAATTCAGCTTCGTCGACCTGACCGATCCGGCCGCGTTCGCCGCGGCGATCACGCCCAAGACCAAGATGGTGTGGATCGAGACCCCCACCAACCCGATGCTGAAGATCGTCGACATCGCCGCGATCGCCGCGATCGCGCGCCAGCACGGCCTGCTGGTGGTGGTCGACAACACCTTCGCCTCGCCGATGCTGCAGCGTCCGCTGGCGCTGGGCGCGGACATCGTGGTGCATTCGGCGACCAAGTACCTCAACGGCCACTCCGACATGGTCGGCGGCATCGCCGTGGTCGGCGCCAACGCCGAACTGGCCGAGCAGCTGGCGTTCCTGCAGAACTCGGTGGGCGGCGTGCAGGGCCCGTTCGACAGCTTCCTGGCGCTGCGTGGGCTCAAGACCCTGCCGCTGCGGATGCGCGCGCACTGCGACAACGCCCTGGCGCTGGCGCAGTGGTTGGAAACGCACCCGGCGGTGGACAAGGTGATCTACCCCGGCCTGGCCTCGCACCCGCAGCACGCCCTGGCGCAGCAGCAGATGTCCGGCTTCGGCGGCATCGTCTCGATCGTGCTCAAGGGCGGCTTCGACGCGGCCAAGCGCTTCTGCGAACGCACCGAACTGTTCACCCTGGCCGAATCGCTGGGCGGCGTGGAGAGCCTGGTCAACCATCCTGCGGTGATGACCCATGCTTCGGTGCCGGTGGAACGGCGCGAGAAGCTCGGCATCAGCGATGCGCTGGTGCGGTTGAGTGTGGGGGTGGAGGATGTGGGGGATTTGCGAGGGGATCTGGCGAGCGCGCTTGCCGGCGTCGCGAGCGAAGGTGACGTCGCGTCGAAGGCGTCCTGAACCGCATGTCCGTGCAGCAGATCGACGCGAACACCCGTCCCCAGGCCAACCCGCTCGCCATGCTGCGTTCGCTGGTGGGCAACCGCCAGCTGCTGGGCCAGCTGATCAAGCGCGAGGTGATCGGGCGCTATCGTGGCTCGTTCCTCGGGACGGCCTGGTCCTTCTTCAATCCGCTGCTGATGCTGTCGGTCTACACCTTCGTCTTCACCACCGTCATGAAGGTGCGTTGGACGGCGGTGGAAGGACCGCTGGACAAGGTCAATTTCGCCGTTCTGGCGTTCGTGGGCCTGGCGGTGCACGGCTTTTTCGCCGAATGCCTGAACCGGGCGCCCAACCTCATCGTCGCCAACGTGAACTTCGTCAAGAAGGTCGTGTTTCCGCTGGATGTGCTGGTCTGGGTGCTGGTGGGCTCGGCCCTGTTCCACCTGGCGATCAGCATGGTGGTCCTGCTGGTGGCGCAGGTGGTGCTGGGCGTCGGCGTGCCCGCGACCGCGGTGCTGTTCCCGCTGGTGGTGCTGCCGCTGGTGACGCTGATGGCGGGGCTTTCATGGTGGCTCGCGTCCTCGGGCGTGTACCTTCGCGACATTTCCCAGGTCACCGGCGTGCTGTCCAGCGTCATGCTGTTCCTGTCGCCGGTGTTCTATCCGGCCGCGTCGCTGCCTGAATGGGTGCGCCCGTGGATGGCCCTCAATCCGTTGACCTACATCATCGAGGACAGCCGGCGCGTGCTGGTCTTCGGGCAATGGCCCCGGTGGGGCGACTGGAGCCTGTCCATGGCGACGGGTTTGGTGATCATGTTGCTCGGCTACGCGTGGTTCCAACGAACGCGAAAGGGATTTGCCGATGTGCTCTGATGAAGTCGTCGTGCATGTCGACGCGGTATCCAAGCGCTACGAAATGTACGAGACCCCCCGCGACCGGATGAAGCAGTTCGTGCTGCCGCGCATCCGCAGGGCGGTGGGCATGCGAGAGCGGGAATACTTTCGTGAGTTTTGGGCGCTGCGCGACGTCGCTTTCGACGTCAGGCGCGGAGAGTCGGTCGGCATCCTCGGGCGTAACGGCAGCGGCAAGAGTACGCTGCTGCAGATCGTGACCGGCACGCTGGCGCCGACGCAGGGACGGGCCCTGGTCAAGGGCCGTGTCGCCGCGCTGCTGGAGCTGGGCTCGGGTTTCAATCCGGAGTTCACCGGGCGCGAGAACGTTTACCTCAATGCCGCGCTGCTGGGCTTCTCGCGCGAGGAGGTCGACCAGAAGTTCGACGCCATCGCCGCGTTCGCCGATATCGGCGACCACCTCGACCAGCCGGTCAAGACCTACTCCAGCGGCATGCTGGTTCGCCTGGCCTTCGCCGTCCAGGTGCAGGTTGAGCCGGACATCCTGATCGTCGACGAAGCGCTGGCCGTGGGCGATGCCCTGTTCCAGAAGCGCTGCTTCCAGCGCATTGAGAAGCTCGTGTCCGGTGGCATGTCGCTGCTGTTCGTCTCCCACGACCAGGAGAGCATCCGTACCTTGACCAACCGCTGCCTGCTGCTGAGCAATGGGCGGCAGCTGGACTGGGGCCCTTCCTCCAGCGTCGTGCTGAACTACCGCCGGCTGCTGCATGAGGAGGAAGCGGCCTACTTCACCAGCATCACCGAGATGCTCAAGGGGGAGGCGGGCAACGCGTCGCCGGCCTGCGCGCCGGCAGAGGCCGAGCGGGCGGACGGCAGTCCGGCACCGCTGGGCGGAACGATGGCCAATTCGGACCGGCTGGCGTTCGGCGACGGTGGCGTGCGTGTGGTGAGCGTGACCACGCACAACGGGCAGGGAGAGGGCGTCAATGTGTTCTATCCCGGCGACCGGCTGCGGATCCGGGTCCTGTGCGAATCGCAGGTCACCACCGACAAGCTGTCGGTCGGCGTGCGCATCCGCAATAAGGAAGGCGTGAAGCTCTACTCATGGGGCACGCTCAACCAGGACATGCAGCGCCTGGCCGAGGATGCGGGCGCGACCACGTTCTGGCGCAGGACCGTGCGCGCGGGGGAGCGCTTCGAGGTCGAGCTCGAATGCGACTGCGCCCTGGGCGTCAACCTCTACGAGATCCAGGCATCGATATCCCACGAGGACACGCCGGACTATCTGGCGCAGAGGATGCTGCACTGGGTCGACGAGGCCGCCTTCTTCCAGGTGCTGATGAAGAAAGACGAGTATTTCTTCGGGGGCGTGCTGGACATGCGGATGACGGCGACCTGGCAAGCATTGGCTGACTGAACCAAGAGATGGCGATGAGCACGATGAAATCAGAGGGCACCTGTTCGGTCGAGGGGAAGAAGGAGGTGGCCGGGCTGGCCAGCGCCATCGTCGAAGCCTGCGGGCTCGGCAGGACGCTGGACCTGGGGGCCGGCGACGGTAGGTTGACCGAGGCGCTCCTGCGCCAGGGCCTGGACGTGCGCGGCGTGGACCAGGACCAGGCGCGGGCCCATGCGGCCAATGAGAGGATCCCGGGGCGTTTCGTGTGCGGCGACGCGCGCGCGCTGCCTTTCACCGACGGCGAGTTCGACAACGTGGTGTCCGACGGCTGCCTAGAGGGCCTGGATGATGACGGCGTGCGGACCGTGCTATCCGAGATCCGGCGCGTGGGGCGACGCCACGTGGTGCTCAGGTTGCGCGTGTGCACCGGCGAGGATGGCGTCACCCGATCACGCGCCTGGTGGGAGCGTGCGTGCTTCGCCGCCGGCTTCCGCAAGCACACGCACTACTACAGGCTGAACCCCTATGAGTCGCTCAACTACGATGGCGAGTACGTCGTCGTGGTGCTGGAGCGCATGTCCGATGCGGCGCTTGCGCGGTATCCGTTGTCGGCGCTCGAGGAAGAGCGCGGGCTGCACATGGACATGATGCGGGATACCGGCGAGCGCTCCGACGCGCACATCATCCGCTACCAGTGGGCGTGTGATTTCATCCGGCCGCACGACCGGGTGCTCGATGCCGCCTGCGGGCTGGGCTATGGCGGCCACGTGGTCCGCGCGCTGACGCGCGCCTCCAGCGTGACCGGCATCGACGGCAGCGAATACGCCGTGGACTACGCCAACCTCTGCTATGGCGACGGCGAGCGCGGCCGCTACGTCTGCGGCTATCTCCCGCAGGCGCTGCATGCCTACCCGGACGCCAGTTTCGATGCGGTGATCTCGTTCGAGACGCTCGAGCACGTGGACGATCCCCGGGCGCTCCTGGCGGAGTTCGAGCGTGTGCTTACGCCCGGCGGGCGCGTCATCGTCAGCGTCCCCAATGACTGGAGCGACGAAACCGGCGAAGACCCCAATCCCTTCCACCTGCAGGTGTATGACCTGGACCGGCTGCGCACGGAAGTGGGGGCCCGGTTCGACGTGGAGTCGGTCGTCGTCCAGTCCGCCAGCCAGGCGAAGGTGGTCGGGCAGCGCTTCGTGTGGGAGCGCAAGCAGCGCGAGCTGTACCCGGTCGATCCGCGGACCCGCGAGCCGTGGAGCGCGGAGTGGTGGCTGATGGTGGGCATGAAGTCGCCGTTCGCCCAGGCCCCGTACGAGGAGCGCGTGTTCGGCAACGTGGCTTCATCCGGCCACCCATCCGTGCGCTACGCGGATGAGTATCTTAATCCCTGGTTGGGCCTGTCGATGATCACCATCGGCCAACGCGCATCCAGCGGCGCGCTGCGCGCCGCCTATGCGGCGCGGGTACTTGAGCAGGCGCCGGTGAGTTCGGCGGACTACGGCGCGGCGTTGTGCGTGCGCGCCTACGCGCTGCTGGAAGGCTCGTTGCCCCCGGTGGCCGAGGTCGATCCGCTGCTGGCCGAGATCGACCGCTACATCGCACAGTCCTCGGAGGGGCGCATGCCGTTGCGGTGGCGCGTGTCGCTGGCCTTCGTCAAGGCCGCGGTACTGCGCGCGCAGGGGCGGCTGGAGCGGGCGCTGGAGGCCTTCGTAGACTGCGCGCAGTCGCAGGCCGGCGCCTTCGGGGTGCATCTGCTGACCAAGACCACCGCCTCGTGGTTCGAGGCCGGCCGCTTGGCGCTGGCGCTGGGGGATGCCGGACGCGCCCGCCAGCTGTGGACGCGCGGGCTGGAAGTGGGCCACGAACTGCTGTCGGTCAGCCTCCAGGACGTGCTCCTGGTGCCGGAGCACCCCAACCTGTTCAACCATGGCGATGGCGTGCGCGAGTACGCGCTGGCCTGGGACAACCTGGCGCGCTGCGCCAACGGCATCCATCTGCTGGCCGGCGAGGGTCCGGTCGACATGCGCTCGCTGCAGGCCAGCTTCAGCGGCGAATACGAGACCGTGACCGGCGACCTGCGCAGCGCCCGCGACCAGCTGCGCGAGCGCGACCTGGCACTGGGCGCGCTGCGCTCGGAAATCCATGGGCGCACCCAGCGGCTGGAGGTCACCAGCGCCGAACTGCTGGGCAGGACCGAAGAACTGGTGTCGGTGCGCGGGACCCTGGTCGAGCGCACGCACCTGCTCGAAGGGTCCCTGGGCCAGCTGTCTCGGACACAGGACGAGCTGACTGCCCGCACGCAGGAGCTCGTCGAGGTCAGGAATCTGCTCGTGGAGCGGACCGGCCTACTGGAAGCTTCCACCGCTATGCTGGCTAGCACCCAGGCTGAACTGGGCTCACTGCGGGAACTGCTGGCGGAGCGCACCGCGAAACTGGACGAAACGGCAGCTGAACTGCACGATAGAACCCAGCGCCTGGAGGCGGCTCTTGCCCAGGTCGAGGAACTGCACGGCCTGCTCGTGGACCGCACCGGCAGGCTGGAATCCGCGCACACGGACCTGGACGACGTCCGTCGAGCGCTGGACGAGCGCCAGGCGATGCTGGAAGAGCGGACACGGGCGCTGGACCTAGCGGCCACCGAACTCGAGGACCGGACCCGGCGACTCGAAGCCGGCATCGCTTTGGCGGACCACCAGCGGTGACGGTGATCGGCATGCCGGGGGCTTGCCGGTCGCGCGTTCACCTATTTTGCGTTGCGCCGCGCGCACGCCTTGAATTTTGAGCTAGAGGGAACAGGGATATATGGACAAGCAGGATACGATCGTAGTGACCGGTGCGCGGGGCCTGTTCGGCTCGGCCATGGTGGAATACCTGCGGGCACAGGGATACCAGAACGTCGTCGGCGTGGGGCGTGAGGAGTGCGATCTCTCCGATCTGCCGGCGACCCGTCGCTACTTCGAGCAGCTCGCTCCCCAGTACGTGTTCCATGCCGCCGGCCGCGTATACGGCATCATGGGGAATATGAAGAACAAGGCGTTGTCGTTCTATGACAACATCCTGATCAACACCAGCGTGGTCGACGCTTCGTACCGCGCGGGCGTGAAGAAGATCGCGGTCATGGGCACCGGCGCGGTGTATCCGTATCCGCCACCGGGCCAGCCGTTCACCGAAGACATGATCTTCATGGGCGAGCCCCACAAGTCGGAAGACTCCTATTCCCACGCCAAGCGCGCGATGCTGGGCATGCTGCGCGCCTACAACGAGAGCTACGGCCTGGACTGGACGTACATCGTGTCGTGCAACCTGTTCGGGCCGCGCGACCGGTTCGATGCCGAGCAGGGACATGTCATTCCTTCGCTGATCAAGCGTTTCTACGATGCCAAGCGCGACGGCGGCCGTGTGGCCGTGTGGGGCGATGGCACCGCACGCCGCGATTTCCTGTTCGTGGAGGACGCCGCGCGCGCCGCCTTCCTGGCGATGGACAGGATCGAGGGGCCGGTCAATATCGGTAGCGGCAATGTCTACACCATCCGCGAGATGGTCGAGGCCCTGACCGAGGTCTCCGGCATGGAAGGCCGCGTCGACTGGGACGCCAGCAAGCCCAATGGCCGCGAGTACCTGGGCTATGACCTGAGCAGGATCTCCGCTGCCGGCTTCAAGAGCGAGAACACGTTCAAGGAAGGCCTGCGCAAGACCTGGGACTGGTACGTCGCCCAGGAAGGGGCGCGCTGATGAGCAGCAGTGCCGCGCCCCGCGTGCTGGTCATCTCGCAGTGGCCGAAGATCAAGAACGCAGAGTACGAGCTCATCGAGAAGATGAGGAAGACCGGCTATCCGATCACGGTGGTGGACTTCCTGGGGTTCGACGTGGCCACGGGCAAGTGCATCAATGACGTGCATCTGCCGGACCAGTACGACTTCGCGATCTCGTTCCACTACGACACGCCGAAGTTCCTCAACCTGCGTACCTTCCTGTGGGTGGCCAATCCGCTGGAGTTCATGCACTTCCAGTCGAACTACCGGCTCAACCTGATCCAGCACCTGCGCGCGTACGACGGCTATCTGTTCAACGGATCGGCGCTGCTGAAGCGGCACATCCAGCAGGTGCTCGGCAGCGAATGGCGCGAGGACGGCTTGTCGCTGATCGGCTCGAGTTCGCGCACCGCCTTGGTGCCGCCGCATCCGCTCGGCGCTGCCGCGGCGGCGGCTGAGGCATCGAAGGTCTTCTATTGCGGGGTGAACTGGGAGCGTGGCGTCGGCAAGTCGGGGCGCGCGCAGGGCCTGCTGGACGTGCTGCAGGAGCGCGGCATCGCCGACTTCTACGGCCCACGCAAGCTGGAGGGCATCGACCCGTGGGCGGGCTTCAGTTCGTACCGCGGCGAGATCCCGTTCGACGGCGTCAGCATGTTCGAGACGATGCGCCAGTATGGTGCGGTCCTGGCGGTGTCCTCGCCGGCCCATTTGAAGTCCAAGACCGCTTCGGGCCGCGTGTTCGAAGGCCTGGCGTCGGGAACCCCTGTGATCTCGGACCGCAATCCGCATGTCATCGAACAGTTCGGTGACCTGGTCTACTATTTCTCCGGCGACACCGAGCAGGCGCGCGCCGATTCCATCCAAGCAGCGCTGAACCAGATCCTCGCCGATCCGGAAGAGGCCAATCGCCGGGTGCGGGAAGCCCAGCGGCTGATCGCGGAGGAATACTCCTTCGAGGTGAAGCTCGATGCCATCCTGGCGGCTATCCATTCCGAACACCGCCAGGCGCTTGCGTCCGCCACTCCGGCCCGGACGGTGGACGTGGTGCTGCTCGACCACGATCTGTGGGGGGAGGAGGGCGTCCGGTCGGGCGAGTCGGTGTTTCCGAACCTCACCCATGTCCTGCGTGCGGCTGCCGAGCTGGGCAACCAGTCCGCTCATCAGGTGCGCATCACCGTGCGCTCCCTGCGCTGGCGTGACGGCGCGCCCGCCGACCTGCCGGAAAACGTGCAGGTCCGCTTCGCCTCGCCGTCGGTGGACGAGGCGGAGTGGGGGAAGATCCGCATGGGCGCGAAGGTCGCTGAGATCGCCCCGCAGCTGGACGGCGACTTCGCGGTGTTCTTCAATCAGCTCGACTTCCCTCAGTACGACTACTTCGAGAAGGCACTGAAGTGGTCGTTGGCGCAGCAGGACCCTCAGGCGCCGATGCTGTTCGTGTCGGGCTTCTTCGTCAACGCGCTGAAGGATCCCGCGCCGGCGAGCGCGGCCGGTATCCTGCGCAACAGCAGCTCGACGGGCCTGTATCGCTGGACGCAGGACAGCATCGCCGAGCACCAGATGGGCACGCTGTTCTTCAGTCGCAGCGCGCTGGCACGGCTGGACCTTGCCTCGCTCGAGCGCTTCGATGTGCTGCTGGCGTTGTCGGTCGTGCTGCGGGCGCGCGATGCCGGCGTGCAGCTGCACCGGTCACGCCATCTCACGCTGCGCGTCAGCGAGGGATACTTCCACCGCTACCACGCTGTCCATTCGCAGGTCGCGGCGAAGGGCTTCTGGGCGCTGCAGTACGACATGCCCACCAACTTCACGCATGAGATCAACGCCCTCTACGATGCCTTCCACGAGTCGGTGGACTCGGTGGCCGTCGCCGACAGGCTGAGCGGGCACGGGCAACCGGCGATGCCGGTGGTGCCGGGCCTGGACCGCTTCAACCACTTCGCCGCGCGCGTGCGTCCGTTCTACGTGGTCGCACGGAAAATCTGGCACGTGAGCGGCCTTTCATGGCTCAATGCCAGGCTGCGTCACCGGAAGTGATCTCAAACCAGACGGAATCCGGGGGGATTGCCATGAATTCGTTCGTTAGGGTCGGAAGATCCGGATTGAAGCTGTCGAGCATCACCTTCGGCAGTGCATTGACCATTGGCACCGAGAAGACGGATGTCGCGTTTGCCCAGGAAATGGTCGATGCGGCGTGGGGCCTGGGGATACGCTCCTTCGACACCTCCAACAATTACGGGATGGGCAATGCCGAATCCCTCCTTGGACAAGCGTTGAAGAAATACCCCAGGGAAGCGTTCGTGCTGGCGACCAAGGGCTCCTGGCCGATCGGGCCGGATGTCTACCACAGGGGCCTGAGCCGCAAACACATCCGCTGGGCTTTCGAGCAGTCGATCGCGAGGCTCGATGTCGGCTACGTGGATGTCTACTATGCCCACCGCTACGATCCCGAAGTCTCGATGGAGGAAGTGGTCAGGACGTACAACCGCCTGATCGACTCGGGGCGGATCCTGTACTGGGCCACTTCCGAATGGCCGGTCGAGGCGCTGGTGGAATGCCACGAAGTGTGCGATCGCCTTGGCCTGGAGAAGCCCATCGCGGACCAGTTCATCTATTCGTATGCGATCAACAGGATCGGCGCCAATGGCGTCCGGGCGTTCTGTGAAACGAACGGCGTGGGCATGCTGGGTTTCTCGCCGCTGGCGCAGGGCCTGCTGACGGGCAAGTACCGCGATGGCGTCCCGACCGGCTCGCGCATCTCCAAGAGCGCGCAGATCGGTTACGACAAGACGGAAAAGATCTACGAGCAGAACAAGGAAAGGATCGACCACTTCGTCAGCGCGTGCCGGGAATTCGACGTCAAGGGAAGTCACGCGGCGCTGCAGTGGGTCCTTAGGACCGGCGTCCTTCCCGTCCTGGGAGCGAGCAGCCCCGCGCAACTGGAGGAAAACGTAAGTGCCCTGCAAACCGCCATTCCGGACGAGTTCTGGGCGCGCGTAGACTCCTTCTGAGGGATACGGATGAAACTTGCAGCGTCCAATATCGGTTGGGGCCCGGACAACGACCAGGCTGTTTTCGAGAAACTGAGGGCCGAGGGCTTTGCCGGCGTGGAAATCGCGCCGACCCGGCTCGTCCCGGCGCAGCCGTATGCGCCGGACGGCGTGCGGCTGGCGACCTCGATAGCCGCGCAGATCCGCAGCACCTGGGGTCTGGACCTGTGTTCGATGCAGTCGGTCTGGTACGGCCTGAGCGAACGGATTTTCGGCTCGGAGGAAGAGCGCGCTTTCCTGCTGCGCTATACCCGGTCGGCCATTGATTTCGCCGCGGAGGTCGGGGTGCCCCATATCGTGTTCGGATGTCCCAAGAACCGGGTCATCGATCACGCCGAACAGTACCCGATCGGGGTTCGCTTCTTCTCCGACTGCGCGGCATACGCGGAGCAGAAGGGAGTGGTCATCGGGATGGAGGCCAACCCGGCGCTTTACGGCACCAACTACCTCAACACCACACCCGAGGCGTTGGCGCTGGTGCGGCTCATCGACTCCCCGTCCTTCAGGCTGAACCTGGACGTGGGCACGATCATCGCCAACCAGGAGTCTATCGCCTCGGCGGCGGCGGCCATTCCCTATGCCAGCCATGTGCAGATCAGCGAGCCGGCCCTGGTGAAGATCGTCAACCGCTCTGAACACGCCGAGCTGGCCCGACTGCTGAAGTCGGAAGGCTACGAAGGGTGGGTTTCGCTCGAAATGAAGAATCTCGGCCTGGCGGACCTGTTCGACTCGCTGGAAGTCGTGGCGCAAGCGTTCGGAAAGAACTGACTTCCGACCTCATATTCAATAGTGTTTTCTTGGGTGCCAGCACATGATCGCTCCAGTAAAAACCGTCTTCCGGCTCAAGGACGCCTTGCAGCGGATCGCCGTCTCGAACATCTATCTCTACGTGTTCTCGCGCTGGGTGGTCGGCCGCCTGCCGTTCATGCTGCCGCACGACGCGGACTTCCATGGCCTGAGCAAGCTGGCGAATGATCGCGACCTGATGCTGGACGTGGGCGCCAACGACGGGCTCTCCGCCCGGTCGATTCATCACCTTCGGCCGCAGAAGCCGATTTTCTCGATCGAGCCCAATCCCGCGCACGAGGCGTCGCTTGCCGCGCTTCGCGCGAAGGGCTGGCCCTTCGACTTCCGCATGGTTGGCGCTGGTCGCGGTGCGGCGTCCTTCACGCTCTTCACCCCGGTGTACCGGGGTTTCGCGCTCACGAACTATGCGTCGATGAACCCCGAAGCGGTACGTGCCAATCTCGAGAAGCACATGAATATCGACGGCCTTTCCCGGCATGTCCAGCTGGTCGAGAACGTGGTGCAGGTGATTCCACTCGACGAGCTGAACCTCCAGGTAGACGTCGTGAAGATCGACGTGGAAGGACTCGAGGACTCCGTGGTGGCCGGGCTGGCCAATACCATCGACAGGTGCCGGCCGGCTTTCATGGTCGAGCACAATCCCCTCAGCTATCCGAATCTTGCCGAGTTCTTCGCCGGCCGAAACTACCGGGTTTGCCGTTACCTGAAGCAATCCGATTCCTTCGTGGATTTCGATGGCGGTCCGATCCTCAACGTCTTCTTCATTCCCGTTGAGCGCTTGCCCGAGGTCGGGCGGTGAGAATCGCCCGATTCAACGTCGACGGTGCGCGCATGCTTGATGCGCTGGCGGACTGGCTTGTGCGCGCTGCAGGCGCGGCGGCAGGCGCCATCGACAGAAACCGCGCGTTCTTCCTCGCGGCCGCGGTGACCTTGCTCTTCTACTATCCGGCGCTGAGGCATGGCTCGCTTGACGCCGGCGGCATCCTCTATGGCGGGGATGTGCTCGGCCTCTACTGGCCCTCCATGATGAAGACGCATTCCCTGCTCGCGGGAATGCATTTCAGTGCGCTGGATTTCTCGCAGTACAACGGCAGCTCCGACTATTTCCTTGCGCCGAACTTCTTCGTGCTGCACCCGCTCTTCGTTCTGTATTGCCTGCTGTCCTCACCGGAAGGCACGGCAATGCAGGACTACGGCCGGATCCTGGTCTGGCTTGTTGCCCTTCACTCGTTCATTGCCTGCTATTTCTCGTTGAGGCTGCTGACGCGCTTCTTCGGCTTCGGCTTCGCGATTACCGCCTTCGCGGCCACCGCCTTCACGTTCAGCGTGAACATGATCGTCGCGATCACGCAGCCGCAGTTCATCTTCTGCATATCGGTGCTGCCGTGGGCAGCCTACATGGCGTTGTCCTTCGCGGCCGGGCCGACGGTCGGACGGCTGTTCGCCGCGGCCCTGCCGGTGATCTTCGGCTTTCTCGGCGGCTATGTCCCCATCGGCGTCACGAGCATCGGGCTGTCGGTCGTCGTGGTCGCCGCAACGCTTCTGGTGCTGGCCGACGATGACGTCACGCTGCGGATGCGCGTTCGGCGCATCGTGCTGGCGATGTTGCCCTATGGGGTGGCATCGGTAGTCGTGATGCCTTACCTGCTCGCCATCTATCGGCACCTGAAGGCGACGATCAGCGCCGATACCCCGTCGCTGTTCTATAGCGCTCACCAGCTTGCCCAGGCGCCCCAGGGCCTGCTCAAGCTGCTTTCCACGCGGCTGGAGGTGCCGGGGCCGTTCTACGAGTTCTCGTCGCAGGCGGGCCTGATCGCGGTCGTCATCTTCTGTCTGTTTGTCTTCGGACGCGATCCGATCAAGGCGGTCACACCAAGGGAGTGGCGGGTGATTGTGGGCTGCCTGGCGATCTGGATGCTCGTCACGCTGTCGACTTTCGGCGAGTTCAGTGTAGTCAGCGACCTCGTCTACTACTTCGTGCCCCAGGTCGGGGGCATGCATATCTATCAGCGGTTCCTGCTGCCGGTGCACCTTCTGTTCGCGGTGGTCATAGCCATTATGCTGCGGGCCGTGGTCGAGACCCGGCCGGTGCTCGCCACCAAGCTCGCGCTGCTGGTCGTGGGGCTGCTCGTGCTGGTCGGAGCCTTCCTGGTGGCACGAAGCCCTGGCGTGTCGGGCAGTCTCGGCTTGAACAACTACGTGCTGTTTGAGCTGGTGCTTGCGTTCGCCTTCATCGTGGCATTGCTGATACCGGTGAGGGGCATTGCGTACAGCGCGGCCATCGCCCTGTCCCTTCTGCCCGCACTCGACGTAATGTACGACTTCTCGCACGGGCGGAATACCTACGAGGCCAGGTCCAGGACGGACGTGATGTCGCTTGATGCGGGCGAGAAGCATCGCTTTGCCGAGTATCTCAAGCAGCGGTTCTCCGACAAGGCCGTGCTCAAGTATGTGGACCTCACCCTGCTGTGGAGCAAGGCGGGGCGGGAACCATTTCCCAAGTCGTTCCCTTACCTCGTCCTCAACGAGCTGAAGCTCTCCTCTTACCATGGCTTCGATTTCCGCATGGGGCCGCGTGCGGATTACCTGCAGAAGATGCCGATGGCGGTCAGAGATGAAACCTGGGTGCTGAGTCCCGACTGGGACTTGGTAACGCGTTCGAACGCGGACTTCTTCGTGGCCTATGAGTCCGACCTGTCCGCCGTGGGAGCCCTGGCGGAATTCGCCGCGAGCGTGGCGCCCAACGACATCTACCACCTGCCGAATGGCATCGTCGCGGTGCCGTTGCGGGCCACGGCATCGGCAAATCCACCGGCCGACTCCACTGTGCTGGACAATGGTTTCTTCAGGATCGGGCCGAGGCGTCCTGAGCCGGTGAATATCGCCAGGGGCAAGGGGGCGACGCAGAGCGGAACCCTCGACGGCCGCGAGGCGCGCCTCGCCGTCGATGGCAATACGAACGGGGATCTCGAGGCCGGATCGATTTCCCACACCAACCAGGATCTCAACGCGTGGCTTGATATCGACCTTGGCAGTGCGCAGGCGATCGACCGCATCGGCATCTGGAACGTGAAGGGATACGAGTTCAGGCTGCACGACTACTGGGTCTTCGTCTCCGGGACGCCGTTCGGTCCCGCGGACACCGCGGACACCCTGAAGGCCCGGCCGGGGACCTGGGCGCGGCAGCTACCCGGGCGCACGCAGCATGACGTCGTCCGGGTCGGCGGTGTACAGGGTCGCTATGTACGTGTGCAGCTTGGCGGCGCGAGCGCGCCGGAGGAAGCCTATCTTCACCTGGCCGAGGTCGAGGTATTCGGTGGTCCGGCACCGGCTGAGGGAGCAGCCACCGACGTCTCGCCGAAGCTGCTGGATTTCGAAACCAACTTCGCCAATTACATCCGGGTGGCATGGCAGTCGGATGCGCCGACGACCGTGCAGTACCTGTTCTCCGATAATCCCAACCTGCGCTACACGCTCAATGGCAAGCGGATCAAGCCGAAGCCGCGCGAGGGACTGATCACCATCGACGCGCCGGCGGGCCGCAACGTGCTGGAGCTGCGCTACAGGAACTGGCCATTGCTGGCTTTCTGGGTCATGTTCGCCCTGTACGGCGTGCTTGCCGCGCTGGCGTGGCTGATCCCTGCCGCCAGGTCGCTGCGAAGGGTCGATAGAAATTGAATTACTCCATGTTGAACAGGACCGTACAGCGATACCGGCAGGTGCTGACCTTTGGATTAGTCGGCGTCGTCTCCAGCCTTACCTATCTGCTGGTGATCGCCCTGTGTGCTTCCTGGCTTGGCTGGCGCAATACCCCTTCGGTGATCGTGGGCTATGCGGTTGGGACCATCGTTTCCTACGTCGGCTCCGGGGTCTTTGCGTTCCGCAGGAAAATGAGTGGCGCGAGCCTGGTGAAATTCCTGATCGTGGTCGGGCTGTCGTTTGGCATGAACGTGCTGGTCTCCGAGGTGCTGTCCCCGATGGGCGTGGATGCGGTCATGGTCGGGGTGGTCAATGTCGTTCTGGTCGGGGTGTTCAATTTCCTCTGCCATAAGTTCTGGACCTTCCGGGAATAAGATGAACAGGGCTATCGTCATTGGCGGCGGCTTCTTCGGCGCGTGCATCGCCGAGCACCTGGCGCGGAAGGGCGCCAAGGTGCACCTGTTCGAGAAGGAAGATGCCCTGATGACCCGGGCCTCGTTCAACAACCAGGCGCGCGTCCATAACGGATACCATTATCCGCGCAGTGTGTTGACCGCACTGCGTTCGCGCCTGTCGTTCCCGCGGTTCGTGAGCGAATTTCGCGATTGTGTGGATGCCTCCTTCGAAATGCAGTATCTGATCGGCAAGCCGCTGGGAAAGGTCACCGGTCGGCAGTTCCAGAAGTTCTGCGACCGTGTGGGCGCGCGCTGCGTGCCCGCCTCGCATGCCATGCAGAAGCTCGTCAATCCGGGCCTGATCGAGGCCTGCTTCTCCGTCACCGAATACGCGTTCGACGCGGTCGCGTTGAGGGAGAAGATGATGGGCAGGCTGGCGGACGCCGGCGTGCAACTGCATTTCGGCACTTCGGCGAGACGCATCCGACGCGAGGGCCCGGGCCTGGTCGTGGAGGTTGGCAGGGAGGGGGGCGATGACTGGATCGAGGTGCCTGCCAGCGTCGTCTTCAACTGCGCCTACTCCCGGATCAACTACCTCAACGCCAACTCCGGCCTTGAGCTCATACCGCTCAAGCACGAAGTGACCGAGATGTGCCTTGTCGAGGTTCCCCATGAGCTTCGGGACGTGGGTATCACGGTGATGTGCGGCCCGTTCTTCTCGGTCATGCCCTTCCCGTCGGCCAGGCTGCACTCCTTCAGCCATGTCCGCTATACGCCGCGACTGGAGTGGTCCGACGAGCAGGGCGGCCAGTACGCCGACAGCCAGCGCGTGCTGGATGAGCACGGCCGCGCGTCGGCCTGGCGCCACATGCGCAAGGATGCCGCCAGATACATTCCGTTGCTGGACGGGTGCGTCTACAGACGTTCCCTGTGGGAGACCAAGACAGTCCTGCCGCGCAGCGAGTCGGACGACTCCAGGCCGATCCTGTTGAAAGCCAACCATTCGCTGGAGGGTTTTCATTGCGTCATGGGCGGGAAGATCGACAATGTTTATGACGCGATTGACGCGATCGAAACCAAGGGGCTGGCCGAGGGGGGAGGGGCTGAGTGAAAAGCGATTCTTTTGTTTCGGTCGTGTACGTCGTCGAGGCGGGATCCCCGCTGCGCTACGAGGAAATCTCCGCCATGCAGGGCGAGCTGAATGCCCGCTACTCGGATTACGAGATCGTGGTGATCGGGCAGGGCGCGATCATGCATTCCAGCGTCAGCAGGGACATCTCCGAGATGCTCAAGCACCTGCCCAGCGTGCGTTACATCCAGCTGGTGGGCACGGTCAGCCTGGACGTGGCCTGGGCGGCAGGCCTGGAGAATGCCATCGGCGATTTCGTCGTGCTGTTCAACCACGAGATGGATCCCATCTCGGTGGTACCGGACGTCGTTGAGCTCTGCAGGTCCGGGTATGACGTCGTCGTCGGCACGGCCGAACGGCGCAAGACGCTCGCCTATGCGGCCTTCAGGTATTTCGCCGACCGCCTCCTGCGCGCGATCGACTACCAGTTGCCGAAGAACGCGACCAGCCTACGATGCCTGAGCCGGCGCGCGGTGAACGCGGTCACGAGCACTGGCCGGTTCCACCACCAGTTCTACCTGCGGATCCAGAAGACCGGCTATCCCTCGGTTGCGTACAGGTACCAGAGCACGTCGCCACTGGCGGGGGAGAAATCCCTGGTGCAGGGCATCTACCGGCTTGTGCGGCTGATGGTGTTCAATTCGCTCAGTCCGCTGCGCTGGATGTCCGTGCTCGGCTTCCTGGGTGCGCTCGCCGCGTTCGTGTTGGCCACGTACAGCGTGCTGATCCACCTGGTAAGCAACAACATCGTCCCGGGCTGGACGACGGTCGTGCTCTCGATGTCCGTGCTCTTCATGTTCCAGTTCATCATGATGGCGTTCTTCGGCGAATACCTGGGCAGGCTCCTCAACGACAGGAGCGACCGGGGCGATTACTCCATCGCGTTCGAGAAGAACAGCGTAGTCATGGTCGATCAGGATCGGGTCAACGTGCTGTAGAGTTCCGCGTTCGCGCGGACGGGAATGGCTAGACGGGAATTACGGGATGAAGAAGCTGATTTCGATCATTGGCCCGATGTATAACGAGGAGGCGCTGGTTTCGACCTTCTGCGAGGAAACGCTGAAGGCGCTGGCGCCGATCGCGGATCGCTACGACATCGAGTTGCTTCTGGTGGAAGACGGGTCCCGGGATGGTACCCCTGAGCAGATGAAGGCGGTTCGCGCCCGGTTCCCGGATACGATCAGCGTGCTGCGTCTGACGAGGAACTTCGGCCTGGAGGCCGCGATCCAGGAAGGCCTTCGTGTGGCGGCCGGCGACGCCGTCGTGGTGATGGACGCCGACCTGCAGGATCCGCCGGCGGTCATTCTGGAGATGATCCGGGCCTGGGAGAACGGTGCCGACATCGTCGTGGGTTCACGCTCCGGGCGCCCGACCGACAGCTTCTTCAAGCGTGCGACGGCGAACGCCTTCTACACCGTCATGGACTCACTTTCCGGCAAGCTCAAGTTGGAGGAGAGTGCCGCGAACTTCCGCCTGCTGGACCGGAAGGCGGTGACGAAGCTGCTGGAGCTGCCCGAGGTCAACGGCGTTTTCCGGGTGCTGGTCCCCTATCTGGGGATGAACACCAGCGTGGTCTCCTACGAGCGGGACCGGCGCTTTGCCGGGGAAACCAAATACAAACTGATGTCGATGATCCGCTATGCGCTCGACAGCCTGACGGGGATCTCGATCGAGCCTCTGAGGAAGATCGGCCTGGCAGGCGCTGTTTCCGCGCTTTGCACCGTGGCGTGCATCGGCGCGATGTTCTTCGCGCCCCCGGGCTGGACGGCCCCTCTGGTGGTATGCGCCGTGCTGTCGTTGCAGTTTGCGTTGCTGTTCTTCGTCCTCGCCATCATGGGCGAGTACCTTGGCCAGGTGCATATCGAGTCCAAGCGGCGTCCGATCGCCCTGCCGTATGAGTTCCAGTCCAGTGGCTCGGCGGCGCGACGGAAATCGGCCAGGCAGTTGTGACCACGCGCTCCACAAAGGGCCCGCGCCGGTGCTTCGCGCCCGCACGGGTGGGCGCGTCCTCTCGCGGGGGGACGACCGGCCCTTCTGGGCTGGCATCCCGCGCATGGCGCGGTGTCGTGCCGGCAGCGCCCGTGTTCCGGCCGCGAGGCGTCATGTCGTGAGTAGTGCCGGTCGCGACCCGCCGCGCAGGACCAGACGGCTGTTACTTGTGTCCTTCTACCCGCCCGAGCATGGCACTGGCGGCGGATTGCGCCTGCTGGACATGTATCGCCTGCTCGCCGAGCGGGTCCAGGGCCTGTCGCTCACGTTGGTGACCTGCAGTCATGGCGAGGCACTCGATCCGGAGCTGGGCGCGATCTTCGAACGTATCGTCCTGCTGCCGGTCGAGCAATTCAACGAGGCCGGCATCGTCGCCACTGGCGTGCTGGAAGAGGGGTTTGACGCGGTCGATCTCCAGTTCCTGCAGGCTGCCGACCTGGTGAGCTTCTTCCGCCGCAACGGCGTGCCGCGTGTCGTCGTGTCGCCGATGGAATCGCATGTCCGGGCCACCGCGCTGGCGCTGCGGCACCAGGGTGTGCCTTTCGTGCCGAGCAGGCATTGGCTGTTGTGGGAGCTGCGGCTCGCGCTGCGTGAATTGCTTGGCGTTTGGCGCGCCGACCGCGTGATGTGCGTGTCCGAGGCGGATGCGCGAGTTCTGCGCATGTTCAGGTTCTGGGGCAACGTGGAGGCGGTGGAAACCGGAATTTCCGTCGCCGAGTTCGCACAGTCCCTGCGCGTCTTGCCGGAGCGGCCCCTGCGGGGGGCGCCTACTGTGGTGTTCCTCGCCTATTTTGGCTCGCAGACCAATCTGGACGCTCTGGACTGGTACCTGCGGGAGGTCCATCCGCAGGTGAAGGCCGCCCATCCCGGCTACCGGCTGCGCGTGGCTGGACGGGGCCTTGCGCGTCTACCGAACCACGCAGACGAGAACGTGGACCTAGTGGGCGAGGTGGACTCACTGGAGGAGGAACTCGCGCACGCCTGGATTGGCATCGCGCCGGCACTGGGGGGCGCCGGATTGCGTGGTAAGATCAATCAGTACGCGATTGCGGGGGTTCCCTGCGTCGCGTCGACGCTTGCCGGGAAGGGATTTGCCTACGAGCCCGGACGCAGTATCCGCCTGGCGGCCAACGCCCACCAGTTCGCGCGCGCCTGCATTGAGCTACTCGCAGATCCCGCACTGAACCGGGAAATGGGACGGTTGGCGCGGGAAGTCTGTCTGCAGGAATACTCCTGGGACAGCCGGTTGCCTGCGTTGAGAAGGATTTTTTCCCTGTGATTCTGACAATCCATCGACTGAGGTTTAGGAAGTAATGAGTAAGGTTGCCTTGATTACGGGTGTGACGGGCCAGGATGGTTCGTATCTCGCCGAGTTCCTGCTGGGTAAGGGCTATATCGTCCACGGTATCAAGCGGCGCAGCTCGCTGTTCAATACCGACCGCATCGATCACCTGTACCAGGATCCGCACGTCAAGGACCGCCGCTTCATCCTGCACCATGGCGACATGACGGATTCGAGCAGCATGATCCGCATCATCCAGCAGACCCAGCCGGATGAAATCTACAACTTGGCCGCGCAGAGCCACGTGGCCGTATCGTTCCAGGAGCCGGAATACACCGCCAACTCCGACGCGCTGGGCCCGCTGCGCGTGCTCGAGGCGATCCGGATCCTGGGCCTGGAGAAGAAGACACGTTTCTACCAGGCCTCGACCTCGGAGCTGTACGGCCTGGTCCAGGAGATCCCGCAGAAGGAAACCACGCCTTTCTACCCGCGTTCGCCCTATGCGGTGGCCAAGCTCTACGCCTACTGGATCACGGTGAACTACCGCGAATCCTATGGCATGTACGCCTGTAACGGCATCCTGTTCAACCACGAATCGCCGGTGCGTGGCGAAACCTTCGTCACCCGCAAGATCACCCGCGCCCTGGCGCGGATCAAGCTGGGCCTGCAGAGCTGCCTGTACTTGGGCAACCTCGATGCACTGCGCGACTGGGGCCACGCCAAGGACTACGTCGTGATGCAGTGGCTGATGCTGCAGCAGGAACAGCCAGAGGATTTCGTTATCGCCACGGGCGTGCAGTACAGCGTCCGCGATTTCGTCAACGCCGCCGCCTCCGAGCTCGGCATCGACATCCGCTGGGAAGGCAAGGGTGTGGACGAGAAGGGCTACGACGACAAAGGCAACTGCATCGTGGCCGTTGACCCGCTGTACTTCCGTCCGGCGGAAGTGGAAACCCTGCTGGGCGACGCCACCAAGGCCAAGCAGAAGCTGGGCTGGGAGCCGAAGATCAGCTTCAAGGAGTTGGTTGCGGAAATGGTCCGCGAGGATCTGAAGTCGGCCGAGCGCGACGAGCTGGTCAAGCGTCATGGCTACAACGCGTTCGATTTCCACGAGTAATCGAACGCAGCCTCGCCGCTGATATGGAAAGGGCCCGTCCGAGACGGGCCCTTTTCTGTTTGGCGGCGGTGAAAGCGCATTGTCGGTTACGCCAGCGGCGCAGGGCGAAGGCCCGCGGGCCTGCGCCTCCGCGTCGCGTTCGTCAAAGCGCCTTTTCCAGCTCGGGCAACAGCGTGAACAGATCCCCCACCAGCCCGATATCGGCGATCTCGAAGATCGGCGATTCCGGGTCCTTGTTGATCGCCACGATGGTGCCGGCGTCCTTGATGCCGGTCAGGTGCTGGATCGCGCCGGAGATGCCGACCGCTACGTACAGGTCCGGGGCGATGATCTTGCCGGTCTGGCCCACTTGCAGTTCGTTGGGCACATAGCCGGCATCCACTGCCGCGCGCGAGGCGCCCACCGCGGCGCCGAGCTTGTCGGCCAGCTTGTAGATGATCTGGAAATTCTCCGCCGAACCCACGCCGCGTCCGCCGGAGACCACGCGCTTGGCGCTCTGCAGGTCGGGGCGATCGGACTTGCCGGCGGCCAGGCCGACGAAGCGGGTGTGGGTGGGCAACGTGGCGCTCACGCTGGCCGCTTCGATCGCCGCGCTGCCGCCCTGCACCGCTTCCGGCCACGAGGCGCTGCGCACGGTGGCGACCACGGTCTGGTCGGCCGGTGCCTGCACGCTGATGATGGCGTTGCCGGCGTAGATCGGGCGCTTGAACGCGTAGTCGCCATCGACCGCCATCAGGTCGGAGATCTGGTTGACCCCGAGCAGTGCGGCGACCACCGGCATCAGGTCCTTGCCGAAGGTGGTGGACGGACCGAACACGTGGCTGTAGCCCTGCGCCAGTTGCGCGATCTGCGGCCCCAGCACCTGCGCGATGGCATGTTCGTTGGCCGGATTGGCGACGGTGAGCACGCGGCCAACGCCGGCGATCTGCGCAGCCTGCGCGGCAACGGCGGCCGGGTCGGCGGCCAGCACCACGATGTCGATGGTTTCCGGCGACAGCGCCTGCGCGGCGCTGACGGTCTTGGCGGTGGCCGCGTTGAGCTGGCCGTTCAGGTGCTCGGCGACGACGAGGATCTTGGCCATTACAGCAACCCCTTCTGCTTGAGTGCGGCCACCAGTTCGGCGGCGTCCTTGACCATCACGCCGCGGCTGCGCTTGGGCGGCGGCGCGTAGTGGGTGGTGACGAGGCTGTCGTTGGACTCCACGCCCAGGTCGGCGAAGGCCAGCGTCTGCAGCGGCTTGCTCTTGGCCTTCATGATGTCCGGCAGCTTGATGAAGCGCGGCTCGTTCAGGCGCAGGTCGGTGGTGACCACCGCCGGCAGGTCCACTTCCAGCGTTTCCAGGCCAGCGTCGACCTCGCGGGTCACCGTGGCCTTGCCGTCGGCGACCACCAGCTTGCCGGCGAAGGTGGCCTGCGGGCGGCCCCACAGCGTGGCCAGCATCTGTCCGGTCTGGTTGGCGTCGTCGTCGATCGCCTGCTTGCCCAGGATGACCAGGTCCGGCTGCTCCTGCTCGACCAGCTTGAGCAGCGCGCGGGCCGCGGTCAGCGGCTGGATCGCGGCATCGGTGACCACGTGGATGGCGCGGTTGGCGCCCATCGCCAGGCCGTTGCGCAGGTGCGCGGCGGCATCGGCCGGGGCCAGGGTGGCCACCACGACTTCGCTGGCGATGCCGGCGTCGCGCAGGCGGAGCGCCTCTTCCAAGGCGATTTCGTCGAACGGATTGGGGGAAAGCTTGACGCCCTCGGTCACGACGCCGGAGCCGTCCGGCTTGACCTGGATGCGGACGTTGTAGTCCACCACGCGCTTGTAGGCGACGAGGATTTTCATCTTGTACGAGATCCTTCAGCAGTGCGGGAAGGCCCGGCCGCGGCGGCTGGCGCGGGGCAGTCGGTGGATTCTAACCGGCGGCGATGGACCATGCGAGGGCGTATGGTGGAAGCGGCCGGCATGGCGCTGAACGAGATCCAGCAACCAGTCTCATACCCGCTTCGTAGGGTTATCCTTTGGGGTTGGGCGCCGACCACTCGCCTCGACCAACCGATCAAAGACTTTCAGGAGACAGGGCATTGGCGACATGGCTCGTGACCGGCGGCGCTGGTTTCATTGGCGGCAATTTCGTACTGGCTGCTGTGGCGCTGGGGCATCGGGTGATCAACCTGGATGCGCTGACCTACGCGGGCAATCTCGCCACGCTGTCGTCGCTGGAGGGCAATGGCAATCACATCTTCGTTCAGGGCGACATTGGCAATCGCGAACTGGTAGCCCGATTGCTTCGCGAGCACCGGCCCGACGCAGTCTTGAACTTCGCCGCCGAGAGCCATGTGGACCGCTCGATCGACGGCCCCGGCGCCTTCATCCAGACCAACGTGGTCGGCACCCTTGGCCTGCTGGAAGCGGTGCGCGATCACTGGAAAGCGTTGCCGGAAGGGCCGCGCGCCGCGTTCCGCTTCCTGCACGTGTCCACCGACGAGGTCTACGGCACCCTGGGCGAGACCGGCAAGTTCTCCGAGACCACGCCGTACGCGCCCAATTCGCCGTACTCGGCCTCCAAGGCCGCCTCCGACCACCTGGTGCGCGCGTTCCACCACACCTACGGCCTGCCGGTGCTGACTACCAACTGCTCCAACAACTACGGCCCTTACCACTTCCCGGAGAAGCTCATCCCGCTAGTGATCGCCAAGGCGCTCGCCGGCGAGCTGCTGCCGGTCTATGGCGACGGCAAGCAGGTGCGCGACTGGCTGTTCGTCGGCGACCACTGCGAGGCCATCCGCACCGTGCTGGCCAAGGGCCGGGTGGGGGAAACCTACAACGTCGGTGGCAATGCCGAGCGACAGAACATCGAGGTCGTGCGCGCCATCTGCGCGCTGCTCGACCAACGCCGCCCGCGCGCCGACGGCCAGCCGCGCGAAAGCCAGATCACCTATGTCGCCGACCGCCCTGGCCACGACCGCCGGTATGCGATCGATGCGTCGAAGCTGAAGAGCGAACTGGGCTGGGAGCCGAAACACACTTTCGAGCAGGGCATCGCCTTCACCGTGGACTGGTATCTGGACAACCAGGCCTGGGTGCGCGGCGTGCTCGACGGCAGCTATCGCCTTGAACGCATCGGCACTGCGACCTGATCACGGAGCGATACACATGAGCAAGCGCAAGGGCATCATCCTGGCCGGCGGGTCCGGCACGCGGCTGTATCCGATCACCAAGGGCGTCAGCAAGCAGCTGCTGCCGGTGTACGACAAGCCGATGATCTACTACCCCCTCGGCGTGCTGATGCTGGCGGGCATCCGCGACGTGCTGATCATCAACACGCCGCACGAGCAGGCGCTGTTCCACAACCTGCTCGGCGATGGCTCACAGTGGGGAATCAACATCCAGTATGCCGTGCAGCCAAGTCCGGACGGCTTGGCGCAGGCCTACCTGATCGGCCGAGAATTCGTTGATGGCCTGCCGAGCTGCCTGGTGCTGGGAGACAACATTTTCCATGGGCATGGCCTGACCGAGACGCTCAAGCGCGCCGATGCGCGTGAACAAGGGGCAACCGTGTTCGGTTACTGGGTCAACGATCCCGAACGCTACGGCGTGGCCGAGTTCGACAGTTCGGGCAAGGTCATCGGCATCGAAGAGAAGCCGGCCCAGCCGCGCTCGCCCTATGCGGTGACCGGGCTGTATTTCTACGACAGCCGTGCAGCAGAATACGCCGCAGCGCTGAAGCCTTCGCCGCGTGGCGAACTGGAAATCACCGACCTCAACCGCTGCTACCTCGACGATGGCTCGCTGCACCTGGAACCGCTCGGGCGCGGCTATGCTTGGCTGGATACCGGCACGCACCAGTCACTGCACGAGGCTTCCAACTTCATCGAGACCATACAGGCGCGCCAGGGCCTGCAGGTGTGCTGCCCGGAAGAGATCGCCTACGGGCATGGCTGGATCAACGCCGAGGACCTGCAGCGTCTGGCCGCGCCGTTGTCAAAGAATGCCTACGGCAAATACCTGAACGACCTAGCCCGACGGGGGAAGATGTTTTGAGACTGATTGAAACAGAGCTGCCGGGCTGCGTGGTCATCGAGCCGGCGTTCCACGGAGACGAGCGCGGCTTCTTCTTCGAAAGCTGGAACGCGGAGCGCTTCGCGCGCCACGGCCTGCACATGCGTTTCTTGCAGAGCAACGTGTCCTCGTCCAGCCGCGGCGTGTTGCGTGGGCTGCACTACCAATGGCCGCGTCCGCAAGGGAAGCTCGTCAGCGTGCTCGAAGGCGAGGTCTATGACGTCGCCGTCGACATCCGTCACGGCTCGCCGCATTTCGGACGCTGGGTTGCCGCCATCCTGAGCGCGGAGAATCGCCGTCATTTCTGGATTCCAGAGGGCTTCGCGCATGGCTTCGCGGTGTTGTCCGAGCGCGCGGTCTTCAGCTATCTGTGCACCGACGTCTTCGTGAAGGAAGCCGACGCAGGCGTGCGCTGGAATGACGCGCGTATTGGCATCGATTGGCCGATCAAAGATCCGATCCTCTCGGGCAAGGATGCAGTCGCGCCGTTCCTGGAGGACTTGCCGCCTGAACGGTTGCCGGTTTTCACGCCGTGAGCGTGCTGGTGCTGGGCGGTAATGGGCAGGTGGGAAGGGAGCTGCTGCGCGCGTTGCAGGGCCACAACGAGCCAGTCATCGTGGCGACGCGCACCGGCACGTTGGCCGATGGCACGCCCTGCGAAACCGCGGACCTGGACCAGCTGGACGCCCTGCCGGCATTGCTCGCGCGCCTGGCGCCGGACACCGTCATCAATGCCGCGGCGTACACCGCGGTGGATCGGGCCGAAACCCAGGCCGAGGCCGCCTTCCGAATCAACGCCGAAGCACCGGGCGTGATCGCGCGCTGGTGCGCCGCGCGCGACGTGCCGCTAGTGCATTACTCCACCGACTACGTCTTCGATGGCAGCTCGGCGGTTCCTTACCGGGAAGAAGACCCTACCCATCCGCTCAGCGTCTACGGCGCCAGCAAGTGGGCGGGCGAGGAGGCGGTCCGCGCCGCCGGTGGGCGTCACCTGATCTTCCGTACCGCGTGGGTCTACGCGAGCCACAGCCACAACTTCCTGCGCACGATGTTGCGGTTGGGCGCCGAGCGCGACGAAGTGCGCGTGGTGGCGGATCAGTTCGGCACGCCGACCACGGCGCGGCAAGTGGCTGACACGACGCTGCTCGCCTTGCGCCGACCCAGTAGGCTGTCAGGCACCTGGCATCTCACTGCCAGCGGTGAGACCACCTGGTACGGCTTCGCCGAGGCGATTTTCGCCGAAGCGCTCGCGGCCGGCTGCCTTGAGCGGGCGCCGGCCGTGGTGGCGATCACCACGGCCGACTATCCCACGCCGGCCACGCGGCCGGCCAGGTCACTACTGGACAACCGCCGTGTGCAACGCGATTTCGACACGTCGTTGCCGGCGTGGCGTGATGGCCTGAAACAGGTCATGGCGGAGCTGGCTGCGGCACGCTGATCGTGCGTGCCCAGGCTTCAGAGCGCGCAGTGATGCGCGCGGGTGTCGGTCCTGCGATACACCGTACCGCCAAACGTGCCGTAGGGCTTAGATGGATCGACCGGCACCACGCCGAACGGCCGATACAGTCCGGTGGCTACAACGGCGGCCTCGATCTCCGGGGCGCCCGGCCAGTCGGTGCGCGTGGTGGTCATGATCACGTCTGGCGGGCACGACGCGATTGCCTGCTGCAGTCGCCGCGGGTCCAGCCCCAGCTGGATCAGCAGCGCCGACAGATTGCCCAGCTTGCCCGAGGGTGGCAGCGTGCCGGAGATCGGATACAGCGAGAACATGAAGCCACTCACGCTGGCCGTGCCGCCCGGCGGCGTCGCGTGCTGGATCATCTCGCCGGCGAGCAGGTAGTTCGACGTGCTGGCCGCATCGATGGCCCAGCCCTTGTGCAGGGTGGTGGACGCGCTGCGGGCCGCCTCCGGCAGCGCCGCCAGGTGCGCGCTGACCGGCTGCACCAGCGACAGCGCCGCCAGCGCGGCCAGTCCTGCCGCCGCAGCCGCCTCGCGGGTGCCAGCCAATGCGGCGAATACAATGCGCCATGCCATCGTCGTCAGTAGCGCGAGCGCCGGCAAGGCGACGGCGAAGTGATACGGGAAGCCGATCTTCGTCGCCGGCTCGATCAGCGCGACGAGCGCACAGCCACACCAGAACAACGCACGCGCCAGGCCGTGGGTATCGCGTGTGATCAGCCTCAGCACAAGGGCGAGCGTGATGCCGGTGGCAGCAAGGAACAGCGCCGGCCGGGATACGTTGAACGAGGTCACCACGGCGTTGTGGAAGAACTCGGCGCGCTGCGCCTGTAGCGATTGATAGACGATGCCCGCGTCGCGATAGGCCTCCAGCAGGCCATACGCGCCGCCGCGCAGCAGCACGATGAGCGTGAGCACGCACAGGGCGGTCACCGCGCCGCCCGCGCCGAACCACAGCACCGCGCGCCGCCCGTGGCCCCACCACACCGCGCACAGTCCCAGCAGCGCGAACGGGGCCAGCGTCTCGCGCAGCAGGATGCCCGCTGCCACCAGTGCACCGATGCCGAACCAGCGCCAGGTCGAGGTGGGCGCCGCGCCGCGTGCGAGCAACAGTGCCGCGAACAGCGGCAGGTAGGCGGCATACAAGCTATTCTTGAAGCCGGACTGCACGAAGCTGGGATCGTTCATCGCCAGCAGGAACACCGCGCCCACGGCAGCGCCGATCACCAGGCTGCGCGATTCCAACACCAACAGGCGCAGCAGCAGCAGCGAGGCCAGCGCCGCGATTCCCATATCCACCGCGCGCAGCGCCACCAGGGGTTGCAGGTCCAGGCCGAACACCCAGAACAGCGTGAGCGGATAGACCATCAGCGTGCCGTCCGCCGGCAGGCCTTGATGCGCGAGTAGCGCGGCATGCGTGCGCATCGCGAAATAGGCCATGAAGCCCTCGTCGGTGGAGGGCATGGCGGAGAGCGTGCCGATGCGCGGCAGCACCACCGTGGCAAGCACGATGAGGATCAGGACGAGCCAGCCCAGCGCGGTCATCCAGCGCGTGGCGGGGGTCACATGGCGATGCTGATGCATACGGTTCCTGCGGAGACGAGGCTGGCACCGAGCCAGAAGCGGGGAGGGAGACGTTCGCCGAAGATCAGCTGGCTCGACAGCGGGACCACGATATAAGCCAACGCCGCAAAGCAGACTAGCAACGACAGCGCGAGGGTGCGCATCAGCAGCACAACCAGCAACACCGACACCAGTTGCCCGGCCACCGCCAGCGCCAGGCGGCGATAACGGCGCCCGTGCTCGCTGGCCTGCGCCGCGGCCTTCATCAGCAACTGCGACCCCGTGCTGCAGCCCACGGAGGCCAGCCCCAGGCCGACCTCAAGTGGCGACATCGGCAGGCGCTCCGCGGCTGATGATGAAAAGCCCGGTTACCACCAGCACGATGCCCATCGCCATGCCGGCGTTGAGCGGCTCGTGGAAGAACACGACGCCGGCCACCGGGGTGATGAGGTAGACCAACGCCGTCCACGGATACGCCGTGGACAGCGGCATCCGGCGCAAGGCCAGGAACCAGCTGGCGAAACCACAGGCCGAGGCGAACAGCCCCGCCCACAGCCAGGGATTGAGCAGCAGGCCGAGCAGCAGGCCCTGGCCGGTGTGCAGGCCGGCGCGTTTGTACAGCACCTGCGCGCCGGCCATGCTGAGGATCATGGTGCCCAGCAGGGCACCGGAGACCCATCGGCTCATCGCGTGGCCACGAACACGTTCTGCCCGCAGGCGAACTGGCGCGCACCCGGGAGGCGCTCGATCAGTGGCTCGATCGCGCGCAGCGCCTTGGCGGCGGCATCCGGGCAGAAGAACGGCACCAGGTTGATGATGCGTGTGGAGATCTGCTGGAAGCCGGCATCGCGCAGCCAACGCCGGATCAGCGTGGGCGTGAACGAGCGCTCTTCGTGTTCGACGTGATACTTCGAGTAGCGCTCCAGCAGTTTGAGCGCCGGGTTCAAACCGTTCGGTTCGACGATCACGATGCTGCCGCGGAAATCGCGCAGCCCGGCGATGGCCAGGGCTGGGTCGGGCAGGTGGTGCAGGACGCCGCGCAGGACGATGCAGTCGAAGCGGTTCTGCTGAAGGTAGCTGGCCATGTCGTAGATGTTGCCAACCTCAAACCGCACCTTGTCCTGCAGCCCGTGGCGGGCGGCCTTGGCCTGCGCGGCCTCGATGGCGGCGGCGGCCGGGTCCACGCCTACCACCTCCGCCGCGCCGAAGCCCGGGAATTCCAGGGTGTACGAACCATCGCCACAGCCCAGGTCGAGCACGCGCTTGCCGGCGAACGGCAGGGCGGCGGCAACCGCGTCGCTGATGCGCGCATTGGCCAGGTTCGATGACAGGCGGTCGGTGGTATAGCGGTACGAGCCGGTGTTGCGCACGTCCTCGTCGAACTGGGCGACGTTCTTCTTGACCTGAGTCATCGGGAATTCCCTGCGGGTTTGTAGCCAACGGCCAGGATGTTGCCCACGTTGGCCGGAATCATCAGATCGGCCAGGCCGACCGCGCCCAGAAGCCGCGTCAGGGGAGATTTCAGCACACCGGGCAATGGCGTCAGGCGCAGCCAGTAGCGCAGCGGGTAGGCATTGCGGATCGACCTGGCCGAAACACGTTCGAAGCCGGTGTTGTCTAGCAGCGCGGCGACCGCGCGATCGCTGAACAGCTGCAGGTGCTCGACGTCGATGATGGGCGACTTCAGCCCCAGCAGGCGGTTCAGCGGCGCGCGCCAGTTATGCACGACCACCGCCAGCATGCCGCCCGGTTCCAGCAGCGCGTAGGCATCACGCACTAGCTCGCCCGGATCGGCGACATGCTCCAGCGTCATGAGCGAGCAGACCAGCGACACCTTGCGCTCGCCGAGCATGTCGCGATGGAACATGCCTTCGACCAGCATCGGCTTCACTTCCGCGGGCGCGGCATCGATGGCGCTGCGCGAGGGCTCGATGCCCAGCACGTTGGCGAAGCCGGCCTGGCGTAGATAGGGCAGCAGCGGGCCGCTGCCGGCGCCGATGTCGATGGCGAACCCATGGCGGTCCACGCCGGCCATGCAGGTCGACAGCGCCTGGGCGTAGCTGGCGGCCGCCGCGGCGGCTTCCGGCGTCGAGTCGTAGGCTGCATCCGAATACGCCTGGGACAGGAAGTCGTCGGCGGGCGGGCGCGGCGCGAACACCAGGTCGCACGTCGTGCAGCGCACAAGCCACAGGCACATGAATTCCGGGTTCTTGCGCGAGGCGTAGGTGAAGTCGTTGACCCGCGCAGGGTCGATGCGCTCGTCGGCGAAATGCACCACGCGCGTGCCGCCGCAGCCGGGGCACGGACGGTCGCGGGCGAGATCGAGTTGCTGCACCGGGTCGCTCATCGTTCCTCCTTCGGCAGCAGCGGGCGCAGCCCCCCTTGCACGATCAAGTTGCGCCGGATGAAGGCGGGGCGGGCCTTGGTCTCTTCGAAAATCTTGCCGATGTATTCGCCGAGCAGACCGATGCCGAAGATCGTGGTCGAGCCGAAGAACATGATAAGCAGCGACATGAAGGTCACCCCGCGCGGGGCGAGCTCGGGATGGAACGCACGGATAGCCAGGGTGATCAACGCGAGCAGCACGGTCAGCGCGCAGGCGATGCCGCCGAACGCGGTGAGCAGGTGCAGTGGCATCCGCGAGAACGAGAAGATGCCCTTCTTGGCCCAGCCGATGTTCTTGATCCAGTTGTTGGTGCTGGTGCCGAACATGCGATCCGGTCGCACATAGTCTACGCCCACCTGCTTGAAGCCGACGAACGCGCGCAACCCGCGCAGGAAGGCATCGCGTTCTTTGCACTGGAGCATCCAGTAGACCACCGAGCGGTCGAGCAGAGAGAAGTCACCGGCATCCTTCGGCACCGGCACTTCGCTCATCGCTGCGAACACGCGGTAGAAGGCCCGGTAGCAGGCTTCCACCAGCACCGGCATGTCACGCTTGACCCGCCTGCCATAGACCACTTCCGCACCGGCCTGCCATTCGCGCACGAACTGCTCGATCAGTTCCGGGGGATCCTGCAAGTCGCCATCCAGCAACACACAGGCTTCCTTGCTGGCGTATTCCATGCCGCTGCGGAAGGCCGCCTGCGAGCCGAAGTTGCGCGAGTGGGTGATGCCGATGACGCGGGGATCGCCGGCGCTGATCGCGCGGATGACTTCGGCCGAATCGTCCGGCGAGCAGTCGTTGACGAAGATGATCTCGTAGTCGAGGCCGAGCCGCTGGAACACCGCGGTCAGGCGCTGGTGCATGATCGAGATGGCCTGCGCGTCCTTGTAGCAGGCGATGACCGCCGACACCGAGGTGCGTTCGCTGGGCCCGGCGGTCTTCTTGGTCAGGCCGGCGAAATCCGCGCGGCCCAGCTGCGCGGCCCACCAGTCGCGCGTGCGACGCAGGCCGTCGGCCATCGGCACGCTGGCCTGCCAGCCCAGCAGGCGCTGCGCCTTGCCCGGCGCGGCATACCAGTCGGCCACGTCCCAGGCGCGCCCTACCGAGGCGCTGAACTGCGGCTCGGCATCGAGCCCGAACGTGTCGATGGCCAGCGCGGCCAGGGCATCCAGGCGCGTCGAGGTGCCCGAGCCGATGTTGAACGACTCGCCGGCGATCTCCGGCGAGATGCGCGCCGCGGCCATGACGAACGCGGCGACCACGTCGTCCACGTGCACGAAATCGCGCGATACATCGGCGCGTGCCAGCAGCGGCAGGCTGCCGTGCATCGCCTTCTCGCACAGCACCGGGATCAGCCGCGAGCTGTCCTCGTAGGGGCCGTACACCGAGTACAGGCGCAGGTTCACCACGGGGAACTGCCGGACCTTGCCGTAATATGCGATGGCTTGGCTCGCCGCCGCCTTGCTGACCGCGTAGTGGCTGTTGGGCAGCAGCGGCGCGTCCTCGGTGGGGCCGGCGGCGTTGAGGCCATATTCGGACGAGGAGCCCGCGTGGACGTAGGCCGCGATGTTCGTGCCCTGCAGCATCTCCAACAGCGCGATGAAGCTCAGGTAGTTGGTCGCGTGGATGCGCTGCTGGTCGTCCTCGAACGAATAGGCGCCGAACGAGGAGCAGTCGAACACCGTGCGCGGCGCCACCCGTGACAGGAGGGCGCTCACCGACTGCGGGTCGTTGAGGTTGAGGTAGGCCAGGTGGGCGGCCGGCACGCCTTCCAGGCGCCAGGCGTCGCCGGAGAACGTGGTGCCGACGACGTCAGTGCGCACCGCCAGGCAGCGGCGCAGCAGGTTGGCACCGATGAAGCCGCTGGCGCCGATCACCAGCACGGGGCCCTCCAGGGCGCCGATCAATTTGTCGATGTTCATTGCGTGCCGTCCAGAACGAGGGTCTGCAGCGAGGCGGCGTCTAGGCCACTCTCGCGCCGGTGGAAATCCTGCGAGCCGAACCGGCCGGAGGGATAGCGCAGCGCGTGGCGGTGCTCGAAGCGGTGCACGGGGATGCGGTGTGTCAGCAGCGTGGCGGCGAGCGTCATGCCTAAGCCGCCTTCACGTACGTGCTCTTCCACCACGTACAGCGGGGCGTTGGCGATCTGCGCACACAGCGGCGGCGGCGGGCACGCAGTATCTAGTTCGGTGACGGCCCACACCGCCGGCCGCGCGGCTTCGTCCAGCGACTGCAGCGCGGTCCAGGCCACGCCGGCCATCGGCCCCAGCGCGACCAGCGCGCCCCGCGCGCCCGGCAATACCTGGCGCCACGCCTGGTAGGCGGGGACGACGGTGTCGGGCGGACGCACGTCGTACCCGAGCCGTAGGTAGGTCGGCCCGTGGATGTGCTGCAACAGCGGCGAGATGTCCTCATCGAACGCCGGCACGCGCACTGCCATGCCCAGCACGGCCATGGCGGCGCAATCCTCCAGCGCATGATGGGTCGGCCCCATGTGGCCGTAGGCGAAGCCGCCGCCATTGCCGACTACGCAGACCGGCAGCGAGGGCAGGCAGACATCGTTGCGGATCTGTTCGAACGGACGCGCATAGCAGAACGGCGCGATACTGTAGGCGAATACCTTATTGCCCTCGCGCGCCAGGCCGGCGGCCACGCCGATCATGTTCTGTTCAGCCACGCCGGCATTGATGAAGCGGCTGCCGAACGCCTCGCGCACCTGCTCCAGTGCCATGAAGCCCAGGTCGCCGGTGAGGAAGAAGTGCGAGGGGGTGTTGCACTCCGCGATGACACCGGCAGCAAATGCGTTTCTCAAGGGATGTCCCTGCCCGCGAAGGCGAGTGCGTGCGACAACTGCTCGTCGGAGAGCGGCAGGTAGTGCGATTCCAGCCGGCCGGCGTAATGTGCGCCGCGGCCCTTCACCGTATCCATCACCACCACCGTCGGCGTGCCCGCCCGCACGGTATTCAAGGCCTGCTCGATGGCCTCGACATCATGGCCGTCCGCGCGGACCACCTGCGCGCCGAAACCGGCCAGGCGGGGCGTCAGGTCCGCGCAGGAGATCACTTCCTCGGTCGTGCCGAAGCCCTGCAGGCCATTCTGGTCGATGATCAGCACCAGGTTGTCCAGGCGCTGGTGCAGGGTGAAGGTCAGCGCTTCCCAGCAGCTGCCCTCCTGCCATTCGCCGTCCGAACACAGACAGAAGACCCGGCGCGCTGAACCGGCATGGTGTGCCGCCAGTGCCAAGCCCGCGGCCAGCGAGGGGCCGTGGCCGAGCGAGCCGCTGGAAAACAACAAGCCGGGAACGCCCGCGCCGCTCGGATGCCCCGGCAGCAGCGAGTCGTCCTGGCCAAACGTGTCCAGGTCGGCGTCGGAGAGTTTGCCCAAGCTCCACAGCGTGGCGTAGAGCGCGCCTGCCGCGTGTCCCTTGGAAAGAATGAAACGGTCATCCGGCCCCAATACCCGGTGGTGCAGGGTCATCAGGATTTCCAGGCATGACAAATTGCCGCCGACGTGTCCGGAGCGCGTCGCATGATGCATTTTCAACAGGCGATGGCGGGTGGCAGCGACCCGTTCGACGAGACTTTCCATAGTCCAAGGCCATGGTTTTTATCTGCGAACAGTATAGTTGCAGCTGGCATATCCCGACCATCCGGGCTGGGGATCGGGCGGCGGCGCCAGGCGCCGACGCCCGGAGGCGCGGGCCTCACGCCCGCCCGTACGTATCCTCGAAGCGCACGATGTCGTCCTCGCCCAGATAGCTGCCGGACTGTACCTCGATCAGCTCCAGCGGCAGCTTGCCCGGGTTCTTCAGGCGATGGGTCACGCCCAGCGGGATGTAGGTGCTCTGGTTCTCGGTGAGCAGCAGCACTTCCTCGCCGCGGGTGACCTCGGCGGTGCCGCTGACCACGATCCAGTGCTCGGCGCGGTGGTGGTGCATCTGCAGGCTCAGCGTGGCGCCGGGCTTGACGGTGATGCGCTTGACCTGGAAACGCTGGCCGTTGTCGATCGAATCGTAGGCGCCCCACGGGCGGTAGACCTTGCGGTGCCAGGTGGCCTCGGAGCGGCCGTTGGCCTTGATCTTGGCCACGACCTCCTTGACCTCCTGGATACGCTCGCGGTGCCCGACCAGGACCGCATCGTCGGTCTCCACCACCACCACGTCCTGCAGCCCGACCATCGCGATCAGCCGCGAACCGTAGGCATAGGTGTTGCGGCAATCGATCTCGATCACGTCGCCGTGGTGCGCATTGCCCTGCGCGTCCTGCGGCGAGACGTCCAGCAAGGCGGACCAGGAGCCCACATCGTTCCAGTTGGCGTCCAGCGGGACCACCACCGCATCGGCGGTCTTCTCCATCACCGCGTAGTCAATCGAGTCCGACGGGCTGGCGGCAAAGGCATCCTTGTCCAGGCGGGTGAAATCGGTATCGCGCTTGGCCGCGTTCCACGCCTTGGTGCAGGCGTCGGCGATCGCCGGCTGGAAGCGGCGCAGTTCTTCCAGGTAGCGCGAGGCGCGGAACAGGAACATGCCGCTGTTCCAGTAGTACTCGCCGGAGGCGAGATAACCCTGCGCGGTGGCCAGGTCCGGCTTCTCGACGAAGCGCTCGACCGCGCTGACGCCATTGCCTGCACCCGCCTTGATGTAGCCATAGCCGGTTTCCGGCGCGGTCGGCTTGATTCCGAAGGTGACCAGCTTGCCTTGCTCGGCGGCGGCGGCCGCTACCTGCACCGCGGCCTGGAACGCCGCTTCGTCGCGGATCACGTGGTCCGAGGGCAGGATCAGCAGCAGCGGATCGGCGCCGTTGCGGGTCGCCTCCAGCGCCGCGACGGCGATGGCCGGAGCGGTATTGCGGCCCTTGGGCTCGAGCAGGATCGATTGCGGCTTCACGCCGATCTGCTGCAACTGCTCGGCGGCGACGAAGCGGTGTTCTTCGTTGGCGACCACGATCGGCGCGTGGCCGGCGACGGGCGCCGCGCGCAGCCAGGTGGCCTGCAGCATGCTGTGCTCGCCGACCAGCGGCAGGAACTGCTTCGGGTAGGACTCGCGCGACAGCGGCCAGAGCCGGGTGCCGGAACCGCCGGACAGGATGATGGGCAGGACGTCGCTCATGGGCGGGGGAACTCCATAGATGCGTTGAAGGAAATGGTGGAGGAGACGGAACCGGTCATGCTTTCAGCAGGTCAGAGATTTCAGTGGTGCGCTGTTCCAGCAGTGCCGCATCGCCTCGCGTTTCCACGTTCAGGCGCAACAGCGGTTCGGTATTGGAGCTGCGCAGGTTGAAACGCCAGTCGGCGAATTCGGCGCTGACACCGTCGGTGTAGTCCAGCGTCGGCGCATGCGCGGCGAAGTGCTCCATCACCCGGGCCACCGCGGCCTTGGCATCGGCGACCTTGAAGTTGATCTCGCCGCTGCACGGGAACTTCTGCATGCGCGCCTCGACCAGGTCGGCCAGCGAGCGGCCCGACTGCGACACCAGCTCGGCGATCAGCAGCCACGGGATCATGCCCGAGTCGGCGTAGGCGAACTCGCGGAAATAGTGGTGCGCGCTCATCTCGCCGCCGTACACCGCGTTCTCGCTGCGCATCTTCTCCTTGATGAAGGCATGCCCGCTCTTGCACAGCACCGGAATGCCGCCGGCTTCCTCGACCTGCTCGATGGTGTTCCAGGTCAGGCGCGGGTCGTGCACGACCTTGCCGCCCGGCTGCTTGGCCAGGATCGCCTGCGCCAGCAGGCCGACCAGGTAATAGCCTTCGATGAAACGGCCGTTCTCGTCGAAGAAGAAGCAGCGGTCGAAATCGCCGTCCCAGGCGATGCCGAAGTCGGCGCCGTGTTCCTTGACCGCCTGGGCGGTGGCCGCACGGTTCTCCGGCAGCAGCGGGTTGGGGATGCCGTTGGGGAAGTGGCCGTCCGGCTCGTGGAACACGCGCACGAACTCGAACGGCAGGTGCGGCGCCAGCAGGTCGACGATGGCGCCGGCGCCGCCGTTGCCGGCGTTGACCACCAGCTTCAGCGGCTTGAGCGAGCCGATGTCGATGTAGCTCAGCAGGTGCGCGATGTAGGCGGACTTGTCCGGGCGGTGGTGCTCGGCCGCGGTCGGGGCGGCGGCGGGCGCGGTATCGGCGGCCACGGTGTCGCGGATCGCGAACAGGCCGGTGTCGGAGCTGATCGGGCGCGCCTGCTCGCGCACCAGCTTCATGCCGTTGTAGTCCATCGGGTTGTGGCTGGCGGTGACCATCACCCCGCCGGCGGCCTTGAGGTGGTCGGTCTGGAAATAGACCTCCTCGGTGCCGCACAGGCCGATGTCGATGACCTCGCGGCCGCTGGCGCGCAGGCCGGCCGACAGCGCGTCCTGCAGTCCCTGGCTGGCCAGGCGGACGTCGTGGCCCACGACGACCGGCCCGCTGTCCAATTGCCCCGCCAATGCCACGCCGATGCGGCGGGCCAGATCCTCGTTCAATTCGTCGGGAACGCGACCGCGGATGTCGTAGGCCTTGAATGCGGGAAGCGACATAGGGGAGGGACCTTGCATGGGGGAACGTGGAGTGTAACGTTCCGGCCCTTAATCGGTCATTGCGGCAGTGCGCAGCAGGCCGCGCGCGGCGACCGGCTAAACTACTTGTCTACTTCCGATGCGGAGCTGGCGAATGGGCGACACCTCTACCCGGGCGACCGGACGGCGCGGCAAGCTTTTCCCCGACGCGGCCACGGCGCTGGCCGACGTGGTCGGCGATGGCCAGACCCTGGCGGTCGGCGGGTTCGGCCTGTGCGGCATCCCCGAGGCCTTGATCGCCGCGCTGCGCGACAGTGGAGTGACCGGCCTGACCGTGATCTCCAACAATGCCGGCGTCGATGGGTTCGGCCTGGGCCAGCTGCTGGCGACCCGGCAGATCCGCAAGATGATCTCGTCCTACGTCGGCGAGAACAAGGAATTCGAGCGACAGTACCTGGCCGGCGAGCTGGAGCTGGAGTTCAATCCGCAGGGCACCCTGGCCGAGCGCCTGCGCGCCGGCGGCGCCGGCATTCCCGCGTTCTTCACCGCCACCGGCTACGGCACCGTCGTCGCCGAGGGCAAGGAGACGCGCGAGTTCGACGGCAAGCACTACGTGCTGGAGACCGCGCTGCAGGCCGACGTGGCCTTGGTCAAGGCATGGAAGGCCGATGCGGCCGGCAACCTGGTGTTCCGCAAGACCGCGCGCAACTTCAACCCAGCCTGCGCGATGGCCGGCAAGGTCTGCATCGCCGAGGTCGAGCAGATCGTCGACACCGGCAGCATCGATCCGGACCAGGTGCATCTGCCCGGCATCTACGTCGACCGCATCGTGCACAACCCGCATCCCGAGAAACGCATCGAACAGCGCACCCTGCGCCAGAAGGACGCCTGACATGGCCTGGACCCGCGACGAAATGGCGCAACGCGCCGCCCGCGAACTCACCGACGGCGCCTACGTGAACCTGGGCATCGGCCTGCCGACCCTGGTCGCCAACCACATCCCCGAGGGCGTGGACGTGTGGCTGCAGTCGGAGAACGGCCTGCTCGGCATCGGCCCGTTCCCGAGCGAGGACGAGGTCGACGCCGACCTGATCAACGCCGGCAAGCAGACCGTCACCGCCCGTGCCGGCGCCAGCTATTTCGGCAGCCACGACTCCTTCGCGATGATCCGCGGCGGCCATATCGACCTGGCGATCCTCGGCGCGATGCAGGTCAGCGCGCGCGGCGACCTGGCCAACTGGATGGTGCCCGGCAAGATGGTCAAGGGCATGGGCGGGGCGATGGACCTGGTCGCCGGGGTCAAGCGCGTGGTGGTGCTGATGGAGCACGTGGCCAAGGACGGCAGCCCCAAGATCCTGCACGCGTGCGACCTGCCGCTGACCGGCGTGGGCGTGGTCGACCGCATCATCACCGACCTGGCGGTATTCGACGTGACCGACACCGGTTTGGTGCTGGTTGAAGTTGCCGCGGGCGTGGACGAGGCGGAACTGGTGATCAAGACCGGGGCGCCGTTCTCGACCCGGATAGCGTGATTTAGCCCTTGCGCGCGTACTTGTAGGGACCCGCAGGAGCTTCCTCAGCCCCCAGCAGGGAGGCGACGCTGGTTAATGTGTAGCCTTGATCCACTGTGGAGAGGCTGAACAGACGCTCGATGGCATGCGCTAAGGTGCCGTCGACCTGTCCTTCCTCTTTCTCGAATTCGCTGGGTTGCAGGTGGCAGTCCAGTATGGGCTGAATCGCCTGCAGGCGTACCCAAAACATGCTGCCGCCCGCAAAGACTGCGTTGTTGATGTCCGGTTGCGTCAGGCCCATGCGAGTGGCCAGGGCGCGCACCGCCTGCTCATTGGCTCCCCAATAGAAGCTCAGGCGCTGGATGTGTCCTTCCGGCGCGACCAAACCGAGATCCGGGCGTTGCTTGAAGGCATCGATGATGCCCTTGACCCGGTCGCGGCCCAGCAGACTGCCGACCATCTCGCGCCGCCACTGATCGCCATCCTGGCGATGCACGGAACGTTTGGTGTGCAGTTTCAGCACAAGCGAGGCACCCGCATTGAGCAGGTTATCGGCGATTCGCAGAAATGGCAGGATGTCGCGACCATGGTTGTCGTGGACCACGACGTCCGCGTCCATCCCATGCCGTTGCAGGGCGAGGTTGACCTCGGCGAGGTTGCGCTCCGTCGTTGTCACAATGAGGTGATGGTCGAACTCCGCGTCGCGCAGTTGTGTCAGCAATTCCTCCAAAACATCGACGTACCAGGCGTGGATGACCACAAACGGCCGTTCGGCCTGGGAGTGTTTCGGGTGCAATGCGCGCCTGGTCGCTTCCAGCCACGCGTGACCGAGCCGCGCATCCGGTTCCAGTACGGCACCCTCGGCCCACTCGTTCCAGGCATTGATGAACACCACGCGCTTGTCCACTGGCACTGGCGCGAGCCGCTCATGGATGGTTTTGGACAGCCATGCTCCATAGCCGCGCGGAGAGGCGTGGTGATACACGCGGCCTTTGCCAGAACGCCGGGGTTCGTTATCCCAGCCCGGATTCACGCCGGGGTACAGCATGTAGCTTTGCAGCGGTCTGGACGCCATTTCTTCCGCCAGAACGCGCCAGTCCAGCACTTCTCCGGAGAAATCCGGATTGATCAACAGCTGCGCGCCAGCGACCGAGGGTGGCGTACTCATGTTGGGAGGGAACTCCACGGCGGCATCGAAGCCAATGTCGCGTGGATCAGGGCGCTCGAACCCCTGGACGTAAGCAAGATGGATTTCGCCGATCCCGTTCGCCTCGCACCATGCGCGCCAGCGCGACGCGGTCGCCTTCGGATCAGGCATTAGGTTCGGACGATAGACCAGCAACAGAGGCTTGCCATCGATACGAAGATAGCGAGGGTCGCGGAGATAGGTGCCTAGGTGCGCGATGAAGGCGAGATCGTCTTCGTCGCTGTGCCGCTGCTCGATCAGAATATCTGCATTGCGACCATCCCAGCGGCGGGCCCAGTTTTCGTTCGCCCAGCACAGGCAATAGGGCAGAGAAATGGTCGCATCGTCGCGCCAGTTGCGGACCGGCTCCTCCAGCAGAGTTTTGCCAGCGAACCAGTAAAAGTAGAAACAAAATGCGCCGATCCCGTATTCGGATGCAAGTTGCGCCTGCTGGCGCATCACTTCGCCGTCACGCAGGTTGTAGAATCCCAGGTCAGCCGGAATCCGCGGCTGCATGTGCCCGTAGAACTGCGGCAGGGTGCGGCTAACGTTGCGCCACTCGGTGAACCCCTTGCCCCACCATGCGTCGTTCTCCGGGATTGCATGGAACTGCGGTAGATAGAAGGCGACCAACGTGGCCGGCAGCGGCGACGGCAGCGCACTTTTCTGGTGGGGCACGTGACCGATCGCCGCTTCGTCGGTACGGTGTAGAGGACGCAGGGCCATGGTCCCGTCGCTCGCCACGCGCCCTTTGGGAGCATCCGGCACCCAGTTCGTGTACCTGTCGAGGAACCAGTTCCTCCATTTATCGCGCATGCCATCGGAAATCGGCATCGCACGAAAGGCGATGCGTAGCAGGCGGTACATGCCCTTGCGTAGACGTACCGATATCGCGTCGCTCATCCGTTGAACGCTCACAGGTTCTGGTAGTTCGGCCCGGAGCCGCCTTCCGGGGTGACCCAGTTGATGATTTCGTAGGGGTCCTTGATGTCGCAGGTCTTGCAGTGCACGCAGTTGGCGGCGTTGATCTGCAGGCGCTTGCCGGCCGCGTCGTCGACGATCTCGTACACCGCGGCGGGGCAGAAGCGGGTGCAGGGGTTGCCGTATTCCTCGGTGCAGCGGGTCACGCAGATCTGCGGGTCCAGCACCTGCAGGTGCACGGGCTGGTCCTCGTCGTGTTCGGTGGCGGCGAAATACACCCCCTGCAGGCGGTCGCGCGGTGCCAGGTCGCGCTGCACGTAGTCGCGCTTGGGCTGCTCGTGTTCGCCCAGCCGGTCCAGCGACGACCAGTCGGCGGTCACCTTCAACGTCCACGGCGAGGCACCCTTGACCAGGGTCTCCCACGCGCCGTTGAGCAGGCCGAACCACATGCCCTTCTTGAAGCCGGGCTTGATGTTGCGCACCTGGCGCAGCTCGGCCATGACCTCCGAGCCGCGCAGTTTGGCGTCGAATCCGGCCGGGTTCAGCGCCGCGCCGGCGGCCAGGTGCTCGGCGGCGAGCATGCCGCTGCGCAGCGCCTGGTGGGTGCCCTTGATCTTCGGCACGTTGAGCAGGCCGGCGGTGTCGCCGATCAGCAGCGCGCCGGGCATCTCCACCTTCGGCAACGACTGCCAGCCGCCACTGGCGATGGCGCGGGCGCCGGCCGACAGGATGGTGCCGCCTTCCAGCAGCGACTTCATCATCGGGTGGTTCTTCCATTGCTGGAAGGCCTCCCACGGCCGGTACTCGGGATCGTGGTAATCCAGGCCGCTGACGTAGCCCAGCGCCACCTGGTTGTTCTCCAGGTGGTACAGGAAGCTGCCGCCGTAGGTCTTGTTGTCGGCCGGCCAACCCAGGGTGTGCACGATCTTGCCGGGGCTGACGCGGCCTTCCGGCAACTGCCACAGTTCCTTGATGCCGATCGAATAGGCCTGCGGGTCGCTGTCGGCGTCCAGCGCGAACCGCTTGACCAGGCGCTTGGTCAGGTGCCCGCGCGCGCCTTCGGCCAGCACCGTGACCTTGGCGCGGATATCGATGCCGGGGGTGTAGCCGGGCTTGTGCGAACCGTCCTTGGCCACGCCCATGTCGCCGATGCGCACGCCGAGCACGGTGCCGTCGTCGGCATGCAGGGTCTCGGCGGCGGCGAAGCCCGGATAGATTTCCACGCCCAGCGCCTCGGCCTGCGGCGCCAGCCACGCGCACAGCGCGCCGAGGCTGACGATGAAGTTGCCGTGGTTGCGCATGCCCGGCGGCACGATCGGGAACTTGCGCCCGCCGTCCTTGCTCAGGTACCAGAATTCGTCTTCGCCGGCGGGCACGCAGATCGGCGGCGGGGCGTCGCGCCAGCCGGGCAGCAGCGCGTCGAGCGGCGCCGGTTCGATCACCGCGCCGGACAGGATCTGCGCACCGACCGTGCTGGCCTTCTCGATCACGCAGACCGAGATGTCCGGGTTGAGCTGCTTGAGCCGGATCGCGAACGCCAGCCCGGCCGGACCTGCGCCGACGGTGACCACGTCGTATTCCATGACGTCGCGTTCCACTGGCTCCGGCGCGCTGGCGCCGCCCTCCAATTCCGTCATCTGGTCCGCTCCCGTTGGCTCGATCTGGCTGTCTGCATTTTCAGGCTTTGTGCGTGAGGGGGCAAATTCCGCACGCTGGCGTATGGTGCGGGTAGGCGTGCTAGCGTGGCGCGATGCAACTCGATCTGCCCGGCGCCGACGTCCGCTGGCTGCCCGGCTGGCTCGCCCCGGCCGAGGCGGCGGCGCTGATGGCGCACTTGCTGGCCGGGGTGGAGTGGGAGGTTCACCGCATCCGCCTGTTCGGGCGGATGGTGGATTCGCCGCGGCTGAGCTGCTGGATCGGCGACCCGGAGGCGAGCTACCGCTATTCCGGCACCCGCTTCGCGCCGCATCCGTGGCCGCCGGCATTGCTGCCGTTGCGCGAGCGGCTGGCGGCGGAGCTCGGGGTCGCGTTCAACAGCGTGCTGGCCAACCGCTACCGCGATGGTCGCGACGCGATGGGCTGGCACAGCGACGACGAGAGGGAGCTGGGGCCGCGTCCGCTGATCGCCTCGCTGAGCCTGGGCGCCACGCGCCGCTTCGTGCTGCGCCACCGCCAGCAGCCGGCGCTGCGCCAGGCGCTGGAGCTGAGCGCCGGCGGCTTGCTGTTGATGGGCGGCGAGACCCAGCGCCTGTACCGGCATGCCTTGCCGCGCACTGCGAAGCCGGTCGGCGAGCGGATCAATCTGACGTTTCGGAACATCGCCGCGGCGTGAGCGTGCGCCCTTCTCCCCTCGGACCATGGCCTCCTTTTGGGGGAAGGTATCCCGAAGTGGCGGATGAGGGTATGGGCGCAGCCTCGTGCACCCAAACTTCGCGAGACGCTTCGCGCCGGACCCTCACCCCAACCCCTCTCCCGAGGGGAGAGGGGCTCGGCTATTCCCTTCTCCCATCGGGAGAAGGTGCCCCGAAGGGGCGGATGAGGGTACGAGCGCAGCCTCGTGCACCTCAAACTCCGCGAGTCGCTTCGCGCCGTGCCCTCACCCCAACCCCTTTCCCGAGGGGAGAGGGGCTTTGGGTCAGCGGCGTGGTGCCGGTGCGACCTTCGGTGCCGGCGCCAGCGCGGTCGCCGCGTCGGCCTGGCCCTGTTGCAGGGTCCAGCCGACGACCTGCCCGGTCACCTGCGACAGCGCCTGGCTGAAGGCGTCGGCGACCTGCGCCTGCGCGGTGCTGGCCGCCGGTTGTGCGGCGAGGAAGGTGCGCGAGGCGACCACGCGCTGGTCGGGCGTGTACAGCAGCTTGGCGTTGAGCTCGATCGTGGCCGAGGGCACGTCGCGGCCGGCGTAGTCGGATTCGAAGCGGCGCAGGTCCAGGATCAATTTGTAGTCGGCGCGAATGCCGGTGCCGAGCCGGGCCACGCCGGGAATGCGGCCGGAATCCTCGAACGCGCGGACCAAGGTGTCCTCGAGCATGTCGGTGGCCGGCTGCGCCCAGCTGACGCCGCTGTAGACCTGCAGTTCGCCCGGGCTGGGGCGCACCGCGATGCGCGGGCTGTCGACCACCCGCGCGGCGTTGGGCTTGGCGATCGCCAGCTGCCAGGTCACCTGCGGCCAGGCCGGGTCCGGCGCGACGCGCACGTTCGGCGCATAGATCGTCACCGGGTCCTTGCTGCCGCCGGTCAGCGCGGAGCAGCCGGTCGCGAGCAACAGGGCCGGTAAGGCGAGCAGCAGGAGGGCGCGCGTCGGCTTCATTTGGGTTCGAACTCCTTCGGGGCGTCGCGGCCGAGCAGGTAGCGCGCGGGGTTGTTGTCCAGGCGGTCGCTGACCCGGCGCAGGTCGCGGATCAGCCCGCGCAGTTCGGTCAGGGTCGGGCCGAGCTGGCCCAGGCCGTCGTTGGCGAAGCTGTTGATCGCCGCGCGGTTCTCGCCCAGGATCTTGTCGGCATTGCCGGACGCCGAATCCAGCTTGCTCAGCGTGCTTTCCAGCTTGTCCAGGATCGGCGGCAGCTGCTGCACCAGGTTCTGGTCCAGGCGCTGGATGGTGCCGTTGGTGGTCTTCAGGGTCACGTCGAGATTGCGCGCGGCGTCGCGCGCGCTGAGGATCAGCGACTGCATGCCTTCGTCGCGGTCGGCCAGCGAGCCGCTGATCGTTTCCAGGTTGTGCAGGGTGGCGGTGATGCTGGCCACGTTGCGGTCGCTGAGCACTTCGTCCAGGCGCTCGACGATGCGGTTGGCGGTGTCGGTGATGTTCTGCAGCGCCGACGGCGTGGTCTGGATGATCGGCGCGTCGCTGGTGTCGATGGAGGTCAGCGACGGCGCCTCCGGGGTGCCGCCGGAGAGCTGGATGATCGACGGCCCGGTCAGGCTGGTGATGCCGAGTTTGGCGCGGGTGTCGCTCTTGATCGGCGTGGTCGAATTCAGCCGCACCCGCGCCACCACCTGGCGCGGATCGTTCGGCGCCAGGGTCAGCTCGGTGATCGAGCCGACCGCGATGCCGTTGTATTGCACCGGGCTGCCCACCGACAGGCCGGTCACCGCCTCGCGGAACACCACCCGGTACTCCTGCCAGGTGCGGTCGGACGAATACTTCGCGGCCCACAGCCCGAACAGCAGCAGGGCCAGCCCGGCGACGATGGTGAAGGCGCCGATCAGCACGTAGTTGGCTTTGGTTTCCATGGCTCAGTGGGTCTCGGTCCAGGCGGTTTTGGCGTCGCGGGCCGCGCGCGCGCGCGGGCCATGGAAGTAATCCTGGATCCAGGGGTGGTCGACCTGCTCGATCTCGGCCAGCGGCGCGGTGGCGATGACCTTGCGGTCGGCCAGCACCGCCACGCGGTCGCAGATAGCGTACAAGGTGTCCAGGTCGTGGGTGATGAGGAACACGGTCAGCCCCAGCGCTTCCTGCAGGGTGCGGATCAGGCGGTCGAAGGCGGCCGCGCCGATCGGGTCCAGCCCGGCGGTGGGCTCGTCCAGGAACAGCAGCGGCGGGTCCAGCGCCAGCGCGCGCGCCAGCCCGGCGCGCTTGCGCATGCCGCCGGACAGCTGCGAGGGCAGCTTGTTGATCGCATCGGCCGGCAACCCGGCCAGCTTCACCTTCAGCAGCGCCAGTTCGTAATGCCAGCTGTCGGGCAGTTCGCCGAAGTGCTCCTTCAGCGGCACCTGCACGTTCTCGCCCACGCTCAGCGAGGAGAACAGCGCTCCGTCCTGGAACAGCACCCCGGTATTGCGCTCCACGTGCAGGCGGTCTTCGCGGCGCTTGGAATCGGTGTCCACGCCGAGCACGCGGATCTGGCCGGCATCGGGCTCGCGCAGGCCGAGGATGCTGCGCATCAGCACCGACTTGCCGGTGCCCGAGCCGCCGACCACGCCGAGGATCTCGCCGCGGCGCACGTCCAGGTCCAGGTCTTCGTGCACGGTCTGGGAGCCGAAGCGGTTGAGCAGGCCGCGTACCGAGATGGCCAGTTCGGGATTGGGGATTGGGGAGTCGGGATTGGTCAAGGCAATGGCTCCCGCCCAGGCGCGCAGCGCCCGGCTTCAACGAATCCCCAATCCCCAATCTCGATTCCCGGCTTCATCTCACCAGCCTACGTTCATGAACCACAGCGCGGCGATCGCGTCGATGATGATCACCAGCGAGATCGTCTGCACCACGCTGGAGGTGGTGCGCTCGCCGACCGATTGCGCGGTGCCTTCCACGCGCAGTCCTTCCAGGCAGCCGATCAGGCCGATCACGATCGCGAAGACCGGCGCCTTGGAGAGGCCGACCAGCATGTGCCGCAGCTGGATGGTCTCGTGCATGCGCGCCAGGTACATCTGCGGCGGGATGCCCAGGTCGAAGGCGCCGACGGTGACGCCGCCGGCCAGGCCGGCGATCATCGCTACGAAGGTCAGCAGCGGCAGCATCACCAGCAGCGCCACCAAGCGCGGGATCACCAGCAGGTCCATCGGGTCCAGGCCCAGGGTCTGGATCGCGTCGACCTCCTCGCGCGCCTTCATCGCGCCGATCTGCGCGGTGAACGCGCTGGCGGTGCGCCCGGCCAGCACGATCGCGGTCAGCAGCACCGCGAACTCGCGCAGGAAGGCGATGCTGACCAGTTCCACCACGTAGATCTCGGCGCCGAAGTCGCGCAGGATGGTCGAGCCCAGGAACGCGATCACCGCGCCGACCAGATAGGACAGCAGGGCGACCAGCGGCACCGCGTCCAGCCCAACCTGTTCCATGTGGTGCACGGTGGAGGTCAGGCGGAAACGCCGCGGTTCGTGCACCAGGCGCAGCATCTTGACCAGGGTCTCGCCGAGGAAGCCGACCAGGGCGACGATCTCCTTGCCGTTGCGATGCACCGCGTAGCCCAGGCGCTCCAGTGCCGCGGCGAAGCCGTAGTCGCGCTTGCGCTTGGGGCGGTCGTCGGCGACGTCCTCGATGGTGCAGACCAGCGCCTGGTGGTCGTGGCGGAAGTTCAGCGCCTCGTGGGCGATGCCGTTGCGGGTGGCGTAGCGCATCAGCTGCAGCACGCCGGCCGAATCCAGCTGGCCGATGCCGCTGGCGTCGATGCCGGTGATGCCGGCCGGCAGCGTGCGCAGCACGTCGGACGACGCCAGCGCGGTGGCCAGCGTCCAACTGCCGGACAGCCGCACCCGCGAGGGGTCTCGGTCGTCCTGGCTGAGTGCTGGCGGTTGCGGTTCGATCATGGGTGTCCGGGCGCGAGCATACCTGTTTCGCCTGCACCGCAATGTCGTCGTGCGCAACACGGTGGCTGGGCGCGGGGTTCGCGCCATACTAGCCGACATGCAAGCCGCGCCCATCGCCAATCCCTCCGCCAGCGCCACCTATGCGCAACGGATCGCCTTCGTCTCCGAAATCGCCGGCCGTCTGCACACCTATGGCACCACCGCGCAACGCCTGGAGGCGGCGGTGGTGGCGCTGTCGCAGCAGCTGGACCTGGACTGCGAACCCTGGTCCAACCCGACCGGGCTGATCCTCAGCTTCAGCGACCCGACCAAGGCGATCGGCTCCAGCGACATCACCCGCGTGGTGCGGCTGGCGCCGGGCGACAACGATCTGCACAAGCTCAGCGTCGCCGACCGCATCGCCGACGACGTCGCCAGCGGGCGTATGAGCGTGGCCCAGGGCCATACCGCACTGCGCCAGTTGGACCGCCCGCCCGGGCGCCGCTGGAAGGCGATGCAGGTGCTCGGCTTCGGCCTGGCCGCGCTGGGCGTGGCCGGGCTGTGGCGGCTGCCGTGGCTGGACATCGCCACCGCCACTGCGATCGGCCTGCTGATCGGCGCGCTGACCCAGCTCACCGACACGCGTCCGGCGGCCAAGGAGGCCAACGAGGCGCTGGCGGCGCTGCTGGCCGGCGTGGTCGCCGCGCTGGTGGCGACCTTCGTGGCGCCGTTGAACCTCAATTCGGTGATCATCGCCTCGCTGGTGGTGCTGCTGCCGGGAATGGCGCTGACCAATGCGGTCAACGAACTGACCAGCCAGCACTGGGTGTCCGGCACCGCGCGCTTCGCCGGCGCGGTCACCACCATCCTCAAGCTCACCGTGGGCGCGGTGATCGCGGTGACCCTGGCGCAACTGCTGGGCCTGGAGCCGCTGGTACACGCGTCGCGGCCGCAGGCGGTGTGGGTGGAATGGGCGTCGCTGCTGGTCGCGGCGTACGCGTTCGCCTTGCTGTTCAAGGCCAACGGCCGCGATTACCCGTGGGTGATGGCCGCCTCGGTGGCCGGCTACACGATCGCGCGCTTCGCCGGCGAGGCCTGGGGCAGCCCGGTCGGGATCTTTCTGTCGGCCATGTCGCTGACCGCGGCCGGCAATTTGTTCGGCCGGCTGGTGCAGCGTCCGGGTGCGCTGATCCGTCTGCCGGGCATCATCATGCTGGTGCCCGGCAGCGCCAGTTTGCGCGGACTGCTGACCCTGGTGCAGCAGCACGACGTGTCCGGCGGGCAGTCGGCGCTGCTGGCGGTGACCAATATCGTGATGGCGCTGGTCGCCGGCCTGTTGTTCGGCAATCTGCTGGTGCCGGCGCGGAAGAATCTCTAGCGGCATCGCCCTTGCGGCAGCCATGAAAAAACGCCGGCTTGCGCCGGCGTTTCTTGAATAACGGCCGATTCCCGATCCGTTGCCGGATGGGTTTCCCGATCAGTTTTTCGGGGCGGCGGACTTGCTGGCTTTCTTGGCGACCTTGGCGACTTTCTTGGTGGCCTTTTTCGCGGTCTTCTTGGCCGGCGCGGCGGACTTGGCCGGCGCTGCGATCAGGAAGTCCTCGACCTTCTTGCCCTTGGCCACCTGCTCGGCCAGCCAGCGCGGCTGCTTGCCGCGGCCGGTCCAGGTTTCTGCCGCATTGGCCGGATTGCGGTATTTCGGCGGTACCTTGCCCAGCTTGCGGCCCGGCTTCGGACCCGGCTTGCCGGCAGCCGGCTTGCGGCCGCGCTTGGCCGGAGCGGCGCCATCGAAAACGTCGTCGATGCTGTAACCGTGCGACTTGGCCAGACGTGCCAGCAGGGTGCGGACCTTGGCGATGGGCGTGCGCTTGGCGACGATGGTCTGTTGCTTCTTGGCCGTCTTGATGAGAGCGCCCAACTGCTTGGCCGACAGGCCACTGAGATCGATGGTCATTTGTACTCCGGAAAATGGGTGATGGGCATACCGCCATTCCCTGGCTGGAGCGGAATCATAATATCGCTTTATCGGATTGACAAATATTCCGATATTTCGATAGGCGGGCCGTCGCTGGATCGGGGTGGGTGTCACTTATACGCACCGAATCCAGATTGTCAAATCAACGCGCGGTAACGCCGTTGATTCGATCGGCATATTGGCCCGGCAAATGTCGAGGCCATGTCGTGACGATCGGCGCAAGAAAAAGGCCGGGATATATTCCCGGCCTTTCCGATTAACCCTGCAGGCGCGCCAGCAATGCGGCGCGGTCCAGGTTCTCGGCGTCGCCGCCGCCGCGCGCACGATACTCGAAGGTGCCGGCGGCCAGCCCGCGCTCGGACACCACCACCCGGTGCGGGATGCCGATCAGTTCGATATCGGCGAACATCGCGCCGGCGCGCAGGCCGCGATCGTCGAGCGCGGCGTCCAGGCCGGCCTGCTGCAGTTCGGCCAGCAGCGCCTCGCCGGCCGCGTCGATCGCCGGATCGCGCTTGGGATTGATCACGCACACCGCCACCGACCACGGCGCCATCGGCTGCGGCCAGCGGATGCCGGCCTCGTCGTGGTTCTGCTCGATCGCCGCGGCGACGATGCGCGAAATGCCGATGCCGTAGCAGCCCATCGCCATCGCCACGGTCTTGCCGTGCTCGTCCAGCACGGTGGCGTCCAGCGCCTGCGCGTACTGGCGACCGAGCTGGAACACGTGGCCGACCTCGATGCCGCGCGCCAGGCGGATCTCGCCGCCGTCCTGGGCGCGCTCGCCCTCGACCACGTTGCGCAGGTCGGCCACGGTGTCGGGCTCGGGCAGGTCGCGGCCCCAGTTCACGCCCGCCAGGTGGAAGCCAGCTTCGTTGGCGCCGACCACGAAATCGGCCATCGCCGCCACGTCGCGGTCGGCGACCACGCGGATCGGCTGGCTGGGATGCAGCGGGCCGAGGAAGCCCGGCTCGCTGCCGAGGTGGGCGCGGATCTCGGCCTCGTTGGCCATGCGGTAGCCGGCCAGGCCGGCGACCTTGCCCAGCTTGATCTCGTTCACCGCGTGATCGCCGCGCACCAGCGCCAGCACGAAGGTCTCGCCGGCCATCACCGCGACCGACTTGACCGTGCGCTGCAGCGGGATCTGCAGCAGCTCGGCCACCGCCTCGCAGGTCTTCTGGGTGGGCGTGGCGACCTTGCGCAGTTCCTCCTGCGCTGCCGGACGCGGCGCCGGATCGGCGGCGACCGCGGCCTCGACGTTGGCCGCGTAGTCCGAACCGGTGGAGAACGCCAGCGAATCCTCGCCGGACTCGGCCAGCACGTGGAATTCCTGCGAGGCGTCGCCGCCGATGTCGCCGGAATCGGCCTGCACCGCGCGGAACTGCAGGCCCAGGCGGGTGAAGATGCGGCTGTAGGCGGCCTTCATGTTCTCGTACTCGCGCGCCAGGTCTTCGTCGCTCACATGGAACGAATAGGCGTCCTTCATCAGGAACTCGCGCGCGCGCATCACCCCGAAGCGCGGGCGGATCTCGTCGCGGAACTTGGTCTGGATCTGGTAGAAATTGACCGGCAGCTGCTTGTAGCTGCTCAGCTCCTGGCGCGCGAAATCGGCCGCGGCCTCCTCGGCGGTGGGGCTGTAGCAGTATTCCTGCTCCTTGCGGTCCTTCATCCGCAGCATCAGGCCGCCGAACTTCTTCCAGCGCCCGGTGGCTTCCCACAGTTCGCGCGGCTGGATGGTCGGGAACAGCACTTCCATCGCGCCGGCGCGGTTCATTTCCTCGCGCACCACCGCTTCCACCTTGCGCAGCACGCGCAGGCCCAGCGGCGACCAGGTGTACAGGCCGGAGGCGAGCTTGCGGATCATGCCGGCGCGCAGCATCAGCCGGTGGCTGACCAGTTCGGCGTCGGCCGGGGTTTCCTTGGTGGTGTGCAGGTGGAACTGGGAAAGGCGCATCGAGGGGCTTCGCTAACGGCGGGCGCCCATTTTGCCAGTCATTGCCGGCGCTGCGGGGATGTGCGGCGGCCCGCGCCGGGTCCGTGCCGCCGCGCCGCGCTCACTCCGCGGCGGCGGGCGGCGCGCAATAGGCCTTGATCGCGGCCTCGGCCAGGGCCTTCTGCGCGTCGCGCTGGGTGGCGTCCAGCTCCGTGTCGGGCTTGCCGTCGCCGTCGCGGTCGGTCATCACCTTGCCCGGCTTGCTCAGGATGTCCAGGTTCTTGCGCGCGCCCAGGCAGTTGGCGTTCTCCGCCGGGGCGGCGACCTCGCTGGTCTCGGCCGGGGCGCCGCCGTGGCTGTCGACCCGCCGCGCCTGGTACTTGCCGCCGGGCGGCGGGCTCTGCGAATAGTGGGTGACGCCCTGCGCGTCCTTCCATTGGTACAGGGTGGCGGCGCTGGCCACGCCGCTGGCGCAGAGCAGGCACAGGCAGCAAAGCCGGGTCAGGGCGCGCATCACGGTCTCCAGGGGCACGGGGCGAGTGCCGATTGCAGCACCCGCCGTCGGGCCTGGCAAGTCGATTAAACTGCCGGGCATGGACCCATCCCGACCGCCTCCCCGTTCGCGCACCATCTACCTGCTGCCGAACCTGTTCACCACCGCCGGCCTGTTCTCCGGTTTCTACGCCATCATCGCCGCCGCCAACGGCCAGTTCGTGCACGCCAGCGTGGCGGTGTTCGTCGCCGCGGTGATGGACGGGCTGGACGGGCGGGTGGCGCGGCTGACCGGCACCAGCAGCGAATTCGGCGTGCAGTACGACTCGCTGGCCGACCTGGTCAGCTTCGGCATGGCCCCGGCGCTGGTGATGTACCACTGGTCGCTATCGGCGCTGAAGTTCGACGGCAGCGTGATGGGCCGGGTCGGCTGGTCGGTGGCGTTCCTGTACGCGGCCTGCGCCGCGCTGCGCCTGGCGCGCTTCAATACCCAGGTCGGCACCGTCGACAAGCGCTGGTTCGTCGGCCTGGCCAGCCCGGCCGCGGCGGGGCTGATGATGGCCTTCGTGTGGGCGTTCGCCGACGGCAACCTCGGCTGGGACGGCGAGCAGCTGCGCTACGTGGCGCTGGGCGTGACCGTGGTCGCGGCGCTGCTGATGGTCAGCCGCATTCGGTTCTGGAGCTTCAAGGGCGGCGCCGCCAAGGGCCCGCGTGCCGACCGCGTGCCGTTCCTGATGCTGGTGCTGGCGCCGGTGGTGCTCGCGGTGCTGGTCATCGACCTGTCGCGCGCGCTGCTGGCGATCGGCGTGCTGTACGCCTTGTCCGGTCCCAGCTACTGGCTGTGGCGGCGCTGGCGCAAGCTGCCGGACGCGACGTGAGCGAGGCGATCGCCAACAGCGGGCCGCTGTGGTCGGCCGAGCAGCATGGCTGGCTGCAGGCATTGGGCCATACGCTCTATGTCGGCGCCGATGCCGACGTCGGCGCGGTGGTCGCACAGCCGGCGTCGGCCGAGTTGCGTGATGCGCCTGCCGCCGAGGCTGCCGCGCCTGCATCGGTGTCCGCGCACGCGGCACCGCCGCGCGCCGCGGCGCCTGCGCAGCCGTCGCCGCGCGGGCGGGCACCGGCCGCGCCTGCGGACGATCCGCAGCCGCAGCGCGCGGCGCCTGCGCCGGCTGCGCGCCGCGCCGGCCTGCGTCTGCCCGATCGGCTGCAGATCGCGTTGTTGCGCGCCTCCGGGCGCAATCCGAACGATCCGGCCACGCAGGCGTTGATGGCGACCTGGCCGCTGGCCGAGCTGCGCGGCAACGCCGCCGCCAAGCGCGCGCTGTGGCCGCAGCTGCGCGCGCTGCGCAAGCAGGCGCCGCGGTGAGCGCGCTGGGCTCGGCATCCTCGCCGGCGGCGGCGAGGATGCGCGCATTGCGCGAGACCGACCTGGACGCGGTGATGGAGATCGAGCGCCGCGCCTATCCGTTTCCGTGGACGCGCGGCATCTTCCGCGACTGCCTGCAGGCCGGCTATCCGGGCTGGGTTCTGCTGGAGCAGGGCCAGATCGTCGGCTACGGCGTGATCAGCGTCGCCGCCGACGAGGCGCACATCCTCAACGTCTGCGTCGCGCCGGAACGGCAATCGCGCGGCTACGGCCGCCTGCTGCTGCGCGCCTTGATCAAGTACGGCGCCGACCTGGGCGCGCGCCGCGTGTTCCTGGAAGTGCGCCCGTCCAACCCCAACGCGATCGCGCTGTACCACAGCGAAGGCTTCAACGAGATCGGCCGCCGCCCGCGCTACTACCCGGCGGCGAACGGCCGCGAGGACGCGCTGGTGATGGCGATCGAGCTATTCTTCGAAGGTATGTCGTAACCTCCGGCCGCCGGCACTGCGCCGGCGTGGGGTTTGCCGGCTTCGCCTTTTTCGTCGCAGGTAGTTTTCCTTCCGATTCATCGTCGCAGGGTGCGGTGTTGCGCTGGCTGCGCGGCAGCGGGCGCATGCGCGGTCCGGCCTGCGCCCGTTAGAGCATGCGTCGTCCCTGCCTCGCGGTGCATCCGCTCCATGCGCTCGCGCTGACGACAGCGTTGGGACCGCATTTCTCAAGGGTTTTGTGGCGTGCGCGGCGCGTCAGCGCAATGTCGCAACTTGTCGTCGGGACAGCGTTGTTGTCCTGCAGCGCTAGCCCGCGTCGCGGGCGCATCGCGAACGCGGTTTGTTAGATGCCTTCCCCATATCGCAGGGCTGGATCCGCACGCACCGCATTTGTCTCTTCCCAAGCCGAACCCGCTCCCTACAGTGCGCGCCTCTTCGGCGCTGCCCCATGCGATGGCATCAAGCGCGGTTGTCCGAGGGGACAGCGAACGCGCTCGCGCTGCCGCGTTTTCCGCTCGCGGAGAACGCCGCGCCTGCGCCGACTCCACCCATGCCTACGAGGTTCCAGGATGAAGACACAGTCACTCATCGCATCCCCGCGCACGCTCACCCACACGATTGCGCTTGCAGTCTGTCTGGCGGGCGCGACCGGCAGCGCCTACGCCGATGCCAGCTTGGAGGTCGCCAGCACCGGGTGGGCGACGCAGAACGGCGGCACCAAGGGCGGCTCCAAGGCCGCGGCGGCCAACATCTACAGCGTCAGTACCGCCGCGCAACTGAAGACCGCACTGAAGGCCAGCGTCGGCAGCAACGGCCGCATCATCAAGATCACCGGCATCATCGACGTCAGCGAGGGCACGCCGTACAGCACCACCGCGGACATGAAGAGCCGCGCGCGCCTGGACATCCCCACCAAGACCACGCTGATCGGCGTCGGCAGCAATGCGCAGATCCGAGAGGCCTATCTGTACGTCAAGGCCAACGACGTGATCATCCGCAACCTGACCATCGAGAATCCGTGGGATCCGCAGCCGGTGTGGGATCCGGACGACGGCAGCGCCGGCAACTGGAATGCCGAGTACGACGGCCTGACCATCGAAGGCGCCAGCAACGTGTGGGTGGACCATGTCACCTTCACCGACGGACGTCGTACCGACGACCAGAACGGCACCGAAAACGGCCGTCCCAAGCAGCACCACGACGGCGCCCTGGACATCAAGAAGGGCGCCAACTACGTGACCGTGTCCTACTCGGTGTTCAAGCTGCACGAGAAGAACAACCTGATCGGTTCGAGCGACAGCGCCTCCAGCACCGACAGCGGCAAGCTGAAGGTGACCATCCACAACACGCTGTTCGAGAACATTTCCTCGCGCGCGCCGCGGGTGCGTTTCGGCCAGGTGCACCTGTACAACAACTACCACGTGGGCAGCACCAGCAACGCGGTATACCCGTTCTCGTATGCGCACGGCGTCGGCAAGGAGTCGAAGATCTTCTCCGAGAACAACGTCTTCGACATCAGCGGGGTCAGCAGCTGCGACAAGATCGCCGCCGACTACGGCGGCAGCGTGTACCGCGATTTCGGCTCGCTGCTCAACGGCAAGGCGCTGACCTGCTCGTGGAACAACAGCATCGGCTGGACGCCGCCGTACACCTATTCGTTGTTGCCGGCGAGCCAGGTGGCGAACGACGTCAAGTCCAAGGCGGGCGCCGGCAAGTTGTGAGGAAGTGTGCCGCCGCCTGATTGTAGGCGGCGGCATCGGGGCGGTTAGATTTTCCCCGGCGTCGTCTCTGTAGGAGCGGCTTCAGCCGCGACCGGCGTGACCGGGAAGGTTCCGGTCGCGGCTGAAGCCGCTCCTACAGTGTGCAGCGAGAATGCGGCGGCAACAGTCGCTACAGCTTGGCGCGCTGCGCGCGCAGGCCGTCGAGCTGCGCGCTCCAGTCGGCCAGGCGCTGCCGCTCCTGCTCGACCACCGCCGCCGGCACCTTGTCGGTGAACTTCTCCAGCTTGGCCGCGCTCTTGTCCTGCTCGGCGCCGACCCGCGCAATTTCCTTGTCCAGGCGTGCGCGCTCGGCGTCCAGGTCGACCAGGCCTTCCAGCGGCACCAGCAGCTTCAGCTCGCCGACGATCGCCGCCGCGGCCGGCGGTGCATCCTGCGCCGCGTCCAGCCACTGGATCGCCTCCAGGCGCAGCAGGAACTTCAGCTGCGAGGCGAAGCGTTCCACCCGCGTGCGGTCCTCGGCGTGGCCGCCCTGCAGCAGCAGCGGCACCAGCTTGGACGGCGGCACGTTGAGTTCGCTGCGCACCCGGCGCAGCGCCGAGACCATCGCCTTGAGCCATTCGATGTCGGCTTCGGCACCGGCGTAGGCGCTCACGTCCAAGTCGCCGGCGCGCGGATACGGCTGCAGCGAGATGGTCGGCGCGGCGATGCCCAGGCGCGGCGCCACCTGCTGCCACAGTTCCTCGGTGACGAACGGGGTCAGCGGATGCAGCAGGCGCAGCAGCGTCTCCAGCACCTGCAGCAGGGTGTGGCGGGTGCTGTCGGCGGCCGCGGCGTCGTCGCCGTTCAGAGCCGGCTTGGCCAGCTCCAGGAACCAGTCGCAGAACTCGTTCCAGGCGAACTCGTACAGCGACTGCGCGAGCAGATCGAAACGGTAGGCGGCGTAGTGCGCCTGCGCTTCGGCGGCGACCTTGTCCAGCCGCACCAGGATCCACTTCTCGGCATCGGTGACCGGCGTGTGCTGTGCCGATTCCCGATTCTCGATTCCCGAGCCCCGTCCCTGCGTGTTCATGAGCACGAAGCGGCTGGCATTCCACAACTTGTTGCAGAAATTCTTGTAGCCCTCGGCGCGGCCCAGGTCGAACTTGATGTCGCGGCCGTGGCCGGCCAGCGCGGCGATGGTGAAGCGCAGCGCGTCGGCGCCGTGGGCGATGATGCCCTCGGGGAATTCCTTGCGCGTGGCCTTCTCGATCTTCTCGGCCATGCGCGGCTGCATCAGCCCGCTGGTGCGCTTGGCGACCAGCGCCTCAATGCTGATGCCGTCGATGATGTCCAGCGGGTCGAGCACATTGCCCTTGGACTTGGACATCTTCTGCCCGTCCTTGTCGCGGATCAGGCCGGTGATGTACACGTCGCGGAACGGCACCTTGCCGGTGAAGCTGTCGGTGGCCATGATCATCCGCGCCACCCAGAAGAAGATGATGTCGAAGCCGGTGACCAGCACGCTCGACGGCAGGTAGCGGTCGAAGCCGCGCTCGGCCATCGCCTGCGGATCCGGCCAGCCCATCGTCGAGAACGGCCACAGCTGCGAGGAGAACCAGGTTTCCAGCACGTCGCTGTCCTGGTGCAGGGCGACGTCGGCGCCGAGACCGCTTTTCGCGCGCGCTTCGGCCTCGTCGCGGCCGACGTAGCAGTTGCCGGCATCGTCGAACCAGGCCGGAATGCGATGGCCCCACCACAGCTGGCGGCTGATGCACCAGTCCTGGATGTTCTCCATCCAGTGGCGATAGGTGTTGATCCAGTTCGGCGGCACGAACTGGACCTGCCCGGACTCGACCAGTTCCAGGCCGCGCTTGGCCAGCGCGTCCATCTTCACGAACCACTGGTCGGTGAGATAGGGCTCGATCACCTGGCCGGTGCGGTCGCCGCGCGGCACCTGCAGCTTGTGCGGCTTGGTCTCGACCAGGATGCCGAGGTCTTCCAGATCGGCCAGCACCGCCTTGCGCGCGTCGTAGCGGTCCAGGCCGCGGTATTTCTCCGGCGCGTTGTCGTTGATCGCCGCGGTCGGGGTGAACAGGTTGATCATCGGCAGGCTGTGGCGCACGCCGACCTGGTAATCGTTGAAGTCGTGCGCCGGCGTCACCTTGACCACGCCGGTGCCGAACGCGCGGTCCACGTAGTCGTCGCCGATCACCGGCACCTGGCGGCCGGTCAGCGGCAGCGTCACCGTCTTGCCGATCAGGTGCGCGTAGCGCGCGTCCTGCGGGTGCACCATCACCGCGGTATCGCCGAGCAGGGTCTCCGGGCGGGTGGTGGCCACCACCAAGTAGTCGCGGGTCTCGCGCAGGGTCTCGTTGCCGTCGGCATCGTGTTCGACGTGCTCGTAGCTGGCGCCGTCCTCCAGCGCGTAGGCGATCGACCACAGGAAGCCGTCTTCCTCCACGTTCTCCACTTCCAGGTCGGAGATCGCGGTCTTCAGCACCGGGTCCCAGTTGACCAGGCGCTGGCCGCGGTAGATCAGGCCCTGTTCGTGCCAGCGCACGAACGCCTCGACCACCGCCGCCGACGGCTGCGGGTCCATGGTGAAGGTGCTGCGCGACCAGTCGCTGGAGGTGCCCAGGCGGCGCATCTGCCGCTCGATGGTGTCGCCCGACTGCGCCTTCCACTCCCACACCTTGGCGATGAAGCCCTCGCGCCCCAGCGAATCGCGGGTCTCGCCCTTGCCTTCCAGCGCCAGGTTGCGCGACACCACCATCTCGGTGGCGATGCCGGCATGGTCGCTGCCGACCTGCCACAGCGTGTCGAAGCCGCGCATGCGGTGATAGCGCACCAGCGCGTCCATCAGCGTCTGCTGGAAGGCGTGGCCCATGTGCAGGGTGCCGGTCACGTTCGGCGGCGGCAGCAGCACCGTGTACGGCTCGCTCTGCCCGGACGGCTTGAAATAGCCGGCCGCTTCCCACTGGGCGTACAGGCGCGATTCGAAGGAGGTGGGGTCGTAGCTGGAGGCGAGGGTGGTCATGGGAAAGCCGGGATTGGGGATTCGTGATTCGGGATTGGAGGTGCGCGGGACGGGGCAGGTGAAAGTGACGTGGAGACTAATCCCCAATCCCCAATCCCGGCTCCATCACATGTCGTACTTGCTGACCTCGAAGCCCAGCGCCTTGTACTGTTTCCAGCGTTCGCGCAGCGGCTCGCGTGCGGCCGGATCGGCTGGTACCACTTCCAGCACGCGGTCGCAGGTGCCGAGGTAGGCGTCGTCGCGCAGGTTGATCACCAGCGCCCGCGACGGCGCTTCCACGCCGGGCGGCACGATCAGCACCTGCGCCTCTTCCTCGTCGACGTCGGCGCCGGCGATCTGGTGCGGGATGTAGGCATCGGGATCGAACGCCCACAACAGCTCGTCCAGCTCCTCGGCCTGCGCCTCGTCGCGCGCCAGCACCAGCGTCCACAGGTTGGCGTCGTTGGCCTTGCGTGCCAGCTCGCAGACCAGCCGCAGCGGTTCGGTGAGGAAACGCGGCTTGGCGATCAGGTAGAAATCGGCGCGCATCAGGGCGGGGATTCGTTATTGGGGATTGGGGATTGGCAAACGCGGATCACGGTCGCCTGCTGGAGCAAGGAGCGCGGAAAGGGAGCGCTGAGGCGCTTTTCACGAATCCCCAATCCCGACTCCCCAATCACGCCGCGCCGCCAGCGGCGCGGTCGAGCAACCACTGCGACAACAACCCCACCGGCCGCCCGGTGGCCATGCCGCGCTTGCCTTCGTCGCTGGCCACGCCGGCGATGTCCAGGTGCGCCCAGCGCTGGCCTTCGGTGAAGCGCGACAGGAAGCAGCCGGCGGTGATCGCGCCGGCCCAGCGGCCGCCGATGTTGTAGACGTCGGCGAAGCTGGAATCGAGCAGGCCCTGGTATTCGTCCCACAGCGGCAGGCGCCAGGCGCGGTCGAACACGTGCTCGCCGGCGGCCAGCAGTTCGTTGGCCAGGTCGTCGTGCTTGCTCATCAGGCCGGCGGTCTGGTGGCCGAGCGCGACCATGCAGGCGCCGGTCAGGGTGGCCACGTCGATCAGCGCCTCGGGGTTGAAGCGTTCGGCGTAGGTCAGCGCGTCGCACAGGATCAGGCGGCCTTCGGCGTCGGTGTTGCCGACCTCGATGGTCTTGCCGGACATGCTGGTGATCACGTCGGAGGGGCGGTAGGCGTTGCCGTCGATCGCGTTCTCCACCGCCGGCACCACCACCACCAGGTTCAGCGGCAGGCGCGCGGTGGCCGCGGCGACGAAGGTGCCGATGACGTTGGCGCCGCCGCACATGTCGTACTTCATCTCCTCGATGCCGCCCTGGGTCTTCAGGTTGACGCCGCCGGTGTCGAAGGTGATGCCCTTGCCGACCAGCACGTAGGGCTTGGCGTCGCCGCCGCCGTTCCACTTCAGCACCAGCAGCCGCGGGCGGTTGGCCGAGCCGCGCGCCACCGCCAACAGCGAGCCCATGCCCAGTTCCTGCATCTGCGTCTCGTCGAGGATCTCGGCCTCGGCGCCGTCGACGCCGCGCGCGAACGCCGCCGCGGTCTCGGCCAGGTAGGCCGGGGTGCACAGGTTCGGCGGCAGGTTGCCGAGCTCGCGGGCGAATTTCACGCCGGCGGCGATGGCCTGGCCCTGGGCCAGCGCGGTGGCGTCCTCGCCGAGCACGGCCAGGCTGGCCAGGCCGCTGTCGTCGGGCTTCTTCTTGCCCAGGGTGGCGGTGTAGCGGTAGCAGGCGTGGTCGCTGGCGATCACCGCCTGGCGGATCGCCCAGGCCTGGTCGCGGCCCTTGATCTCCAGTTCGGACAGGGTGAACAGCGCCTTGGCCGCCGGCCCGCTCTTCAGCGCGCGCGCCGCGTCGCCCACGGCCTTCAGGTACTGCGGCACGCCGAACTTGGCGGCCTCGCCCAGGCCGATCACCAGCACGCGCGGTGCGCTCACCCCGGGCAGGTCGTGCAGCAGCGCGCTGGCGCCGGTCTTGCCGCTGAGGTCGCCGCGGCCGGCCAGGGCCGCCAGGCGTCCGCCGCTGGCCGCATCCAGGGCCTGGGCGGCAGGCGACAGGCGCTTGTCGGCGAACATGCCGACGACGATGCAATCGAACGCCGCGGTAGCCGGGGCGTCGTGGTTCAGGGTGAATTCCAGGGCCATTGATCAGATTCCGTTGGCAAATCCGTACAATCGCGGGCTGTTTACGTCCAGCCGGGTTAGGCTGGCTTCGCCGCGAACGAATCCGAGAGTTTAAATCAACCCACCCCCATGCCGAAGCTCGATCGATACCTGCTGCGCGATTTCATCCAGAGCTTCTTGGCCACCCTCATCGTCCTGCTGGTGGTCAGCGTCGGCGGCGTGCTGGTCGACATCCTGGGCAACATCGCCGATGGCCGCATCCCGGCCAAGTTGCTGTTCTCCCAGTTGGGCCTGCAATTCGTGGTGTATCTGCCGCTGATCCTGCCGCTGGCGCTGATGCTGGGCCTGCTGCTGGCGCTGGCGCGGCTGTACCGCGATTCGGAAATGGCGGTGATCACCGCCATCGGCGTCGGCCCGCGGCGCCTGCTGCGGCCGATCCTGATGCTGGTGGTGCCGGTGGTGGCCCTGGTCGGGCTGTGCTCGCTGTGGCTGGGCCCCCTGGCCGACCGCACCTCCGACCGGCTGATCGACGAGGCCAACCGCAGCCTGCTGATGGCCGGGCTGGAGGCCGGGCGTTTCACCCCGCTGTCCGACGGCGGCATCGTCTACATCAGCACCCTGTCCGGCGACGGCACCAAGCTCGGCAAGGTGTTCATGCAGCGGCAGAAGGACGACCGCCTGGACGTGGTCACCGCGCAGCGCGGCGCGATGTTCTTCGAGGGCCGGGCCGACCGCTACCTGCGGCTGGAGGACGGCTACCGGGTGGAAGGGCCGCTGGCCGGCGACGGCCTGGACTACCGGATGATGCGCTACGTCAGCAACGACGTGGCCCTGCCGGACCGCAGCGAGGCGCGCAAGGACGACGATCCGGAGCTGCTGCCGACCGAAAAGCTGATCGGCGACCCGCGGCCGCAGGCCAATGCGCAGCTGCACGCGCGCATCGCCCCGCCGCTGCTGGCGCTGGCCTTCGCCCTGCTGACCCTGCCGCTGTCGCGCAGTTCGCCCCGGCAGCAGCGCTATGGCCGGATCATGCTGGCGTTCCTGGCCTACCTGGTCGGCACCAACCTGATGTTCATCGGCACCCAGTGGCTGAGCACCGACAAGCTGCCGCGCGCGCTGGGCCTGTGGTGGCTGACCGTGCCGCTGCTGGTGCTGGCGGTGTGGACCTATCTGCGCGACGGCCAGTTGTCGCGGCCGCGGAGGCAGGCGGCATGAGGCTGCGTCCGAACCTGCACGACGTCTACGTCGGCCGCGCCGTGCTCGGCACCGTCCTGCTCACCTGGGCGGTCCTGCTCGGGCTCGACGTGATCATGGCCTTGTCCAACGAATTCAAGGACATCGGCAAGGGCAGCTACAGCCTCGGCCACGCCGTGGCGTTCGTCGCCTATACCGTGCCGCGGCGCGCCTACACCCTGTTCCCGACCGGGGCGGTGATCGGCGTGCTGATGGGCCTGGGGCAGCTGGCGGCCACCTCCGAACTGACCGCGCTGCGCGCGCTGGGCCTGTCGCGGCGGCGGCTGAGCGTGGCGGCCGCGGCGACGATGGCGGTGCTGACCGTGGCGATGGTGTTCAGCGGCGAGACCCTGGCGCCGTGGGCGCAGAACCAGGCCGACACGATCAAGGCCAACGCCAAGTACAACGGCAACATGAGCATGGCCCGCTATTCCGGGGTGTGGGCGCGCGAGGGCGACACCTTCCTCAACGCGCAGGCCGGCGAGGAACACCTGGAAGGCAACGGCGGCACCTGGCTGGAGCTGCGCGACGTGCGCCTGTACACGCTGGACCAGGCCGGGCGCCTGGCCTCGCTGACCCACGCCACCACCGCCGAGCACCGCAACAGCGGCTGGACCCTGAAGCAGGCCTACCGCGACACGTTCTCCGAACGCTCGGTGCAGCGCGAGAAGTTCGACAGCCTGCCGTGGGCCTCGCGGCTCGACGCCGCCGCGCTGGCCTCGGGCCTGGCCAAGCCGCGCAACCTGTCCGCGCACGATCTGCACACCAGCATCGAGTACCGGCGCCGCAACGGCCTGGACGCGCGCGACTACGAAGACCAGTACTGGAGCCGCTGGTTCTATCCGGTCAACGTGCTGGCGCTGTGTTTCGCCGCCATTCCGTTCGCCTTCGGCGCGCTGCGCAGCGGCGGCATGGGCAAGCGCCTGTTCCTGGGCATCCTGTTCGCGCTGGTGTTCTGGCTGCTGCAGCTGTTCTTCGGGCGCATGGCCGGTGCGCTCAAGTTCGACTACCGCATCGCCTACGCGTTGCCGCCGCTGGTGATGCTGACCGTGTCGTGGCTGTTGTTCCGCAAACGCAGCAGTTGAATCGCGGCGCCTGCGAATGCGCGCCGCGCCAGGCATGATGCGGCGGTTTCCGGTCGCGTTTCCTTCGCTCGACACCGATCGGTTGTCGCTGCGGCAGGTGCGCAGCACCGATCTGCACAGACTGCGCGCGATCTATGGTGATCCGCAGGTGATGCGTCATGCGTCCGATCCGGTGTTCACGCGCACCGAGCACTACCTGCAGACGATCGAGGGCATGGCCCTGGGCTTCAGCGCGGACCGGGCGCTCGAGTGGGGCATGGTCCGCAGGTCCGACGGTGTGTTGATCGGCACCGTGGGATTGCACAATTTCCGCGAAACGGTGGCGGAAGTGGGCTGTCTGTTGGCGGCGGCGTACTGGCGGCAGGGCTACATGCGTGAAGCGGTCGGCGCGGTGCAGGTGTTCGCGAAGGAGCGGCTGGGCCTGGTCCGGCTGGAAGCCGACATCGATGCCGGCAATGCGGCATCGCTGGCCTTGTTCGGCGCACTGGGCTACATCGTGGCGGAGCGCACATCGGAGCAGGGGGCGCTGCTGTTGACGAAGCGGCTTTAGCCCGAATGTTCAAGCTTCGCGGCTAGCCGGCCGTACCTGTTTCTGCGTCGTCGCAGCAGCGGCCCTCCCGCCACAGGGGTCGGCGCCGGCGTGGATCCGCGCGCGCCTGTGTGCTGCCTTAGGGCTTCTGCTTCGGAAGGCGAACCAGCCGCGTGCCGCTGGCGCGGTCGTGCCAGGTCAAGCGTTCGCGATCGAACAGCGCCCACCAGAACCCGAGCCCGCCCAGCAGCAGCGACAGCGTGCCGACCAGGTAGCGCCGCCACAGCGCGCCCCAGCCCGGCGTTCCACCATCGGCGCCGTGCAGGCGCAGCCGCCACGGGCGCATGCCCAGGGTCTGGCCGCCGCGGCGCCAGCTGACCGTGGCGTACAAGCCGGCCACGACCCAACAACACAGCCACAACAGCCACTGCAAGGCGCTGAACGGCGCGATGTTCTCGCGCGGCGCATGGCCTTCGAGGGTGTAGCCCAGGGTGAACAGCGCGGAGACCGCGAACCACAGCGCCAGCACCGGCCAGGCATCGTAGAACAGCGCCAGCAGCCGCCACGGCAGCAGCGCGCGCGGGCGAGAGGCGGTGGCGGTGGACGCGGCGGTCATCGCCACAGCTTAGCGGCAGCGCCACCGGCACGTCACCGGCTGGCGCCGCCAGCGGTGCAGGCTCCGCATTGCGCCGCGCCAAGCAGGCGCTAGGCTTTCCCGAGTCTCGAGTCTCGAGTCCCGTAAGCTCTCCCGATGCCCGAACTCCGCACCCCCGCCGAACGCCGCCAGCAGGCGCAGCACCTGCCCCCGCTGCGCGACGCAGATGCCGCCGCGATCCAGCAGTTCCTGGACACCGCCTGGGCCGAACAGGGCCTGGCGCGGCAGAGCCTGGACAGCTACCGGCGCGACCTGGAAGGCTTCGCGCGCTGGCGCGACGGCGCCGGCGGCGGCCTGGCCGGGGCCGATCGCCAGGCCTTGTTCGACTACCTGGCCTGGCGCACCCGGCTGGGCTATTCGCAGCGCAGCAACGCACGCTGGCTGTCGTCGCTGCGCGCGTTCTTCGCCCTGCGCCTGCGCCGCGGCGAGCGCGGCGACGATCCGACCGCGTTGCTGGACCCGCCCAAGCTGCCGCGGTCCCTGCCCAAGGCCCTGGCCGAGAGCCAGATCGACGCGCTGCTGGCGGCACCGGACGTCACCGATCCGGCCGGCCTGCGCGACCGCGCCATGCTCGAACTGATGTACGCGGCCGGCCTGCGCGTCAGCGAACTGGTGAACCTGCCGGCGAATGCGGTGAACCTGCGCCAGGGCGTGCTGCGGGTCACCGGCAAGGGCAGCAAGGAACGCCTGGTGCCGTTGGGCGAGGAATCGCAGCACTGGCTGCAGCGCTACCTGGACACGGCGCGGCCGGCGCTGGCGGCGGGGCAGGCGGTGCCGGCCAGCGACGGCACGGTGCCGATGTTCATCGACGCGGCGCGGCATCCGCTGAGCCGGCAGCAGTTCTGGGGTCTGGTCAAGCGCTACGCGGCGCTGGCCGGCATCGACCCGGCCGCGGTCAGCCCGCACGGCCTGCGCCACAGCTTCGCCACCCACCTGCTCAACCGCGGCGCCGACCTGCGCGCGCTGCAGATGCTGCTCGGCCACAGCTCGCTGTCCACCACCCAGATCTACACCCTGGTGGCGCGCGAACACCTGCAGAAACTGCACAGCAAGCACCATCCACGCGGCTGAGGCGCCCGTGCGGCACCCCGTTCCGTTTGCGCGGGCCGAGGTGCGGCGCTCAGCCTGTCTACATGGAGCGAACCAGCCGGTATGCGACAATCCGGCCGATTCGCAGCCCTCATGGATAGCCAATGCTCCGTCTTGCTCTTATTGCGCTGCTGGGCGCCACCTCCCTTTCCGCCTGCGCGCAGCCGGCCTCGCCCACTGGCGCCGCCGCCGCCCCGGCCAAGCCGGCCGCCGCCCCCGCCGGCGCCCCGGGCGAACAGCGCGTGCGTTCGGCGCTGCTGCAACTGGATCCGAACTTCAAGCCGGACTTCATCGGCGCCGCGCCGTTCCCGGGCTTCCGCGAAGTGGTGGTCGGCGGGCAGGTGCTGTACGTGTCCGACGACGGCCGCTACCTGTTCCAGGCGCAGCCGTTCGACATCCAGGAGAAGCAGTTCGCCTCCAGCGAGGGCCTGCTGAACTACCGCCGCAAGCTGCTGGACTCGGCGCCGCGCACCGAACGCATCGTGTTCGCCCCGGCCAACCCGAAGTACACCATCAGCGTGTTCACCGACATCGAATGCGGTTACTGCCGCAAGCTGCACAGCGAGATCGCCGAGCTCAACAAGCAGGGCATCGCGGTGGAGTACCTGGCGTTCCCGCGCATGGGCCTGGGCAGCCAGGACTACAAGGACATGGTCGCGGTGTGGTGTGCGGCCGACAAGAAGAAGGCGCTGACCGAGGCCAAGGCCAACGGCAAGGTGCCGAGCGCGGCCAACTGCAAGAACCCGGTGACCATGCAGTACAACCTGGGCCAGCGCCTGGGCGTCAACGGCACCCCGGCGATCTTCGCCCCGGACGGCACCCAGCTCGGCGGTTACCTGCCGCCGGCGCAGCTGCGCGAGGCGCTGGACAAGCGCGCCGCGGAAGGCGCCAGGGCCGGCGGCGGGCGCTGAGCGCTGGCGCGCAGGGATTCGGGATTGGGGATTCGCTGGGGCGCTGCTGCGGCGAATGCCCGTGCGCAGATGCCTCGCTCGCAGATCCGGGATCCTGAGTCCCGCGCCCGCTGCGATCGGGATGCCGTCAGCGCGTCCCCGGGGGAGCGTGCCCAATCGGGATGCCGCCATTGCCGCGCGCGATCCCGCCACCCCGCCACGTGCAGGCCATCGCCAGGGCCCTGCCTGGTGAGCATCCGTGCGTGGAACACCGCTTTTACCAATCCCAAATCCCGAATCCCCAATCCCGGCTTACAATAGCCAGCCCGTTTACCTCACACGGTTCCCCGGACATGATCGTCCTCGAGGGCGCTTCCGCCCTTTCGCCGTTCCGCCGCGCTCGGCTCGAAACCCGCCTGCAATCCGTCGTTCCCGGTCTGCGCATCGCCGGCGCCTGGCACGTCTACTTCATCGACAGCGACGCCGACGGCGCGGTGGATATCGCCGCCGCGCAGCGCATCCTGCAGGCGCAGGACGCGCCGGCGCCGGCCGAGGCGGGCACCCGCTCGCGCTACGTGGTGCCGCGGCTGGGCACGCGCTCGCCGTGGTCGAGCAAGGCCACCGAGCTGGTGCGCGGCGCCGGCCTGGCGATCCGCCGCGTGGAGCGCGGCACCCGCCTGGACCTGGCCGGCTGGCCCGAGGACGCCATCCAGCAGGCTGCGCTGGCCAAGCTGCTGCACGATCCGATGACCCAGTCGTTGCTGGACGGCGCCGCGCAGGCGCAGGCGCTGTTCCAGGCGCCGGCGCGCGGCGAGGTCGAGCGCATTGCGCTGGACCATCTGGAAGCGGCCAACGCACGGCTGGGCCTGGCCCTGGCCCAGGACGAGATCGACTACCTGCGGCAACGCTTCGGCGAGCTCGGCCGCGATCCGGCCGACGTCGAGCTGATGATGTTCGCGCAGGCCAATTCCGAGCACTGCCGGCACAAGATCTTCAACGCCAGCTGGAGCATCGACGGCAAGGAGCAGGAGCGCTCGCTGTTCCGGATGATCAAGCACACCCACCAGCAGACCCCGCAGCACACGCTCAGCGCGTACAGCGACAATGCGGCGGTGGTGGAAGGACATCCGGCCGCGCGCTACCGCCCGGATCCGGCCAGCGGCGAATACCGCAGCGAGCCGGTGACGCCGTCGGCGTTCTGCATCAAGGTCGAGACGCATAACCACCCGACCGCGATCGCGCCGTTCCCGGGCGCCTCCACCGGCGCCGGCGGCGAGATCCGCGACGAAGGTGCCACCGGCCGCGGCGGCAAGCCCAAGGCTGGCCTGACCGGCTTCAGCGTCTCGCACCTGCGCATCCCGACGCTGCCGCAGCCGTGGGAAGCCGAGCGTCCATTGAACCCGCGCATGGCCCCGGCGCTGGAGATCATGCTCGAGGCCCCGCTCGGCGGCGCCGCGTTCAACAACGAATTCGGCCGGCCCAACCTGCTCGGCTATTTCCGCAGCTTCGAGCTGCCCGAGGCGCAGGACCTGACCCGCGCCTACGACAAGCCGATCATGCTCGCCGGCGGCCTCGGCGCGATCGACCGCGTGCAGGTGGAGAAGATCAAGCTGCAGCCGGGCGATGCGGTGATCGTGCTCGGCGGCCCGGCGATGCTGATCGGGCTGGGCGGCGGCGCGGCCAGTTCGGTGGCCTCCGGCGACAGCGCCGAGGACCTGGATTTCGCCAGCGTGCAGCGCGACAACCCGGAGATGGAGCGGCGCGTGCAGGAGGTCATCGACCGCTGCGTGGCGCTGGGTACCCACAATCCGATCCGCTGGTTCCACGATGTCGGCGCCGGCGGCCTGTCCAACGCCATTCCCGAACTGCTGCACGACTCCGGCGTGGGCGGCATCGTCGACCTGGACCGCGTGCCCAGCGACGACCCCTCGCTGTCGCCGATGCAGCTGTGGTGCAATGAATCGCAGGAACGCTACGTGCTCGGCGTGCCGCAGGCTCGCCTGGCCGAATTCGCCGCGATCTGCGAACGCGAGCGCTGCCCGTTCGCCGCGGTCGGCGTGGCGACCGCCGAGGAGCGGCTCGTCGTAGGTTACGGTGTCCTCGGTGGCGGGAATGGAGAATCGGGAATCGGAAATGGTGAAACGCCCGCAGAGCCGGCTTCTCCCCAATCCCCAATCCCCACTCCGCAGTCCCGGCACCCCATCGACCTGCCGATGGACGTGCTGTTCGGCAAGCCGCCGAAGATGCACCGCGATGCGCGGCAACCGCCGGCACCGCGTTGGCCGGAGCTGGACACCGACACGCTGGACCTGCGCGAGGCCGGGTTGCGCGTGCTGGCGCATCCGGCGGTGGCGGCGAAGAGTTTCCTGGTCACCATCGGCGACCGCAGCGTCGGCGGGCTGACTGCGCGCGAACAGATGATCGGTCCGTGGCAGCTGCCGCTGGCCGATTGCGCGATCACCCTGGCCGGGTTCGAGACCTACGCCGGCGAAGCGATGGCGATCGGCGAGCGCACCCCGCTGGCGCTGCTCGATGCCGCGGCCGCCGCGCGCATGGCGGTCGGCGAGGCGATCACCAACCTGTGCGCGGCGCCGGTCGAGGCGCTGGCCCAGGTCAAGCTGTCGGCGAACTGGATGGCCGCGGCCAACCACGCCGGCGAAGACGCGCGGCTGTATGCCGCGGTCAAGGCGGTGGGCATGGAACTGTGCCCGCAGCTGGACCTGAGCATTCCGGTCGGCAAGGATTCGTTGTCGATGCAGGCGCAGTGGAGCGTTGCCGGGATTCGGGATTCGGGATTGGGGATTGGCGAAAGCGGGTCTGCGCCAGCGGAGGACGCTTCTGCGAATCCCGAATCTCCACTCCCCACTCCCGGCGCCACCGCCACCCACAAATCGGTCTCCCCCGTCTCCCTCATCGTCTCCGCGTTCGCGCCCGTCGCCGATGCGCGCGCGCAGCTGACGCCGTTGCTGGCGCGCGAGGCGGAGAGCGAGCTGTGGCTGATCGGGCTGGGCGGCGGCAAGCAGCGCCTGGGCGGATCGGTGCTGGCGCAGGTGCATGCCGAGGGCGGCTTGCCGGCGTTCGGCGGCGCGGTGCCGGACCTGGACGATGCGCAGCGCCTGCGCGCGTTCTTCGAACTGATCCGCGATGCGCGCGAGGCCGGGCTGCTGCTGGCCTACCACGACCGCAGCGACGGCGGCGCCTTCGCCACCCTGTGCGAGATGGCGTTCGCCTCGCGCCAGGGCCTGGAGATCAACCTCGATGCCTGGGGCGACGATCCGTTCCGCAGCCTGTTCAACGAGGAACTGGGCGCGGTGGTGCAGGTCGCCAACGAAGACCGCGCCGCGTTCGCCGACCTGATCGAGCGGCATGCGCTGACCGAGTGCGCGCAGCGCATCGCCCGTCCCAGCACCGCCGCGGTGGTGCGCGTGGGGCTGGCCGGCAAGACGCTGGTCGAATGGCGCTGGGAGGAGCTGTTCGACGCCTGGTGGTCGGTCAGCCATGCCATGCAGAAGCTGCGCGACAACCCCGACAGCGCCGACGAGGAGCGCGCGCTGGCGCGCGACTTCGCCGCGCCGGGGCTGAAGCCGAAGCTGGCGTTTGACCCGGCCGAGGATGTGGCGGCGCCATTCGTCGCCAGCGGGCAGCGGCCGAAGGTGGCGATCCTGCGCGAGCAGGGCGTCAACGGCCAGATCGAGATGGCCAACGCGTTCGAACAGGCCGGTTTCCGCGCCTTCGACGTGCACATGAGCGACCTGATCGCCGGCCGCGTGGACCTGGCCGATTTCACCGGCCTGGCCGCCTGCGGCGGCTTCAGCTACGGCGACGTGCTCGGCGCCGGCCGCGGCTGGGCGACGTCGATCCTGGAGCGGCCCGCGTTGCGCGATGCGTTCGCGGCGTTCTTCGCGCGTCCGGACAGCTTCGCGCTGGGCGTGTGCAACGGCTGCCAGATGCTCAGCCAGCTCAAGGACATCATCCCCGGTGCCGAACACTGGCCGCGGTTCCTGCGCAACCGCAGCGAGCAGTTCGAGGCGCGCACCAGCCTGCTGGAAGTGGTGGAGTCGCCGTCGATCTTCCTGCGCGGCATGGCCGGCTCGCGGATTCCGGTGGCGGTGGCGCACGGCGAAGGCCGCGCCGAGTTCGACACGGCCGTGGACCAGGCCGCCGCGCGCGTGGCGTTGCGCTTCGTCGACGGCAACGGCGAGGTCGCCGCGCGTTATCCGCTGAATCCGAACGGCTCGCCCGACGGCATCACCGGCCTGACCAGCGACGACGGCCGGGTGACGATCCTGATGCCGCATCCCGAGCGCACCCCGCGCTCGCTCAACCTCAGCTGGCACCCCGAGGGCTGGGCGGACGCTTCGCCGTGGCTGCGCATGTTCCGCAACGCGCGGGTGTGGGTGGGCTGATCCCTTCTCCCCTCGGGACCGTGGCCCCCTTTTCGGGGGAAGGTGCCCCGCAGGGGCGGATGAGGGTACGAGCGGAGCCTCGTGCACCAAACGCCGCGGGACGCTTCGCGCCGTACCCTCACCCCAACCCCTCTCCCGGTGGGAGAGGGGCTACGGCTGTTCCTTCTCCCATCGGGAGAAGGTGCCCCGCAGGGGCGGATGAGGGTACGGGCGCAGCCTCGTGCACCCGAACCCTGCGAGTCGCTCGCGCCGTACCCTCACCCCAACCCCTCTCCCGAGGGGAGAGGGGCTAGCGCTGTTCCCTTCTCCCCTCGGGAGAAGGTGCCCCTGAACCTGTCCCGCAGGAGCGGACGCCAGGAAGCGATACATTCATCGCACCCTGGAGGTTCCATGCAAGGCATCACCCGTCGCCGCTACACCGAGGATTTCAAGACGCAGGCCGTCGCCCTGGCCGAGTCAATCGGGCCGGCCAAAGCCGCCCGGCAATTGGACATGTCGGCCAAGACGCTGGCCAATTGGCTTGGCACGTCCCGAGCCGGCCAGCCGCTGAGCTCCCCCAGCCGCAAGCCGGTCAGTGAGATGGAGGGCGAACTGGCTCGGCTGCGGGCCGAGAACGCCACGCTCAAGCTGGAGCGCGAGATCCTAAAAAAAGCGGCGGCGTTCTTCGCCAAGGAGTCCAAGTGAGGTACGCCTTCGTCGCCGGTGAGCGGACTCGTTATCCACTTCGGATGCTGTGCCGCGTGGTGGCGGTGTCAGTCTCCGGTTTCTATGAGTACCTGCACCGCCAGGACCGTCCGGACCCGGATGCAGCCCTGCGCGCGGACCTGCGCACGCTCCACGCCGGCAGCCGCGGCACCTATGGGCGGCCGCGCATGGTGCAGGCGCTGCGCACCTGCGCCCACGCGGTGGGCCACAAACGCGTGGCCCGGCTGATGCGCGAGGAAGGCTTGCGCGGCAAGACCAAGGGCCGCTTCACGCCGCGCACCACCGACAGCCGGCACGCCCGACCGCTGGCCGAGAACCGGCTGGACCGTCAGTTCGCCGTGGATCACCCGTTACCGGCCTGGGTCGGAGACATCACCTCCCTGCCGACCCGCGAAGGCTGGCTGTACCTGGCTGCCGTGCTCGACCTGCGCACTCGGCAGGTGCTTGGCTACAGCCTGTGCGAACGCATGCCCGACGACCTGGTGCAGCAAGCGTTCCTCAATGCCTGGTCGGCCTGTCCGGTTGGCGCCGGTGTGCTGTTCCACTCCGACCGCGGTAGCCAGTACGCCAGCGGCGACTTCGGCAAGACCCTGGCCGCGCATGGCTTCGTGCCCAGCATGAGCCGCAAGGGCAACTGCTGGGACAATGCGGTGGCCGAGAGCTTCTTCGCCACGCTTAAAAACGAAGAGGCCACCGGTGTCTACCGAACCAAGGCTGACGCCCACATCGCCATCGCCAGCTACATCCACGGCTTCTACAATCCAATACGCCTGCACTCGGCGCTCGGCTATCTGTCGCCCAACGACTACGCCAAGAGAGTGAAGCAGGCCGCTTGACCCGATGCTTCTTGGCGTCCGTTCTAAGGGAGCAGGTTCAAGGGAACAGCCGCAACGCCTTAGCCCCTCTCCCACCGGGAGAGGGGTTGGGGTGAGGGTACGGCGCCAGGCGCGGTGCGCGATTGGAGGACACGAGGCTGCGCCCGTGCCCTCATCCGCCCCTGCGGGGCACCTTCCCCCGAAAAGGGGGCCATGGTCCCGAGGGGAGAAGGGAACAGCTGCCTCCCGGTGAGAGAAAGAAGATCTGCGATGCGCTGTAGCCCAGCCGCCTCTACGCCGATGGCTCCCGACAACAGCCCTAAATCTCCCGCACCTCCGTCTCGATCCGCCAGGCCGCGAACTCGCTTTCGAACTCGGCCAGGCTCAGCAGGCCATGCATGCATGCGCGCCCACCGGCAGCGACACACCGCTGGCCAGCTTGCGCACCAGCAGGATCGCGGCCAGGCAGGGAATCTCCGGGCCGTGCAGCGTCGGTGCGGTCAGCTCCCAGCACAGCGCGTGTGGACGGCCATCGCGCAGCCCACGCAGCTGCACCGACATGCCGCCCAGGTCGCTGCCGAAGCGATCAAACCAACGCCCGGCGCGCGCGAACATCGCCGCCAGCGAGCGCATCGGCAGCGGCACGCCGAGTCCACGCAGGCGTGCGAGCGCGGCCAGGCAGCGCTGCAGGAACGGCAATTCCAGCGCCGCACGGAAGCGCACGCTGCGCACGCCCGGATAGCGCGCCACCAGCAGGTCGTGATCGGGCACATCGCAGGGCGCGGCCAGGCGCGGAGCGAGCCGCGCAAATGCGACCGGCTGCGGGCCGGCCCAGCCCAGCGTGCGCTGCCAGCGCCCATCGCACCACCAGTCGAAGGGCAGGCCGCAATACGACAACACCGCGCGCACCGTGGCCATGCCCAGTGGCGTGGCCTGCGCGGGAGCGATGACCAGGTCGATGTCGTGCAACTGCGAGAAGCGCGGGCGCAACGCATCGACCACCGCGCTGGACAGCGCCGGCAAGGTGCTAGCGCCGCTGATCGCACTGCGCCCTGCCTGCCGCGCCAGCGCATCCAGCGCGGCGGGAAAGTCGCGCACGAACGCGCGGCCGTCGGCCAGGTCGATGTAGTGCATGCCGGCCTGCAGGCAGGCATGCGCGACCGCGTAGTCCTGGCCCTGGAACGGCCCGGCGGTGTGCACCACGATGTCCGCGCCGGTAGCGGCCAATTGCGCGGGGAAGTCGGCCGCCGCCGTGTCCAGCCGGCACACCGCGACCCCGCCCAGGTCCGCGCCCGCCAGATTGGCGGCGGCGGCAGCAGGATGACGTCCGGCCGCGATCACCTGCAGCGCCGGCGTCGCCGCCAGCGCGCGCACGATCCGCGCGCCGAAATGGCCGTAGCCGCCCAGCACCACCACCTTGCAAACGGCCATCGTCCCCTGCCCCTCCTGTCGGCGTCCGCGGCGATTATCCGCGCGGGCGCCGCCTGCGGGGAATCGCTCAGCCGTCGATCGGCGAGGCCAGCCCTTGCGCGATGGCCTCGCGGATCAGCTGCTCGGCCTGCTGCCGTGCGCGCAGGCTGGCATCGGCCTGCTGCTTGCCCAGTTGCGACTGTTGCAGGCCGAGTTTCGCCTGGTGCTTGGCCAGTTCCTGGATCTTCATGCCCAGGTCCTGCCGGCGCAGTTGTTCGCTCGCCCGCTGCGCTGCCAGGCGCTCGATCTGCGCCTGGCTGGCGGCGCCATGGCTGGCAGCGACCGCCGCCTCGGCCTGGCGCGCGGCGCTTTCGGCCATCCGCGAACTCAGTTCCGCCATGCGCTCGCCCAGTTCGCCCTGGCGCTCGCCGAGATCGCCTTGCTGGTCACCAAGCTCGGCCTGCGCATCGGCCAGGTCCAGGGTCTGTTCGTGCAAGGCCTCGAACCGCGCCAGCGCCGCCGGATCGCGGACCACGTAACGATGGCCGGCATGGCGGAACCACAGGAGTTCGCCGTCGTTGCCGGCCAGGCGACGCGCTTCGCGCAGGTCGTCCAGCGAGGCGTCCATCAGGTTATGCCCGTCCTGCACCAGCACGTAGGCATCCTGGTCGTTGTGCGGCGAGAGCGAAATGCGGCCTTGGGTGATCAGCGGCGCAGCGGCTTCCGCCGGCGCGGCGGGCGCCGCAGGGGCGGCTGGCGCTGCCGGAGCCGCCGGCGCGGGCTGCGCCAAGACGCTCGCCAGGATCGGAGCCGCCGGCGCCGGAGTTGCAGGCGCTGCGGGCGCAGCCGGTGCAGCCGGCGCAACGGACGACGAGGGAACCGACACGGTGTTCGCCGGCGCCGGCTTGGCCACCAGGCGCAACGGCATGACCCCGGCCAACGCGATCGCGGCGGTGATCAGCCCGGCGCCCAGACGCGGAAACGAGGCGGTGCTCTGCAACATCAGCAGCCGCCGCTTCAGGCTGACGAAGCTGGGCGAGGCGCTGGCCACGCCGGCCGCCGGCCGCGGCGCCACGCCCAACTGCACCAGCAGCCGCGCGTAGTTGTGCCGGCAGTGGCGGTGCCCGGCGACCACCGCCGCGTCGCAGGCCGCTTCGCGGGCCAGCGCGTATTCGCGCACTGCCAGCTGCACCAGCGGATGGAAGAAGAACAGGTGCTGCGCCAGCGCCGGCAACAGACCCCACCACAGGTCGCGGCGCTGCAGATGCACCAGCTCGTGGGTCAATGCCATGTCCAGATCGTCGGCATGCATCGCCGCCAGGCGCCGTGCCGGCAGCAGCAGCACCGGCCGCCACGGGCCGATCAGCTGCGGCGAATCGATCTGCGCGGACAGCCGCAGCTGCGGCGGCTGGCGCAGGCCGTGCGCCTCGGCGGCCAGGCGCAAGGCGCCGAGCAAGGCGGCATCGGTGCACGGCGTGCTGGTCCGCACCAGGCGCCGGCTGGCGCGGTAGGCATGGCCGCTGCGCAGCGCGCCGAGCAGCACGCCGGCCATCCACAGCGCGACCAACGCCTGCGCCCAGGACAATGGCGCGGCGACAGCGGCCTGCTGCGTGGCAGCGTGCGGCGATGCGGCAGTCGTGGTGGTCGCAGCGCCCGCGTCCTGCAGCGATGCGGCCGGCAATGCGGTCGCGGCAATGGCGGGCTGTGCCGGCGCAGCCGGCAACACCGGCAGGTGCAGCGCACCGGCCCACAGCAGACCGAGCACAGTCTGCGCGCCGACCAGCCACCACAGCCGGCAGCGCGTGGCCGCCGGCAGCGCCGGCAACCAGCGGCACAGCGCCCAGATCGCCGCAACCAGGACCGCCGCCTGCACGCTGGTCGCCAGCAGCCGCGACAGCAGGGTCTCGAACAAGGTCGTGCCGAAGATCGTGTCCATGCCTCAGTCCTCCCGCCGCTGCGATTGCAGTTTGGCCACCAATGCCTCGAGTTCGGCCAGCTCGTCGTCGCTGACCTCGGCGCGCTGCGACATCCACGCCACGAACGGCGACACCGAGCCTTGCAGGGTCTTCTCGACGAAGCTGCCGACCGCGCTGCGCACCACATCGTCCTGGCCGCTGGTGGCGGCGTAGCGGTACACGCCCTGCACCTGGCGCCGGCGCAGATAGGCCTTGGCGCGCAGCCGCTCCATCATCGTCAGCACGGTGGAGCGGGCCAGCCCGCGGGTCTCGCCGAAGCCGGCGGCGACCTCGCCGACGCTGGCCTCGCCCTGTTCGCCGATGTACTGCAGCAGGGCCAGTTCCTGGTCCCCGATCGATTTGCGTCGCATCCGCCCGCCCCAGTGACTACACGTGTCGCCACCGTACCTGTGACGACAGCTGTCGTCAAGTGCTGTGCGCCACGGGCTGGCGGCCTGGCACGGTTCGGATACATCGGTGTTTTTTAGCCCGGCCGCCATCCGCACGCCGCCCCCGGAGTTCCGACCACGTTCCCGCTCCCGCGCGTCCCTGCGGGGACGCGACACGGGGGTGTGCGGCGCTGTGCCAGTCGCTAGCGAGCGATCGCCGAGGCCGCTTCCAGGATGTTGCTTCGAAGCCAGGAGTGCGCCAGGTCACCGTCGAGATAGCGGGCCGGACCATCATCTCGTTCAGGGGGTGGATGTCGAAGGGTGCGTCGAACAACGTGATCGGAAAGACCTCCGCCATCTGTGCGGCCATGCGGCGATGCCGGCGGTGTGCGCGCTGGCCGCGGCAGCGGCGACGTTGTCGCTGCTGCGCGACAGCGCTGTGCTGCTGTGGCTGGTGGCGCCGCTGTTCGTGTGCATCGGCTGCGTGCCGATGGCAACCGTATCGACTACTTGGACGATACCGGCCTCACCGCAGATGGCCTCTTCGTCACGCGCGACCAACTGCATCATGCCGGGACGATCTTCCATCGCGGGGCATAGCGATGTTTTCGCCGCGGAAACCACCATCGCCGCGTCTAGATCACCGCGCGCGTTCACGTCGAACAGACGGCGGCGCGACTAGTAAGGGCATGGACAACGCTCGCCGCTGCGTGCCGCCGCGACCGATCGTTGGCCACGTGCCGCGCGCACGTCCCTTCGTGAACAGGAGCATCGCCATGAGCGACGACAAGCAGAATTCCGGGTCTCCGGACCGCGACCGCATCAACGTCAACGAAGACTACGAACTGCGCTACTGGACCAAGGCGCTGGACGTGTCCGCCGAGGAATTGCGCGCCGCGGTGACGGCGGTCGGCACCAACGCCAGCGCCGTTCGCGCGCACTTGAACAAGTAACGCAGCCAGGCCACGCGATGAGCCTTGCCGAGTACCGCCGCAAGCGCAGCTTCGACAAGACCAAGGAACCGGAGCCAGGCAAGGCGCTGCCCAAGGGACAGCGCCCGATCTTCGTGGTGCAGCTGCACCACGCCAGCCGCCGGCACTACGATTTCCGGCTGCAGGTCGGCGATGCGCTGAAAAGTTGGGCGGTGCCGAAAGGCCCCAGCTACGACCCCAAGGTCAAGCGCATGGCGGTGGAAGTGGAAGACCATCCGGTCGACTACGCCGGTTTCGAGGGCGAGATTCCCAGGGGCGAATACGGCGGCGGCCACGTCGCCCAGTTCGACCATGGCGTATGGACCACCGCCGGCGATCCCGAAGCGCAACTGGCCAAGGGCCACCTGCGTTTCGAATTGTTCGGCACCAAGCTCAAGGGCGGTTGGCACCTGGTGCGCTCCGGCAAGCCGGCGCGCCAGCCGCAATGGCTGCTGTTCAAAGACGACGACGCGTTCGCCGGCAGCGTGGAGGCCGACGACCTGCTCGCCGACGTGACCGCGCCGCCGCCGGAGGACCTCAAACGCGCCGGTGCCGGCAAGGCGAACAAGCAGAACACACGCACCGCCGTGGCGCTGCCGCGGCGGGCGAAGAAGACCGACTGGGCCAAACGCGCCAATGCCCTGCCCAAGGCGCGGAAGGCCGCTGCGCCGGCCGGGCCGTTCGAGGCGCAGCTGGCGAAGCTGGGCGATGCGCCGCCGAAGGGCGAACACTGGATCCACGAGATCAAGTGGGACGGCTACCGGATCCAGGCCACCGTCGCCGACGGCGCGGTGCGGCTGTGGTCGCGCAATGCGATCGAGTGGACCGACAAGATCCCCGAGATCCGTGACGCCATCGCCGCACTGGGCCTGAAGTCCGCCGCGCTGGACGGCGAGCTGATCGCCGGCAGGGGCCGCAAGGAGGATTTCAACCTGCTGCAGGCGGTGCTGTCCGGAGAGCGCCAAGGTACGCTGGCGCTGGCGCTGTTCGATCTGCTGCACATCGACGGCATCGACATCGCCGATGCGCCGCTGGCAGAGCGCAAGGCCTTGCTGCAACAACTGGTGGACGGCAACGACCCGCGTCTGGCCTTCAGTTCGCATGTCGAAGGCGATGGCGACACGGCCTTCCAACTCGCCGGCGAACAGCATTTCGAGGGCATCATCTCCAAGCGCGCCGACCGCGGCTATCACGGCGGGCGCAGCGAGGACTGGCGCAAGACCAAGCAGCTGGTCTCCGACGAATTCGCCGTGGTCGGCTACACCGCGCCCAAGGGCAGCCGTTCCGGCTTCGGCTCGCTGCTGCTGGCCAGGCCCGATCCGCAGCATGGCTGGCTGTACGCCGGCCGCGTCGGCTCCGGCTTCTCCGACACGCTGCTGCGCGAGGTCGGCGCGTTGATCGGCAAGGCCGGCGGCAAGACGCCCACCGCGCATGTTCCGACAACCGAGACCGACCTGCGCGCGGCCACCTGGTTCGCGCCGCGCTTCGTGGTGGAAGTGTTCTACCGCGGCATCGGCGGGCAACAGCTGCTGCGCCAGGCTTCGCTGAAGGCGGTACGCCGCGACAAGGACATCGCCGACCTGCTCGATTCGGACCGGACGCCGGCGGCGACTACCGCCACCCGGGCCGCACCGGCCAAGCGCCGTGCCGCCGGCGCGGGCAACGCCGGCGCACGCACGCCGCCGGCGCTGTCCAGCCCCGGCAAGATCATCTTCCCCGACATCGGCGCGACCAAGCAGGACGTCTGGGACTACTACACCGCGGTCATGGACCACCTGCTGCCGGAGATCGCCGGCCGCCCGTTGTCGATCATCCGCTGCCCCAATGGCGCCGAGCGCCCGTGCTTCTTTCAGAAACACCACACTGCCGGGCTGGACCTGGTGTCCTCGGTACGGCTGAAGGAGGAGGCCGGCAACAACGCCTACTACCTGGTGGTCAACGACGCCGTCGGGCTGCTGGAACTGGTGCAGTTCAATGCGCTGGAGTTCCACCCCTGGGGCGCGTATGCGGCTGCGCCCGATTCGGCCAACCGGGTGGTGTTCGACCTGGATCCCGGCCCGGACGTGCCATTCGCCGAAGTCAAGAAAGCGGCGACCGACATCCGCAAACTGCTGGCGCAACTGGAACTGGAGTCGTTCCTGCGCGCCTCCGGCGGCAAGGGCCTGCACGTGGTGGTGCCGCTCAATCCCGGTTGCGATTGGGAACTGACCAAGCGCTTCGCACACGGCTTCGCCGACGCGCTGGCGCAGTCCGAGCCGGACCGTTTTCTGGCCACCGCCACCAAGCGCCTACGCAACAAGCGGATCTTCGTCGACTACCTGCGCAACGGCCGCGGCGCCACCGCGGTGGCCTCGTACTCGCTGCGCGGGCGCGCCGGCGCGCCGGTGGCGATGCCGCTGGCCTGGAGCGACCTGCCCAAGCTGCACCGTGCCGACGCGTTCAAGATGCGCGACGTGCCGGCCAAGCTGAAGCGGCGGCGCAAGGATCCCTGGGAAGGCATCGACGCGGTACGGCAGAACCTCGCCCGCTGGGCCGAAGCCGAATAAGCAAAGCCCCTCTCCCATTGGGAGAGGGGTTGGGGTGAGGGTACGGCGCGAAAGCGTCTCGCGGAGTTTGGGTGCACGAGGCTGCGCCCGTACCCTCATCCGCCCCTTCGGGGCACCTTCTCCCGACGGGAGAAGGAAACAGCCGAGCTCCTCTCCCACCGGGAGAGGGGTTGGGGTGAGAGCCCGACCGCCAGCCCGCCCATCCACTTACCAACTCAACGCATTACCCACTACCCCGTCGGCCCGCCCATCACCGGCAGGATCGCGCCGCTGATGTAGCTGGCGGTGATCGGCGAGGCCAGGAACACATAGGCCGGCGACAGTTCCTCCGGTTGCGCCGGGCGGCCCATCGCGCTGCTCTTGCCGAACTCGGCCACGTCCTCGGCGGCTTTGTCGGCCGGATTCAGCGGAGTCCACACCGGACCCGGCGCGACCGCGTTGACGCGGATCCCGCGCGGCTGCAGCTGGCTCGCCAGGGCCATGGTGAAGGCGTGGATCGCGCCCTTGGTGGCCGAATAGTCGAGCAGCGACTTGCTGCCGAACAGGCCGGTCTCCGAGCCGCTGTTGATGATCGCCGAACCGCGCTTGAGATGCGGCAAGGCCGCGCGCGCCATGTGGAAGTAGCCGCCGATGTTGGTCTGCAGGGTTTCCTGCAGGTGTTCCTCGCTGAGATCCTCCAGCGCGTGGCAATGCAGCTGGAAGGCGGCATTGTTGACCAGCACGTCGAGTCCGCCGAAGGCGCGCACGGTCTGCGCCACCGCGTCCTCGCAAAACTTGGGGTCCTTCACGTCGCCGGCGATGGTCAGGCAGCGCCGGCCTTCCTTCTCCACGTGCGCGCGGGTCACTTGCGCATCCTCGTGCTCGTCCAGGTACAGCACCGCCACGTCGGCGCCTTCGCGCGCGAACAGCACCGCCACCGCGCGGCCGATGCCCGAGTCGGCGCCGGTGACGATGGCGCTCATGCCGCGCAGCTTGCCGCTGCCCACGTACTCGGGCGCCTCGAAGCGCGGTTGCAATGCCAGGTCCTGCTCCTTGCCGGGCTTGCGCAAGTGCTGCCTGGGCATCTTCTCCGGCTGCTTGCGCACCCCGGCCTGGGTCGGCGCGGCCTTCTTGGCCTTGGCTTTCGACTGCGCCTCGACGGCATCGGTCGCGCGCTGCAAGACGCGCTGTTGGCGTGCGGTCTTGGCGGCGGCCGAGCCGGAGCGGGAGGACGCCGTCTTGGAGGAAGCGGTCTTGGTGGGCGCGGCGGGACGCTTGGTGCTTGAAGCCATGGGCATTGCTCCGGAGGACGGGACGCGGCGCGGCATGGCGCCGTATTCGAGGATTGGTGGGATGAGCGAGCGGGCGCGAGCGCGCTAGGCGCGGTCGGCGACGCCTTGCACGCCGGCATGCTGGGCGCAATGCGCGCAGCAGAATATGCGGCCGCCGGCTTCCACGCCATGGCCGACGATGCGGCAGTCGCAGTGGCTGCAGTGCGGGGCGAAGGCGTGGATCGCGCATTCGAACGAATCGAAGGTGCCGCTGCGGGCGCCCTGAGTCAGGGTAAAGGCCTTGTCGTAGTCATTGCCGCAGACATCGCAGGTGGCCATGGTCAGGCTCCGGTTGGCTGGGGAAGCCTCAGTCTGGCCAAGCCCGCGGCCACGTCGGGTGAAGCCGGCCGCCGATCTCTTCATGCAACGCAAACATCCGCCGCGACACGCTCGCGCTATTCGCAGAAGGAGTCTCTCCATGATCCGCCACCCGTTCGCCCTCACCGTTCCCCTCGCCGCCAGCGTGCTGCTCGGCGCCTGCGCCACCACCCAAGTCGCCCAGGTGCAGCCGATCGACGGCGTCATCTCCGGCCAGTGCCACATCGACAAGGTCCGCGGCGCAGCCGGCCTCGCCGCCGCGCAGACCACCGTCGAACGCGCCCGCGTCGACAGCGACAGCCTGAAGGTGCAGGTGGTGAAAAGCAGCGTCGGCGACAGCGGCGCCACCTCCAGCGGCGTGGACAGCGCATCGCGCGGCGCCGGCGAGAGCGGCGGCGACCGCCTGACCATCGAGGTCGGCCCGTACAACAACATCACCACGCTGTATTGCGGTTGAGTGTGCGCGGCGCCGCGGCGCGGTTCGCCTTGACTCGGGACTCGGGACTCGGGACTCGGGACTCGGGACTCGATGATCCGGCCCGTAGCCGACGGTGCAACGGTTTTCTGTAGGAGCGGCTTCAGCCGCGACCGGATCTCTCAGCAAAGACGCGGCCGGCCTGCAACTCTTTCTATGGCGGCCTGCGGTCATGTGGGAGGGACTTCAGTCCCCACCTGACAGCGAAGGCCCGGGCGGCGGATACGGCGGCCCAGGTGGCGAAGGCGGCCGCCAGGCGGTCCTCCAGGCGGTGGATCCGGCGCACGCCGTCCCAGCGATCCGCTGCAGATACTGCGTCCGGAGATGGACCGTGCCGCGACCTGCGGCGATGCCGCCGCCGCGTCAGCGCCGCGATCAGGCGCGGCGGCGTGAGCGCGCAGCGCTCCCGGCCGCCACGCCGCCGGCCCGACGTGGCCGAGCGGATTTCGTCGGCTTGGCACCGGCCGCCGTGGTTCCCGTCTTCTTGGTGCGCGTGGCCTTGACCGCCTTGCGGGTCGCAGCACGCGCCCGCGCCAGGTACTTCAGCGTGGCCAGGTCCCATTGCCGCTCGCCGCGCACGCGCTCGCACAGGCCGTGCAGTTCGCCGCCGCGCCAGCCGTCGAACACGCACGGGTCGATGTAGGCCTTGCGGCACACCGCCGGCGTATTGCCCAGCGCATCGGCCACCTCGCGGATCACCGCGTTCTGCGCCTGCTTCAGCGCACGCTCGCTGCTGGGTTCGGGCAAGGGCAGCTGCGCCAACCGCTGCAGCGCGGCGCGGGTGCCGCCCCAGGTGCGGAAGTCCTTGGCGGTGAAGCTCTCGCCCATCGCCTCGCGCAGGTAGTCGTTGACCTCGCCCGAATCCACCGGCTGCAGTTGGCCGTCGTCGTCGCGGTACTGGAACAGCGCCTGCCCGGGCAATTGCTGGCAGCCCCGGATCAGTTTGACCAGGCGCGCGTCGTCGACCTCGATGTCGTGCTCCTGCCCGCCCTTGCCGCGGAATTTCAGCCGCGCGCGGCCGCCCTTGACGAATTCCAGATGCCGGTTGCGCAGCGTGGTCAGGCCGTAGGAGCGGTTGCTGCGCGCGTATTCGGCGTTGCCGACGCGGACCAGGGTCTCGGCCATCAGCGCCACCACCATCGCCAGCACCTTGTCGCGCGGGTAGCCGGGCAGCGCCAGGTCACGGCGCAGGCGCCGGCGCAGCCGCGGCAAGGCCTGGCCGAAGGCCATGATCCGTTCGAACTTGCCGTCGCCGCGCACCTGCGCCCAGTCGGGGTGGTAGCGGTACTGCTTGCGCCGCCGCGCATCGCGGCCGGTGGCCTGCACGTGGCCGTTGGGCTTGGTGCAGATCCAGACCTCGGTGTAGGCCGGCGGGATCGCCAGCTGGCGGATGCGCTGCAAGGTCTGCGCATCGCGCACCGGGCGGCCATCCGGCAACCGGTAGCTGAAACCCTTGCCGGCGCGGCGGCGGGCGATGCCGGGCTCTTCGTCGCTGACATAGACCAGGCCGGCGCTGCTGGCGGCCTGTCTTGCCTGCAGCGCGCGGACCGCCTCGGTGGCGGCGGTGGTGCGGGACGCGTTGGACATCGGGACGCCAGCGGGTGGGGAGCCAGGATTGTCGGCAGCGCCGCGCCTAGGCAGCGTCAACGGCGACCGGTTAACGTGCGGCGAACGCGACTTGTCCGATTCTTCTGCCCGTATGCTGGACCCGTCTTCCTCCCACCCACCAGGAGCCTCGATGAGCACTTTCCTTTCTTCTCGTGCGTCCGCGCGTGCCGGCCTGTTCGCCATGGCCTGCCTGACGCTGGCATTGGCCGCGTGCACCGCGCCGCCGCCGGACGAGCAGGAACAGGTGGGGGCCAAGGCCCAGGCCGCCGCGCAGCAGGCCGCCGCGCCGGATCCGGGCAGCGCCCCGCAGCCGCCGCCGGTGGGCACCTGCGATGCCTCGCAGGCGCAGGGCCTGGTCGGCCAAGCCGCCGAACAGGCATTGCTGGACCAGGCGCGCAGCGACACCGGCGCCAAGAGCGTGCGCGTGCTCAAGCCGAACCAGGCGGTGACCATGGAGTTCGATGGCGAACGGCTCAATATCGAGGTCGATGCCAAGAACCAGATCACCGGCGTGCGCTGCGGCTGAGGTCCGGCCGGCGGCACCCGCGGGCGCCGCGAACGGCGGCGGCGGCAAGGCGCTTGCCGCCACTACGGTTGCAGCTGCAACCGTGTATTGCGGCACCGCACCAACATGTGCTTTAGTCGATGTTCCGGTGACCTCAAGATGCGCTCCAGGATAGAGCGGGGGCGAGTGTCGCCGCGTTCCTTCGGATCGCTTTTCAGAGGCAGACATGGCCCCCCGCAACCGCCACGGGCTCTACGACCCCCAAGACGAGCGCGATGCCTGTGGTTTCGGCATGGTCGCGCAACTCGATGACCAACCCTCGCGGGCCCTGGTGGATACCGCCATTGCCGCGCTGTCGCGGATGACCCACCGCGGCGGCGTCGCCGCCGACGGCCTGACCGGCGACGGCTGCGGCCTGCTGATCCGCAAACCCGATGCGTTCCTGCGCGCGCTGGCGCGCGAGGCCGGCATCGCGGTCGGCGCGCGCTTCGCCGCCGGCCAGGTGTTCATGCCGCGCGACGATGTGGACGGCGCCGCGCGCTGCCGCCAGGTGCTGGAAGAAGAATTGGCCCGCGCCGGCGTGCAGCCGCGCGGCTGGCGGGTCACCCCCACCGACGATTCGGTGTGCGGGCAGCTGGCCAGGGACACCTTGCCGCACATCGAACAGGTGTTCGTCGATGCCGGCGCCGAACACAGCGACGACGGCTTCGCCCTGGCCCTGTTCCTGGCGCGCCGCCGCGCCGAACAGCGCCTGCGCGACATCGCCGACTTCTACGTCACCACGCTCTCGCCCAACGGCATCAGCTACAAGGGCATGGTGCTGCCGGACAAGCTCAGCACCTTCTATCCGGATCTGCAGCGCAGCGACCTGGCCTCCAGCGCCATCGTCTTCCACCAGCGTTTCTCGACCAACACGCTGCCGCGCTGGCCGCTGGCGCATCCGTTCCGGCTGCTCGCGCACAACGGCGAGATCAACACCATCGAAGGCAACCGGCACTGGGCGCAGGCGCGCAGCAAGGTGTGGAAGACCCCGCGCTTCGACATCGCCGAATTCGACCCGGTGATCTCGATGCACGGCTCCGATTCGCAGAGCCTGGACAACATGCTCGAGCTGCTGGTCGCCGGCGGCATGGACCTGCTGCAGGCACTGCGCATCCTGGTGCCGCCGGCGACGCAGTCGCTGGAGTTCAAGGACGCCGACCTGGCCGCGTTCTACGAGTTCTACGGGCTCAACACCGAGCCGTGGGACGGCCCGGCCGGCATCGTCGCCTGCGACGGCCGCTATGCGGCGTGCATGCTCGACCGCAACGGCCTGCGCCCGGCGCGCTGGATGCTGACCTCCGACCGCCATTTCCTGGTCGCCTCCGAAGCCGGCGTGTGGGAACTGCCGGCCGAGCGCGTGACCCGCAAGGGCAAGCTCGGCCCCGGCGAGATGATGGCCATCGACCTCAAGCGCGGCGACCTGCTCGACTCGGACGCGATCGACCGCATCAACCGCGGCCGCGCCCCGTACAAGCAGTGGCTGCAGCAGGGCGTGACCTACCTGCAGACCGAACTGATCGACCCCTCGCTGGTCGAGGAGCCGTTCGACGAGCGCACCCTGCGCAGCTACCACAAGCTGTTCCAGCTCAGCACCGAGGAAGTGGAACAGGTGCTGCGGCCGCTGGCCGAGACCGAGCAGGAAGCCACCGGCTCGATGGGCGACGACACCCCGATGGCGGTGCTCAGCCGCCACACCCGGCCGCTGTACGACTACTTCCGCCAGGCGTTCGCGCAGGTCACCAACCCGCCGATCGATCCGCTGCGCGAAGACTGCGTGATGTCGCTGACCACCCAGCTCGGCAAGGAGACCAACATCTTCCATGCCGGCCCGGAGACGGTGAACCACGTCATCCTCAATTCGCCGGTGCTCAGCCAGCGCAAGTTGCGCCAGCTGCTGAAGATGGAGCAGTACCAGACCCGCAACGCGCAGATCGACCTGTCCTACAGCGTCGAGGAAGGCCTCAAGGCAGGCCTGGAACGGATCTGCACCGAGGCCGAGCAGGCGGTGCGCGACGGCAAGGTCATGCTGCTGCTGACCGACCGCTACCCGGTGCCGGAACGGCCGATGGCGCATGCGCTGCTGGCCACCGGCGCGGTGCACCACCATCTGTCGCGCGCCGGCCTGCGCTGCGACGCCAACCTGATCATCGAGACCGGCACCGCGCGCGATCCGCACCACATGGCCTGCCTGCTCGGTTTCGGCGCCACCGCGGTGTATCCGTACCTGGCCTACCAGACCCTGTTCGACCTGGGCCGGCGCGGCATCCTGCTGCTGAAGAAGGGCGGCGAACAGGCGCAGATCGGCCGCAAGTACCGCAAGGGCATCTACAAGGGCCTGTCCAAGATCATCTCCAAGATGGGCATCTGCACCATCGCCAGCTACCGCGGCGCGCAGTTGTTCGAGATCGTCGGACTGGACCCGGACGTGGTCCAGCTGTGCTTCCCGGACACCGCCTCGCGCATCGGCGGGGTCAACCTGGCGCGGCTGGACACCGAGGCGCGGCAGCTGACCGCGCGCGCCTGGAACGACCTGCTCAAGCCGGACGTGGGCGGGTTGCTGAAGTACGTGCACGGCGGCGAGTACCACATGTACAACCCGGACGTGGTCATGACCCTGCAGCGCGCCACGCGCAGCGGCGAGCAGGCCGACTGGGCCGCGTACGCCGAGGCGGTGCATGCGCGCCCGCCATCGGCGCTGCGCGACCTGCTGCAGCTCAAGCGTGCCGAGGTGCCGACCCCGCTCGACCAGGTGGCCCCGGCCTCCGACCTGCTGCGCCGCTTCGACACCGCCGCGATCAGCCTGGGCGCGCTGTCGCCCGAGGCGCACGAGGCGCTGGCGATCGCGATGAACCGCCTCGGCGGGCGCAGCAACTCCGGCGAAGGCGGCGAAGACCCGGCGCGCTACGGCACCGAGAAGCGCTCCAAGATCAAGCAGGTGGCCTCCGGCCGCTTCGGCGTCACCCCCGAATACCTGGTCAATGCCGAGGTGCTGCAGATCAAGGTCGCGCAGGGCGCCAAGCCCGGCGAAGGCGGCCAGCTGCCCGGACACAAGGTCAACGAACTGATCGCGCGTCTGCGCTACGCCAAGCCGGGCATCGGCCTGATCTCGCCGCCGCCGCACCACGACATCTATTCGATCGAAGACCTGGCGCAGCTGATCTACGACCTCAAGCAGGTCAATCCGAGCGCCTTGGTCTCGGTGAAGCTGGTCAGCCATGCCGGCGTGGGCACCATCGCCGCTGGCGTGGTCAAGGCCGGCGCCGACCTGATCACCGTGTCCGGCCACGACGGCGGCACCGGCGCCAGCCCGGTCAGCTCGATCCGCTATGCCGGCGTGCCGTGGGAACTGGGCGTGGCCGAGTCGCACCAGGCGCTGGTCGCCAACAACCTGCGCGACCGCACCATCCTGCAGACCGACGGCGGCCTGAAGACCGGCCTGGACGTGGTCAAGGCCGCGATCCTGGGCGCCGACAGCTTCGGCTTCGGCACCGGCCCGATGATCGTGCTCGGCTGCAAGTACCTGCGCATCTGCCACCTCAACAACTGCGCCACCGGCGTGGCCACCCAGGACGAGCGCCTGCGCGCCAACCACTTCGTCGGCCTGCCCGAGCGCGTGGAGAACTTCTTCAAGCTGCTGTCCGAAGAAGTGCGGCAGTGGCTGTCGTACCTGGGCGCGCGCTCGCTGGACGAGATCGTCGGCCGCACCGAGCTGCTGCAGCAGCTGGACGTGTCGCCGCGCGAAGGCGTGCGCGTGGACCTGTCGCGGCTGCTCAAGGACGTGCGCTACGACGGCGGCCACTGCGCCGCGCAGCGCCTGTACGAGTCGCCGGACAGCCTGGCCACGCAGATGGATGGCCTGCTCGCCGACGCGATCGCCAACAAGACCGGCGGCGACCATCGCTTCCTGATCCACAACACCGACCGCTCGATCGGCGCGCGCCTGTCCGGCGCCATCGCCCGCGTGCACGGCAACCACGGCATGGACGACGCCCCGCTGACCCTGCGTTTCCGCGGCTCGGCCGGGCAGAGCTTCGGCGCGTTCAACGCCGGCGGCCTGCAGTTGGAGCTGGAAGGCGAGGCCAACGACTACGTCGGCAAGGGCATGGCCGGCGGCCGCCTGGTGGTGCGTCCGCCGCGCGGCGCGCGCTTCGAGGCGCGCAGCACCGCGATCATCGGCAACACCTGCCTGTACGGCGCCACCGGCGGCGAGCTGTACGCCGCCGGCCGCGCCGGCGAGCGCTTCGGCGTGCGCAACTCCGGCGCGCTGGCGGTGATCGAAGGCGCCGGCGACCATTGCTGCGAGTACATGACCGACGGCATCGTGCTGGTGCTGGGCAAGGTCGGGCTGAACTTCGGCGCCGGCTTCACCGGCGGCCTGGCCTATGTGCTCGACGTGGACCGCGATTTCGTCGACCGCTACAACCACGAGCTGATCGACATCCATCGCATCTCCGCCGAAGGCTTCGAAAGCCACCGCCAGCACCTGCACAAGCTGATCAGCCGCCACCGCGAGCTGACCGGCAGCATCTGGGCGCAGCAGATACTCGACGAATTCCGCGACTACGTCGGCAAGTTCTGGCTGGTCAAGCCGAAGGCGGCGAGCATCGAGTCGTTGACAGAGTCGCTGCGGCGCGCCGCCTGATGGCGGCACGTCGCAGCGACGGGATTGGGGAGTCGGGAGTCGGGATTGGCAAAAGCAATCCCATACCGGATCCGACGCCAGTCCCCCGCTTTCTCGAATCCCAAATCCCCAATTCCGAATCCCCACGCAACGCGCGCCCCGTACCCTCATCCGCCCCTTCGGGGCACCTTCTCCCGGGGGGAGAAGGGAATACGCCACGGAATTTTTTATGAGCCGCAAGCAAGCCTTCCAGTTTCTCGACCTGCCCCGGCAGATGCCGCAGCGCATCCCGGTGGAGTTGCGCACGTCCGGTGACTGGAACGAGCTGTACGGCAAATTCGACAAGGCCGACGCGCAATACCAGGCCGGGCGCTGCCTGGATTGCGGCAATCCGTACTGCAGCTGGAAGTGCCCGGTGCACAACGCGATTCCGCAGTGGCTGCAGCTGGTGCAGGAGAACCGCATCGAGGAAGCCGCGGCGCTGTGCCACAGCACCAATCCGCTGCCGGAAGTGTGCGGCCGGGTGTGCCCGCAGGACCGCCTGTGCGAAGGCAGCTGCACGCTGGAGGAATTCGGCGCGGTCACCATCGGCGCGGTGGAGAAGTACATCGTCGATACCGCGCTCAACAACGGCTGGCGCCCGGACCTGAGCCAGGTCCAGGCCACCGGCAAGCGCGTGGCGGTGATCGGCGCCGGCCCGGCCGGGCTCAGCTGCGCCGACCGGCTTGCCCGCGCCGGCATCCAGGCCGTGGTCTATGACCGCTACGAACAGATCGGCGGCCTGCTGCAGTTCGGCATCCCCAGCTTCAAGCTCGACAAGAGCGTGATCGGCAAGCGCCGCGAAGTGCTCGAAGGCATGGGCGTGGAGTTCCGCCTGGGCGTGGAGATCGGCCGCGACGTCAGCCTGGAGCAGTTGCTCGGCGAATACGATGCGGTGTTCCTCGGCACCGGCGCCTACCGCTACACCGACGGCGGCCTGACCGGCCAGGACCTGCCCGGCGTGCTGCCGGCGCTGCCGTTCCTGGTGCAGAACAGCCGCATCGTGAGCGGCGACGATCCCTGGGGCCGGCCGATCGCCGGCTGGGAAGACAAGATCGCGCTGCCGGACCTGAGCGGCAAGCGCGTGGTGGTGCTCGGCGGCGGCGACACCGGCATGGACTGCGTGCGCAGCGCGATTCGCCTGGGCGCGGCCAAGGTCACCTGCGCCTATCGCCGCGACGAAGCCAACATGCCCGGTTCGGCGCGCGAAGTGGCCAACGCGCGCGAGGAAGGCGTGCGCTTCCTGTTCAACCGCCAACCGCTGGCGGTGGAAGCCGATGCCAGCGGCAAGCTGGCCGGCGTGCGCGTTGTGCAGACCCGCCTGGGCGAACCCGATGCGCGCGGCCGCCAGGCCGCGGTGCCGATCGAAGGCAGCGAATCGTTGCTGGACGCGGACGTGGTGATCATCGCCTTCGGCTTCTCGCCGAGCGTGCCCGAGTGGCTGGCCGCGCAGGGCGTGGAAGGCACCGCCAACGGCCGCATCCTGGCCGGCGGCAGCGACCGCCTGCCGTACCAGACCACCAATCCGAAGCTGTTCGCCGGCGGCGACGCGGTACGCGGCGCGGATCTGGTGGTGACCGCGGTCGCCGAAGGCCGCGACGCGGCCGCCAGCATCGCCGAATGGATCGGCAACCACCTGCCGGTGACCACCCAGGCCGCGGCCTGAGCGAGATCCGAGCGCCGATACCAGGTGGTTTCCGGCTACCTGTCGGGGCTTAAGCCCCTCCTACAACTGCACCCGTCAGGCACCGCAATCCCTGTAGGAGCGGCTTCAGCCGCGACGAACGGAGTCGGAAACCGCGTGCTCTAGGTATCTGTCGGGGCTTAAGCCCCTCCTACAGAAAAGCCCAGTGTGGGACCACGGCCGCTTTCGCAGACCGCCCAACCACCTATGAACTAGCGCAGCGATCGCCCCAAAACGCGGCAGTCGCAACAACATCCTTCGCACGAGTGAATGCATCGCTAACGCATGCCCTCCTACGCTGGCCGCGCGGGTGCGATCCGCGCACCCTGTGCACGCCGGCCCCTCCCGCGATGGCACACCCGGCATCCTCCCCTCACCACGGAAGCCTCTCATGTCGCATTCCTCCCCCTGGCTGTCGCGGTTGCGTCCCCTCGCCGCCGCCGTGTTGCTCCTCGCCGCCTTCGCCGCGTCCGCCCAGAACGGCAAGAGCGTGCTCAAGTACGCCGGCGTCAACCTGTCCGGCGCCGAATTCAATTCCGGCAAGAAGCCGGGCACGCTGTACAAGGACTACACCTATCCGGGTCCGGCGGACTACAGCTACTTCGCCGGCAAGGGCATGAACATCGTGCGCCTGCCGTTCCTGTGGGAACGCCTGCAGCCCACCGCCAAGGGCGAGTTCGATCCCGCGCAGTTGGCGCAGATCAAGAAGGCGGTTGCGCAGGCCAAGGCCAACGGCCTGCACCTGATCCTGGACCCGCACAACTACGCCAAGTACAACGGCGCGCTGATCGGCAGCGCCGGTGCGCCGGCGGACGTGTTCGCCGACCTGTGGCGGCGCCTGGCCACCGAGTTCAAGAACGACGACACGGTGATCTTCGGCCTGATGAACGAACCCAACGCGGTGTCCTCCACCGATTGGGCCGCGGCCGCGCAAGCGGCGATCGATGCGATCCGCAAGGCCGGGGCCAAGAACCTGGTGCTGGTTCCGGGTACCGCCTACACCGGCGCGCACAGCTGGCGCAGCACCTACTACGGCACCTCCAATGCGGTGGCGCTGCAGCCGCTGAAGGATCCGGGCAACCGCATGGCCTTCGAAGCGCACCAGTACTTCGACAAGGACAACAGCGGCACCAAGGGCGAATGCGTCAGCGCCACCGCCGGCGCCGAGAAACTGGCCGGCTTCGTCAGCTGGCTGCGCGAGAACAAGAAGGTCGGCTTCATCGGCGAGTTCGCCACCGCCGATACCCCCGTCTGCAACCAGGCGCTGGAAGGCCTGCTCAGCTACATCGAGCAGAACAACGACGTGATCGTCGGCTGGACCTGGTGGGCGGCCGGCGCGTGGTGGAAGAACGACTACCCGTTCAACGTACAACCGAACAAGGACGGCAGCGACAAGCCGCAGATGTCGATCCTGTCCAAGCATGCGCGCAAGGTGACCGGCAAGTAAGCCGCGCAGGCGCCGTCGGACGCTCGTCCGGCGCGCCGTTGCGAAACACCCGCAGAAGCGGGCGAACAGCATCGCGTACGCCGCCGCATGCAGTGCGGCGGCGATGCTCGACAGAGAACCAGTACGCGTTGGCCATGCCAAGCCCTGCACAGATCCGCGCATGCACGCATGCCGGTCGTAGAGGCGGAGCCGGGAATGCACTACGGTGAGAGCAAGCACACCGTTTGTCATCAGCTCGGCCAGCACGCGATGCGCCTGGCCGAGTCTCCCCCGCTGATGCAGAAGGAGGCTCTCCATGGTCCATCCGTCGCCGTGCCTGCGCGCACTGCGCCTGGCGCTGTTGTCGTCCCTGCTCGCCGTGCTGCCGCAACTGCACGCGCAGGACGTGCTGAAATTCGCCGGCGTCAATCTGTCCGGCGCGGAGATCAGCTCCAGCAAGAAGCCCGGCGTGGTCAACGTCGACTATTTCTATCCGCGCGACACCGATTACGCCTATTTCGCCGGCAAGGGCATGAACATCGTGCGCCTGCCGGTGTTGTGGGAACGCCTGCAACCCAGCCCGCAGGGACGGCTGGACGCGGCGCAGCTGGCGTTGATCAAGGCGGCCGTGAAGCAGGCCAAGGCGCAGCGCATGCACCTGATCGTGGACATCCACAACTACGCCAGCTATTACGGCAACAAGATCGGCAGCGCAAACGTGCCGATCAAGACCTTCAGCGATCTGTGGCAGCGCCTGGCGCTGGAGTTCAAGGACGACAACGCGGTGATCTTCGGCCTGATGAACGAGCCGAACAACATCGCGCCCGGGTTGTGGGCGTCTGCCGCGCAGGCGGCGGTCGATGCGATCCGCGTCACCGGCGCGCGCAATCTGATCCTGGTGCCGGGCGCGCTGTGGAGCGGCGCGCACAGCTGGTATTCGACCGTCGGCGGCGAATCCAATGCCAGCGCGCTGGCATCGCTGTACGACCCGCTGCAGCGCACCGCCATCGAAGTGCACCAGTATCTGGACGGCGATTCCAGCGGCACCAGCGCTACCTGCGTCAGTGGCAGCATCGGTGCCGAACGCCTGGTCCGCTTCACCGACTGGCTGCGCGAGACCGGACACATCGGCTTCCTGGGCGAATTCGGCGCGGCCGACAATGCCGCTTGCCGGCAGGCGCTTGACGGCATGCTCGGCTACATCGAGCAGCACCGTGCCGTGTGGCTGGGCTGGAGCTATTGGGCCGCGGGCGCCTGGTGGAACGCCGACTATCCATTCAACGTGCAGCCCGACGCGGACGGCGGCGACAAGCCGCAGATGTCGATCCTGTCGGCCAGGGCCAAGCGCATCGCGCGCTGACACCGGCGTCGCCGCGCCAAGCGCGGCCGCGCAAGCAATAACGATCGCGATACACGATGGCAACGCCATCGCATCTGCCGACACACCTGCACCACACGCGCATCACATCGTGGAGAGAAGCGGCATCCGTTCTGGCATGCCGGTTGCAACCGATCAGGGCGAGCGTCGCCCCATCGCGGCGACGTCCGTTCGCCCTTCCCCCACGAGGCAATCCCATGCGACACACTTCTTCTTCCATTACGCCTTCGCGCTGGCTGCTGCGCGGATCACTATGCCTGGCGCTTGCCGCCTGCACCTCCGCCGCCATCGCGCAGGAACCGTTGCACTACGCCGGCGTCAACCTGGCCGGCGCGGAATTCAACTCCGCCAAGAAACCGGGCGTGGTCTACAAGGACTACATGTATGCGGCCGACAGCGACTATGCCTACGTCGCCGAGCAAGGCATGAACAGCGTGCGCCTGCCGTTCCTGTGGGAGCGCCTGCAGCCCAGCGCCAACGGCGAACTCGATGCCACGCAGCTCGGCTATCTGCGCACCGCGGTAAGTCGCGCCAAGAGTCACGGTCTGCACGTGATCCTGGACGTGCACAACTATGCCAAGTACTACGGCGTGCGGCTCGGCAGCGACGGCACGCCGGCCAGCCTGCTGGCCGACCTGTGGCAGCGACTGGCCGTCGTCTTCGGCAACGACGACACGGTGATCTTCGGGCTGATGAACGAGCCCAACGGCATGTCCTCCGGCGACTGGGCCGCGACCGCGCAGCTGGCGATCGACGCGATCCGCGAAGCGGGCGCCTACAACGTGATCCTGGTCCCAGGCACTGCGTTCACCGGCGCGCACAGCTGGAACAGCACCTGGTACGGCGTCTCCAACGCGCAATCGCTGGTGGCGATCGACGATCCGGTCGAAAACCTGGTGTTCGAAGTCCACCAGTACCTGGACCAGGACTACAGCGGCACCAGCGCCGACTGCGTCAGCGCCACCATCGGCTCGGAGAAGCTGCAGGGCTTCACCGCCTGGCTGCGGGCCAACGGCTACAAGGGCTTCCTCGGCGAATTCGGCGCGAGCAGCAACGCCACCTGCATGGCCGCGCTGGACGACATGCTCGGCTATGTGCACGACAACGCCGACGTGTGGCTGGGCTGGACCGCGTGGGCCGCCGGCGCCTGGTGGAAGACCGATTACGCGTTCAATCTGCAACAGAACAAGGATGGCACCGACAAGCCGCAGATGAGCGTGCTGGCAGCGCGGGCGCAGCAGATGCTCGAGTAGCCGGGCTTCGGGATCGCAGGCGTGCGCCGCAGCGGGTCGGCGCGGGCCTGGCGCAGGGGCGATGACGGACGATTGAGTCCGTACCGCGATCCGGCGCAGACTGTGATCCCTTCTCCACACGGATCGACGTATGCGCCTGGGCCTGGCCGCCAACCGACTGCACCACCAGGGCAAGGACGCCGCCCTGTTCCGCTGGCTGCGCGCCTGCGAAGCCGGCATCCGCGAGCTGCAGCTCGGCCTGCACGCAGTCGGCCGTACCCACGAGGCAATCGCGCGCGCCGGCTGGCTGTCCGGCTACGCGGAACTCAAACGCTATCCGTTCGGCCGCGAAGGCGGGCTGATGAAACTGGTCGCAGAAGTGGTGGGCCTGGAAGGGGCCGAACGCACCCTCGACGGTGCGATCTACTTCATCGATCCGGTCGATCCATCGTCGATCTTTCCCGAAGCCATCGCGCTCAAGCGGCAATGCGTGATCCACGGCAAGCCCTTCATCTCCACCGTCGCCAGCGCCCGCGACTGGATCGAGATGGAGCGCGTACACGCCGGGCTGGCGGCCGACGCCGGCGCCGACGACCTGCACGCGCTGGAGCGGCATACCCTGGCGCTGATTGCGCACGATGCGATGAAGCCGCAGATGCTGGCCTTCGCCAGCGAACATTTCGACCTGTTGTCGCGCTTCGCCGAGCGCGTGGCCACTGGCACCACCGGCCAGCGCCTCAACGAACTGGCCTGGAGCCGCGGCTGGCCGCAGGGCCAGGACTGGGTGCATCGCTACCAGAGCGGGCCGATGGGCGGCGATGCGCAGATCGCCGACCGCGTGCTGGAACGGCGCTGCCAACGCGCGATCTTCTTCGAGGATCCGCACGTGGCGCGCCAGCACGAGGCCGACATCCAACTGCTGGAACGCGCGGTGACCACCGTGACCGACAGCGCGGTCTGCATCACCTCGCCGCTGGTCGCCGCACGCTGGGCGCAAGCGGCGGCGAAGCGCGCGCAGCCATCGGGCTGAGCGAGGCCGCGAGCAGTTTTCCGCGCCATTCGCACCTTGCGGGAGCGACTTCAGGGCACTTCTGGTAACGCCCAAAAAGCGTGTCGATGCACTTGTAAGCCGCGGATGCTCCAGCCTGCAGATCCCGGCATCGAGGCGTTCGAGATGCCGTGAAGTGGCAACGGCATAGTGCGATGGACTTGGTGGCGTTGCGGGTGGGTTTTCCCATGAATGCCTTGGCATCACGGCCACTTCGTCCTCCTGTCGCGGCTGAAGCCGCTCCTACACCATGCGCACCGTGCTTTTGTAGGAGCGGCTTCAGCCGCGACATGAAAACGACACGCCATCGATACCCGCAACGTGCAGCTTCCGGACTGAAGTCATTGGAGGCGCGCTTCAGTGCCACCCGTATCACCGAGACCGCCCGTCGCGACTTCGACTCGAAGCCATCCAGATTCGCTCCCCTCCAGTGTCGCCTGCAAGCCGAAATGCCGGCGGTATCCCGCCCCCCGCGAGATCCGGGCTGCATGCACATTTCGATAGCGACGTTCTTGCGCAGGTTTGGTGGCACGCCCACGTGCTCCATTCCCTGATCCGCTAACGACAGCAGCCGGCAACGTCATTCCTACGCACGCGCGATCGCCTCGCTCCATGCGCGCGCACCTACATCGCGTGACCGCGCTCACAGTCACTGCCATGTCACGCCTGTCGCCAACACTGCCGCCTGTCCAGATCCTGGGGGGATCCGATGTCGCGTTTCATCCTGCACCTGCTGTTGCTGGGTGCCGCAGTGCTGTGCTCCATCCCGTCCGCCGCCGCGCAGGAGGCCGAACGCCTGCGCGTACACGGCTCCAATAGCGTCGGCGCGCAGCTGATGCCGGCCCTGGTCGAATCCTGGTTGCAGAGCATCGGCTATCGGCAGATCCAGCGACGCCACGTCGATGCGGCGACGCTGGAGATCTCCGCACTGCGCGACGACGTGCCGCTGGTGGTGGAGATCGGCGGCGCCGGCTCGGCCGCCGGCTTCGCCGATCTGATCCGCGGCGACGCCGAACTGGCGATGCTGACGCGGCTCCCCGATGCGCACGAACGCGATGCCGCCTGGCAGCTTGGCGATCTGTCCTCGCCGGACCAGAACTTCGTCCTCGCCCTGGACGGCGCGCGCGTGCTGGTCGCCGCCGACAATCCGCTGGCCTCGCTCAGCGTGGCGCAATTGCGCGACATCCTCAGCGGGCGGCTGACGCGCTGGTCGCAACTCGGCGGCGCCGATCTGCCGATCGACGTGCAGCGCAACGCGGAACGCAGCGGATTGGGCGATTTCCTGCGCGAGCGCCTGTCGCTGTCGGTAACGGCACAGGCCGCCTCGCAACATATCCATCCCAGCCTGATCGAAGCGGCGCAGGCCGTGCCCGGACACCCGGCGGCGCTGGCGATCGTCGCCCTGACCACGCCGCTACCGGCCGGCACCCGGGCGCTCGCCATCGCCGACGGCGGCATTGCGGTACTGCCCACGCCGGCCAGCATCCGTGGCGAAGACTATCCGCTGGTGCAGCGCTACAGCCTGTACGGCGGGCAGATGATGTCGGCGCTCGGCCGCAGTCTGGCGCTGTATTCGGTCGGCGCACAGGCACAGCAGGTCGTACGCCGGATCGGGCCGATCCCGATGGGCATCGCGCCCGATCCAAGCCAAACCGCCCAGGCAAGCCCGGGCACCCGCCAGACCGATGCCTACCTTCAGGCTGGTGCCGGTGCGCAGCGCCTGACTACCACCCTGCGTTTCAGCCTGCAGTCGTTGAATTCGATGTTCGAGGCACGCAGCGCGCAGGACCTGGACCGCGTGATCGCCTACATGCGGCAGCCGGCCATGCGCGGCCGCGCCCTGGGCGTCATCGGCTTCGCCACCCCGGACACGGCCAACCGCCTGTATCCGACCATCGCCAGCAACGACCGCGCTGACGTGGTCGCCGCCTATTTGTCCCAGCGCGGCATCGTGGTCAAACGCGCGCGTGGACTGGGCGCGGCGCGTCCCCTTGTCGGCGGCGAGGATGCCGCAGCCAAGGCGCGCAACGAGCGGGTCGAGATCTGGTTGCTGGATGCCGGGCGCTGAGGATTTGGCGCAAGCTGAACGTAGCGCGCGCATATTCACTTGCTGCAGAACCCGCGGTTGGGAGCATGACGACTCTGGTCAAACGGAGAACGTCATGAACCACACCAACAAGATCCTGTCGCGTCCCCTGCTGGCGATGTCGATTTCGCTCGCGCTGGCCGTCGGCAGTGCCCATGCGCAAGCGTCGGCCCAAGGCGGCGCGGTGCTGACCCAGGCGCAGGTAAAAGCCCTGCTGGGCGAACAGGGTTACACCAAGCTGGACAAGCTGAAATTCGAAGACGGTCTCTGGAAGACCGAAGCCACCAGCGGCGACGGCAAGCGCGGCGATGTGCGGGTCGGTGCTCGCGGCGGCCGCGTTTACTCGGAAGGGGAGCCGTCGAAACTGAGCGAGGCCGAAGTCCGCGCGGCGCTGACGGCGGCGGGATATTCGCAGGTGCACGACCTCGAGTACGACGACGGCTTGTGGAAAGCGAAGGGACACAACGCGACGGGCCAGCGGATGGAGATCTATGCAGACCCGACGGACGGCGGTGTGGTGAGCGCGGAGCGCGACTGAGGGGCGGGGTGTTAGGTTTACCGCGCGCAATAAAAAATCCCCGTCCTTATGGGACGGGGATTTGGGGTAAAGCCCCTGGCGATGACCTACTCTCGCATGGCTTGAGCCACACTACCATCGGCGCAGCTGCGTTTCACTT